>BNJS01003870.1_pt1 | contig 113856 bp, 167 predicted proteins | sample 8540461 | NCBI WGS metagenome assembly BNJS01 (sample SAMD00202454, study PRJDB9452) | human saliva metagenome | isolation source: human saliva | place: Japan | reverse complement strand
CTGTGAAGCTGTACCTTTGCACCATAGATCCCACGAACTTTTAGCTTATCGCTATGGTACCTACCCTACTGACTCCCTCCTCTTATATGAGTCCCAAGATGGGACGATCAAGATTGATGTTCATTTCGAAGATGAGACCGTATGAAAGCTTACTCTTGATCAAATGGCTTCCCTATTCTCAAGGGATAAGTCTACGATATCAAAGCATATCAAGAATATCTTCACAGAGGAGCTTGCTCAGCAGTCAGTTGTTGCAAATTTTGCAACAACTGCCAGTGATGGGAAGACCTACAGATAGCCCACTACAACCTTGATGTCATTATTTCTGTAGGGTATCGTGTTAGGTCTAAGCAAGGGACACTCTTCCGCCAATGGGCTACCCAGCGTCTGCGCGATTATCTGATCAAGGGCTTTGCTTTGGATGACGAGCGTTTGAAGAAGGGTCTTCCTATAATTACTTCAAGGAGCTTCTTGATCGCATCCGTGAGATCCGCCTCTCGGAACGGCTCTTCTACCAGCAGATCAAGGATATCTATGCTGCGAGCATGAGACTACGATCCTACAGATGAGGCAACGCTGCAGTTTTATAATTTTATAGAGGTGCAGAATAAACTCCTCTTTGCGGTCAGTGGAAAAACGGCGGCTGAGCTGGTTTACTACAGGGCGAATGCCTCCCTGCCAATGATGGGGCTAACCTCTGCAGAGCGCTCCGAGAAGGTGCAAGAAGGACGTTGGGATTGGGAAGAACTATCTTTCGGAGCAAGAACTTCAAGCCTTGAAGCTCATCGTATGAGCAATATCTTGCTTTTTTGCCGAGTCGCAAGCCTTAGCTCAGCGCCCAATGTACATGAAAGATTGGACTCAAGCGTTTAGACCTTATTCTCACTATGAACGAGTATGCGATCCTGGATCATGCAGGTGTAAGGTGTCTAATGCGCTTGCCCTCCAGCATGCGGAGTTGGAGTACGCGCTCTTTCACGAGCAAGAGCGCCAGGCAGAGCATCTCGAGAGTATTCGTGAGCTGGATCGTGACCTCAAAGCCCTGAAGAAGTAAGCATGCATATGCTTTGAAGAGCTATCAGCTATCCCCGCCCGCAGGAGCCTGGCTCCTGCTGGCGGGGCTTTTTCAGCCTGTGCAGTGCGATGCTCTTTCAATAGCACAGCGCACGAAGCTATATTGCTCGCCTCGCTGACCACTAGTGGTTCATACCACCCACCACTACTGCTTTGCTTGACTTGGCTTCGCTGTTACCTACACCTCTCTTTGAGGAGACCGTTGTATGGGGTCCTCTTCGAAGGGCGAGGGTGACGCTGAGGGTGCGGCTTTTATCATGACCTTGAGTGACACAAATTAGTATTCCTGTCCGCTAAAACCCTTCAGGCACATTTTTCCCCTTTACCAGCCCAGTGACTATGCGGATATTGGACTTCGCAACGAAAAGCAAGCCCTCAACTAGCAAGTGCTCATACCTCGGATCTGCCCTCTGCTTCTGTGGAGGTTGCACAGGTCACAGCTTTGCCTTATCTTTGCAGACGAAATCAGTAAGCCGTCGCTCACCAAGGCGAAGAAGCGGTAGATTAAAAGATGACTCTGTAGCTCAGTTGGTAGAGCAAGTGACTTAATCACTGGGTCGTGAGTTCTGAGCTCACCGGGGTCACATAGTGTGGATGTAGCTTTAGGGGTACATCCACCTTCGCTAAGATGGTAGTCGCCCGTCTCATGCTCACAGTGCTTTCCCACCTGAAGCTGTTGTGGTGGTGTCGAGCAATTATTTCTTGCCGAGCATTTGGTGGTTTCGAATAAGTGTGCTATCTTTGCACTGCAATTCGAGACACAAAGCGACAGGAAGTGTGAGAGTGGCTGAAACCAGCAGTTTGCTAAACTGCCGTACGGGCAACCGTACCACGAGTTCCGAATCTCGTCGCTTCCGCTGCGAGAGTTGCTAAAACTATGATGGTGCCATAGCTCAGTTGGTAGAGCAAAGGACTGAAAATCCTTGTGTCCCCGGTTCGATTCCTGGTGGCACCACAAAGAGAAAGAGAGGTATTGCAACGAGCAGCGTGTGATATCTCTTTCTTTATTTTGCTCAGTGATTATCTACGCCATCTCCGTACTATTAGCTCCCGTGCTGTTGTGGGAGATGGGGCGACCTTTAGTGGAAAAGATGACTTAGCGGTTAGGTTGGCTAGTTTGGTTAGTTATACATCGCTTCTATGTATTGTATGTCCTTTGTCTCTTGTTTTATTATTTAGAAAGATAAAAATGGGGGCTATTCGTTGGATTAATTGGTTTCGCAGTTCCTCCTTCTGTCTACCTGCTTCATGAGAATATATTGTTCGCGACCATTACACGATGTGTGCTCCCTGTATATATCGAGACATTATAGTATTACTTGAGGCTTGTTGCAGTATCTGTTGTTGGTGGTGCTTATGTCGCTGTGTCTTTGTTGATCAGCTCTGTCAGTTACTTTTGGGATAAGGTCTTGTCTCCTCCTGGCTGTTCTCTTAGAGTGGTATGTGCTAAGAAGATAAAGCTACAAGGCTTTGTACCTTGAGAATCTGTATCTTTGCGTCATGGATAAGAACTTGATTGATACTTCTTCCGCTTACAGAGCTGATCTCGATGACTGCGAGCGATAGCTGTGCTTTCGTGGTGATTTTCATCTCATGCATCTTGGATGCCATCAGGTTCTGGGCGTAGATATTTTCTTTCGTTCTCTCTGTGTTATTTAATCAGTACTATTCTGTTCAGAGAAATAAGCGGAGGCTGCTTTTCATATGCAAGATTCTATCTGAGACGTATCCGCTGCATTCTGCCCGCTTTCGGTGGTGATAGGCTCTCTACTATTAGCTTCCTCTTTTTGTACCTGAAGACTTACCTCAGATTCATGGTCGGCCATAGCTTCGCTCTTCTTTGGTGCGAATCTCTACTATAGTAAAGGTATCGCTATTTTGATGCATCGTCGGAGGAAAATCCGTTACTTCATATTTGGTCGCTTTGTGGAGGAGCAATTCTACTTCTTATTTCTGTCCTGCTCTCTGGATTGATTGCCTTTTGGCGAAGGAAAACTGATAGTGACGAAGACTTAGGTCTAGGTCCCTCAGTGCTCTGTGGCTCTTGTTAGTGCCTATTCTAGCCAGCTCATTCTTACCATTGAAGGCGGTGACTCAATTGGGATCGCTACTTATTTGTCTTATATTCGCTTTGGGGAGCTGATGGTTGGTAGCTTTTGGCACTACTCTTCTACTGCTCCCAGAGAGCAGTCGCGCACCCTTTCTATGGGTGGGATCTTTCTTCTTTTGCTGTTGATTTGCTTTTTTAGATGGAGTGTTTATCGGGCGGAAATTCCCAGGGCCACTGGCACTGTACCTTGTGGTGCTGTAGCTGCCCTTATTTGGGCGAATAGGTGAGGTATTGGTTTTCCCAACTCCTCTCATGGAAACCCATTGTCTGGCTGGGGAAGATTTCCATTCCTTGTATTTATGGCATTGGGTGGTCTTTGGCCTTCTTGAGATACTATGTGGGGACCGTTTTATCTATGAGGTTTATCTTGCTGGCCTGCCCTTTTGATCCTGCTGCTCTCGGTGATTAGCCATTATTTGATAGAGCAGCCTCTACGTCATAAGTCCCTTACGATTAGACAGGCTCTTGTATACTATTATGTCCTCCTGGAGTGCTTGTTCTCTTCTTTAGTTGTGCACATTTATCGGGTCCTTCTTTCCCTGATAAGTATGTTCGTTATTCAAGTAAGAATCGCCATCAGGTGGATACGCTGCTGGGAGCATCTGTTGCTCCCCGAGTGCTCATTGCAGGAGACTCACATGCGATGCATCTTTTTCGTTTCTTCGATTTGGTAGGGAAGCGTGAAGGATGGAGTGCCTATGCTTCGGGGTGGCAGAGCGAGCCATTCTTGTTGGATTATGATTTTGACCCCACGCTCAATATGGGCAAGGGAAGCAACGTAATGACTCTTTAGCTCAGGTTTATAGTCAGTATGATGTCGTCATCTTAGCCAGCTTGTGGGGAGTACTGGATATATAAAGGATCCTAAATTTATACCAGCGATTGATCGTACGCTACGCCAATTTTTGGCTGCAAAGAAGCGTGTAATTATGACCTATTCGTGCTATGGGCGTGCGCAGTCACGAGTTCGGGAGAGCTATCCTCGTCTATCGTGGATTCTTGTCTCCTAATCCCAGTCGTTTTACATCAGAGGAGCTTAATGGGGACTTCTATGATAAGACGAAGGGTATCGCTACAAGCATTGAGAGATATGTGCGTACTCATTACCCTCAGGTTACTTGGCTGAACTTGGCTGATTTAATCCCGTCAACATTGCTGTATAAGGGTATGCCTGTGATGTCCGATATCCATCATCTTAATGACTATGGAGCTGAGATGATGAATGAGATTTACAAAGAGCGGGGCTGGAGACTTATTCCATCATCGTACTTACAGCACTAACATAATAATCCGTACTATGCCGTCAAACATAAAGCTGGCATACTGCCTCTTGGGTATTTATAAGGCTGGAGGTCTCGAACGTATAACTGCCACCAAGGTGAATTACTTTTTGCCTCAGTAGGCTATGACGTATATCTGATTACCTCCAGTCAAGCAGGACGAGACTTCTATTATAAGATAGATCCTCGTGTGAAGCATATTGATCTGGATGTACGTCATGATCTGTATGAGCAGTTGCCAAGAGTGAGGGCTTATATAGAAAGTGTGAAAAAGGACACCTACATCGTAAGCGTTTGGAGCGTGTCCTTATGGAGATTCGTCCAGACATCACCATTGTTCCTGGGTATCATGAGAATAAGTTTGCCTATAAGATTAAGGATGGTAGTCTGAAGATCATCGAGCATCATTCGGCGAAGCACTGGAATGTCTATATCTATAGCTCGGTCTTGAACGCAATCCCTAATCCCAGCCTCAAGACAAAGCTCAGCTTCCATATACGCATGTTGTGGGGACGATTGATGACGGCTAAGTATAGTTGGCACGATCGCCATTATGATGTGCTTGTACTCTGACAGAGCAGGATCGCTAAGAGTTTAAGTGGCATCGGCATACCGAGGTCATTCTAATCCTCGGCCGATGGAGTTTGCGCACACCTCCATGCTGGATGCGCCTATGCTTCTGGCGGTCGGTCGATTAATCCCATCTAAGAACTTTGGGGAGCTTCTCTCTATCTGGGGGCAGATTGCCCTCGGACTATCCTGACTGGAAACTTTACATTATGGGTGGAGGCTACATGCAGGGCGCTTTAGAATCTAAGATTAAAGATTTGGGGATAGAGTCTCAAGTCGTGTTGCTTAGCGATGTGAGTGATGTAGCCTCATACTACCTGGATTCGTCTATCTCCCCTATCTACCTCAGCTTATGAAGGCTTCCCGTTGTTTATGCTTGAGTCTATCACGGCGGGGGTACCATTGATTTCTTATGCTTGTCCGTGTGGTCCACGGGATATTATTGAGGATGGAAGCAATGGCTTCGTTGTCGAAATGGGCGATCAAGAGACGTTCGCTGCTCGCCTTCGTACATTGATAGAAGACGTAAATCTTCGCCAGCAAATGGGGCACAATGCACGAGTGACAGCAGAGCTTTATACGCTAGAGCGAGTGATGGAGCGTTGGCACTCCTGTTTGTTTCCTTCTTGAATCGAAACAAGAGAGTTAGTCTTCTCTTGTGGTTTTCTTTCCCAATATGAAGATTGTCTATTGCCTCTTCGGAGTCTATTCTACGGGTGGTATTGAGCGAGTCACCACAGTGAAAGCTAATTGGCTTGCTGAGCACGGATATGAGGTGTGCTTAGTGACAACTGGTCATGCTGGTCGTCCTCCTACTATTCACTGCATCCCAGTATTAAGCATATTGACCTTGGCTTGTGCTACGATGAGCCTGGACAGATCTCTCCGTTTTACCGCCTATCGTGAGGAACTTCCCCAAATATCGCAAGCATAAGAAGCTATTAGAACAGCTATTCTCTGAGATTAGACCTGATATAGCGATTGCTGCGGGCTGGCATGAAGGCTCCTTCCTGCACAGCCTCAAGGATGGAAGTAAGAAGATTGTGGAGCATCATTCCTATCGCCATCAGAATGTGGCGATCTATCCTTTGTTTTTGACGCAGCTTGATCGGGTGACACCGATGACGCGTTTCAAATACAGCTTGCGGACGTCGTGGGGTAATTTGATGACCTATAAGCAGGGGTGTTATGACAAAAAGTTTGATCGCTTAGTGGTCCTTACTGAGGAGGATAAAACTTATTGTTCGCATTGTTCCACGACAGTAGCCATCCCCAATCCTCTTACCTTCGTGCCCTCTTGTGAGAGTGCCTTGTCGGGGAAGTTGATCTTGGGGGTTGGTCGTTTGAGTAATGAGAAAAACTTCACTGAATTAGTAGATATTTGGGCCCTCATTGCCAAAAGATTACCCCTGATTGGAAGCTCCGCATTGTAGGTGAAGGTTATACCGATGTGCGGATCTTGAAGAAGGTGAAGGAGTACGGACTGGAAGAGCAGTCTCGAGGCTGTGTCCATTTACTAATAAGATACAAGAACACTATCTCTCGGCTTCAATTTTCACGTTGACTTCTGCTTTTGAGGGATTCGGTCTCGTCCTTGTCGAGGCAGAGTCCATGGGTCTTCAGTAGTCTCCTACGCTTGCCCCTGTGGTCCACGGGATATCATTCGTGATGGGCAGGACGGCTTCCTCGTGGAGCCAGGAGATATGGAAACCTTCGCTGCACGTCTTCGCCAGCTCATCGAAGACGAAGAGCTACGCCGTCGGATGGGGCAAGCAGCTAAGATCAACTCCCAGCGCTTCTCCCTTGGACAACGTGATGAAGCGAGTGGGAAGACCTCTTCGCTGAGCTGACGGCTGAGTAATAATCATACCCTTTTTCATTAACCCTTCCCGATGAACATACAGCAGCTCGAGTACATCCAGGCGCTGGACAAGTTCCGCCACTTTGGGCGCGCCGCCGACTATTGCCAAGTGACCCAGCCGACCTTGAGCACGATGATCCAGAAGCTCGAGGACGAACTCGGTGTCAAGATCTTTGACCGTAGTCATCAGCCGATCATCCCCACAGCCGTGGGGCGTCGCATCCCTCGACCAAGCTGCTGTGATCCTCCTTCAGGTGGCGCAGGTCAAGGAGGTCATCCGTGAAGAACAAGATGCCCTGTCTGGGACGCTGCGTTTGGGTGTCCTACCAACGGTGGCTCCTTATCTGCTCCCCCTTATCCTCCCCTCCTGCGCAAGCAACTTCCCGATCTCAAGGTAGTCATCACGGAGCTCAAAACGAGTGAGTGTCGCAGCTCTGCTCTCAGGGCAAATTGATGTGGCTCTGACGGCCTCGGCATCGGAGGATGAACTGCTCGTTGACCGCGCACTTTACTACGAGGTTCCTCGGGTATGTACCTCGGCAGTCGGAGCTCTTCGAAGAGAAGTATATTCATTCGGCAGAAGTCAGGGCGTCATCAACTCTGGCTCTTGGGACGAAGGGCACTGCTTCCGTGATCAGCTGGTGAAGTTCTGCCATCTGAAGAATGCACCCAGCCAACGTGTCTCTTATAGCCGTGGTAGCTGGAGACCTTCATGCACTTCGTGGAGCAAGGCAATGGTGTGACGTTCGTCCCTGAGTTGGCGGTGAAGGCATTTACTCTGGAGCAACGTGCTTTTGTTCGCCCCTTCGCCTTGCCTCGTCCGGCACGCTGCGTGACGCTGGTGCACCATCGAGATTATGTGCGACATGCCCTCATCGAGCGACTGAGTGAAGTCATCAGCACGCTGTCCCAGCCGAGATAGTTGCGTCTACGTACCGGTCAAGATCTCGTCTGAATAGAGCTGTCAACTATCCCATCGTAGCAGGGAGGATATAGCTTGCAGGCTATGTCCTCCTGCTTTTTGTCTTCTTCGGAAGGTGGAGGGACGGGGGCGTGTGGGTATAGGATCGACCTATGCTGCTCTGTGGACAAAGCAGTATGGGTCGGTGGTGTCGAACCACTATGGGTCAGAGGCCAAAGCACTATTGCTTCGGCCTCTGACCCATAGTGGTCAACTTACCTCTTCTGTGGGGTGGGGCGTGCATGCTACATCGGCTACCACTAATACCATATTGTGGTCTCAAGGGAAGACTTGTCCTTGTTGCTATGGTGATAAGGGAGGCTTTTTTGATTAGATCTGGAAGATTTCAATGCCTGCTGGATGCATAAGCGAGTAAGCTCCGTGCGTGTTGTCTGCAGATAAAGATTGCACATCAGTATTGTGTGAGTGTCTCTTGTTTTTGTATCTTTGTGCGCTGTTTATCAAATAGTACCCAGCGAGTCTATGAGGATCGACAGAGTCTTATCGCCCAGTACTGGGAGAGTGAAAGTGCTGCCTGTGTCCCAATAGTTATAGGGTGAGCCATGAGAAGACCTGTCGCTATAAGTAGAATCGCTATTCGTCGAATCATTAACAACAAGACAGAAGGAATGGACACTTTAAGTTTCAAGACCGTCTCTGCCAACAAGGCGACCGTCACCAAGGAGTGGGTCGTCGTGGACGCAGGAGGAGAGCTTGGGCCGTGTATGCTCCAAGATCGCTAAGCTCCTTCGCGTAAGTACAAAGCCCAACTTCACGCCCCACGTGAGACTGCAGGGGACAACGTGATCGTAATCAACGCCGACAAGGTAGTCCTCACTGGTGAAGTGGGACGACCGCGTCTATCTTAAGTTCTCTGGCTGCCCCTGGTGGACAGCGCAGCTTCAGCCCTCGCTTCCTGCAGGCTAAGGGCTCTGACCGCCTCTTCCCAGTAAGGTCGTCAGGGTATGCTCTAAGAACCGTCTCGGCGCTGCTATCCTCGCTAACCTCTACGTCTATGACGGCGCAGAGCACAAGCACGAAGCACAGCAGCCTCGTCTCTTAGATCTCTCCAAGCTCAAGTAGCATATACCAGGACATATGGAATTCATCAATGCCATTGCCGTCGTCAAGGCCGCAGTAGCCCGCGTATATGTAGCAGCAGGTAGCGGAAGATCACCATCAACAAGCGTGACATCGCTGCATACTTCCCCTCGTCGATCCTCCAGTACATCGTACGCCAGCCTCTGGCTACTCTGGATGCCGTAGAGAAGTATGACATCAAGATCAACCTCAAGGGTGGGGGCTTCAAGGGACAGAGCAGAAGCAGCTCGTCTGGCGATCGCTCGATGCTCTCGTCAAGATCAACGAAGAAGACAAGCCCGCTCTGCGCGCAGAAGGCTTCCTTACGCGTGACTCTCGCGTCGTCGAACGTAAGAAACCAGGTCGCCCCAAGGCACGTAAGCGCTTCCAGTTCAGCAAGCGTTAATATCCTTGCTCAGGCTCTTGTGGCCTGGGGGATGTTATCTCGCGTTTAGTATCTAAATTGCTTAGAGCTATGGGGAGTCTTCTCCTGAAAGTGAAAGACTTCCGTCCTACCAAGCAGTTGAAAGTAATTCTGTTACACTTTATAGAACGTAAACGAAATCATGTCAAGAGTTTCATTTGACCAACTCATAGAAGCAGGTGCCCACTTCGGTCACCTCACCCGCAAGTGGAATGCAGCCATGGCTCCATATATCTTCATGGGCGTAACGACATCCACATCATCGACCTTCACAAGACTGTGGTTAAGGTCGACGAAGCAGCAGAAGTCGCCAAGGGCCTGGCAAAGGCTGGCAAGAAGATCCTCTTCGTAGCTACGAAGAAGCAGCTCAAGGGCGCTGTCGCTGAGCTGGCTAAGGCTGTAGGGTATGCCTTATGTCACCGAGCGCTGGCCTGGTGGTATGCTTACCAACTTCGCTACGATCCGCAAGGCCGTCAAGAAGATGACCGAGATCGATAAGATGACTGCTGATGGTACGTTTGATAACCTCTCCAAGCGTGAGAAGCTCCAGATCTCTCGTCAGCGTGCTAAGCTCGAGCTTACGCTCGGCTCGATCGCTGAGATGAATAAGCTGCCTAATGCCCTCTTCGTCGTAGACGTAATGAAGGAGCACATCGCAGTGGCTGAAGCTAAGCGCCTGGGTATCCCCGTCTTCGCTATTGTGGACACCAATAGCGATCCCACGAATGTCGACTACGTCATCCCCTGCCAACGACGACTCTACGGCTGCCGTAGAAGTAATCGTCTCGGCTGTCTGTGGCGCTATCTCCGAAGGTCTGCGGGAACGCAAGGCCGAAGGTAAGGGCCAGGAAAAGGGTGAAGGCGAAGGTGGTAGCTGAGCTCGTACAGAAGGGTAGCCGTACCCGCCGCAAGGCTGAGGCTACCTCCGAAGAAGCTTAAGCTCTCCGTCTAAAGACGACTCCTGTCGACTCCTGACGGAGAGCGATATACAGAAGATAAGTCCGAGGATGAGCCGTCTAATCCGCTCGTCCTCGGGCTCTTATCTACCGATCACAAGAACTCTAACTCAATACAAGATACCACTATGAGTAAATTGTTAGAAGACATCAAGAAGCTCCGCGCCCTTACCGGTGCTGGCCTCACTGACGTCAAGAAGGCTATCGAAGAAGCTGCTGGCGACCTCGACAAGGCTATCGAACTCATCCGTAAGCGTGGCCAGGCTATCGCTGCTAAGCGTGCGACCACGAAGCCGAAGAAGGCTGCATCCTCGCTGCTCACGAAGGCGACTACGCTGTAATGGTCGGCATCAAGTGCGAAACGGACTTCGTAGCTAAGAACGAAGACTTCATCAAGCTCTGTCTCCTCTGTCCTCGAAGTAGCTAAGGCTAAGAAGGGCGCTACGAAGGAAGAAATCCTCGCTGCTACCCTCGCTGACGGCCGTAGCGTACAGGGATCACATCACCGAGCGCAGCGGTGTCTCGAGCGAAAAGATGGAGCTCGGTGTCTACGAATTTCGTACAGGGTGCTTTCACCACCTCGTACATCCACCCAGGGAACATGCTCGCTACGATCGTAGCTTTCAACGAAGCTGCCGATGCTCAGGTCGCTCGTGACGTGGCTATGCAGATCGCTGCTATGGCTCCTGTCGGTATCACCTGAAGACGTACCTGCTGATGTCAAGGAACGTGAGCTCAACCTCGCTCGCGAAAAAGGCTCGCGAAGCTGGTAAGCCCGAGAACCTCGTTGATCACATCGCGCAGGGTGCTCTGAAGAAGTACTACAAGGAAAAATACCCTCCTCGATCAGCTCTTCGTCAAGGACAACAAGCAGACCATCGCTCAGTACTCTCAGTCCCAGAGCAAGAGCCTCACGGTCACTGCCTTCAAGCTGTGACGCTCAAAGCGGAATAATCTCAAGTACTACGCTTGCCCGCTTAGGGCAGGTCTCCTGGCCCCCTAACGCTCCCGCGCTGGGGGTCAGTGCTTCTGGATGATATATATGATGGATAATACGGATGTCTTGATCAGGGGCTACAGCCCTACTCCCCCGAAGTCTGAAGCTTACTTTGGGACACCAGCACCGAGCCTCTTCTTTGGGATAGAGTTCGAGCAGGATCGCACCTCGGTAGAGGAGCGAATTGGCTATCGACTCACGCTCTCCAATATCCTGCGTGCGGAGGAAATCTGTTTTGACCCTGAGAGTGATGATCATGCCTACATCGTGGTCGCCTATCGCACCGATGCCCATGGGAATTGGGCTCAGGTATTATATCCGTTTTGGTTGGAGCTACCCTATGGCTATGTTGAGCCAGAGGATACCGTTGGGGTACATTTAGATGATGCGCCACCGATGTTGGCATCTCCTGAGCCAGAGACCCCGCTTTTCATCTATCGCTTAGAGGGGCTTATTAGTGAAGAAGCCCTCAGGGAAAGCCCCACCTAGGGTAGTTAGCGATTTTGAGCAGTTCATTTGTAGCCGATTACCCTACACTTCGCTTACTTTCATCACAGCGATACTTCGAGGAAGGCCGATTGACATGGAGGGAGCAGTACGTGCTACCATTGCTCAGCTCTTCCCTGCTGAAGCCTTCGAGTATCCACCATATAGAGCTATATCATTGATCAATATGATCAGGATATGGGGTTTCATCGCTGTAAGGTTACTCTCGGAGGTATACAGCGGTCAGGCTTTCCCTACCTCGAGGGAGGCTATCGGATGTCTCTTGATCTGGATGGTGATCTAATTACTCAGGTGACGGATTTCTATCGGGTGATGGGGTATCGTGCTACGCTAATTGAAATCGCGAATGTACCTCGCTGGGGATACCTTGGCTACTTCATTCTGGAGGGAGAGAAGATGCCATCTTCTCCGATCTCAGACTATATCAAAAAGAGCTTGCATTATTAGGGGCTTTGTATAGCCCCAAGCGCAGCTGGGACTCACGAGAATCGATACCAGTACCTGGGGAGCTTAATATCCCAGAGGCAGAGTACGAAGCTGCTGTTCGAACCAATAAGCGAGATGCTCATAGTCGCTTTTGCTTAAGGCCCTAGGCACCATCTTACGGCTCATTGCTCTCCGCTAGAGACTTCGCTTTGAGCCCTTTCATTACGCTCCCTTTGATGCGCAAGATCATACACATCGATATGGATGCCTTCTATGCCTCGGTAGAGCAGCACGATCATCCCGAGCTGCGGGGGATTGCCTGTGGCGGTGGGTGGTGCGGAGTCACGAGGGGTCGTCTGTGCGGCGAGCTATGAGGCACGCCGCTTCGGTGTGCGCTCGGCGATGCCGGGGACGAAGGCGCGCAAGCTCTGTCCGCAGCTCATCTTCGTCCCAGTGAACTTCGACCGCTACCGCGAAGTTTCGCGAGCCATTCACGGCATCTTCCACGACTACACCGATATCATCGAGCCGATTTCCCTCGATGAGGCGTTCCTTGATGTGACGGAGAACAAGGTTGGGGAGCCGATGGCGGTAGAAATTGCTCGTGAGATTCGTCGGCGCATCCGTGAGGAATTAGGGCTGACGGCTTCAGCAGGGGTGTCGTATAATAAGTTCTTGGCGAAGATCGCTTCTGATGCGCGCAAGCCCGATGGGCTCTGCACCATCCATCCCACACAAGCCTTAGACGTCATCGCTGAGCTCCCCGTCGAGGCCTTCTGGGGCGTGGGGCGTGCCACGGCCGAGCGGATGCATCTCTTAGGCATCCGCACTAGGGGCGGATCTGCGTGAGCGAAGTTTGGAGCAACTGACACGGCACTTTGGCAAGGCCGGACGTGTCTTCTATGACTATGCGCGTGGGGTGGATGAGCGACCGGTGGTGTATGAATGGGTGCGCAAGAGCCTCGGCTGCGAACGTACGTTTGAGGAAAACAGTGCTGAGCCCCTTGTTGTCGAAGCCCACCTTGCTGAGTTGGTCACGGAGCTGGATGGACGATTGCAGCGTCGGCACTTCTCGGGGCGGACGCTTACCCTTCAGGGTGAAGTTTGCAGACTTCTCCGTGCTCTCTCGCTCGGTATCCTTTGCTGAAGCCTTCTCTGCGCCGGACTTGTTGCTGCAGCGAGGCTTAGTTCTCTTGCGTGCGCTGGACTATTCCGACCGCCCGATCCGCCTCTTAGGTCTCTCCCTCTCCAATCCTCCCGAGGAACTTCGCCCTGGGATGTGGGTGCAGCAGTGGTTGCCCTTTGCCGACGATGAAGGGTAGGGAGGGGGCTGAGACTACTGCTCCGTGTGCGAAGCAGTATAGGGTCAGGCATGAAGCAATATGGGTCAGGGGTATGGGCAGTACTGCCCATACCCCTGACCTAGTGCTTCATGCCTGCTTTTCTGAGTGGAGTCGATGGGTGTATACGGATAATACCAGCCTAAATGTCACATTTGTTTCACCTTCCTCACACGACAATATCTTGTGGCGGGATGAATTATCCTCCCTACAGGCGGAATGGTGGAGGCTTTCTTGCCTAGAGATGAGAAAATGAGCTGTGGAATGTGCAGTATTGTGAAGTGCAGTCTTTTCATAACTTTGCTCAGCACGTAAGTCCTCTCGTGGGATGATGTGCAATATAAATAAGGAAGCGTTGCTTCATTCTTCTTAAGAACGAATCGTGAGAAAAATTCAATCAAAAGCAGAAGAATGGTAGTAGCGACTTCCCGCACCATAAAAGTGTGGGAGTCGTTTCTGTATATCATTCTTTGCTTTAAAGCCGATTCTCACGAGGCCTGTTCTTCTGAAGTGTGATGTCAGACGACCTCACGCTTTCTCTTTATATAAACCAACCAAATAGAGGTCTATGGATAAAGAGTTACTATTACTATGGGACTTTTTAGGCGATTTTGCCCAAGGATTCGTTGGTGGTTTTCTCAAGTCATTAGGAGAAACTCTACTAGGGCGATTCTGATGAGGGAGTACGACGATGACGATGATTAGTATTTAACCTAGAAGAGGAGATGCACCAAGGGTGTATCTCCCTTTATTTCTACAGTATAGCTATGTTGTGCTATACCTCTGGGGGAGATAGTTGTTTTTATTGGTCAGCTACACTTGTCTTAGTTGTCTGCAGTGTCTTACCTTAGATAAATAATCGTACCTTTGCGAAGGAACCCTACGACAGCGATCGGCTGGAGTAGGGTTCATATTGTTTACTTGCGGTCCTCACCGCACCAAATAAGCTGGGAGCACATCGCTCCTTTACTACGACTATGGCATATAACTATATGACACAAGCCGGCTATGACAAGCTCATCGCCGAGATCAACGAACTCGAATCCGTCCAGCGTCCCGAGATCTCTCGTCAGATCGCTGAGGCGCGTGATAAGGGTGACCTCTCGAAAACGCCGAGTATGATGCCGCCAAGGAGGCTCAAGGTCTTCTCGAAGGCAAGATTGCTCAGCTCAAAGGCTCAGGTAGCTAACGCTCGTATTATCGACGAGTCGAAGATCTCTACCGATACGATTCAGATCCTGAGCAAGGTCACCATCCGCAATACCAAGACGGGGGCGGAACTGACCTACACGCTGGTATCCGACTCCGAAGCTAACCTCAAGGAGAAGAAAATCTCTGTCAATACTCCTATCGCTAAGGGTCTGATGGGGCGCAAGGTCGGTGATGTCGTCGAAGTGCAGACCCCTGGTGGTCTCCTCAACTTCGAGATCCTCAATATCTCAATTTAATATCCTTCCCTCCCTATAGCTACGCTCTTCCACGCATCATCGAGGGGAGATCCCTTCGTATCGAGTCGCCGAGGACGCTGGGTTCTACGCCTTCCTCGACATCAATCCCGTACAGCCCAGGGCACACGCTCGTCGTACCTCGCCAGGAAGTAGACTACATCTTCGACATCGAAGACGAGCTTCTTGGACGTATGATGGTCTTCGCTAAGCAGGTCGCTCGTCAGATACAGACGGTGACGAAGTGCCGCAAGGTCGCTGTCCTCGTCCTTGGACTTGAAGTCAACCACGCACACATTCACCTTGTGCCCATCAATACCGAGGAGATATTGACCTGAAGAAAAACTTCAGCTTTCTGCCGAAGAGATGGAGCGCATCGCAAAGCGAGCTGCGTGAAGCCGCTTCAGCTAAGTAATCTCTTACCTATTATAATAAGGGTAGCATTATGCCCATTGCAATCGTAGGGATTGGCTATGTCGGGCTGGTCAGTGCCGCATGCTTTGCGGACCTCGGTGTAGAGGTCTACTGTGTCGATGTCGACGAGGCGAAGGTGCAGCGTCTGCGTGATGGCGAAAATCCCCATCTATGAGCCTGGTCTGGATACGCTCGTGCGTCGTGGAGTGGAAGCAGGGCGACTGCACTTCTCACTTCGATTGCCGAGTTCTGCCTCACGTGGAGATCATCTTCAGTGCGGTCGGCACGCCCCCGATGAAGACGGCTCGGCGGATCTGCGTCACGTCCTCTCCGTAGCACGTGCCATCGGCGAAGCGATGACGGACTATTGTCTGGTCGTCACCAAGAGCACCGTACCCGTAGGGACGTATCTCAAGGTGCGCGAGACCATCGAGACCGCACAGCGCGAGCGTGGTGTCTCCATTCCCTTTGATGTGGCTTCTAATCCTGGGTTCCTCAAGGAAGGTAATGCCATCGAGGACTTTATGCGTCCCGACCGTGTCGTCGTCGGGGGTCGATAGTGACCGTGCACGCGAGCTGATGACCCGTCTATACAAGCCTATTCTCCTCAATAACTTCCGTGTACTCTTTATGGACATCGCCTCGGCAGAAGTCACGAAGTACGCTGCCAATGCGATGCTCGCTACCGCATCAGCTTCATGAACGGGTGGCGAACCTCTGCGAAGCGGTCGGTGCGAACGTCTCGATGGTGCGTCAAGGGATCGGGAGTGATGCCCGTATCGGAAGTAAGTTCCTCTACTCAGGCTGTGGCTATGGTGGCTCGTGCTTCCCTAAGGATGTGCAAGCCTTCATCCGTACGAGCTAAGGAATATGGTCGTCCGATGCGTGTCCTCGAGGCTGTCGAAGCGGTGAACGAGGCACGAAGCACGTGCTCTTTGAGAAGTTCGACCGCTACTTTGGCGGGAGACCTGAAGGGGCGTCGTGTCGCTGTCTGGGGCTTAGCCTTCAAGCCTGAGACCGATGATATGCGTCAGGCCTTCGCTCGTCCTGATTCGCTCGCTCCTCGATGCCGGCTGCGGGTGGCTGTTTACGACCCCATCGCTATGCCAGAGGCACGCCGTCATCTTGGCGAAAGCGTCCGCTAGCGCGTGATGTCTATGACTCTGCTCTCGATGTGGATGCGATCTTTCACGTCACGGAGTGGAAGGCCTTCCGCATGCCAGCGTGGGAAGTCCTTCGCCGTTCGGTGAAAACGCCACTGCTTATTGATGGCCGTAATGTCTTCGACACCGATCCTGTCGAGGCCGGCTTCACGCTCCTTCAGATTGGGCAGTAGTCTAGTCCGTTCTCTCCCCTATGTGAGGGTGTCCCTATACCTGCCATAGGGGGATTATTTCCCTTTTCATCCCCTTCCCTTTTCCCTATCTACTAAGCTATAGCGTATGATTTCAGTCGATGCCCTCACTGTCGAGATCGGTGGAGCACCTCTCTTCTCAGATATTTCCTTCGTCATCAACCCCAAGGACCGCATTGCCCTGATGGGGAAGAACGGTGCTGGTAAGAGTACCCTGCTGAAGATCCTCAGCGGTACGCGCGAAGCTACGCGCGGTAAGGTCAATGTGCCTTCAGGGGTGCAGGTCGCCTATCTTCCCCAGCACTTACTGACGGAGGATGGCCGCACGGTCTTCGAGGAAGCGGAGCAAGCCTTCAGCCATATCCACGCGATGGCGGCACGTATGGAGGAGCTCAACGAAGCACTCAACACCCGCACCGACTACGATAGCCCCAGAATATATGGCGCTCATCGAGGAGGTCTCGACTTTGGGGAGAAGTACTATGCGATTGAGGAAATCAACTACGACAAGGCGGTCGAATTGACGCTCCTTGGTTTGGGCTTCAAGCGCAGCGACTTCACGCGTCAGACGAGCGAGTTCAGTGGAGGATGGCGTATGCGCATAGAGCTGGCTAAGCTCCTTCTGAAGAAGCCCGACGTCCTGCTTCTTGACGAGCCGACGAACCACCTGGACATCGAGGTCCATCCAGTGGCTGGAGGACTTCCTCATCGAGACAGGGGCAGACGGTCGTCGTCATCAGCCACGACCGTGCCTTTCGTCGACCACATCACCACACGCACGCGAGATCACGATGGGGCGCCTCTATGACTACAAGGTGAACTATACCGAGTACCAGCGTCTGCGTGCCGAGCGTCGTGAGCAGCAGATGAAGGCCTACGAGGAGCAGCAGAAGTTCATCGCCGAGACGACCGACTTCATTGAGCGTTTCAAGGGAACGTATTCCAAGACCAATCAGGTGCAGAGCCGTGTGCGTATGCTCGAGAAGCTCGAGCTGGTCGAGGTCGACGGATCGATACTTCGGCTATCCGTCTGCGCTTCCCACCAGCTCCACGCTCGGGCAACTATCCCGTGCAGATGGAGGGTGTCAGTAAAGAGCCTTTGGTGAGAAGCGTATCTTCTCGGGTGTTGATTTGATGATTGAGCGTGGCGATAAGATTGCCTTTGTCGGGAAGAACGGGGAAGGGAAGAGTACGCTGGTGCGCTGCATCATGAAGGAGCTGGAGCACGAAGGCGTCCTGACGCTTGGGCATAACGTGCAGATCGGTTACTTCGCCCAGAATCAAGCCGCCATTGAGGATGAGACGCGCACCGTCTTCCAGACGATCGATGACGTCGCCGAAGGGAGATCCGCACGAAGATCAAAAGATCTCCTCGGAGCATTTATGTTCGGTGGTGAGGCTTCGACTCAAGAAGGTCAAGGTGCTTAGTGGCGGTGAACGTACGCGCTTGGCACTCCTTAAGCTCCTCCTCGAGCCCCTACAACCTCCTGATCCTCGACGAACCAACGAACCACCTCGATATGAAGACCAAGGAGGTGCTCAAGCAGGCGCTCCTCAACTACGATGGCACGCTCATCCTCGTCTCGCACGACCGTGACTTCCTCGATGGTCTGGTGAGCAAGGTCTACGAGTTCGGTGGCGGAAAGGTCACCGAGCACCTCGAAGGCATCTACGAGTTTTATGCAGCGCAAGAAGCTTGAGAACCTCAAGGAGCTGGAGCGCACTGTCTCCTAACCCACTCCGCTCGCTTATTCGTTGCCCCCTACCTGTTGGTCAGAGTGACTTTTAGCTTCTACTCATACACTAATTATAATGAGAGAATACTACTGAGTCTCGTGGCCCTCTTGCTGACCACGCTGTGCTATGCCCAAGATCTCCCTCAAGTCACACTGCGAGATCTCAATGGTAAGCCCGTCCCCACCTCCTCGTTCCTCAAGTCTGGCAAGCCCTATTATCGTGAGCTTCTTCGGTACATGGTGCAAGCCTTGCCTTCGTGAGCTGGATGCTATCCAAGAAGTCTATGCCGATTGGCAGGGACGAGGACGAGTCACGCTTTTATGCTATCTGCATCAACGAAGGGGCGGATGTCCAGAAGATTCGTCCCACTGTCCACGCTCATAACTGGGACTTCGTCGTCCTCTCCGATGCCAACGCTGACCTAAAGAGGGCGATGAGATGTTTCGGCTGTTCCAGCGCTCTTCGTCCTCGATGCTTCGGGAAGATCTTGCATCAACGTACCGGATATGTGGAGGGCGAAGATGAACTCCCTCGCTGTGCTACGTAAAGGCAAAAGGCTGTACCCCCGACCAAATAATCTCCGACACCATGAAAATGAGACAGCATAGACCTTGGATCATCCCTCTCCTTGTGCTCTTTCTTTTTTGCGAAGTATCTACGCTTAGGGCAGCTGTGCACGCCGAGGATAAGGCACAGAGCGATAGCCTGAAGCGGTCTGGAGCGCAGTGGACGACCAATTTCTCCCTGCAGACCGACTGGCATATAGCGCAGGATAAGGACGTCGCACCTCGACTCACCGGGATTACCTACCTTGATGGATCGCTACGCAGTCAGCACCTTGACGTGGGGCTTCGTCTGGAGGAGAAGCGTCATCCGCTCCTAGGACGTGAGGAGGAGAAGGGCTGGGGATTGCCCTATTTCTACCTACGTGGTCGCTACGCTGGAGTAGACGTGACGTTGGGAGATATCTATGAGCAGTTTGGTAGTGGTCTACTCTTCCGTGCCTATGAAGACCGCTTCTTGGGCTTGGATAACGCCGTGCGTGGGGTACGACTCAACTATGCTTATCAGGGAGGTCTTTCGTCTGAAGAGCCTCGCTGGTCAGCAACGTCACTTCTTCGATCGCCCGATGCGCCTCTTCACCAGAGCGTGGCTACTTGGCTGGTGTGGATGGAGAGATAGTATGAGCACTTCCTTCCGGTACTCCAAGCACAAAGGTGGCAGTTTGCTCCTCGGCGGAGGATACCTTTACAAAGCACGAGGATGAAGATGACCTCCTTCGTCCTCGCGATGGTGAGACTCTATGCACTGCGACAGCCCGTGAGGACAGGCGCTTGGTCTGTGCGTGGTGACTTGACTCTTCCCTCCTAAGCGTGCACGCAGAGTATGCGCACAAGGACTACGACCCTAATCGTACCAATGGGTTTATCTTTCGCTCGGGCTCGGTGGCTATGCTCACTGCCTCTTACCTCTGGGGTAAGAGTAGCCTCTTTGTCGGAGCACGAAGGAGTGAGAACTTCGACTTTTCGCTCCGATCGCCTCGCTGAGGGGAATGCCCTTCGGGTGAACTTCCTCCAGCCCTTCACCAAGCAGCAGACCTATACCTTGGCTGCCTTTTTGCCTATGCTACTCAGCCTGGAGGGAATGGGCTTTTCAGGGAGCGTTTGATACCTCCATTCCAGATCCTATTAGAGGACGTCGCCCCCGCCACACCAATATCAAGCTCTATGGCTCTATAGCCATGGGGCTTCGTCGCTCATGGCTCGTCCCCGAGGGGTGAATAATCCGCTTGCTCCTGAGCTAATGGGAAGCGATGGCTATACTGCTCCCTTTTTGGGGAATGAAGGATCTGCTCTTTCGAGAGGTGGGGATTGAGGGTTGCTCGTAGAGTATCCTCCTCCTATAACTTCGTGGCAAGCTACATCCATCAGACCTACCACCAGCGACTCATCGAGGGGCATGCTTCGAATAGGGATCAGATCCACTCCAATATCTTCATCTATGATGGTCGTCTTCGCCTCTCCAGAAGCTAACTCTCCGCACCGAACTCCAATACCTTCATACGCTTCAGGATCAGGGTGACTGGCTCTACAGGGGGCTTAGATGCTCCATCCTTCCTCACTTCATCCTCTCGGCAAGTGATTTGTGGAATAGCTCAGCTCCATCCCGGCATTACTATATGTATGCCATCGCTGGTAGCTGGACCCGCCACACGCTTCGCCTCTCCTATGGTCGTACTCGAGCAGGTATCAACTGCTCAGGTGGGATCTGTCGCTTCATGCCCGAGACGCATGGTCTCTTTGCCTCCCTACTTATTGACCTTATGATATGTATCGTGTTTGTTTCCTGCTGTGTAGCTTGTTCCTCTTGCTCACTTGCTCCAAGGCACCAGTAGAGGTCCGATCGTTGGCAGCAGCGATCCCTGATGTGCCGAGCAAGACAACTCATCGCATCCTTATGAAAGTACAGGGGCAGGGAATGCGTGAACTGCCCTACTGCGGCTACCCTCCTTGAGGGGCTACAAGCCACCTACCCTGATCGCCTCATCGTCGTCTCGATGCATGCAGCCTATACGGGGCAGACTCTTCCTGCCCTGCGCTCTGTGCAAGCCGATGCTTATGCCCGATACTTCCATATCCAGAGGCTGTACCTGGGATCGTGCTGGACCGCTGTCCGCTCTCCGATGGGAAGATCTATTCGACCTCTTCGGCTCAGTGGGCGGGCGAAATCCTCACTGCACTCCAGCGTCCTGCTTCTTTAGACCTTTCCCTTCAAGTGCAGTCTGAGAAGGTGGGTACGGCTTGGGCTTGCCGTGTCAAGCTCTCTTCCTCCGACCAGCGTACTGTTTCTTCGGGGAACTATCTCCTCACGCTTTGGCTCGTCGAGGATGTCATTGCTCCTCAGAAGACAGCGAGTGGAACGAATGATACCTTCGTCCATCACAATGTGTTGAGGCACGATTGGTGAAGACCTCAATAACGTTGGATGCTCCCTTTACTCAGACCTTCGCAATACCGAATGACCTTGTAGACAAGACGAAGGCGAAGATTATTGCCTTTGTCTCCGATCCTAAGGAGGGGCGGATCCTTGAGGCTCGCTTGCAATCCGTACCCGAAGCTATCCCCACTCTTCCCGATAAGCCACAAGATCCTTCGACCGATCAGCCTAAGAAGGGAGTATCGACACCCACGTTTATCGATGCTACCACAGGCAAGCCCATTCCTTCAGACCAACTGATTACCTGTCGTCCTGAGCACCCTTAGTGCTGGTCGATGGGGTGGCGGAGATTACTTCGCCCTATGTGCGCCTCCTGCTTCCCGAGGGGGAACAAGCTCCCCTGGATGTCGAGCTGCAGGTCACCAGCCAAGGGGCAGGAGCGGAGACACATGGCCTCAGCGGGTGTGCCTTGAGTCCTGTCAGACGCTGGAGAAACTTGCTTCCTCCTATACGCTTCAGGGGTATAAGCCGAGGTCTACTGAGTCTCATCGGGATACACTATGGTCTGTCGAAGAGCTGGACTCGTCGGACTGGTATCTACGAAGTGAAGCTCTATCTGAAGCAGGAGGGAAGATCGTCACCTCGCTGACCTATCGCTTTGTCGTCACGGAGAAGGACTATGCGGAAGCAACCAGAGCCACCACTCCCAAGCCAGCCCCGACGCCTCCTGTCCCTGAAGAACCTAAGCCCTCCTACACCTCCTACACCCGAAGAGCCCAAGCCTGGACCCCTTCCTCCCGGTGGCGTGGATGATATTCCTGAGGCGCATAAGACACATGTGGTGGTCTTTGACTTCACGGGGCAATATTGTGGTTATTGTGCTGATGCCCTTCAGGTATTGAGCGCACGAAGAAAAAAGCTGGGCGAGTACTTCCTCCCTGTAGCTGTACAAGCATCTGGTCGCTACAACAATGGGGCAGAGCTACGCTGTGAAGATTCCTATATGTTTGAGTATCTTTATGGACGGACAGGCTATCCCAACCTTTTTATAGGGAACGAATAAGGAAAGGGTGTATCCTCTAACCTGGGTGGCCTGTCTCGAATGCCATTGCTCAGAAGCCTCAGGCGAAAATTCGCTTTACAGCGACCAATACGGATCAAGACCGTCACGGTGCACTTCAAGGCTCTACCCAACAATGGGATGACGCCGACCTCGCAGGTGCGTGTGCTTTTCCTCCTAATACAGAGTAATATCATCGCCTATCAGGTCTATCTCTCGCTAACTATAGCCACCAGCATGTACTGCGTAGGGGACTAAATGATTGGTTCGATGGTCGGAAGACGTACCAGTGGATCTGGGGAGATCCGTACACCTTCGGTGAGGACTTTACGAAGACCTTTAAGTTTAGTGATGCCCGTTTCCATGATCATCGTCCTGAGGTAGAGCCTCAGGATTCTCGTCCGGTGTAGCCCAAGGACTGCGAAGTCATCGCCATCCTTTTTAGACGAGAAGGGCGAAGACCTTCCTCAATGCAGCCTCCGTCTCGCTGAGTAGCAGGCGTCCCGTCCTCCTTCTCTTTCCTCTCTATTGTGCGCCCCGATGTGAGCCTCCTGTGGCTTCCATCGGGGGCAATCGTGGATAGGGGAGATGAAGAGCAATACTGCTCGCCGCCCCGAGCTATACTGCTCCGTGCCGTGACCACTATAGGTCGCCACTACGACCTATAGTGGTCACGGCATCGATCAATAGTGGTGACTTGCTCTTTCTTCTGAGGATTGTGGTGCTATTCTTGATGAAGTGGAGCTTCTCGCTTGAGTGCTTTTGTTGGTAAATAGTTCGTTTTTGTAGTGTATTTGTAAAGTTCGGGGATGTTTATATCTTTGTTTTTAGAAATGATGGCGAGGGCGCACTTTGTCCGCATAACTCGCGAGCCCCATGGGACTCACTACCGCTCACTACACGTTAATCTTTTAGTAAGTCTTCTAATGAGAAAGTATCTCTACCTGTTTGCCTTCTTACTATGTACCCTCACCGCGTGGGCTCAGAAAGGACAGATCACAGTCACAGGGGTCGTGCTGTCCTCCGAGAGTATGGCTCCGATCAACGCTGCTACCGTGCAGTGTATTGAGTATCCTCGTGTGGGGACCATGGTCAGCGATAAGGGTCGCTTCACCCTACAGCTTCCTGCAGATGCCAAGAGCTTGCGCGTCTCTTACGTGGGCTATGAGACCCAGATTGTTTACCTGACGGGCAAAGCCACTCGCATCGTTCTCCAGGCAAAAGATCAGTCCCTGGATCAAGTCGTCATCGTCGCCTATGGGACGCAGAAAAAGCAGAGCGTCGTAGGGGAGCGCAGGCCTCAATCAATGCCAAACAATTAGCTAACCGCCCCGTGACGAACGCAGTCAACGCCCTGGCTGGTGCCTCTCCTGGGGTGCAGATCTCCGCTTCTTCTGGACAGCCTGGGGATGCTGGGAGTATTCGTATCCGTGGTTTTGGTTCGATCAATGCCTCTTCTGCTCCACTCTACATTGTAGATGGATCGGTCTATCATGGGAGTATCTCGGATATTCCTGCTCAGGATATTGCGAATATCTCCGTCCTCAAGGATGCGGCTGCCACGGCTCTCTATGGATCCAGTGCAGGGTAATGGGGTCGTCATCGTCACGACCAAGCGCAATGGAGGTGGTGCTTCGGATGGGGTGGCTCGCTTTACCTTCTCGATGAGTCATGGCTTCTCTCAGCGTGGTCTCCCCGAGCATGACAAGGTAGGAGCGATGGATCACTACAAGCTCCGCTGGCAGCAGTGGTACAATCAATATCGCTACGACCCTGAGAATGCAGGTAAGGTGATGAAGAGCTTGGTACACTGGCCGTCTTGGATACTATACATCTCTCGTTTACAATCCCTATGCTGGTATTCAGTCCTACTATCAAAGAAGATCCTGCTACAAGAAAGTATGTTTTCGCTAAAGGGTACTCCTGGCAGGGGAAGATCCCAGGTATCCTGCTCCCTAATGGGAGATGAACCCTGAGATCACAGGACTCCTTTGGGGGATGACTTAGACTGGAATAAGGCGCTCTATCGTACGGGACACCGCAGTGACTATACGCTTAGTGGTGGTCTCAGCACGAAGAACATGAAGTCCTATCTCTCCCTTGGGTATCTGAATGAAACGGGATATATGATTCAGACGGAGTTACCAGCGATATACACTTCGTACGAACCTCTCGTATAACGTCCGTCCATGGCTTACGCTTGGGACATCGAGTAGCTTGATTCATACTCACTCCGAGTCTCCTCGCACCCTCGGGGATAAGAATGCCAATGGGGCCAGCTTTGCACAGCATATAGCCCGATTTATCCTATTCATCAGCATGACCCGCTTACTGGTGAGTATCTCAAGGATCGTAATGGAGATCTGATCTATGACCACAATGAAGAACGTCCATTCCGCAAGAACTTTCAATGCTGTCGAGCTGGCGTACCTCGATCATAGTGAGACTGAACGGGATGCTATTGTGACGCGCTCCTTTGTGGATCTCAAGCCTGTCGATGGGCTTAAGCTGACGCTCAATGTGAACTACGACCTGCGCAATGTCCGTGGGAAGACGCGCTTCAATAATCAGACAGGGGGACCAGCCCCAGGAAAGCTCTCTTATTCGTCTGATCGTGTGACCACCCTCACCGCAAACCAGCTGGCTAACTACTCCAAGAGCTTTGGGAATCATGAGATCGATGCGCTCCTCGGACATGAAAGTTCGGCCTATAGATATTCCGAGCTATCGGGCTCTAGGATAACCTCAAGTTCCTTACCATAGATGAGTTTGCTCACTATCTTAAGGTGAACTCCTGACTTCCTCCACAAACTATAATAAGGAAAGCTATTTCGGGCGCTTGAATTACTCCTACGACAAGCGATACAATGCCTCTGTATCTTTCCGCCGTGATGGATCGAGTCGCTTTTGCACGCAAGAATCGCTGGGGAAACTTCTGGTCAGTAGGGGCTGGATGGAATATCTCTTCCGAAGCCTTCATGCGTGATCTCACTTGGATCGATGAGCTGAAGCTACGTGGCTCTCATGGACAGACGAGGAATGACCACCTTGATCGCTCTTCCCCTACCAGACTCTGTACTCCATCGGATCAGAGAATTTAGAGAGCCTGGTCTGCGTACGGCAAACTTAGGGAATGTAGATCTGACTTGGGAAACGCAGGTGTCGAGTGATATAGCCCTGGAATTTGGACTCTTCCACCGCCTACAGTGGGGTGTTGAGCTCTTCAATAAGGAGTCTAAGGGGCTTCTCTTTGCTTACCTGCTTCCTACCTCTTCAGGAATAGGTAGTATTGACCGAAACATCGGGAAGATACGTAACCGTGAGGGTCGAGCTCGATCTCTCACTGCGCCTCCTCTCGCTGGCAGACTTCTCTTGGAATGTACGTGCAGATGCTACTTGGCTCTCAACAAGATCCTCCAGCTCCCAGACCTCAACCGAAAAGAGAATCAAGGTCAGTGGCGTACGTAAGTATATGGAGGGACATAGTATCTATGACTACTTCATCTACGAATACCTCGGTGTCGATCCGGCTGATGGTAAGGCGATGTACCCGCTTGGATAAGGATCGCTTCCCTGACGAACAAGGTCTGGGGCATCGGGCGAGACGTGCGACCTATACGAAGAATGGCGAAAAGGCTCGTAAGCACTTCAATAGAGTGCTATCCCCGATGTCTATGGAAGCTTCTCTACCGACTTTACCTACAAGAACTTCACCCTCGGTGTGAATTTCGCCTACCAGCTCGGTGGCTACGCCTATGATGGGATTTATCAAGATCTCATGTCGCGTGACTTGAAGTATGGTACAGCGATGCATCCCGACCTCTTCCGTGCTTGGCGTAAGCCCGGGCAAGTCACTGATGTGCCGCGCCTCGATGCTGGACCGAAGGACTATGCTACCTTGACTTCGGATCGCTTCTTGATCTCAGCTTCGGCTCTTTCGTTGAAGAGCGTCTCGCTGAGACTATGCCTTCCCTAAGTCCCTTTGCTCCAAAAGCTTCGCCTCTCGGGTATGAACTTGGCTATCTCAGGCGAAAACCTTCTCCTCTTCTCCAAGCGACGTGGACTGAACCCCTTCAGTAGCTACAGCGGTATCACCAGCACTCAGGGATACGATGTCGCTCGCACCCTGACCACGACGCTGAATGTCTCCTTCTAATCGATGCTAATCCTTGTAAAGCAAATATGTAGATATGCCCTCGTGGCACTGGGCCTCTCATGTGTCTTAGGGATCTCCTCTTGTCAGGAAGACTTCCTCGAACTGAAGTCTACCTCCTCGCTCTCGGATAAAGACGCTGAAGAGACACCTGAGGGACTCCTCGGAATAGTCAGTGGCATGCATAGCATGATGTATCGCTATTCCTTTGGACAGCGCTTTGGGATGGGGGCTCCTTCGCTGAATGTGCGTCTTGACCTGCTGAGTGATGACGTCATCAATACGATCGCTACTTCATCTACGGGCGAATACCAGTACACTTCTACTCAGAATGAGAGGTGGAGACGTCATTAACTATAAGGCTTGGGACTTCTATTATACCCTGATTCAGCACGCCAATATCTTCCTCCGGGCTTCAAGACGCACCTGAGTGAGAAAGATCAGCAGCTCGAAGCTGTACGCTATGCTAAGGGGGAGGCTTTGGCTTTCCGTGCCTATGCCTACCACCAGCTGGTACAGCTCTCTGCCAAGCGTTATGACCCGGCTACCTCAGAGAAGGATCTCGGCGTCGTCCTCCGCACAGAGGATGGTGACCTGTCTAAGCTCTATAGTCCAGCACATCGTGCTTCGGTGGCAACTTGCTACAAGCTGATCGATCAAGACCTCAAGGAATCGCTCGAGCTCTTGAAGGGACTGCCCTCAAAAAGCCTAATCGCAATCACCTGCGTTACTCGACAGTCTGTGGTATCGCGCGCGTGTCGCTCTGACCAAGTCCGATTGGGCAGCTGCCGAGACCTATGCGCAGGATGCGATCAAGACACGCTGCTTCGAAGCTACAAGAGGAAAGAACTCTTTAGATGGCTTCAATAACTTCTGAGGCTAAGGAATGGATGTGGGGCTATCGCAGTTCGGAGACTCAGACCACGTATTTTTGCAGGCTTCCATGCTCAGTATTCTTACAACTTTGGGAATGGCTGGGAGAAAAATCTTCCGCTATGCGATTAATCGTAACCTCTATGAGTGCATTGGGGGACGAAGGATGTCACGCAGAGATTGGGTGGTACTGCTATGACCTCAATCAGAAACTCCTCCCAAGGAGTGCCGATAAGGCATATCTTAGTTTCTCGCATGGTCTTCTATTTCGAGATCACGGGGCAGTGTATCAAGTATGCTGTCGGCAATCGAAAAATAGTACAGGGGACGTATTGGTCATGCGACTGGGGAGATGTACTACATCTTAGCTGAAGCACAGGCGCGGCAACACAAAACAGCTGATGCGCAACAGACACTTTACTCCATCGTGAAGACACGTGATGCTGAGTTTGTAAAACCCACGGAAGAGGGTGAGCAACTCATCGAGAAGATCTTCTTGCACAAGCGTGTGGATCTGCTCTTCGAAGGAGTGCGCTTCTTTGATATGAAGCGACTTTCTCTCATGCCCAATCGCCTTGCAGCAAAGAACTTCGAGCTTATCCGAGCATTCAAAGGTAAAGGGGAGAGAAACCTTCTATCAGAAAGCACTCATGCGAAATAAAGGAGATGCTATCTTGGATATTCCTAAGTCGGCAGATGATAAACTCTGGCAGTTTAAGATCCCAGAAACCGAATACAGAGGAACGACCTCTGCGAGACGTAATCCATAGTGCTCTCTCTTTGCGCTGCATCCTCATCTCACTCTGTGAATGATATAGCGTAAGCGTAGGAGTGACTCCTTGCGCTCCCTCGCTCTACCTCAAAGCAGGGGCTACACAGACCGTAAGCTGTGTAGCCCCTACTTCTTCGATTTTTCTCTTCCAGCTTTATCGCAGGGTATTCATCCCACCCTGTGCTTTGCCTGATTCTTCTTCTCTCGCGCGTACATTATATACCTACTCTTTCATCTCTCGCTTAGTGTACTCATCAGCGTCTTGTTTTTGGGCTGATCCTCGTCTTCTGCGAAGGCTCATGGACCCTACATTAGGGTGGTTTTTCGCTCGATGTGTGGGTCTCTTCAGGGGGCATTCTCTTGGTTCATTCTGCTTGATTGTGCGGTCATCAGTCCTCCTTTCACTCCTCCTTAAGAGGCAAAACGGCCATTTTTCTCCGAGTTGAAATACCCTTGTAAGTATCTTGTTTAAGGGAAAATGGATGCAACTCGTCAGGGTATTCTCTCTGCTTTTTTCTGGAAAGATTTGGTTTGTATTTAGAATTTTGCTCTATCTTTTGCAACCTGCAAAGCGAGAAACGAACCGCCTCTCGAAGAGAGCTAGCGAGCGAGGGTGGCTGAGGGAAGGAAGAAAGACGTTAGCGCGACGACTTAAGTGAGGTGACTTACTTATGATTGACTCAATAGAGGAGTCACAAGGTTCACTCAGCAGCCCTCTTAGCGATCATTGACATACTTGATAAAAACAAACGAGAAAAACAACGTAGAGCATATAAAAATAAGTTAGTATACAACCTGCGTGCTCTCTGATAGTAATATTAGAAGTACGTTAGGGCGCAAAAACAGATAAGGGCAGACGGTGGATGCCTTGGCTCTCGGAGGCGAAGAAGGACGTGATAAGCTGCGATAAGCTACGAGGGATCGGCACATACGACTTGAGTCCGTAGATTTCCGAGATGGGAGCAACCCGGCATGTAGAAGACATGTCACCTGCGAAGCAGTGAGCGAACGTGGGGAACTGGAAACATCTAAGTACCCATAGGAGAAGAAAACAAAAAGTGATTCCCTTAGTAGTGGCGAGCAGACGGGGAACAGCCCAAACCATCTTTGTTTCGGCAAAGGGCTGGGGTTGTAGGACCTCAATATGGGAAGACAAGATTAGGAGAATGAGTCTGGAAAGGTCAGCCATAGAACATGAAAGCTGTGTATCCGAAAAATCTTCGTTGGACTTAGAGGTATCCTGAGTAGCGCGGGACACGTGAAATCCTGTGTGAAACTGCGGGGCCCATCCCGTAGGGCTAAATACTCCCGAGAGACCGATAGTGGACCAGTACCGTGAGGGAAAGGTGAAAAGAACCTCGAACAGAGGAGTGCAATAGATCCTGAACCCGTCTGCCTACAAGCGGTAGGAGCAGCTTCGTGCTGTGACTGCGTGCCTTTTGCATAATGAACCTACGAGTTACTTTCTCTGGCAAGGTTAAGTGATGAAGAGTCACGTGAGCCGAAGCGAAAGCGAGTCTGAATAGGGCGATTTAGTCAGAGGGAGTAGACGCGAAACCAAGTGATCTACCCTTGGTCAGGTTGAAGGTTGGGTAAAACCAACTGGAGGACCGCACCAGTAAGCGTTGAAAAAGCTTTCGGATGAACTGAGGTAGGGGTGAAGGCTAATCAAACTTGGAGATAGCTCGTACTCCCCGAAATGCATTTAGGTGCAGCCTGTGGAGTTTCTTACGTGAGGTAGAGCGACTGATTGGATGCGAGGCTTTCACCGGCTATCAAGTCAGACAAACTCCGAATGCACGTTAAGTAATATCCACGGGTGAGGGCATGGGTGCTAAGGTCCATGTCCGAGAGGAGAAGAATCCAGACCATCGGCTAGGTCCCGAAATAATAGCTAAGTTGACCAGAACGAAGTCAGAGTGCGAAGACAGCTAGGATGTTGGCTTGGAAGCAGCCATTCATTTTAAAGAGTGCGTAACAGCTCACTAGTCGAGTGCTTTGGCGTGGATAATAATCGGGCATAAGCTATTTACCGAAGCTGTGGGATGTTTAAACATCGGTGAGGGGAGCATTCTAGCGACGTTGAAGGTGAGAGGACAACTCTTGCTGGAGTTTCTGGAAAAGCAAATGTAGGTATAAGTAACGATAAAGGAGGTGAGAAACCTCCTCGCCGAAAGACTAAGGGTTTCCTGATCAACGCTAATCGGATCAGGGTTGGTCGAGAGCCTAAGGGGCAACCGAACGGCGGACCCGATGGAAGAACCAGTTAATATTCCGGTACTAATTATGTGAGCGATGTGGAGACGGAGATGTGACGGTCCTGCCACCTGACGGAATAGGTGGTTGAAGGGTGTAGGAGATGATCTGAGTAGGCAAATCCGCTCGGAGATCCGAACCTGACAGTACTCTGAGTGCTTGCACAAGGAGATATGGACAACTGTAACGGTGCTCCCAAGAAAATCCGCTAAGCATATTGCATGATTACCCGTACCATAAACCGACACAGGTGGTTGGGTTGAGTATACTAAGGCGCTCGAGTGATTCGCGGTTAAGGAACTAGGCAAAATAGTCCTGTAACTTCGGAATAAAGGACGCTCACAGTGAAGGCTGTGAGCCGCAGAGAATAGGCCCAGGCGACTGTTTAACAAAAACACATGGCTATGCTAAATCGAAAGATACTGTATATAGCCTGACACCTGCCCGGTGCTGGAAGGTTAAGAGGAGATGTCATCGCAAGAGAAGCATTGAATTGAAGCCCCAGTAAACGGCGGCCGTAACTATAACGGTCCTAAGGTAGCGAAATTCCTTGTCGGGTAAGTTCCGACCTGCACGAATGGTGTAACGATCTGGGTACTGTCTCAACCGCGAGCTCGGTGAAATTGTAGTATCGGTGAAGATGCCGATTACCCGCAACGGGACGAAAAGACCCCGTGAACCTTTACTATAGCTTTGCATTGGATTTGGGTAACAAATGTGTAGGATAGGCCGGAGACTAGAGAAGCGGGTACGCCAGTATTCGTGGAGTCGCCGTTGAAATACAGCCCTTTTGTTGTTTGGGTTCTAACTCGCAGAAGCGAGGACATTGCATAATTGGGTAGTTTGACTGGGGTGGTCGCCTCCAAAAGCGTAACGGAGGCTTCTAAAAGGTACCCTCAGACCGATTGGTAACCGGTCGTAGAGTGTAATGGCACAAGGGTGCTTGACTGGGAGACTAACAAGTCGCACTAGGTAGGAAACTAGAGCATAGTGATCCGGTGGTTCCGTATGGAAGGGCCATCGCTCAAAGGATAAAAAGGTACTCCGGGGATAACAGGCTGATCGCTCCCAGAGCTCATATCGACGGAGCGGTTTGGCACCTCGATGTCGGCTCGTCACATCCTGGGGCTGGAGAAGGTCCCAAGGGTTGGGCTGTTCGCCCATTAAAGTGGCACGCAGAGCTGGGTTCAGAACGTCGTGAGACAGTTCGGTCTCTATCTGTTGTGGGCGTTTTGAGATTTGAGGGGCCTGACACTAGTACGAGAGGACCGTGTTGGACGAACCGCTGGTTTTATCGGTTATGCCGCCAGGCGTACTGCCAGTAGCTACGTTCGGTTGAGATAAGTGCTGAAAGCATCTAAGTACGAAGCTTGCCTCAAGATTAGATCTCATTATAAGGGTGGTTATAGACGATGACCTTGATAGGGCTACAGGTGTAAAGGCGGTGACGTCAAAGCCGAGTAGTACTAATAGCCCGAAAGTTTTTGCCTGATGGTTGTATACCGACTTAGCGATACGTAGAGTGAGTATCGGATGTTTTTATCGAGTCAATGATTGTCTAAATATAGAGATATTTGGGTGGTTATAACGTTGGGGTTCCACCTCTTCCCATTCCGAACAGAAGTTAAGCCCAATTGTGCCGATGGTACTGCGTAAAAAGTGGGAAGTAGGTAGCCGCCATTTTTCAGGAGTGGGTGTTGTGGCGAGGCTATGACTACCCACTTTGACTATGTACTGGGGAGGGAGTATGATAGCTCTCGGCGTCGTTCTCACGGTCTTTCTTTCTACGTGTCTCACACTTGGAGACTATTGTATCATAGAGTGCTCGCTTCGTTGTTTACGACATTCTGCCTTGGTCATTTATAGGAGTAAACTCCCTTCGTCCTCCATCTTAACGCCTTACGATTGCCGCATGCTGCAACGTCAAGTATAATAACAAGCTATGCTTGCCATTTTATGGGATTGTGCAGCAGTCTCTTCTTGGTGGATAGCTCTTCTTGGTCTCTTTGGGAAGGGGAGGTTATAAGACCAGGTTTATATAGCAGGCTGGTAGTGGAGTATTGCAGGTGGATGAAAAAGACTATCTTTGTGACGATGAACCTGATGCGAGTAACTCGAAGCGGTGCATCTGTAGTCTGTGACTGCTGGATGCGGAGCTTCTGGAGTACTCAGAAGCGAGTGTGTAACACTCTCGCTTAGTTTTACTCTAATCCATCGTAATACACGGGCTTGGAGGGGCACTGAGATCCCCCTGCAAGCAGGTGGTCGTTCTGCGTCTATTATTCACCTATAATAACTCTACACACGTATGAAATCAAAGACTACAGCCTATCTTTTGTGGTTCTTCTTGGGGGACTCAGTATCCACAAATTCTATTTAAAGCAAGCATGGAATGGGGATTGTCTACCTGTTGACCGGTGGGATCTGTGGCATCGGTTGGCTGGTGGATCTCTTCACCTTAGGGAGGACAGGTCGATGCCTATAACGCCCTCTTTATGTCACAGCAAGCCCTGCTTACAGGGGCAGTCGCAGCAGCAGACCGTAGTGGTCAATGTGAGAGCTCCAGCCCCACAAGCTCCAGCGACTCCAGTAGAAGCACCAGCCTCAGCCGTAGCTCCGCAGAAAGCTCCCTCAGCCTCAGAAGCCTGGGCTTCCCAGTGATGTCGCTGAGGAAGAACGATAAATTCATTCTCCTTCAGGGGTAGGGAGTCCTTGCTTATCAGACAGGACTCCCTACTTCATGGGACAACCATGATGGTGAGTAGAAGAAATTAGCCAGTTGGTTGTCTCAAGCGTGTTACTCTGTGGGAGGGGAGTGCTACTAAGTATTCACTAGCAGGGTGGGGGATTTATAGCTTTTGAGCCTGGTAATGAGGGAAAAAGCTGATCGCAAAGAGTCTCTGTGTCCGTATTTTGGGTAACTTTGTGGCGCAAAGTGAGACAAATAGGCACTGAGAGAAAGGTGCTGTGAGCTATGGAATACGCTCCTTCTCCTGAGGTGATCCGCTCAGCGCACCTTCGTTGGGTGCACTGTCTTTTTGCGATGAACTATTATCAACCTCCCATGTCAGGGGAGAGTATTTATCCATAGACTTTATATATACTTATGCTGAAAAAGAAGATTTTTCTCTGCTCCCTCCTCCTTGCGCTTGGCTTAACGACGGCTTGTAAGTCGAAGGAAGATACGCCTAAGACAGAAAAAGCAGACAGAGGTGGAGAAGGAAAACCCGAGGACGTCCTGCGCCCGAAGACCCCAAGCAACCCGAAAAAGCCAGATGCTCCCGAGGAAGGAAGCCTTCTGTCCCTAAAGCCTTCGGACTATCACATGGCGACGCGTATGCAAGTCAAAAGTCTTGGAGGTAAGAGCGACCGAGCTACTGCGTACGCTGCACTTAGAGGAGTTTATCTGGGGAAAGAAGGCGGATGCTATTACGCTCAAAGACCTTCTTCCCTATGTCGAGTTCTATTCTTCGACCCCTCCCGGGGAGTTTTTACACCCTGACCTCCGATGACCTGCAGCTCTTAGAGTTGAGTGAACTTAACCTACGAGCGTGAGTCGGACTACAATGGTTATCTTACGTTCAAGGTGCGCTACAAGGGGTAAATGGCACGGGATGTATACGTATCCCCTATTTCGATGCGTGACTACTTCAAGCAGAAGTTCGAGCTAAATGAGAGCTTCCCTAAGGACTATTTCCTTGGTGGAATGGAGCATCAGTTTGGGATCTATTGGGCTTCTCTATTTAAGCCCTACGATGAGAAGAAGTATGCGCTTGTACCCACGGAGCCTCGTCCCGACCACTCCAATAATACGCTCTCTTTCCGAGGTGTCGTTAATTTACCACGGTATAATGCTGAGAATGTCTTGACGCTTGACTTTGAGCTGAAGGGGTTTAAGCCGCTATCTGCGCTTCAGGGACAGCTCACGTTTGTTACTACGAGCCCTCTCAACGAATATATGCTGGAGAGACTGCAGCAGTTACAAAAAGCGACAGACGCTCACAGATGAGCATATCTTGCAGATGCTTCAGTCCAGTGTCAACACCTGGATTAAGAAAGCGAGCCCAGGTATTCGCTACACTTCTGGGGAGACCTGCACTGGGATGATGATAACATTGGTAGGTGAACGCTCGCGAGGTCACGACACGCGCGATATTTACTTGGCAAGACCACGCTTTTGCCGTTCTCTCGGCTCACTTTGGATAAGGAGGATGCTACGTTGACGCTTGATATAGAGCTCCAAAGTGCCAATGATGTAGCTCTCAGCGGTGTGACAGCCAAGCTGGTTGTGCACTCGGTGAAGCTCTAAGCTCTCCTACGACACTCTCCTTATGCCCTCTCCTGGCTTGTCCAATGAGCTTGCCAGGGAGAGGGCTCTTATTTCTGGGAGGGATGTGTAGTCTCGTTGAGAGTGCTTCTGCGACAGGTCGGTGTGCATTTGGCTTCGAAGGTGAGGGCGTGACCACTGCGATCGGTGAGGCGAGCAGTAGTGGTGATGGTGCCGACCAGTACTGCTCGCCTCGTGGAGCAGTAGTGCTTTGCATGCAGTAGTATGGGTCGATACCGTATAGTGATGGAGGGTGTGACCCTACTGCAGCTATGCGTGTGGTGGTGTCTCGTATGAAAGTAGGGCTGTGTTTATATGTCGGTGATTTCCTTAGTTTACGGGCTTTGTGACTTGTTTTTCGGGTAGATTTGGTATTTGAGAAATCTTTTTCCTACCTTTGAAGTACGGTTGGAGGAGAAAGAACCTCCAGATGCAAAGGAACATCTATGATTACCTCAGACACCTCAGACACACTACTGGACTGCTGAGGGCTCACGGAGCATATCTTCGACTACATTGCTTTGGGGCGACCTCCCTCAGCGTAGATAGAGCCTCGGAAGTTATTGCCTTCCCCTCAAGTCGCTCACTTAGGTCACGACAGAAACACCACACGCTACACGGCACGACTTGGCTTCATCGCTTTAAGCTCTAAGCTCGTCCACTGCCTACCCTTTCGTACTACTTGCCATAGCTCCAGAGTCGTTGTTCTGAAGCAGTCTTGGGCATTTCTCTTCTACGCACTACGAGGTGCGCTACCATCTACCATTGCTCACCATTTGCATATCTATCCATCTATGAGACGGAGTATTAAATATCTTTTGAGTTGCTTGGCTCTTCTCTTCCTCTTGCCAGCATGTAAGACCACCGAAGAAGTCGAGGAAGCGACTTTGGAGCTTTCGACTCAAACACTCGCACTTCGCTAAGGATGAGTGAGCAGACCGTGACGAGTCTCGACAAACAAAAGAAAGCTACATGGCTTTCTCGACACAGAAAGCCTGGCTCTCTGTTGAGCAGCGGGGTGAGACGCTGAAGGTCAAGGCTGCTGCCAATGAGCAGGGCGTGATCAGGTAGCCTCTGTGATCGTCAGTGCTGGAGGACTACAGCAGCGGATCGCTGTGAAGCAGTCGGCTGCGGATGTGCTCCTTGAGCTGGATGAATCTACCGTATCGTTCGCTGTCACTGGAGGTGAGAAGAAGATTGCTTACAGTAGCAATGGCACAAAGGCCAAGGTCGAGCTGGCCTCTCCTGTAGACTGGCTGACGATCGACAAGGTGACGGCTAATAGCTTCGTCCTCAGGGCAACGAAGAGTGCCGATAAGCACCGCCGTCAGGTCAAAGTTATCCTCACTTCTGGGACGACGATGCGCGAGATAGAGGTCACTCAGGAAGGGACGCTACAGTACATCCTGCCTATCCTGAAGATGCCCGTTTCCTTGGGAGAAGTCTTGAGCTACGAACGTGGTCGTGGTCACTACATGCTCAAGAGCCCTGATGGTTTCAGAATACCGATACGTATCGCTTCCTTACTCAGAGCAAAGAAATGCCTTCATCGAATATGTGTTCGATAATGAGCTGGCTAAGGGCTACAAGCGAGCTACAACAGTTTGCCTTGATATTGATATGATCAAGGGCACTGCAGACTTTGAGGACCTTCATGCGCGAGCAGAAGCTTTGAGAAGGCTGCTACCACTCAAGATGGCTCTGAAGTTATTTACTACAGTAAGACTATTCCACTGGAGTACGCCTGAGATTAAGTCCGATGGGGTTTCTATTACGGCTACTTATCGCCTATTCAGCGAGGAATATCCTACTTTTAGAGTTCCCTCTGAAGGATCAGACCCCTTCCTCGGTAACCGAAACCTGAAGATCATGGGGAAGAAGCGTGATGATGTTCATAAGGCAGAGCAAACCTGGGGTGGGCAGCTGGATGCTTTCGTCTCCGATGAAATCTACGAGCAGTATAAGGTTACAGACAACTATTCCCGAGCATACTTCTTTGTTGTTGCTTCGGAGAAGAGCCTGTGATCCCTGCTACTGATCCCTATGTCGAGGGTGTGCGAAGAGGTCAAGGGTATTTATGGAGATCTCAACTTGGCACTGTGGCAAGATCCGTTTGGTACAACGCATCCGACAAATGAGTTCATGACCTACCTGAATCAAGAGGGCTTCACCTTCTTCGCAGCACTGAAGAGTGGTAGCTATGCCTTCGTCAATGAGGTGAAAGAACAGGCTCTGGTGATTAAGTTGATGTACTTCAATAATAAGCCTTCCCTTGCGCTCTCTATCTTCCGCTTCCGTAAGAAAAAGAATGCTGGTGCGACATCGATTGCTGCCCTTCTGGACTACCGCAGTAGTCTGAAGGCACAGCAGGAAGAGCGTGAAGAACTCCGTCGTCTGGAGTCCATCGTGTCTAAACATCGCACTCGTCGCTAATCTCACGCTTTCCCTTCGGTATGACCTCTCTGGAGTGAGATACTCGGAGAGGTCATACTACCTATTCACTACGAGCATACAGCATAGGACAGGTCGCTCCCACCTCACCGCCATATATCCGTTGATGATTATGAAACGATCCATACTGACCTTATCCCTTCTCTCCGCTTTGGCTCTCAGCTCTTGCCAAAGAGATCTGGATGAAGTGTCTCCTCAGAGTATGCCTCAGCCTACTGAGAGCAGTAGTCCCTGCGACACCCGCACGCTCCTTCCTTCTCTACCCAAGGGGCCGAAGCAGGGGACGCTCTACATCCATGTCACGCCGCTCGGCAAAGGAATGGCTTCCGTGCCTTCGATGCTGGAAGTGCCTCGATGCAGTCCCTGCCTTCGCAGCTGGCTAGAGTCTCTGCGTAGTATCGGTACGGAGTATCTTGAACCTCTCTTCCCGATGGATCCACGCTTCGAAGAGCGTATCCGTCGTGAGGGGCTTGACCTATGGTACATCGTCCACTTCGACAAGAAGCAGGGACTCTGCAGCGTGCTATGCAGACGCTGTCTGCAGCGCCCGAAGTTGAATACACCGAACCAGCCTACTGAGATAGCTCAGCCCACAGGGTAAGCCGTTCCAGTCAACTACATCGGCCGCAGTGATGCTCCTGCAGAGCCCTACAACGACCCCCTGCTCCCCGATCAGTGGCACTACCACAATACAGGGACGCTTCTCTCGAGCATTGCTGGGTGCTGACATCGGCCTCTTTGAGGCTTGGAAGAAGGAGACAGGAAGTCAAACGTCATCGTTGCCGTCAATGATGGTGGGATTGATATCACCCATCCCGACCTCAGGATAACCTCTACGTCAATCAGGCGGAGCTAAAGGGACAGGAAGGTGTCGATGATGACCACAACGGCTTCGTTGATGATATCTATGGCTTCAACTTTATCACAACAATGGTGAGATCTATCCCTGATGACGAGTCCCATGGGACGCACGTGGCAGGGGACGGTGAGCGCACGCACCAATAATAGTATCGGTGTTGCTGGTGTCGCTGGCGGTGATGGTACCGATGGCTCTGGTGTCCGCCTGATGAGCTGCCAGATCTTCGGTGCAAAGAATGAAGGTGGGAGTGGCGCACGGGCTATGTACTACAGTGCCAATAATGGTGCAGTCATCAGTCAGAACTCTTGGGGGTATCCCTTTAAAGGCAAATATCACAGCTATTCCTCCAGGCTGACAAGGTCGCTATCGACTACTTCATCAAGTACGCAGGCTGTGATAAGAACGGTAACCAGCTCCTAACTCTCCGATGAAGGGCGGTATCGTCATCTTTGCTGCAGGTAATGATGGTATGGACTACGAGTCTTATCCAGGTGCTTATCCACCAGTTGTGGCCGTCGCTTCGATGGCTCCGAACTGGACAGCTGCCTACTACTCCAATCGTGGCGACTGGGTCGATATTACTGCTCCTGGTGGAGATACTCATTTTCCCCCAAGGCGAGGTACTGAGTACCCTTTCGGAGAAGATCACAGGTAAGGAGTACGGCTACATGCAGGGAGTACTTCGATGGCTTGCCCCCATGTATCGGGGATCGCTGCTCTCATCATCTCTCACTTCGGGAAGAAAGGGCTTTACCAATGTCGAGTGCCAGCAGCGTCTGCTCGGTGCACTCAAGGCGCAGAATATCGATGCCCTCACTGGATATAAGGGGCGTATGGGGCGTGGCTATATCGATGCTTCCGCTGTCTTCGCTGAAATCAAGCACAAGGCACCTGCTAAGATAGCCCAGCTCCATACCGATGATGTCTCCTTCACGACGGCACGCCTTTCGTGGACGGCTGTGCGCGATGAAGACGATGGGCAGCCAGTCGAGTACAAGGTCTATCTCTCGACCCAACCTATCACGACTACTAATGCCCAGGATGTCCTCTACACAAAGATCAACGCCATGAGGCTACGCTCCGGGCAAGCAAATCTTCCCTTCCCACTCAAAGGGGCTGAAGTATAACACTACCTACCACCTCGCTGTCGAAGCTATCGACCGATGGGGACTTACCTCGGGGCTTACCTCGGGACAGCTTACCACGAAGAAGAATAATCCTCCTGTCCTGACCCTTTCGACCACGAAGCCTCTACGTGTCTCTTCCCTCACCAAGGAGAGCTTCTCCGTAGCCTTCTCCGACCCCGATCAGCAGAAGGTGAGCATCGCTGTCGCAGGCGAAAGCCGTGGGGTCAGCTTCTCAGATCTCGGGGGATAAGATCCTCTTCTCCCTGCGTGCCGTGGCTCCCGTAGGCAGAGTACGGGATCAAGGTCACAGCTACCGATATTCTCGGAGCTAAGACCAAGCTCACTGTGCCCCTTCGAAGTCTATACCTATAAAGGCTCCTGCCTTCATCGCTTCGCTGGGCAATCAGGTCGTGAGCGTAGGAGACAACGACCTTGAGGTAGCACCGACCCTCGAAAAAGAGCGAAGTCGTTGCCCTCTCCTACAAAGGCCAGTGTCATCCAATGGTAGCCTGGCGACCCTGCAACCAGCAGATGCTGATGGCAAGCTCTCTATCCGTGGTCTGAAGCCGGGGACGACACTGGTCTCTGTCAGAGTGTCCGATGGGATTAGTCCCCGCTGTGCAGACTTCTATCCCCTGCGCGTCGTGCAGCACGCCTCTGAGCCGGTACTACTCCGTCTATCCCTATCCCACTACTACTGAGCTGAATGTCGTGCTGAACCCTGCCATCCAGCGTGCCAATATCAGATCTATTCAGCTCATGGGGAGTGAAAGGCTCCTTGATAGAGACTACACGGTAGCAGGCATCGGTGAAGGTAAAGCTCCCAGTGAAGTACCTCGCACCTGGTGCTTACGCCTTCATGTCCAGTCACCTCAGGGGTACCTACACTAAGGCATTTGTCAAGAAATAACGCATCCGACCTATGAATACCAAAGGCTTTTATCCTCCTTCTCAGGGCACTCTGTGCGACCTCTTCTACGCTGGATGCGCAGCACCTTCAGGCGACGCGCTCCCTCCCTCTCTTGGAGTATGCGCAGAGTGCGCGCACGGCTGCTCTCGGTGGCAACCACTATGCTGAGGCGATGTCTCCCAGCTCTATACCAATCCTACCTCGCTCCTCTATGGGAAAGACGGTCTTCTCTATCGGTGGAGGAATACGCTCACTCAGCAAGCTCGAGGGGCTTTGGAGGGATCGAATAACCTCTACAATGCATCGCTCGGTGTCGCTGTCGGACAGCACGCCTTCTTCGGCGAGTTCCGTTACCTCGGTGGGCTGAAGTACGCTCCCGATTGATAACAATGAGCACGTCAAGAGCAAGCTACATACCCTGCGTGACTGTACGGTGGACCTCGGCTACGCCCTGCGTCTTGGCCTCTTCTCGGGCTATGCTAAGGGGCTATGTCTACACGGATCAGGGTAGTGCTGCTACCACGATGGTCTTCGGGGCTGGTGTCTTCTTCCGCAGTAGTGACGACCCTGCTTCGACCGGGCTGGACTTCACCCTCGGCGCAAAGGTCGATAACCTCGGACCGAGGTACAAGCAAAGTGCCAAGAGTAGTGCCGTATATGCGCCTGCCTATGCTGGAGCTGGTGGAGAAGTGCGCTACGGCATCGAGGGAGAGCATCGCCTTTCCTTAGGGAGCTGGGGTGGATTACTTCTTCGCTCCCCAGCAGGCTGCTTCGACCTCGATACACCTCGGAGGCGAATACCTTTATCATCAGATGGTAGCCTTCCGTGGCGGTTATCAATACGATACGAGATGGAGTCAAGGGGCTCAGTGCTGGTCTTGGCTTGCGCTTCAAAGGGGTAGCGCTGGATGCTACCCTATTTAGCTCCTTCATCTACCGTGAGGAAGTCTTCTCTATGGTTAACTGCTGGACTAAGTATTTAGTCCGTTCTTGATTAGTGCCGTAGGCGCAGGGGGCTGTGATAGCTCTCTGCGCCTACTTTTCTGGGAGCTTGGGTGCTTCGCCCTTAGTGCGTCTGGAATTGTCGAAGGACGTTGGTGAGGGCGTGCGTCTATTCGCTGTCGACCTGAGCAGCGTAGGTACGCCAGCGCTCTAATAGCTGCTGGAGGTCGCTCGGTGAGTTCGCTGTCGAAGAGCATCTCTTCGCCTGTCACGGGGTGGACAGAGCCCAAGGTCTTAGCGTGAAGGGCTTGGCGCGGGCAGAGCGTAAGGCAGTTTTGGACGAACTGCTTGTAGCGAGAGAACTGATTTCCCACAAGATCTTGTCTCCTCCGTAGCGTGTGTCGGCGAAGAGCGGATGCCCGATGTGGCGCATATGCGCACGGATTTGGTGCGTGCGTCCCGTCTCGAGGCGGCACTCGACCCAGCTGACGTGAGGCGAGTTCCTCGAGGAGCGTGTAGTGGGTGACAGCGTGCTTGCCCTTGAGGGGAGCCTTCGGGATAGACGGCCATCTGTGGGCGATCACGTTCGTCACGCCCGATGTTGCCGATGATGGTGCCCTCAGCTTCCTTCAGTCTTCCCCAGACTAAAGCACGGTAGGTGCGTCGTGTCGTCTTGTGGAAGAACTGACGTGCTAAGTGCGCCTTCGCTTCGGCACGCTTGGCGATGACCAAGAGGCCACTCGTGTCCTTGTCGATGCGATGGACTAGCCCACGTTGGGGTCGGCAGGGTCGTATAGTGGATCATCCTGCAGGTAGTAGGCCAGGGGCATTGACCAGCGTGCCCGTATAATTGCCGTGCCAGGGTGGACGACAGGCCCAGCGGGCTTATTGACCACCATCAAGACCTCGTCTTCGTAGACCACATCCAAGGGGATGGGCTCGGGGATAATCTCTAATTCGTGCTTGGGGCGGCGGAGCTGAAGGGTGACGACATCAAGGGGCTTGATGCGGTAGTTGCTCTTGACGGGCTTGTCCCCGACGAAGACATAGCCTCCATCGAGGGCTTGCTGGATGCGGCTACGACTGCTCCCTGTCATACGTGTGGCCAGGTACTTGTCGATGCGCATCGGGGCTTGCCTTGTCGGCTACGACACGGAAGTGCTCGTAGAGTGGGGAGCTGTCAGCGTGCTGCAGGTAGGAGACGGCTGTGGCATCCAGTCGCTCGACTTCGCCTGCTTCGCTGGGGAGGAAGAGATCTTCGTCACCTTCCCAGCCTTCCCCCTCGAGGAGGAGCTCCTCCTCTGCGATGGGATTACCACCAATCATTGCTGATGCCTCCGTCATCTTTCTTGTCTGGTGAGGGCGAAGAGCCAGCGGTGCTGTCGCTTCCCCCCTTGCTGTAATCCTCGATGTAGCGGTCGAGGCCCGAGGGGTGTCGATGGCTTGTCCAGCGACGAAGAGGATGAGCTTGGTATCGATACGGGAGCTGGGTGCCCGCCTCGACGAGCTTGCCATCGAGCCGTCTCCAGCTTGACGACAGAGCCGGATAGCGTCCTGTGACGACTCGCTGCTCGACCGACTCAAAGCCTAATCCCTTGAGGAGGGAGAGGATTTGTCGTGCCGACTGATCCTTGTAGATAGGGGATGGTCTGGAGTCTCTGATGGAAGCCGTTGATGGCGATGAAGATGATGCGGCCACTCTTCACTTCGCTACCTGGGGCTGGGACGACCTCGCGGACGGTGCCTGGGATGGCGGTGTTGGAGTAGGTTGAGTCGTTGATTTCGTACTCCAGTCCTACGTCATCGAGGATGCGCTGCATCTCAGCGAGGGTCTTGCCTCGTAGGGTCGGGCACCTTGACTGTCTCCCATGGTGGGTGTAGAGGTCAAGCCCGAAGATGAGCAGTACGATGAGCAGAAGGACACTCCTACCATGATGAGGAGGTGTGTGTCAGTGAGAATCTTTCTTGAGCAGGGACATAGGATGGTCTAAGCAAGTGGCACGCTATGGGCGGCCGGCATTGATGAACTGAAGGACTCCCTCAGGGGATATCAGGGGAGGTGAGCTGGGCACTACTGCCCTCCCATTCCTTGAGTCCGTTGTGGATATATACGATCTTGTCGCCGATGGCACGCACGGAGTTCATGTCATGCGTATTGACGATGGTGGTCGTGTGATACTCTTGGGTAAGCTCGTAGATGAGCTGGTCGATGACCATAGAGGTCTTGGGGATCAAGCCCCGGATTGGGCTCGTCGCAGAAGAGGTACTTGGGACGAAGGGCTAAGGCACGAGCGATGGCGGTGCGCTTCATCATCCCTCCGCTGATCTCGGAGGGGTGCTTGATGGCAGCTTCCGACAAGCCCGACACGCTCGAGGGAGCTCCATAGCTCGGCGGTAGGACTTGTCGTAGCTCTCGGAGGAGAACATCTCCATGGGGAAGAGCACATTCTCCACGACCGTCATGCTGTCGAATAGTGCTGGGCCTGGAAGAGCATCCCTATCTCGCGGCGTAGGCGCAGGGAGCTCAGGGCTTGGTCATCGTGATGAGTTGCGCCCATCGTAGAGGACTTCGCCTTGGTCAGGGGCGGATGGGTCCGATCATGCACTTGACGAAGACGGACTTCCCAGCGCCGCTGCGTCCGATGACGAGGTTTGGTCTTCCCAGCCTCAAAGGTAGCGTCAATACCCTTGAGTACCTCCCGTTCTGCAAAGTGCTTGCGGAGCGACTTGACTTGTATCATAGGGCTTGGGTGAGGAGGATATTGGTGAGGAGCAAGTCCCAGAAGAGGATGAGGACGCTGCTATTGACCACGGCACGAGTGCTCGATGATCCTACCTGCAGCGCACCGCCCTTGACGCAATAGCCGTAGTACGATGCTACGGAGGAGATGATGAAGGCATAGACGATGGACTTGATGAGCGAGTAGCCTACATAGGCTGGGACTTGAAGAAGAGCTGCAGTCCATAGATGAAGTCTTCGTGAGGGTGTCGAGGGGCAAGACCACAGGGCGAGATACCCACCTAAGATACCCGTGATCATTGAGAAGATGGAGAGCACGGGGATGAAGGCCATGAAGCCGACGACCTTGGGAAGGATGAGGTAGTTGGCGGAGTTCACGCCCATGATCTCCATAGCATCGATCTGCTCGGTGACACGCATCGTGCCGAGTTCGGAGGCAATGCTGGATCCGACCTTCCCCGAGAGGATGAGGCACATCACCGTGGAGGGAAAATTCGAGGATCATGATCTCACGCGTCGAGTAGCCGATGGTGAAGCGAGGGATGAGCGGTGTGGTCATGTTGATGGACAGCTGGATGGTGATCACCGCTCCGATGAAGAGGGAGATGATGAAGACGATCCAGAGCGAGCCTACACCGAGGCTGTACATCTCACGGACGACCGATCGGAAGAACATCCTCCAGCGCATCAGGAGCGTGAAGACGCGCCGCATCAGCTGTGTGTACTCGCCTACCTCGGCGAGAGTCTTTAGTACCATGTGCTATCAAATGGGAGGAGAACTATACCATCAGCGGAGGTCGACGACTTCGCATCAGGGATTGCTTGGCCGTGAGGGTGAAGAGGTATTGGCGTAGGCGGCACGCGAGCTGACCTTGGTGATGCGTGCCGTCAGGAGGACTCTTGTCCTTAGCGGTGAAGACGAGGCTGGGAGGGCAGGCCATTACTGCACTGGAAGGTCGCCACGATACGTGCCACGTTACTCTTGTGCTGTGGGGTGAAGACGACTGAAGCCGTGGCTGCTGGGCTTCCCTTCAATGCGGCTGGTGAAAGCCTGCAGCGCGTGAGCGAAGGAAGAAGAGCGGATTGATCTGTAGCAGCTCATCCTGCGAAGGCTTGGAGAGCGTCAGGGTATGCTCGGCACTGTCGTAGTAGGTGAGTGTGCCTGCCGCATAGACGGCTGTGATGGAGCCATATTCGAGACGGAAGGCATCGCCCTGTAGGGTGCATCTTGCCCGTGATCGCGCCAGCAGCACGGCCAGACTTTGTCACGTAGCTGCGTGGAGGGTCACGATGGTAGCCCCTGAGCGGTAGAGGGTGGCTTCGGTGCGCTCAAGAAGCGTCTGTGGGTGATACTCGTCGTGGGGGTGGTCTTGTGCTGGGCTACGGCTGTCGATGAGAGTAGTGTCGCAGCGGTCAGCATCAAGAGGATATGTCGTAGGGATCATAGCTCTGTATTGTGATGAAGCGGTGTATAGCCCTTTGTTATGGACTTTAATTGAGTTTCTGTAGCAGGTGCTCCAGACTTGCTTGGTCCTTGATGTGAGACTTCGCGGGGCTTGCTTCCTCCCTGCACCCCTACGATGCCAGCACCCTTCGAGGCTGGTCCATCAGGGCGACCGGCACGGTTGTAGCCGATGTTGAACTTACGCTGGATGTTGGACGTTGAGTCCCACCTGGGTCTGCACGACCATTCGTGCGACCTCGTCGAAGAGACTGTCCTTCTCGTTGGGGTTGAATCCCTTGGATCCGCTCTCTTCGCCTTCGGGGATGTATTCAGGGAGTTCGTAGGCTGCAGCCAGTGTTCTCCTGCCGCGCGATGTACTCGACGATGGCCTCCGTCTCGGGGGTGTCCATGAAGGCACACTGCACGCGGATCATATCCTTCCCTTGGTAGAAGAGCATATCCCCACGCCCGATGAGCTGGTTAGCCCCAGGAGAGTCTAATACGGTGCGTGAGTCGACCATGGAAGACCTTGAAGGCGATACGTGCCGGGAAGTTCGCCTTGATAAGCCCCGTGATGACGTCTGTCGAAGGACGCTGGGTGGCGATGACCATGTGGATACCAGCGGCACGTGCCTTTTTGTGCCAAGCGTGCAATAGGCTGCTCCACTTCCTTGCCGACGGTCATCATCAGGTCGGCGAACTCGTCCACGATGAGGACGATGTGAGGGAAGGATCTCGTGCCCATCAATACGCTTGAGGACTCCAGAGCGCACCTGCTCGTTGTACTCACGTATGTTGCGTACGGCACGTCCTGCGGTCTGTAGGGAGGCGGTAGCGGTTGTCCATCTCGATACAGAGGGAGTTGAGCGTGGCGACGACCTTGGTCATGTCGTGATGATCGCACGGTCTGCATCGGGCAGCTTGGCGGAAGTGACGCTCGACCTCCTCGTAGATGGAGAACTCCAGCATCTTGGGGTCGACCATGACGAACTTTAGTTCTTCGGGTCGCTTGCTGTAGAGGAGCGAGGTGATGAGGGGCGTTGGGTCGACACTCTTCCCCTGCCCCAGTAGCCTCAGCGATGAGCGAGGTGGGGCATCTTCGCCAGGTCGAAGATGAAGGGCTCGTTGGTGATGGTCTTCCCGATGCCGATGGGCAGCTCCATCTTCTCCTGCTGCTCGCGGTACTTGCGCGAAGCTAAGATAGAGCGCATGGAGACGGTCTGAGGGGTGGAGTTGGGCACTTCGATACCGATGGTGCCTAAGCCGGGCATGGGGGCGATGATACGCACGCCCTCGCTCTTGAGACTCATAGCGATGTCGTCCTCCATGGTCTTGATGCGCGAGACCTTGATGCCTGACTCGGGGATGACTTCGTAGAGCGTCACGGTAGGACCGACAGTAGCTTTGCATGGGGTGACGTTCATCTTGAAGCTGGCCAGCGTGTCGATGATCTTCTGCTTGTTGTACTCGATCTCCTCCATGTCGATGGTGCTACTTCCCTGCTCGTAGTCACGGAGGAGGTCGATGGTGGGCTTTCTGCGATAGAGGGGCAAGCTGGATGCCTGGCTGGAGGGGCTCGGGGCGGTGCGGTCACCATCGCCGACGAGGTCATCCTGGGGGCTTCCTCGACGATCATCTCTGGAGCGGCCGCTGGCTCAGTGTCTTCAGCCGCAGTGTAAGGTGAGGGGCGTAGTGGGGGTAGGTGAGGGAGCTTCGGGTGCTTCGTCGTCCTCCTCCTCAGGCTCTTCTGTCTCCTCTTCGTCATCGAAAGGCAGCGAGGCTCATCACGCCATGCGTCTTCGTCCTGTAGGTAGGTGTCATTGTCTTCTTCTTCTGGCTCTCCTTCCGCCTGCTTCTTGCGCGAGAAGAGGCGCGAAGAAAGCCTCCCACTTCGGGGGCGTGGTACGTTGACGCGGGGCACTTTGGGGTGCTGCACAGCTCTTAAGAAGCGTCCACTGCAGGTCACTGCGAAGATGAGTATCGTGAAGACGAGGCACTCCTAAGGCACCGAAGATGCCGATACTCTTATACATATAGGGTGAAGAGCTCTTCTCCGCATGCCTCCCCATCGCAGGAAGCTGTCGGAGGGAAGAGCGACTGCATGCCAGCGGCGGCTACTGATACCCACAGGAGGAGGAAGCTATTGACGAGGACGCTGGTCACATACCGGTAGAAGGGTGTGCGTGGCTCCCAGATCAGATGGTGCACGACAAAGATGAGGTGGACAATAACGAAGGTGATCCCCCAGCCGAAGAGCTGGTTGAAGAGGTAATCAATGAAGCGAGCACCAGGGATCCCTAAGAGGTTCTTAGTTGAGCGCGCTACTTCGCTGGAGATTTCGACGGTGTTGGATGGGGTGAGTAGGCTTTGATCGCTTCCTCCCGAGAAGAGAAAACTAAGCAGTGAGAATGCGGCAAGAGGGTGAGCTCCTCCCACGAGCATCCCGATGATCGTAGGGATACGGCGGTTGTCAAATTGTCACTCAGGACAGTGCGTCCCTTCTGAAAAAGGGAGGTGAGAGAAGAGCTCGCCCCCCCCTTTGCGCTATTTGATGCCGGTCGTCGCCCACGCGTCTTGCTTGATGTCTTCGCCGAAGTCTTACCCATAATGTTGTCTCGCTACTTTTTGCAGGGCTACAAAGTTAGCGAAAGCGAGCCATTGCCCACATTCCTTTCGCCTCGTGTTAGGTAGTGGTCTGGGGGATGTGTGGCGGTGACACGCTGGAGTAGTCCCCTTCATTAGCGAGGAGTGGCGACTACGTGGGCGTTGCTCTTCCTGCTTCTTGGAGACCGCTGCGTGGCCGCTTGTGGCTCGCTCGCTTGACCACATGTGGAGGGTGGTGTGTAGCAGTACTGGTCGGGCACCACTATTGGTCGCCACGGCGATCGGTAGTGGTCCGTGGGGTGACCAATGGTGCTTTGCGCGCAGATGTATATTGGTTCGTGCGCAGAGTGCTATGGCGGTAGCCCTCACGTTCCGCCCTTTCTTCGCCTTCTTGTGACCGTTGCACGGTCTCCACAATGACAAGCTGTGCTTGTCATTGTGCTTGACTTTGCAGCATGCGGTAATCGCAAGGCGTTAAGACTGAGGGCGAAGGGGTTTACTCCTGTAAATGACCGAGTCCGAATGTCGCAAACAACGAAGCGAAGTGCCGTATGTGCAATAGTCTCTTTAATGGTGGGTCGTGAGCATTATGCTCTTTGTCTTGTTATATCTGTGTAGGGGCATCTGTCTTGCTCTATCTGATGGTATCCACATTCCTATGAACTACTTTTATGACACTGCTTACTTCAGCCCTTGGTCTTGCTGGTCTGGGCACGCCTGAGGGCGAACTGCCCAGTCCTCACTCCCCGAAGCCTTCATCACTGCTGCGCGTGCCGACACGACTGCCGTTCTGCTTGATGTGCGCCGCCCGGCGAATATGCCGAAGGACACCTCGAGGGTGCTCAGCTCCTCGACTGGCTCAATCCCTCGACCTTTATCGAAGGTCTTAAGCACCTCGACAAGCAGCGCACCTACTATGTCTACTGCCGTAGTGGCAAGCGAAGCAATGCAGCAGCTACCTATATGCTCGGTCAGGGCTTCCGTGTGCGTGATATGCGGGGCGGCTATCTGCGCTGGACGGCCGAAGGTCGCCCTGTGGTGAAGTAATTCTCCGCCCCTTCTTTTCCCCGAATAATCGCCCCTGTATGGGGTATATATAAGAATAGAGTTCAGACAATGATTAAGATTTATGGTATGAAATCTTGCCCCGACTGCACCGCCGTCTGGGAGCAAGTCCAGGGTGATACCCGCTACGAAGTGATTGACTTTGGGCTGGATGTGCGCCAGCTGAAGGCCTTCCTCAAGCTCCGTGACCACGACCCCGTCTTTGCAGAAGCGAAGGCGCGAGGTGCTAGGTATCCCCTGCTTCGTCCTCGAGGATGGGCGTGTGACCCTTTCTCCCGAAGAGGCAGGCCTCAGCTCGAGTCCTGCTGTCGGTGGTGCTTGCCGTATTGACGGGCTCGGGATGCTAACTCGATAGCACCTTAATTTCCCCGTATAATGAAGAGGGTGCATCCAAGCGATTGGCTTGGATGCACCCTCTTCAAACCTATTGTGCTAATGTGAAGAGAGTACCTCGAAGGCAGTACGGCGGTTCAGCTGGTCGCATAGCTCCTGCTCCTTGGGGTCTTGTGGCCCAGCGATGAAGCTCGGGTGAGGAGGGTACCTTCGGAGAGGAAGGGGTGAGCTTGGGCAATGCGCTTGCTGACGCAGTAGGGCTCTGCGCTCCCACGCCCTACGGCCTCAAGACGATCGGAGGCTATCCCTCGCCCGATGAGGTAGCGGACGACGCTCTCAGCACGCCGCTGTGCGAGCCGTTGGTTGTAGTGTGCGCTCCCATGGCGGTCGGTGTGGGCGGTGAGGCGTATCTTGACCTCTGGGTTGTCGGTGAGGAGCTGGTAGAGGATCTCCAGGGCTGGTGTGCTCTCGGGGAGGAGGTCCGCACGGTCAAACGCATAGTACACCTCACGTAGCGCCTCGGGGCGTACCCGTGAGGCCAGGAAGAACTCCACGGTGTACACCTCGCTCTGTTGCTTCTGTGGGTCGGTGCTGAGGGCGGACGAACTGATTCAAATAGTCCTGCTTACCTGCCAAAGGATGTACTCTGTGTCGGGGGCTACTGCGAGCGAGAAGGCTCCCTCTTGGTCTGTTGTGACGAGGTCGCTCAGCTTCATCGGGCTTATGCCCCACGATACGTACAGTCGCTCCACTCAGGGGCTCCCTTCGCGGTCGAGGACATAGCCACGTATAGTAGTAGTCATCGGGCGACGGAGGACGGTGTAGAGATGGGGCAAGCTGCGTGCGTCGTCACGTGAGGAAGCGAGCAGTCCTACTTCGGCGAGAGCTCGCTATTGAGGCCATCACTTCGGGCGAGGGGCTGGGGCGTAGCTTAGTTCGTCTGCTGGGCTATTGATGGGGAGGGAGATGTGTGGTGATAACTTGACCGTCCGAGAGGAGGACGGCGCGATAAATATCAGGCCACGAAAGCCCCCAGGGCGGTCGGAGGCGAAGTAGAGCGTGCTGTCGCTCGTGGCATGTGGAAAGAGTTCGTCCGCCTGGCTATTGATCTCCGCTGGTAGCAGGGTGGGTGTGCGAGCGTCTCCCCATAGAGGTCGACATAATACAGCTCCTTGTCGTGGCGGAGTGTGTCGGGGAGGTGCTGACGAAGAAAGTCTTCGACCACTGGGGCTGAGGCTGGGATGCGCCACCAGTCGGGTGCTGTCGGAGAAGAGGCGGAGCGGTGCTTGGGGCTGCCATCCTCCATGCTCATCGGGTGTAGCGACCCAGATCTGTGGGGTGTTGTCTTCGCCAGCACGCTGGGAGATGTAGGTGTAGTAGAGCTTCCGTCCATCGGGGCTGAGGCTGGGCGTGCCGATCTCTGCCGTGGGGTCAGCGAGCCCTCGGAGGCTGTCGGGGGCGGTGAGCCACTTCCCTGTCAGCCTGCTGGGTTGGTTGATAGATCCGACCGAAGGGCTCTCCCGTCACGACCGAAGTGCCTTTGCTGAGGGCTACTACGGCGGTGGCTCCCGAAGAGGATGCTGCGCCCATCAGGGTGCAGAAGGTCACACCGTAGTCGCTCCGTGTGGAGCGTAGAGGCTCGAAGGGATGCACCTCGTAGTACCCAACAGAAGGCTATCCGAGGAGGCGAGGAACTGTGGATAAGGTGGTGTGTCGCTCGCTCTCGGTAGGAAGGCTGTCGGTGGGCTGAAGGTGTCTGGCACGCTCCCATAGGGTGTGGGCTAAAAGCATAGCGTCGCCCTCGGTGAGGCTGCTTCGGGCAGCATGACGGCTATAGTGAGCTGCATGACCCTTTGTCCTTCGGGGAGTCCTCTTATAGAGCTCCTTTATAGAGTCGCTCCGCCTCGTAGTATGCCCCCAGAACGCTCTGCTTGCTGGGCGCGCATGCGTAGCCCTGCCGTGCAGGACGGGAGGGCACAGGAAAACGGGGCAGCAGGGCGAGCAGGGACAGAAGGGGAAGATCTTCGGTGAGCGCATAGCTCGACAGCGAGGCTAAGGGATGTGGATAAGCTTGTGCATCTGGAGGCTCAGTTGCCATTCGGGATGCTCGAGGATGTGCTGGACGCAGAGTTCGATCGCCGTACTATCCGCTTCTCCCTGCGTCTCTCCGATGAAGATGGGACTGAGCAGATAGGCCCCTGCTGGTAGCTCGCTGACGGCTGGGGGAGGTCGGCACTGCTACCTACGGGAAACGAAATTCCCCCACACCGTTGGGGAAGTTGCGATGTAGTAAGGTCATGGCCTCTTTCTTCGGGCTGCAGGTGATGTAGTCCAGCCCTTCGGGGGGCGGCGTGTGCCGTTGGTCTCGATGGATTGGTGGTAGCCGAGGGGCTTTGAAGTGAGCTACGGTCTCGGCTGTGAGCTGGAAGGGTCGGTTCGCCTCCTGTCCAGATGATGCGCCTTCCGGGGTAGGGGGCGATGGCATCACGTAGCTCCTCGAGGGTCATCTCCGTCCCTGTGTCAAACTCCGTGTCGCAGAAGCTGCAGCGGAGGTTGCATCAGCTCAGACGGATGAAGATAGAGGCCTTGCCCGTGTGTACGCCTTCACCTTGAAGGCTGTAGAATATCTCGTTGATTAGCATAAATATCGAGGGGTGATCTTGGTACAAAGATACGACGACTCAGCGTAGCTCCCTTGTATCGGCGCATTTCCTCCTACCATCGTGCCATCCCTCTATATATTTAATGTTCGCACGCGCGTGCGAGAGACGATAGTCTGTGGCTATATGGATAGCGAACTCTGCGTGGGTGGCAATAGCAATATGCGTATCTTTGCACTCGATTTGGTAAGGCTTTTGAGCTATCCTGATCCTCAGAATAGTGCCTTTTTCTTTACTAATTTATTGAGACCATTCATCCGATGATTAGACGAATAGCCCTCCTACTCGTCCTCGCTTTTATGGGAGTGTCTGAGGGTTACATGCAGCAGCGCTTTGCTGTGAGTGCCAATCTTCCTGCCCTGCTCACCGGGACGGTCAGCGTAGAGCCTTCCGTAGCTCTTACCCCCCGCACGTCCCTTCATCTTACGCTCACCGCACGCACCGACCTCTTCCGTCTTCCTGCACCTGTGGGGATGATCCGTACGCTCTACGGCTCTGCTCCAAGTGTCGGCTTCAGCGAACGCATCAGCTGGGGCGACTCCAGCACGCCGGATGAGCGGCCATTAGCCTGCCTCCGCTATTGGACGAAGGGGACATATAACCGTGGTTTCTTCTTCTCTGGGCATGGGATAGGTATGATCTCACCGCTATGGAGGGATCATTATTCATCTGCCTACACTGAAGGTTTCCTCCTCGGGGTAGGGGCTCGGCTGGATATTCCTACGAAATAGCTCCGCATTGGAACCTCGAGGCGGAGCTTGGTCCTCGGGTATATGGACGCAATATGACCGTCGCTGCAGCCCTACACACCTGAAGGATGAGGGCAAGCAACACGTCTTGCTCCTGCCCTCGCGCCTCGGTGTGAGTCTCACGTACCTCTTCTAACGCAATCCCCAGATAGATGAATAGAATAAAATCTCATACATCTGGCCTCTGCCCTCGTCGCAGGCCTCGTCTTGGCTCTTGTGCTTCGCCCCTGACGAAGAAACTTTACTTTCACCTCCGCACGCCCACGCGCTTACCTTCCCACAGATAAGGAAGAGCAGGCAGGTCGTACGGGAATGCTCTCCGAAATTGTCACCTATTCGCAGAAGGTAGATACGCTGAAGCGCACCGATAAATCCGAAGCGAAAGCTAAGGACGACGGCATGAAGACGCAGATGCTCGAAGCGGGTGACGGTGACTGCTGAGCGTCCACGCGTGAAGATCTCTACCCTGCGTAAGGGGACGCATCAACCTCACCTTCCTCGTCACGGTGCCCCGTGCGATGATGGACGAACGCTATCAGGGTCGTACTCTCTCACGCCTGATGACGGAGGATACGGTGATGGCTCTCCGCCCGTAGTCCTCAAGGGACGTGACTTCAAAGTCGCTCAGGATAAGGAGCAGAAGACCTTGGCCGCCTTCAAGAAAAGTATCGTTGACTCGGCTAAGTACGATAGTGCTTTCTTCGACTCTAAGGCGCATCGCACCTTCATGGGCCACCTGCAAAACGATTACTATTGGGCCTATCGCCGTCAACTCTCCCTCCAGCTCTCCTACGAACGCTGGCGCAGAATTATGGAGCAGCGTTACTTTGAGTTCAACGCTGAGCGTGCTGGAGACTACGACACCGAATACCACGCCAAGGCGTTAGATATGCTCCGTGCTGCCTACCGTGATGAGCTCTCTGGTCTGGATAGTGTCGGGCAGCGTAAGGGCTCCAGATGCTCTATCCTGCTTCGCGTCGCACCGCCTATCTCAAGCGTGGTGAGCGTCGCATCGATAGCACCAATATCCCCGATCAGTACCGTATGCTCTTTGAGCGTGACTGGACCATCGACTCGGTGGAGAATAAGTCCTCACCGAAAAGGACTCGCTCGAAGTAGCTACGCATACCTACAACTTCCGTGCGATCGCACACAATGAGAGCCGCCGAGCCAATGCCCATCGCTGTCACGTCATCGTGCACTTCCCTCTGATCGAAGAGACGCAGTACGCTGGTGGCGTGACCCCTGGTAAGGACTTCGTCTACCTCTATAGCCGTGACCTTGAGGTCACTCCCCAGATGAAGAAGCGTATGAAGATCGTGGTCGACTCGTATCACCGCTATTGACCAGAGCACGTGGATGCAGCGTGGTACCGACACCCTTGCCTTCGTCATCTCGGGGCCTCAATGACCTCGTCGATGCTACCCTTATTGATCGACTGAACGATAAGCCCCAGGCTGCCGCCGAATATAAGCTCGGTCTGGAGCGTATGGCGGCACGTGACTACCGTGGTGCCCTTGAGTACCTCCGCAAGTATCCTGACTACAACGGTGCTTTAGCACTGGCCGGGATGGATGAGAACGAGCGTGCGCTACAGGTGCTCAATCAGCTCGGTGCTAATGGCAAGGTCGAGTACCTCAGGCTATTTGCTTGACGCGTCTCTCCCGCCACGCCGAAGCGCGTGCCGCCCTTCTGCGTGCCGTCAAGCAGCAGAGCTACCTCGTCTACAAGGGCTGAGACTGAGGCTGGATTGGCTCCGCTGATGCAGGATGCTGCCTTCGTGCGTCAGCTGAAGAGCAGTGCCGAAGAGCTGGACGAATAGCTCCGCCCTCGCGATTACATCAGACGAAAGCCCCTGCTACCGACCGAGTAGCAGGGGCGTTCTGCATCTGATGTAGGGGGATATGTGGGAGTTCACTACTTTTGCAGGCAATGAAGAAGCTAAAGATTACCGAGATGGAGCGCCTCAGTCTCGAGGACTTCCGCCGTGAGAAGAAGCTCCCCATCGTCGTCGTCCTCGATGATGTGCAGTATGAATAATGTCAGGGTCGGTCTTCCGTACCGCCGATGCCTTCGTCTCGAAGGCTTGATTCTCTGCGGCATTACCGCCCGTCCTCCTCACCCCGATATTCATAAGACCGCCCTTGGTGCTGAAGACTCGGTCGCTTGGGAATATGCCTCCGACAGCCTCGAGGCGGTGCGTCAGCTCCGTGCTGCAGGCTACGAGGTCTTGGCCTTGGAGCAAGCGCACGACAGCGTCTCGCTGGAGACCTTCACCCCTGAAGGAGGGCGCACGCTATGCCTTGGTCTTGGGCAATGAGGGTGCGTGGCGTGCGTGATGAAGTGATGGCCGAAGTCACCACTTCGCTGGAGATCCCCAGCACGGTACGAAGCACTCGCTCAATGTCAGCGTCGCTGCAGGCATCGCCCTATGGCAGTTAGCCGCTCCCTTACTTCCCACGCTCAGCCGATGAATTTCTCCTCTTCGCCCCATATAGAGCTGACCGAAGACGGTAGCTTGACGCTCTTCGCCCCTTCCTTCGGCGAGCATTATCACTCGACGCACGGTGCGGTGCAGGAGAGCCTACACATATATATAGGTATGGCTTTGGCGGAGCGTCTGCACGCTCTGCGTGGTGCGGATACCCCCCTTCGCCTCTTTGAAGTGGGCTTCGGCACGGGGCTCAACGCCCTCTTGACCTATCAGATGGCGGAGGCTGAGCGCATACCGATACATTATTACTCCATCGAGAAGTTCCCCATCGACCCCGATGTCTATGAGGCTTTGCACTACGAAGGGGTGACAGGGTCCTTTGGATTCGGCCGAAGCGCTACACGCCCCTACACTCGGCTCCGTGGGGTGAGGCGGTGCAGCTCAGTCCCTTCTTTACCCTCGAGAAGCTCCACGGTGACCTCACCGAATGCTCCTTCCTGAGGGCTTGTCCGTCATCTATTACGATGCCTTCTCCCCGATAGTCAGCCCGAGCTGTGGGACGGAGGAGCTCTTTGCTCCCGTCTCTTCGCGCGACTCTGCCCGAGGCCGTCCTCACGACCCTATTGCGCTAAGGGCGAGGTGCGCCGTCGCCTGCAGCGTGCGGGCTTCCTTGTTGAGCGCCTCCCGGCCTCGCCAGGCAAGCGCGAAGTCCTCGTGCGCGCGTTCCTGCTGTGCGGTGATTGGCATTCCGTCTAACCGTTTTTCTCTTCCTCCCTTTCTCTATGCTCCTCCTCATTTCCCCAGCTAAGACCTTTGCCACGAAGGCGAAGGTGCCTCGTGAATTAGCCCTCTCTACTCCGGTCTTTGCCCAAGAAGCACGTGCCGTGATGACCTCCGTCTGCGCCTGGGGCGGGATGAATTGGCGACGATGCTTCAGCTCAGCCCCAAGCTCCGTGATGAAGTCACCGACTCGCCTGCGCACCTTCTTTGATCCCCGATGTTCAGGGAGCTATCCAGCTGCACTGAGCTATACAGGGATGGTCTTTCGTAAAGCTCTCGGCCTCGACCTTCACGGCTGAGGATTGGGCTTGGGCAGCCGAACATCTGCGCATTACCTCCTTCGTCTATGGATTGCTGTCGCCTCAGACGGCGATACGCTATGACCGTATGGAGGGGGCGGTACAGCTTCCCGACCTCTATGATGGACGGCTCTTTGACTACTGGCGAGACCATCTGACGCCCCTACCTCATCGAGGAAGTGCAGCGTGCCGGTGGGACGTTGCTCTTCTTAGCCAGTGACGAGATGCGGGGCTCTTCCATTGGGCGGAGGTGGAGCGTGCGGTGCGTGTCATCACTCCGACCTTTCCTGGTGCGTCAGCCCACAGGCAAGCTCAAGCAGATTGTTGTCTACACGAAGATGGCACGTGGGGCGATGGCTGGGTGCTATCATCCGCCAGCGACTCGAAAGAGGAGGAGGCGTGGCGTGAGCTCTACTCCCGAGGGCTTCGTCTTCTCCCCGAAGAATCGAGTGACCGAGACTGGACGTTTGTCTTGGGTTAATAGCTCCTGCGCCAGTCTGACTTAGTAGTGCTCCTTTAGGCGAAGCAATATTGCTCGCGCTTGAGACCAATAGTGCTCTGAGGGCAAAGCTATATTGCTTTGGGGCGCGAACCAATATTGGTTCCGCTCCCAGCACTATAGCTTTCATGTCTGAGAGGGTGTGGTCGGCGCTGATGAGGCGTGTACAAAGTCTGAGGGTAGGGCTCGTCTCGAAGTGACTACTGTCCTCGCGAAAATAGGGGATGATAGGCGGATATTCTCTGTCGTTTGTCCTACTTCGTGCCTCGTAGTCGCGATGGAAGAGGCTGCGAGCTGTCAATATCACACACTCGATCAGCGTAGTAAATAGGGCGAAAGTGAGTTTATTAACTATTTTTATTTTTGCTGGTTTGTAGCCCTTTATGCTAACGCCTTCGAGGGCAGATAAATGCGAGACGGAGGGCTTGCTATTCGTCTATTTATTGATGCTTTTGCTGTGAGCAGAGGCGAAGGTCGCAGGGATGCGAGCCTCCGACTGCTCGTATAAGCGTTTCTAAATATTCATCAACAAATACTGCTCTTATGAAGAAGCACAATTTCTCGGCTGGACCATCGATTCTCGACGAGAGCGTCATCAGAGATGCTGCCTCAGCTGTCCTTAACTATCAGGGGACTGGTCTCTCCGTCCTCGAAGTATCTCACCGTGCTAAAGAGTTCTCCGCTACGATGGAGGGAAGCTCGCAACCTCATGAAGGAGCTGCTCAATATCCCCGAAGGATATGAAGTACTCTTCCTCGGTGGTGGTGCCAGCCTGCAGTTTGCGCAGGTACCCTGTGAACCTCCTCAAGAAGAAGGCTGCCTATGTCGACTCAGGTACGTGGGCAAACAAGGCTGCTAAGGAAGCTAAGGCCTTCGGTGAAGTCGTCACCTTCTCTCTAAGGACGATAACTACATCTGGTATCCAAAGCCTTGGCTCAAGGGACGAAGTCCCTCCGATATCGACTACCTCCACATCACGACAACAACACCGTCTACGGTACCGAGCTGCGCTACGACCCAGACGTGAAGGTGCGTCTCGTAGGGGATATGTCCTCGGATATCTTCACCCGTGAAGTAGACTTCTCAAGTACGACCTCGTCTATGGTGGTGCTCAGAAGAACATCGCTCCTGCTGGGGTACCTTCGTCATCGTACGCCGTGACGCCGTCGGTCACATCGATGACAACCGCATCATCCCCACGATGCTGAAGTACGATGATCCACTGTGCAAGGATTCGATGTACAACACGCCTCCTGTCTTCCCCATCTACGTAGCTCTGCAGACGATGAAGTGGTACAAGGAACTCGGTGGTGTCAAGGTACTCGGAAACAGATGAACACTCGAAAAGTCCGCCCTTCTCTACGACGAAATCGATCGCAACCGCCTCATTCCGTGGTACCGTCAATGCCGAAGACCGCTCGATCATGAACGTCTGCTTCGTCCTCAACGACGAGTACAAGGAGCTCGAAACAGGAATTCTTAGAATTTGCTGCTTCGCGTGGTGTTTACAGCTTCAAGGGGACACTGCTCTGTAGGTGGCTTCCGTAGCTTCGCTCTACAACGCACTGCCTAAGACCAGCGTCCAGTTCCTCGTCGACCTCGATGAAGGAATTCGAACGCAAGCACTAAGCTCCCCTCTTCGAAAAGGAACGACTACGGCACAGACCACTCCCCGACCCTCCTCGCAGTGGGGCGAAGAGTGCTCTGTGCTTTCTCATATCTCTCGACTTACATATCCCTTCACATACACATACTACATCATCATGTCAAAGGTCCTTATCGCCACCGAAAAGCCATTCGCTGCTCCCGCAGTCGCTGGCATCAAGCAAATCTTACCGAAGCAGGCTTCGAGTAGTCCTCCTCGAAAAGTATACGTCAAGGCAGAGCTCCCTCGCTGCCGTCGCTGACGTAGCAGCGATCATCATCCGCAGCGACATCATAGATGCTGAAGTCTTCGACGCTGCTAAGCAGCTCAAGATCGTCGTCCGTGCTGGGTGCTGGCTACGACAACGTAGACCTCGAGTCCGCTACCGCTCACGGCGTATGCGTCATGAACACCCCTGGACAGAATGCAAATGCTGTCGGCAGAACTCGTCTTTCGCTATGCTCCTCTTCGCTGTCCGCAACCGCTTCAATGGTACCTCCGCACGGAACTCAAGGATAAGAAGCTCGGTCTCTAGCCTATGGTAACACCGGACGCAACGTGGCTCGCATCGCTAAGGGCATCGGTATGGACATCTATGCCTACGACCCTTCACCCCAGCAGAAGCTCATCGAGAAGGAAGGTGTACACGCTCTCGGTAGCCAGAAGGAACTCTTCTCCACCCTGCGACATCGTCTCGCTCCACATCCCTGCTACCCCCAGAGACGAAGGGGCTCCATCGGTCGCGAACTCGTCATCCCTCCTCCCCAAGAAGGCTATCCTCGTCAACACCGCTCGCAAGGAAATCATCAACGAGCCTGAGCTCATCGCCCTCCTCAAGGAACGCGAAGATCTCCGCTACCTCGCTGATATCCGCCCCGGAGCACACGAAGAGTTCGAAGCTGCTGCTGGCGAACGCTACTTCTCCACGCCCTAAGAAGATGGGTGCACAGACGGCTGAAGCCAACACCAACGCTGGGCTGGCTGCAGCTCGCCAGATCGTCGGCTTCATCAAGGAAGGTAACGAACGCTTCCGTCTGAATAAGTAGTCTCACCCTCCACACCTACTCTAAATACGACTTACTACTATGGCTATCATCAAACCCTTTCCGCGGTATTCGCCCTCCACAAAATCTGGTAGAGCGTGTCGCTTCTCGCCCTTATGACGTCCTCAACAGTGCCGAAGCACGTGCCGAAGCTGAGGGCAATGAGATGTCTCTCTATCACATCATCCGCCCCGAGATTGACTTCCCTGTGGGCACCGATGAGCACGAAGAGAAAGGTCTATCAGAAGGCCGCTGAGAACTTCCGCCTCTTCCGTGACAAAGGGCTGGCTCGTACAGGACGCTCAGGAAAACTACTACGTCTATGCTCAGACGATGAACGGCAAGACGCAGTATGGTCTGGTCGTCTGTGCTGCTGTCGAAGACTATATGACCGGCGTCATCAAGAAGCACGAGCTCACCTCGCCGCGACAAGGAAGAAGATCGTATGAAGCACGTACGCGTCAAACAATGCGAACATTGAGCCCGTCTCTTCGCCTATCCCGCTCAAGGACTGAGATCAATAAGATCGTAGCTAAGTACACGCAGGAGAAGCCCGTCTACAGCTTCATCGCTCCTCTGGATGGCTTCGGTCACGACTTCTGGATCATCAACGATGCATGCCGACATCCAGCGCATCACCGAGCTCTTCGCCGAGATGCCTGCACCTCTATATCGCCGATGGTCACCACCGCTCTGCTGCGGCTGCCCTCGTCGGTGATGAGAAGCGTAAGCAGAACCCCAACCACAGGGAGACGAAGAGTACAACTACTTCATGGCGGTCTGCTTCCCCTGATGATCAGCTCACCATCATTGACTACAACCGTGTCGTCAAGGATCTCAATGGGCTGACCAAGGAAGAGCTCCTTCACAAGCTCGAGAAGAACTTCGTCGTCGAAGACAAGGGTACGGAGATCTCATAGCCCTCAGGCACTGCACAACTTCTCCCTCTACCTCGGTGACCACTGGTACTCGCTCACGGCTAAGCCTGGCACGTACGACGACAACGACCCCTATCGGCGTGCTCGACGTGACGATCTCGTCGAACCTCATCCTCGACGAACTCCTCGGCATCAAGGACCTGCGCTCGGATAAGCGCATCGACTTCTGTCGGTGGTATCCGTGGACTTGGCGAGCTGAAGAAGCGTGTCGATAGCGGTGAGATGAAGTTTCGCTCTTGCGCTCTATCCCGTCTCGATGAAGCAGCTCATCGATATCGCTGACTCGGGCATATCATGCCTCCGAAGACCACGTGGTTTGAGCCTAAGCTCCGCTCGGGGCTCGTCATCCACGAGCTCGTCTAAGGGAATAGTTCCTGATCTTTCTGATACCAGCCCCCGAAGTTGACTCCGTAGGAGCTGCTTCGGGGGCTGTGTCGTTTTCCTTCCTTTTACCCAAACGCATACAGATATTATGAACTGCACTGCATGCAGTCCTCGCTGGGACTCTCCTGCGAAGGATGCTTCTCTTGCCTGCTCTTTGCTTGTGCTGACAGAGCTGCCGTTCCCATGATGTGGGTATGCTGCTACCACAGCTTCGTGCCACCAGCTCCGTCCTAGCATCTCTCGGTGCGCACACGCGTAGGGTCGTCTTGCGCTCGGTGGAGGCGGGTAGGATCCGATGCTGCGGATCAAGACGCTTCACTTTGCCTTCTATACGGAGTGATGGACAGCTCTCTGACCGAGGTGCGTGAGGTGAAGGTGACTTCTCCTGACCAGCTCAAAGACCTGACGCTTGCCCCTACCCGAAGGGGCTTATCAGCTTGTTGTCGTGGAACGCTACTACGTCACTGCTGCGAGCATATCGCCATGGGGCGACCGCTGAGCGGTATCTCGGAGTACACGGCTTACCTCGTGGATGACGCTCTCGACGGAGACGGACGGGTCGCGCTGCATGTCGCGCAGCTCAACGAGCAGGGGCTATCTCCGTCCCAGCTTCGGCCTTTGAGCTACGACACCGCAGCTACAAGTGTCCTTAGAGCCCAGCCTCTGGCGCGCGTCTTTGGTTTATGGAGAGCCCTCAGTACCCACGGTGTGCAGCGTGGAAGTGCACCAGCGGACTATCTGGTCAATGGTGTGGCTCGCTATACCGCTCCGCTCCGCCCCTTGGGGACTGCTCCGCTCGGGAGGGCAGGAGGTCGCTGGCGATGGGCTCGAATGCTGCAGACCGTTACCCTTCGAGTCGTCTCTATGAGCTCTGGGGGCAATAGCACTCCGACGACCCTCACCGAAGGGCTCTGCCCTATTATACTCCTGAGATGATCTTGGGTAAGACGGATATGACTATTCCTCGTGCGGCACTGTCGCCGATGAAGCTAGATTTGTGACTCGCACGCGCGAGCGGCTTACACTATATCCGTGAGACGACAGGTGCCACCGACAGCCTACCTTGTGGGCTCTGTTCCTACAGTCGTCTGCGCTTCCCTTATATTCCTGAGGGGCTTAGCTTGCAGGGCAATGAAGGCTGGTGGCAGCTTCGAAGGGAAGTACTATGCCGAGCATGACTTGCGCCAGATGATACGGACGGGGAAGGCTGCAGATCCTCGCTTGCGTGCTGCCATCACGGCTGCTGGGGCTCAGCAGAAGCGAAGCTGTCTGCTCCCTTTGAGTCGCACGGGATCAGCTTCCATTATCGGGGATACTGCTATCTACACCATTCCATTCGGCACTTCAATGATAGCGAGGCTCCCTGAGAAAAACCTCCTTAGGGATCGCTATGGTTTTGGTGCGAGGCAATGAATATCGCATCCACCTGACACGCATCTTGCGACCTGGAGCGGCTGTTCCTCCCGACTTTGGCGCATGACATGCATCCACTGACGGAAGAGAAAGACCTGCGTACGTGGTGATGTGCGTCCCATCATCAATCGCTCGCAAGAAGCACATTTGTGGCAGTTCTGCTTTTTCTCCCAATCAGCAGCCTCCCCATCTCGTAGTTCGTAGCTATGAGTGGGGAGGCTTGTGCTGGAGCGTCAGTTGCTTCGGAAAAGGATGGAGCCGTGAGGGGAGGTGGATAGATGGCGGCCTCAGCTCGGAAGGAGGAGAGCTGAGGCCGTACAATCACGTGTCTTCAGTTGGATAATGGCTTAGTGAGGTCGCCATTAGATTCAAGGTATCATAAGATTGCTTCGAGTTGGTAGGACAAAGATGAGGAGGATTTTTATGAAAAAGCAAGTGTTTGGGCGTTGTTACTAAAACTTTAATCTCCGTTTACATCGTGAGGGGTAAGTAGGAGGCTAAAAGAGTGGTTTGTGGGGCTGGTATTTTGAGGATATGGTTGCTGTTTTTACGTTTTGGCTTTAAGAAGTGTGTGCAGATGAGGAGGCCTTTGTTTGTAAAAATACTTTTGACGAAGGTGCGTTGGTTGCTTCGCTCTTCATAGCTGAAGGGTGCTGTGTAGCTCCTTAGATGGAGTGGGCTTCTCGGGTGAAGGTGTGGGTGACCTATACTGGTCCGGAGGGTGGAGCACTACTGCTGCATGGTGTCGACCACCACTCGCTCTGCGCCGTGACTCAGCAGTGGTCGCTGGTGCTGTTATTCGATAGTGGATGCACAGTTGCATCATACGGTGGCACTCCTTCATTGTTTGCGACGTCGGGCGTGTCATTTACAGAAAGTAAACTCCTTCTGCCCTCCAGTCTTAACGCTGCTTTGCGATTACCGCATGCATGCCAGAAGTCAGAAGTAAGGCCACAAGCTGGCTGACATTTTGGAGACCGTGCAACGGTCTCCCAGGTGGTCGCATCTGGCCAGTGCCGATCAGCGTAGTAGTGGTCTCTTGAGGTTCTGCTTAAAGCGACAGCGCCAAGATCGTCCGATCTTGGCGCTGTCGCTCTTGTGCTCTTGTGTGAGTGGGGTTGGCTCCTTTGTCGGGGCTACTACTTGAGTCCCTTGATGCGAGGGGTTTTTTGCTTGACGAAGTCCGCCCAGTTTTTGTCGCACCAGCCGGAAGCGGAGCGCAGAGGGAGGAGGTGAGGAAGTGATGACAGAGGCGGCTGCCAGTCCCATCGGTGGCGTCCAGCTCGCGAGGGCATCTGCTCTTGCGGATTTTTCAGATACCGCTGCACCATGCCTGCTACCTGTTCCTTCGAGGCGGCACCGTGCCCCGTGATGGCTTGCTCGATGCGCATCGGGACGTATTCGGTGATGGGGATGTCGCGTGTCAGGGCAGCCGCCATAGCGACACCTTGCGCACGTCCGAGCTTGAGCATGCTCTGGACGTTCTTGCCAAAGAAGGGGCTTCGATGGCTAATTCATCGGGGTGGAACTCATCGATAAGACCTTGTACGCGCTCGAAGATGCGCTTGAGTCTCAGGTAGTGGTCTTCGTATTTGCCGAGGCTGATGACGCCGGAGGGCTAAGAGGCGTGCTTCCTGTCCGCGTGCCTCGATGATGCCGTAGCCCATGACGATGGTGCCGGGGTCGATGCCCATGATGATGCGCTCTGCCATAGCTGCTCCTTATATAATAGTAGCTGTCGAAGGCGTGCCGCTTAGTCGATCGTGTGCATGATGGTGCTGAAACCTACGACAGCTTCGCCGAAGCGCTTGGTGAGCTGGTCGGCAAGGCGTAGCCCAGTGTTGGAGAGGATGTCCTGCAGATGTATCTCGCCCTCGGCATAGAAGTGCAGGGCGAAGGAGAGCGTCTCGGGACTGCTCTTCGTGGGAGGGGCCGATGCGGTGCAGGCGGGGGATGCTGGACAGCCTCGTTGGCTTGGAGGGCTGGGAGATAAACCTCGCGCATGAAGGAGAGGAAAGGCGGTCTTGCCTCTCGGGGGCGAGGATGAAAGTCGTATTATATAGTATCATTGTCGAGGGGAAGGGGGGCTTAGCACGAAGCATAGCAGGGCTGTGCTGGGAAATGTTTTTGCTCTTTCGAGGCAAAGATACTTGAAATAAAATATTCATTACCTTTGCACCGAAGATGAGGAACAAGCGGTGACTCATCGCACTTACATGGGGTATTAGCTCATCTGGCTAGAGCGCGACACTGGCAGTGTCGAGGTGAGCGGTTCGAGTCCGCTATACTCACGCAGGTTGGGGGATGCATTGTATCCCTTGTCTGCATAATACTGCGAGGCGCACAGCGGTTAGTCGGCTTAATGCTATACCGCACAACGCTCAGTACAGGTGGTTCATCGGAAGACTCCGCCTGCGAGATATGACGGATCAGATGTGGACACGTATTGTGAATACAAATGGTTGCCGTATATTTGCAGTGTTATTCATAGACTGAATCTGGAAATCAATAACTATTAACGTAAGTAAGAAAGAACGATGAAGAAGTTTTTCGCATTCGCATTTGTAGCTGTAGCAGCTGCATTTGCTTCTTGTGCCGGTAACAACGAACAGAGCGCTACGGATCCTGCAGCTGCTGCTGTAGATAGTGCAGTTGCTGGAAGCTACTGCTGCTGCTGACAGTGCCGCTATGATGGTTGACAGCTGCTACTGCAGTTGTTGACTCTCTAAGAAGTAAGCAGAACAGCACAAACACAGCTTGCCACGGGCGCGAAGTTACCCTTCGGGGTAGTATCGTGCCCGTGCTGTCATCGAGGCTCTGAGGAATAAGCCCCTCAGAGCCTCACTCTTTTAGGCTATGGGCAAGATGGCGTATCTTTGTATAGCTAATAGATAGATATGATTACAGTAGAGCGCTCACCACGATATCAGTATGGGGCACCGTGTCGTCGGGCACGAGAGCAAGTGCCGTCACCTGCACGGACACAACTATCGTATTCACTTTGTCTGCACAGCGCCTGCGCTGGATGGGGTGGGGCGTGTCATCGACTTCTCCGAGATCAAGGCGCGTCTGTGCCAGTGGCTCAGCTATTACTGGGATCACAAGATGATGCTGTGGAGCGAAGATCCTGCTCCCCGAGCTACGTCAGCTCGTTCCCGACGATCTGTGCGTCGTCCCTTCAATCCTACGGCGGAGCAGATCGCTATGCACCTGGTCTCTGTCGTCGGGACCACGCCAGCTCGAGGGTACAGGTATTACCCTCATTGCCTGCCGTGTCGAGGAGACGCGTAAGTGCTCGGCTGCCTATCAGCTGTAGTCTGTCAAGAGTCCTCCACACGGTGGATACCTCGCTTCTTAGCTGCACGAACTACTACTCACTATAACTACACAATGATGAACATCCGCACGTTAGCTTTACTTGCTATGGCTACCACCACCCTTGCTGGTGACTGACCTCCCTGCACAGGAGCAGCATCGTAGTCCTTCCCTCGAAGAGTACACCCTCGGCTCGCCCAAGGCCCTGCGCCGTACCTCGCTCCGCTCCCTGCGCTGGCTCGGTAGCGACTATGTGTATGTCGACAGCACGCGCCTTGTCCTCGGCTCGCCTACGGCAGCACACCCCGAGAAGACCCTGCTCACGCAGGACGAGTTCCTCGCTATCATCGGCAGAGGCAACGAAGGGCGCAGGGCTAAGTACTTCGCACCCTTCTCGGTCGTAGAGGGCAAGCTCCTCTCGATCTCCTTCGGCAAGAAGCACCACTCATCGACCCACGGACGAAGAAGTAGTAGCCTCGAGCGTGTCGGGCGCACGGAGCAGGCCTTTGAGCTCGCTCCACGTGCTGCTACACGCTGTCGCTGCGTGACAACAACCTCTTCCTCCTCTCCCCGACGGCTCTTCCTCGCAGCTGACGACCGATGGTCTCCCACGCTGGTCTACGGACAGAGCGGTGCATCAGAATGAGTTCGGTATCAGTGGCGGGCTCTTCTGAGTCCTGATGGCAGCCGCTTGGCCTTCTATCGCATGGATCAGAGTATGGTCTCCGCTTACCCCTTTAGTCCATACCAATGTGCGTAAGGCTACCGAGGAGAGTTTTATTATCCCATGGCAGGTATGCCCAGCCATCACGTTACCTTAGGGATCTATGACGTGGCTTCGGGGAAGACGACTTACCTCAAGACGGGCGAACCCAAGGAGAAGTATCTGACGAATATCTCGTGGGCACCCGACAGTAAGCACCATCTACATCGCTGAGGTCAATCGTGAGCAGAGCCATATGGACCCTCAAGGCCTATGACCCAGCCACGGGCGACTACATCAAGACGCTCTTCTCGAGCACAACGACAAGTACATCGAGCCCTCAGTGGCCGATGCGCTTCATCCTGGGCGTGATCGTGAGTTCGTCTCGGCAGACGCGCCGCGATGGCCACACCCACTCTATCGCTACAATGTCGAGGGGAAGCTCCTCGGGCAGATCAACCCGTGGGGCATGGGAAGTGACGGACTTCCTCGGCTTCGCTGACGGAGGAAGACGCTGGTCTACACGTCTACTCAGCTGAGTCCTATTGACCGTGTCGTCGCTTCGGTGAGTCTCGATGGTCGGAAAACGCCTGCTTACACCACAGCTGGCTGGCACAGTCCCAGCTCTCCGCCGATGGGGAAGCACCTCCTCGACACCTACGAGTCTCTAAAAAGAACCCTACGGAGAACCGCCTCGTCGCAGTCGCCTCGGTAAGGCACTCGCCACGCTGTACCAGTCGAAGGATCCCGAAGCAGACTTCATCAATCCCGAGATCACCTTCGGCACCATCAAGGCTGCCGATGGCGACCGACTTGCACTACCGCTTGCTGAAGCCTACGAACTTCGATCCAGCGAAGAAGTATCCTACCATCGTCTACGTCTACAATGGCCTACTGCGCACAGCTCGTGCAGAACCGCTTCCACGCTGGTTGCCTTGGCTGGGACCTTTACATGGCGTAGAAGGGCTTCGTCGTCTTCACCGTCGACGCTCGTGGCTCGGCGCGCCGTGGTGCAGCCTTCGAGCAGGGTCATCCATCGCCACCTCGGCAAGAACGAGATGGCAGACCAGATGAAGGGCGGACTTCCTCAAGTCCCTCCCTATGTCGATGCCGACCGCATTGGGGTCGCAGGCTGGAGCTATGGTGGCTTCGGCGACTACGAACCCGATGCTCACGCACCCCGGAGGTCTTCAAGGTCGGGTCTGCTGGCGGTGCCGTCACCGACTGGGCTCGCTACGAGATCATGTACGGCGAACGCTAAGTGGATAGCCCTCAGGAAAACCCCTGAAGGCTACAAGGAGACGAACCTCCCTCGCGTGCTGCCAACCTCAAGGGTCGCCTCGCTGCTATCCACGGTACCATTGACCCCACGGTCGTCTGGCAGCATACGCAGCTCTTTGTCGATGCCTGTGTCAAGGCTGGCACTCACCCCGATTATATGATCTACCCCGAGCATAAGCACAACGTCCTCGGTGTCGATCGTGTCCATCTCAACTATACTGACGCACGCTACTCATGGACCACTTGTAGTGGAGTAGCTTCCATTGTCCCTCATCCATCATCTAAGAACGTATGAATGTCCTTCTATTGGGTTCGGGTGGTCGTGAGCACGCCTTAGCGTGGCGCATCGCTCGTAGCCCTCGCCTCTCCCAGCTGTTATCGCCCTGGTAATCCAGGTATGTCGCCCTACGGCACCTCGTCTCTCGCACATCGGTGTGACGGACTTCCCGCCATCGCTGCACTCATCCGCCAGGAGCAGATCGATACTGCCTCGTCGTCGGGCCTGAAGTGCCTTTGGTCGAAGGGCCGTTGATTACCCGCACGGCGAAGCTGGTCTGACGGATCTCCTCATCGTGACCTGACGCCCAGGGGCACAGCTCGAGGGGAGCAAGGACTATAGCAAGGCGTTCATGCAGCGCCATGGAATCCCCACGGCGAGCTACCGCACGTTTGACAAGTCTCACGTTAGGCGAAGCACCTCGACTACCTCAAGACGCTCCGCCCTCCCTGAGTGTACTGAAGGCTGATGGACCGGCCGCTGGTAAGGGTCATCATCAGCGAAAGCCTCGAGGAAAGCTGAGCAGGAGCTTCGTGAGCTCTCTCGGGTCGCTTCGGTCAGGCCAGCACGCGTGTCGTCATCGAGGAATACCTCCACGGCATCGAGTGCTCGGTCTTCATCGCTACCGATGGTCACGACTGGTGCGTCCTGCCCGTAGCGAAGGACCACAAGCGCATCGGCGAGGGGAGACACTGGGCTCAATACCGGTGGTATGGGGTCGGTTTCTCCTGTCCCCGCAGACTGAAGCATTCGTGCAGCGTGTCGAAGAGCGGGTCATCCGCCCCACGATCGAGGGACCGCAGGCCGAAGGTATTGACCACCGAGGTCACCCTCGCTGGGGCTGATGAATGTCGCTGGCGATCCCTACGTCATCGAATACAATTGCCGCATGGGCGACCCTGAGACAGAGTCAGTGATGCTGCGTATTGATTCGACCTCGTCGATCTGCTGGAGCGCTATGGCGCGTGGCGAACCTCGGGGACTACCAGCTCGAGGGAGTCACCCAAGTATGCCGCTACGGTGGTGCTTTGGTTCCGAAGGCTATCCCGAAGACCATACGAAGCGGGTATCCCCATCAGCCATCCCCACGCCCGACCTTCGACTCAGCGCTCTTCCACGCTGGCACCTCGCGTGACAGTTCGCATTTGGTGACCCCGGGGACGTGTCCTCACGGGCCAGTTGTCGGGTACCACCTAGAGGAAGCCTTGAGGGTGCTATAAGCTCGCCGAGCAAGTGCAGTACACGGGCAAGACCTTCCCGCCGTGACATCGGGCAAGACCCGCTCAAGCTCCTATACTCTCTCCTCGACGAGGCGGGCAAGGACTACCATCTGAGGTAGTCCTCGCTCGCAGGTCTTTTTCTTGTCTTCGTTTCGAGGGAGTGCTTCTCTGACGATTACCCCACATATGGCTCGGCTTCATCACTTTTCCCGGACGCGCACGAACTGGCTGGAGTTCACGCCTGGCTACTGGCCTTCCTCGTGGTCTACCTCCCGCCTTCCTCATCCGCTGCGGTGGGCGATGGGTGGGGGATTGCACCGCTTGCTCCAGCAGCTACTGCGTGGACGGTGCGCTTTGGCTGGCTTGGTCTTGCTGGGCTTCGATCTCGCCATTCTATATAGGGGAGTACTACCTGCTCATTGAGCGTGGAGCGTCCGATGCTGGTGCTTCTAGTTGCACTCTTCACGACGACACCCTCTGTCGGACTGTTGTCGGCAGGTGCCTTGCTCGCTCAGCCTTCATCATCTGGCACCTGAGCTTCGGAACGTACCAAGACACGCACCAGCCCTGACTGAGCCTTTTCCTCGGCTTTTAGTGGGGCTTCTTCCTCTTTTTCTCCTGCGTACTCCTGCTGCTGCCCGTCATCATCTCGCACATCATCTGCGCTCCATCGCGTGGAGACCGGTGCTCGCCTTTATGCGGGGGCTTCACCGCTGTGGCTCATCGTGCCGGTGCTTTTACCTGTGGTGGCGATGCGTTACGTGTCGGTGTCGCCTTTCACACTGCGCGCCTTCCCTGCCGATGCCACAGCGGAGCCGTAGCTTCGAGGTCGTCCCATTGGCATCTTTATGGGACGGTGGTGGCGGTCTTCCTCATCGGAAGTCTCCTCTATCGTCGTCGCTACTATCGGGAGAGCGTGAAGCAACCGCGACCTCTTCTCTCCACAATGCAGGTCTATCCGCTTCGCCTTCATCGCTGTGCCGCCTGTGGCGAGCGAAGCCGCAGCCCTCTTTCAGCTCACGCTCGTGCCTATTGCCTTCCTCAGTGTGCGGATGGCTTGCTACCCTCAGCGCTATGGCCTGGTTCTGCGCAGTCTCTCTCCCCTGGCGCTCCTCGGGCAGTCACTCCATACGTCAGGAGTCTTTGAGCTCGGGCGTATGCGCCAAGGAGCACTCACCGTATCGCTTTTCATTCCTTCCACCATGCACAACCCCTAATAATGTACAGGTGGGGGAGCCGCGCGCTTCCTCATCACCGTCGGGTGGACGTGTCGCTCGCATCACAGCCGATACGGCGTGGGTCGAAGATGCCGACGGCTTCGAGATACCCACCTTTGCTCAAAGACTGCGTGGTCGTCGAAGCCGGGGACACCTTTCATTCCCGGAGATCTCGTCCTCCGAAGATTATTCAGAGAAGCCCGTCAAGGTCGCCCTGAGCCAGCCCCTTCCGTCCTGAAGGAAGAGCGCCGTGCCGAGCCAAAGCCTGCACCTCGTCCCTGCTCGTCCCCTGCGCTCGGGAGAGGATGAACTCAATGTACAGCTGGCTTTCTCCCAGGATCGTACCAAGCTCGGGCTGGACCAACTACGAAGCCTCACCTAATCAATTACAGTGGCTTTACCCTCTACTACGTCTATCTGAGTGCTGTCGGTACGGGCTACAAGGTGCGCCTCACGGGCACGATAGAGCCACACGGCGATGCCTTTCTGGAGGAGTTTGCACCAGCCGAACTCAATGACTTGGAGCAGTTAGCCGTGCAAATCCTTCCTTACCACGAAGCGGGGATTACCGCACTCAGCATCCGCCTCGGTGCGCCTCGCCCGATGACGAAGTTCTTCAAGCTCCATTCCTTCCGTCCCAATCGATTATTTTCACCGATGACGCCCTCCTCGCCCATCGTCACGCGTGGGGCGGAGCCGATCTCGCCCGGAGGTGGATGGGGCCGCCTTAGCTGCTGCACTGCAGACGAAGAAGGATGAGAAGAAGGCGACGCCCAAGGCGGTGACTCCACCTGTGCGTGCCGTGACGAGCCGCTGGTCATTGACCCGCACGCCCTCGGAGCTTCTGGAGACGACAGCCGGGATGTCGAGTGCAGACATCCACGACTACCAGCGTGAGTTCTTCCACCGCACGATGCGTGAGCACCTGAGTGAGCGTGGGCGTGAAGATCGTCTCTCATCCACGGCAAGGGGATGGCGTCCTGCGTGCCTCCATTGAGCGAGAGCTACGACACAAGTATCCTAAGTGCCGCTTCCAAGATGCTCTTCCAGGAGTACGGCTACGGAGCGACACTGGTCACCATCGGATAAGCCTCGAGCAGATGAAAGAAATCGAACGTAAGTTCTTAGTCCGCTCCTTGGATTTCCTCGATGTAGCGACGGCGGAGCTACCTATCGAGCAGGGCTATCTGCATACGACTCGCCCCACGGTGCGTGCGTCGCCGTGAGGGAGCAAGGCTTCTCACGCTGAAGACCCCTTCGAGTCAGTGGGATGGTCTGGTGCGTGATGAATATGAATATGAAATCCCCTGAGCCGATGCCGAAGCCCTCTACAGCTCTGTGGCACGCACCGCCTGGACCAAGACGCGCTACTTTAGTTCCCCTATGAAGGGCATACCTGGGAAGTCGACCTCTTGCTGGGCATCTCAAGGGGCTTTGCCTCGCGGAAATAGAGCCTCGAGCCCGGATGAGACCTTTTGCGCTCCCCTTGGGTGGGCAAAGAGGTGACGGGAGACCCACGCTACTACAACAGCGTCTCTGGCGCAAATCAAACAATAACTACCCTGTATCGGTTAGACTCTTAGTAGGGCAAGGTCAAGCGCCTCGCCTACCTTTTGTCGATTTAATCACCCTACAACTATTTCTCTGATGAAAGCACGAACTCATCCAACTCCCTTACGAACCCAATGCCCTCGAGCTCATGCTATCAGCGCTGAGACCTCTTTCCTTCCACCACGGTAAGCACCTCGCTGGTTGCGTCAATACGCTGAATGGCCTCACCGAAGGCACCGAATATGCTGAGCTCCTCTTTGAAGAACTCGTTCGCAAGAGCGAAGGTCCTATCTTCAACAACGCAGGGCAGCTCCTCAATCACAACCTTTACTTCACGCAGTTCGCACCTAATAAGGGCGGCCAGCCTCCGGGTAAGCTCCTCGATGCTATTGTCGCTAAGTGGGTAGCTTTCGAGCCTTCCAGCAGGAGTCTCCTCAACGCCTGCATCGACGCTCTGGATCGGGCTGGGCTTGGCTCGCTGCCAAGGAAGATGGTGAACTGGTCATCACGAAGGAGCCTAACGGCAGCAACCCCGTAGTACAGGGTCTTCGTCCGCTCTTCGGCGTGGATGTCTGGGAGCACGCTTACTATCTGAGCTACCAGAACCGCCGTGCTGACCACGTCAAGGATCTGTGGGCAATCGTGGACTGGGACGTCGTCGCCAGCCGCTACTGCATATAGCTCTCCATACAGAGTACCTTCGCCCTCCGTGTAGCCCTTTTAGGCTGATGCGGAGGCGTCACGCTTCCATAGCTCCTCTAGACGGTGAAGCGCGATAATTGTCGTAGCTTTCGTTCCCCTGCAACAACTAATAGATAGACCATGCAGCTCATCAAGAAGATTATCATTGTGCTCATCATCTTAGTGATCATCGCAGCGGTCGTCTCGCTCTTCTTCCTCAACGAAGCGCAGCGAATGATCGTAGGGATGGGAGCAGGACTGGGTGTCATCAACCTCTTAGGTCCCTTTACTCGTCCAGAAGAATGCCGATGGACGGAGCGATGTCCCAAGCACTAAGGGACTATCTCAAGATGAGAAAGTTCCCAGACGGTCTCGCACATGACACTGAGGTGTCGTGAGCCGTCTGGGGCTGTCTTTATCCGATCATCCGCAGAGGGAGCGGACGAAGGGCGAGCTTAGTCGACCAGGGCGCATAGGGGCTTAGCGACTTTCGGCAGCGAGCTTACGGCCACGCATCTACGATGTAGATAGGCGTGCCGACAGCCGAGAACTCCTTCTTCACATAGCCCATACCGACTACCCGTCTTGAGGGTGGGGGACATCGTGCCGGAGGTCACTTCGCCGATGATGCCGTCGTCGGCATCTGCGATTTTCGTAGTGGGAGCGAGGTACGCCCTTGTCGCTGAGCTTGAAGGCGACGAGCTTGCGCTTGATCCCTTCGGCCTTCTGCTGCCTCGATGAATGCCTTGCTGGGGAAGTTCTTTCGGGGATGAGCTCTGTGATCCAGCCCAAGCCAGCTTCGAGAGGTGAAGTGGTGTCGGTGATGTCGCTGCCTAGAGGCAGCAGCCTACTCGAGACGGGAGCGTGTCGCGTGCGCCGAGACCGATGGGACGGATACCTTCGGGCTTACTCAGCTTCGAAGATAGCGTTCCAGATCTCTCCCCATACTGAGGGTAGAAGCAGATTTCGAGCCACCAGCACCGGTGTAGCCCGTGTTGGAGAGGATGACTTCGGGGCAGCCTGCGAAGGTGCCTACCTTGAAGGTGTAGTAGGGATGGTCGAGGTCGACATCGGTCAGACGCTGGAGTACCTGCTGGGCGAGAGGTCCTGATGGCGAGCCGCCCGACGTTGTCGCTGCTGTTCTCGAGGATGGCACCAGCTGCGTTGTGTGCTTGGCACCACGCCCAGTCCTTCTCGATGTTGGCGGGCATTGACCACGAGCAGGTACTTCTCTCGTAGTGGTAGACGAGGAGGTCGTCGACGATACCGCCTTGTTCGTTGGGGAAGCAGGTGTATTGTATGTCACCGACCTTGAGCTTGGAGGCATCGTTGCTGGTGATGTCCTGATGAACTGGAGGGCATTCGGGCCCTTGACCCAGAACTCACCCATAGGCGAGACGTCGAAGACGCCGACGCCCTCGACGACGGTCATATGTTCTTCGATAATCCCGGTGGGATATTCGATGGGCATATCATAGCCTGCGAACTCGTGCATCTTAGCCCCTAAGGCCTTGTGTAGCTCGGTGAATGGAGTTGTCTTCATCTGGTTGCTTACGATTATGGTAAATGTAGTTAGTTGTACTTACACCTCAAAGGTAAGGAGATCTAAGGAACTAACCTATATGGATCTACATCCCAAAATATTATAAGAAAGAGAGGCGTTTCTACCACCACGGTGAGTGGTGAAGCTGCTGCTGGTAAGGCCTCGTGTGGAGCTGGGGACTGGCTGAGTGGGGGCTAGCGCTGTCGTATCAGCTCGTTGCACCTTCCTCCGTGAGGGGTGGTGTGACCTATACTGGTCGCCGAGCTGGACCAGTATAGGTCGATGGCTATGTACCTATAGTGGTCGCGATGCGAACTAGTATAGGTCAGCCCGCCGACCAATATAGGTTGCTCTCGAGGGTGCAACAGTATAGGGTAAACTCACGCAGCTGGGTGAGGAGAGCGTCTGCGGCGCAGGATACGCGCGCACGAGACTATTGACTATCCCACGGCACTGCTTCGTTATCTTGCGACCTCGGGCGACGAGTAAAACTCCTTCGCCCTCAGTCTTACTGCCTTGCGATTACCGCATGCTCGCAAAGTCAAGCAAAATGACGAGCTGTATTTAGTTGTTTTCGAAGACCATAGCAATGGTCTCGCAAAGGCTTTGAGTTGTATAGTGCCGATTATTTATTAGAAGGTCTTTGCCCTGATTGCCGAAATAAGCGACACGACTGACTTGCAACTTGGTAGCAGTTTTTATTACGTACTTTTGCAACAGATTAAATGATTGGTTATGGAAAAGAACAAAATCAAAGTGATACGCATCATTGCGAGCATCGTTTTGCTAATGGCGACATATATTCTGGCTATTCCGGAAGAGATTTCACATCGGATTATGTGCCATCGCCTCATGTCATAATCGGTGCGGACATCGTTTATGCCGCCTTGCGTAATTTGTGCAAAGGGCAGTTTTTGGGTGAGAGTTTCCTCATGACTATTGCGACCGTCGGAGCATTTGTCATCGGAGAACACCCCTGAAGCAGTGGCAGTGATGATGTTCTATCAGATTGGGGAACTTTTCTCCGATATAGCGGTGGAACGAAGCCGGGCTTCGATTGCGGCATTGATGGATATCCGTCCGGATTATGCCAATATTGAGAAAGAGGGAAGTCTAACACGGGTGTTCCATCGGATGTCCCGGTCGGTAGTATCACCGTAGTGAAACCGGGAGAGAAAAATACCATTGACGGAAAGATAATCCTCCGGAAGTACGACTCTCGACACGGCGGCGCTGTGACAGGTGAAAGCCTTCCGCGTGAGGTTTCCGAAGGCGATACTGTTATCAGCGGAAGCCTGAATCTCACAGGTGTTCTGCATATCCGCACGTCGGCGACATTTGAAGAATCGACTGTTGCGAAAAATCCTCGATTTGGTAGAAAACGCGGATACAGGCAAGGCGAAGAGTGAAAGTTCATAACCCGTTTCGCACGCTATTATACACCTGCTGTCGTGGCTGTGGCTGCATTGCTCGCCTTGGTTCCTCCGCTGATTGTGGGCGGCGAATGGCTTTGTCTGGTTAAATCGTGCCCTGATTTTTCCTGAGATTTCCTGCCCCTGCGCACTGGTCGTGTCCGTCCCGCTGACGTTCTTTTTGCTGGAATAGGGCGGAGCATCAAGAAAGGGCATCCTTTTGTAAAAAGCTCCAACTATCTGGAAATGATGGCGCATATAAAACAGAGTCGTACTCGATAAGACGGGACCTCTGATCAAGAGGCAATCTCGGTCACCGCCATATATTCCCAAATGATGTCGGAGCATGAGCTTTATAGAATTGGCTGCATTGACGGGAAAGTTTTTCCGGACCATCCCTTGTCGGCATCGATACGGGATGCCTCGCCATCTGCCATTGGACAAAACAAGAGTGACCGGTTATGAGCACATTGCAGGCGAAGGGATCGTGGCAATCATCGACAATCGCAAGGTTTATGCCGGAAAACGAAAAACTTATGTCGCGTGCTGGTGTGCCCCCCAGTCATGCGAGAAAAAGATAGGTACCATTGTCCATCGTCGCCGTAGACAGCGTTTATATGGGACATATCGTCGTTTCCGATAACCTAAAGCCGCAATCCGCCGAGACCATCGCCAGGCTGAAAGCCTCCGGAGTTGGAAAAACAATCATGCTTACGGGCGACCGCAGTGATGTGGCTAAAGATATTGCCGGAAAAGTGAGCATAGATGAGTTCCATGCCGAACTGCTGCCGATAGACAAGGTGAGGTTTGTCGAGGCACTGCGCAAAGAACATGCTCGGTCTCCCCATCGCTTTTGTTGTGACGGTATCAACGATGCTCCGGTCATCAAACTTGCTGACATAGGCATTGCCATGGGGGCTGTCGGCAGTGACGCCGCTATTGAAGCGGCCGACATCGTATTGATGAATGATAATCCCATGAATATCGTCGAAGGGATGATGATAGCGCGCAAGACGTTAAGCATAGTGAAACAGAACATCGTATTCACATCGGCATCAAACCCTGGTGTTGCTGTTGGGAGCGTTGGGCGTTGTCAACATGTGGGCTGCCGTGTTTGCCGGATGTAGGTGTTACCATACTTGCTATACTCAATGCATTATGAGTGAGCGTGCCAGCAATGTGTCCCTCATTGGACGATCGACCTCGGTGACTCTTATTAGTGTGGAGGTCTATGAGCCTATCGTATCCAGCGACAGTGGTGGGTCGATGCTCTGCTGAGCAAGCGTATGGGGGAGCGTGACACCTGATACGCGCCGTCCCTCGCCTTCTCGAGCGTGATGGCACGGCCCCTGCCTGCAGCTTACCCTCCCCACAGCTGGGTAGGAGAGTCCGTCAAGCAGGATGTCTGATATAATGACTATCTTTTGAGAGCACAAGGGGGACATGTGGACCACCTCATCCCCCTAACTATCTCCAGATCACACCTAAATTAAATAGTTTAGACTATGAACAAGTAGTACGCAGTCTCCCATTTGTGGGAGTTCTTCCCTGGGATTAGCCCCTGTGGTAAGAAGGGATACTCCAGTCGTTCAACCCACCCTACTCCTGCTCCAGCACCCAAGCCAGCTCCTCCAGTTGTAGAGGCTCACTCAGCCGAACTGACGGTAGCCTTAGGCTCGGTAGCATCTACCACCCTAGAGGGCTTCAAGTGAACACTTTACCCAAGAAGCACGGTCGAGGGCTTCAAGGTAACCATCGAAGGAAATGCCATCACTATCGCCCAGAGCAGTACCTGCCAGGAGAACATACCTTGCTTTCAAGGGGGAAGGAAAGACCTATAAGCTCAAGCTGACCCTGCAGAAGCTCCTGAGCACACCGAAGGCTATGGCGTGTTTACTCCTGTCTGGAGAGAAGGTCATTGATGCAAAGTTTGTGTCCAAGAAGTTCAACTCCTAAGGATCAGTCAATTACATTTGTCCTGATGTCCGAGACTCAAAGATACTACAATGCCGGCCCCTATATCATGGTTCGTAATGTTAAGCAAGAGAAGCATATCGTTACATTCGATACAGACTAAGGCAGTTAAGCTCTGGCAAATGGTGATGTGTATTTCGATGGTAGATGTGAAAGAGGAGGTAAAGGTATCCGCACTTTCCGCTGAAGGAGTCTCGCCATTGCGCATCTCTGCTACGCTGAAGAACGGTAAGCACCTCGATCTTATCGTTCCTCGAAGTAACTCCTCCTGTGGTTGAATAGCTCCTGCATGCCGCAGTGGAGCATTTTTCATCGCAGTTGTCGCTACGAAGGACGGCGCTTTGAAGTGAGCTAATCACCTCTGAAGTGCCGTCCTTGCTACTTAGATATAGTTCAAAATTTAACTTCACGCTATGAGACACCTCCTACTCATCCTCCTCGTCCTTGCCTTCGGAGGAGTCCTCGAGCCCAAAGCCAAGATGAGGTGTGGCTGGAAGGGACGCTCGTCAGCAAGACGGACAAGACCTCTCGTGAATGCCTTTGTCGTACTGCGTACCGCTGACGGAGCGGACACGCCCTTTAGTACGCTCACCGATGAGAAGGGGTACTTTCCTCCTCAAGGGCAGGGTGGGAGTATCGCCTGGCTACTACCTTCGTCCAGCAGACCATTGTCCTCCGCCCTGCGCTGGAGCTCCCTGCGGGTAGGCTTCAGCTGGGGCACTCTTCCCGTGGAGCTGACCTCGTGAGCTGGAGTCCGTCGTCGTCGAGAGGGAAGACGCCCCTTGTGCGCTACGAAGGGTCGACCTCATCTTCGGTGAAGCTGCCTTCGCCAAAGCCCGTGGCGGTAGTGTGCTTGACGGGCTGACGCTTATCCCAGGTCTTCAGATAGAGGGTGCCAATAAGCTCAAGCTCTACGGTCTCTCCACGCTGGCGGTCTATATCGATGGCAGAGCCCAGCGTATGTCTCAAGACGAAGTCATTGCCCTTCTGCAGGGATGTCCGTCAGCGAAATCGCTCAGGTAGAGCTCATCCGTGAGCCTGGTGTCGAATACAGCGGTGTGACAACACCTATCCTGAATATCAAGCGCAAGACGCGAGCAGACGAGGGTATCAAGGGCTTCGAGCTTAGTCGGTACCTATCAGCACTACCTCTCCGAGCAACTCTCACTCGGGTAAACTTCAACTACGGGCGCAGTCGCTCCTACTTATCCTATTCCTTCGGAGACAAGCGCCAGCGGGAGACGACAACCTTCTCGAAGCGTTATGTCGATGACCAGCGTACCGACTCCCGCCGCTCCCATCAGGTCGCTCTGGGTACGGATCTGACGTTGGGGAAGGGGCATCTGCTCGGAGGTCAGTTTATTGGGAATTATGCGAGCGAACGTCTCCTGCTCGCTCGCAGCGGAGCAATCGCCTCCAGTGGCTGAATCTCTACGGCTCTCTGTACCATACCTTCCGTAGTCATAGCTGGACACTGCAGACGACAGCTGAGGGCTCGCGAGGTAGCTCCGACCTGCGCCGAGAGCAAGGGAGTGGAGCTGTAGCCAGTGAGGATGACAACCGCTTTGTCCGCTTAGCCCTTGATGTGAGCCGCCAACTCTCCGGAGCCTTTTCCCTCTCGTTAGGGGCTGAAGCCAGTCACATCGCTGTAGATACAGCGCTCTCAAATAGGGCGGAAGCGGTGACGCTTAGGGAACTGGATGTAGAGGGCTAGCCAGTCTGGGCTTTCGTCTGCAGCCCTTCAATGGGCACATAGGCCTACGTATCGCAGTGAGAAGACCGCACTGGGGAGCTCAGGTGTTGGCTTGGGGAACTTCTCACGCTCGGGGGCGGAACTCCTGCCTTATGCCTCGCTGCGTTATGACTTGGCTCGAAATCATCAGATAGTGCTTACGCACTCCTCCAGCTATACTCGCCCCAACTACAGAGATCTCCTTGGCTATACTCTGCAGCCTCTGCCCTGCTGTCACGCGAGGGGAATGCCGATCTCAAGACATCATATCGTAGGAGCTGGGCCTCAACCACAGCTATCTGCGTGCCGCTCAGCTGGAGCTGAGCTATGTCGATACGGGAAGCACCTATCGTGGAGGCTGTGGCATCTCAAGGGCTGGATATGTACTCGCGTCGGCATAACCTCGACCATAGCCGCTATCTGCGCGTACCCCTTGTGCTCCCCGTTCCGATTATTTACCACGGAGAGGTCAGCTGGATCGCTTCTACTTATTTGGCTGCCCAGCGTCAGTGGGAATAGGGGACGTATCGATGTGACAGACTATCGCTCAGACCTTCAATGCGCACTACATACAGCATACGCATAGCTTTAGCTTCCCGACAGGCTGGACGGCTGACCTCGGTGTGACTCCCTACTATAGTGCGCTGATGTATGGACTCTCATCGGATGCAACCTCAGTGGTGGGTAAAATGCCTTCTGAGTAAGCAGATGGGTGATCTGCGTGTCTCCTCTCGCCCACGACCTCTTCAATACGAATATCGCTCGCGGAGCCTATGCCTGGCTGCTCCTGCTCTGTCCTTCGAGCGTAATTGGCATAGCCCTCGCCCGCAGCTCACGCTCTCCTACAGTTGGGGTAAGAAGACCGTCAAGGCGCAGGATGCGCTGCCAGATACGATGACCCGAAGCGTCTCTCACTGGTGCTAATGAAGGACCCAATGTCTCTACACTATAGCCTCAGTAGCTTCGCTTCTTCCATTCTCTCACACCGAAGCGATAGCTGAGCATCATCGCTATCCCTTCAGGCTTTGTGTCGCGTCTTCTATCTCGTGATAGCGCAAAGGGAGACCGCGTAGCATGCGGTAATCGCAAGGCGTTAAGACTGAGGGCGTTGCGGGAGTGCCTCCTGTAAATGACACGCCCTGAATGTCGCAAACAACGAAGCGAGTGCCGTAAGGATACAATGGTCTCACAGGTGGGCTTCCGCATCAAAAATCCGAGGACTTTCTTGAGGTAGTCGGGCTGCAGACTACATTTCCAACGGCGCGCCTTTGAGGGAGAGCTTGTCGTTCTGTTGGCGAAGGATGGCTAAAGTGAACTTGCGAAGAAGGTTTAGATTGCGTGCGGAGTAGTTCTTACGTGCACGGCAGGCTATCTTCTTTAAAAGTCACATCCAACTGCCAGTGAAGACGGTTTTAAGAGGTCCAGAGAACGATTGTAAAGGCAACTGGGATAAAAATATCAGAGAAATGCTTCGGTAATTAAGCATATGTATTACGGTTGGTGGGTGTTTGTGTTTGTGTTGGTGTTGGGTTGTTTGTGGTTGTTTTTGTGGGTGTTGGTGTTTGTTTTTGTTTTGGTTTTTTTTGTTTTGGTTTTGTGTTGTTTGTTTTGGTGGTGTTTGTTTTTGGTGGGTTTTGTTGTGGTGTGTGTTGTTGGTGTGTTTGGTTGTGGGGGTTTGGTTTGGGTTTGGGTTTGTTGGTGTGTTGGTGTGTGTTGTGTTTTTTTTTTTTTGGTGTGTTTTTTGGGGGTGTTTTTTTGTGGGTTTTTGGGGGTGTTGGGGGTGTTTGTTTTTGGTTGTGGGGGGGGTGTGGTTGGGTGTTGGTTGGTTTTGTGTTTGTTGGTGGGGTGGGGGTTGTGGTGGGTGGTTGGTTGTTTGGTGGGTGGTGTGGTTGTTGGTGGTTGTTTTGTGTGGGGTGGTGGGTGGGTTTGTTGGGGGTTGTGTGGTTTGGGGGTGTGTGGTGGTGTGGGTGGTTGGGGGGTGTGGGTGGTTGTTTGGGGGGGGGTGTGGGGGGGGGGTGTGGGGTGTGTGGTGGGTTTGGTTTGTGGGTTGGTGGTGTTTGGGTTGTGGTTTTGGTGTGTGTTTTTGTGGTGTTGTTGGGTTGGGTTGGGGGTTGGGTGTTGTTTTTTTGGTTGTTTTGTTGTGTTGGGTTGGGGGGTTGTGGGTTGGTTTTTGTTTTTTTTTTTTGGGGGGGTGTTTTTTTTTTGTGTTTTGTTTTGTTTTGTTTTGTTTTTTGGTTGTTTGGTTTTTTGGTTGTGTTTGTTTTTGGTTTTTTTTGGTTGTGTGTTTGGTTGTGGTGTTTTTGGTTGGTTTTGTGTGTGGGTTTTTGGGGTGGTGTTTTTTGTTGTTTGTTGTGGGGGGGTTTTTTTTGGTTTGTGTGGTTTGTTGGTGTTGTGGGTTTTGTTTTTTGTGTTGGGGGTGTTTGGGGGGTGGTTTGGTGGGTTTTGTTGGGTGGGGGTTGTTGGTTTTGGGGGTGTTTGGTGTGGTTGTTGGTGGGGGTGTGGGTTTTTGGTTTGTGTTGTTTGGTGTGTGTTGGGTGGGTTTGTTGTGGGGTTGGTGTTTGGGTTGTTGGGTTTTGTTTTGGTGGGGTGTGTTGTGGGTGTGGTGGGTTTTGGTGGTTGTTTGGTTGTTGGGGGTTGTGGGGGTGGGGGTTTTTGTGTTTTGTGGGGGGTTTTGGTTTTGGTGGGTTTGTTTGTGGGGTGTGGTGTTGGGTTGGTGGTGTGGGGTTGGGGGGTGGTTTTTTGTGTGGTTTGGTTGGGGGTGTGTTGGTTTGTGGGGTTTTTGGTGTTTGTTTGTGTTTGTGTGTTGGTGGTTTTTGGGTTGTGTGTTTGTGGGGGGTGGGTGGTGTTGTTTGTGTTTGGGTTGTGTTGGAGATTAAACTTAAGGGTGTCACGTATAAATTTACGGGCACTTACGAGCAACAGATTCATGCTGCGGAACGCCTTCAGGTAGTCATTCCTATTGCGTTGATTCTCATTTTCTTGGTTCTTTTCTTCCAATTTAAAAGCGTCACGGCCTCAATGATACACTTCTCGGGTGTTTTTGTAGCCTTTGCAGGCGGCTTTATCCTGGTTTGGCTCTACGGACAAGACTGGTTTTTTAACTTCAATATCGCGGGAGTGAATATGCGAACCCTTTTTGGTATGGGACAAATCAACCTCAGTGTTGCCGTTTGGGTAGGCTTTATCGCACTCTTTGGCGTTGCTACAGACGATGGTGTTTTGATGGGAACCTACATCCATCAGGTGTTCTTAAAACGACAACCCCATAGTCCTTTAGAGATTCGCGAGGCTGTTGTTGAAGCCGGAATGAAGCGTGTTCGCCCAGCAGCAATGACCACTGCGACAACACTTATTGCGCTATTGCCCGTGCTTTCATCCACAGGAAAGGGCTCAGATATTATGGTTCCGATGAGCATTCCTATCTTTGGCGGTATGTTAATACAGACCATGACAATGTTTGTTGTGCCAGTTTTCCAATGCTGGTGGCGTGAATCGGCCTTGAAACGTGAACAAAAGAAAAGTATGATTGCAAACAAAAATGAGCATGAAGAATAAGATTTTATATTTCCTGTGCATAGGACTATTCGCCTGCTATGGCAGTGCTTATGCGACAGGAATAGACAATAAGGAAGATAGTTTGGCTGTGTATATTGCCGAAGCAATACGCAACAATCCCGGTCTGAGGAGTGAATATCAGGTCCTATCAGGCGCAAATGGCCAATGCGCAAGGTGCGGGTGTCTTGAGCGATCCACAGCTAAGTGCCGGACTTGGAAAACAGCTTACAACTATAACCATTATGCAGATGTTTCCATGGTTTGGCACACTGAAAGCAGATCGCGAACAAATGGAATATAAAGCCCAAGCGGCCTACCAGAAGTTTCGCGAAAAAAGCTTATCGATAGCTTTCGACGTTGAGAAACAATGGTATTCCATACTCGCAACGCAAGAAAAGGTGAAAGCTGTAAAACGGAAACGCGCGCTTTTAAACGATATTAAAAAGGTGGCTATCTATCTTTATAAGAACTATACTTCAGGGCGTAACACGAAAATGAGCGACCAATTACGCCTTGATGCAGAAGAGGAGCGATTGAAAGAACAAACGGAAAGTCTTGAAACCCAACTGACTTTACAAAAGCAGCAGTTTAATATCACGCTGCATCGGCAGCCAAATGTAGCTTTGTCCCTACCCGATTCGATCCCATTACGGCAGATGCCCACCTTTAATTGGACAGAGATTGAACAAAACAATCCCAAACTCGCACAGTATTCGGCTATGCAAAAGGCGTTTAAATCACAAGAAGAGCAGGCCAGAGCAAAAGGTATGCCCATGATAGGTGTGGGACTTCAATATATGCGCAATGGGAAAGTTGACATGCCAATGATGCCCAACATGAATGGAAAAGGCATGGTGATGCCCATGGTGAGCGTCACAATCCCCATTTATCGCAAAAAGATTAAGTCGGCTATCCATAGTGCACAACTCATGGAACGTAGTGCAGCCTACAATTATCAAAGTCAGTTGGATGCACTTCAAAGCACATATCTCAGCATTGAACAGCGTGCTGACGATATAAAACGCAAATTGAAGCTTTATGAGAGTGAGGTGAGTTTGCTCAATAGAACGCTCGAACTGATGCAAAAAGAATATGCTACGGGGGCGGCATCGCTCACAGATATTCTTCAAACGACACGCGAAAGCATCGACTACGACCTCTTAAAAGCCGAAGCCAATGCGCAATATAACACCATCATAGCAGAGGCTATCCAGCTCCTTGCACACGATGTGAAGTAAAAGAATGTACAACCCAAAGAAGCAAAAGATGATGAAAGATTTTGTGAAAAAACATATCCTGCTATCGTTTGCCGTTGCGCTGACGATAGGACTCCTATTAGGGTGGCTCCTCTTCCGCACCACTCACGCAACAGATGCACACCAACATTCGGGAGGAAAAACGATGTATACCTGCTCCATGCACCCACAAGTGACCCAGGATCACCCCGGAAAATGCCCCATTTGTGCGATGGATCTTATCCCTGTCAACGATGAAAAGCAAAGCGCAACAACAACCGATTCCAATGCTGTTGTGATGAGTGATGAGGCCGTAGCATTGGCAAATATCGAGACAGAGGTTGTTGGCAGCGGAGCAACAAACAAAGAAGTGCGCCTATTCGGGAAGATATTGCCCGACCAGCGCTTAGAACAAACGCAGTCATCTTACGTGGAAGGACGCATCGAGAAACTATTGATCAATGCGTCGGGCGACCGTGTTAGTCGTGGACAAGCATTGGCTGTAATCTATTCTCCGACGCTATACGCCATTGAACAAGAACTGATTGCAGCACTGAACTTCCCTGAATCGCCCCAAAAGAAACCGCTAATTGACGCAGCTATTGAGAAGCTTAGACTGCTGAATATTACGCAAGCACAGATTAATCAACTGATGCATACACGCAAAGCCTCCCCCTACACCACGCTGACGGCAAATACTTCGGGCACTGTGATTCAAAAGAATATCAATCAAGGTGACTATGTCAAACAAGGACAAGTGTTGATGAAGATTGCAAATCTTGGTAAGGTTTGGGCCATGTTTCAAGCATATGAAAGCGACTTACCATTTATTCATGTTGGCGAAAAGATTCACTTTACTACCGAAGCAATGCCTGGAAAAGTGTTCACAGGTAGCGTAAGTTTCGTAGATCCCATGATTGATCCTTCCAGTAGGACAGCTGGTGTGCGCGTAGAAATGAATAATACAAATGGATGGTTTAAGCCCGAAATGACCTTGACTGGCAACATTGTGGCTAATATGAAGCAATACCATGGTGAGATTATCGTGCCAAAGAGTGCCGTGATGTGGACAGGAAAACGAAGTATTGTCTATGTAAAAGACACGGGAGAAACGCAAGCTACCTTCAGATTACGACGTGTAACATTAGGTCCTTCGCTATCCAATGGCTATGTCATCACGGATGGTTTGGCTGAAGGCGAAGAGATTGTGACGAATGGAACCTTCGCTGTTGATGCCAGTGCACAGCTGGCTGGCAAAGAAAGTATGATGAATCAATAACATTATCTTATTTGTTTAATATAACAAGAAAATGAAAAAAGTGATTTTAACAATGTTTACTGTTGCAGCCATGAGCACAACTATGCAGGCCAAAACAGTGAAAACAGAAATCCCTGTAAACGGGAACTGTAGTGAAATGTGTAAGCCACGCATAGAAAAAGCGGCTAAATCTGTTTCTGGAGTTCTATCAGCTACCTGGAACCTCAAAGCGCAAAAACTCACCCTTGTGTATGACAACACCAAGACAGATACCAAGAAAGTGCAAAAAGCGGTAGCGGCTTCAGGCCACGATAGCGGCAATATAAAAGCCTCACAAGCCGCTTATAACAAACTCCCTGGATGCTGTAAATATCGTAAGTAAGCAGTAAATGTCAGACCAACTGGCGCATAAAGGAACGATTATCATCGTCCTCTATTCGGAGGTTGGTCTATTCACTTTATACCAACATTTGTAGATCAAAAGCGACTTTCTTGAGGTAGTCGGGTTGTAGACTACATTTCCAGCGTCGCGCCTTGAGCGAGAGCTTGTCGTTCTGTTGGCGAAGGATGGCTAAAGTGAACTTGCGAAGAAGGTTTCAGATTGCGCGGAGTAGTTCTTACGTGCACGGCAGGCATCTTCTTTAAAAAGTCACATCCAATTGCCAGTGAAGACGGTTTTCTATCCTCCAATGCCCCTGATATAATAGGCTACTTCCTGGCAGACAAATCGTTGAAGTCCAGGCTGGAGATGTAGTAACGTGTCTCTTTCTTTGGCTGTGCATTGGGCTTAGATACCTCGTGTTCAACCCGAATTAAGCTCTTTACCATCGGCCAGCTCTGGGCAACGGCATCGGTAAGATTGCCCTCTGCAGGAGGATTTTGTAGCTCCTTTTGTCAATGCGCCCGTGCCCCTTCTCCTGCTCCAAGTGTCTCTCTGTGCGGCTGCGTGGAGAAGGCATCTGTGGCATCTTCAAAGAGATGACGCTGATTACCCTTGAGCGCAAGGGACAAAATCACCCTTCTTCTTGACGATCTGCTCGGCTATTTCTACCTGTGTTCCCATGGCATCCATCGTGACAAACGCCCCCTCAAGGGCAAGTTTATCAAGGAGCTTGGGTACACAGGTGATTTCATTACTCTTCTCACCTACAGCTTCTTGCGTAATGCTCAAAGAGTGCTCATTGACCCAAGCGGAGAGGATGTAGCTACTTTCTCCGTGCCCTCAGGGATTAGTTTCACGCATTTTCTTGCCATCGATGGCGATGTGTAAAGCCGATAAATCTTTGATAATCTGAGAGTGCACACCTCCAGGCAAGCGGCAATCTCATCGAGATGCACAGCTTGCATGACGCGCTCGAAGGTGTCTTCGCTGGGGCACCCATTGGGCAATTCGAGCAGGGGTTTGAACTCTTTTCCACGGTAGTGACACAGCTGATACATATCGCTATAATCCTCGCCACCACAGAGATACGTGATGAGTGCGACCATGAGGATGTCACTGAGTTTGTGCTTGCAACGTCCGATTTATACGTGGGGTATGAAGGATGAGAAGCTAAGAGGGTGTTTCTATTGAAGCGAGGGTGATGCTTAACAGACAAAGCTAAGGGACAACTTGATGTGGTTGCCTCGGGTCCTCACAGGGCGGTCTGTGCTTTTTGTCTTAGCTTTGTAGTAGCATACATATATATGTAGAGGCGCAGGTGGTGTCCCTCCCTTGCACCCTACCCAATGATGTGACCGATATGAATAGAACCATCAGTTGCCTTGCCACCCTGTCGGCAGCGATGTCTCCTGCTTTTTGCCCAGCTGCCTTGGACGCAGAGAGCGATGCTCCACAATTCTCAAGGGTTAAGCCTCTCACGCTCTACGGGCAAGGTCGAGAAGCGCATCATCAGCCGACCTCTTCTACTGGGGGCTGAAGAAGAACGTACCGAAGAAATCTTCCGCCCAGATGGGGACCACTGACCAAGGTCGTCTACGGCATCCCTGCTTCTGGCGGTACCTGCAGCCGATTGAGACAACTGACCAACACCTATGACAGCCAAGGGCAGCGCATCAGTCAGGGTCATCGAGACGCTCACGGCTGCGGGCAAAAAGAGAAGACGGAGACGAAGTACACCTATCAGTCCCTTATCTGCAGCATGCCAGCTACGTCAGCCATTACGAGGAGTATGATGCTGCGGGACGCCTCGTGACCAAGGTCGATAACGAGTTGGATGGGACGCAGCTGAGTCGAGGACCTCGTACGGTCTTCGACTACCTCCGCAGGAGCAGCCCCAGGAGACGATCTTGCGTACGAACTACAGCGTCACTGCCTCGTTCCTCATCGAGTCCCGTACCTTCTCGCTTGTCCCCGACCCGAAGAACCCCAAGAATAGCTTGCCCCTTTACCATCAAGGAGCAACGTCTCAGCGTAGACTACTACGGGCGTAAGGTTTCGATGAGGTGACTACGCTTTGATACCTCCGTGGAGGCTAGGACGGCAGGATCTGAGTCACCCCAATGGTGCGACGGTCTTCCAGTCACGCCTATGGAGATATGGGGGATGTCGTCCGTGAGCTACGTGAGACCCACGCTCCACGCTCTAAGGCAGAGCTCGATGCCGACAAGGAACATAAGCTCACGCTTAAGCTCGTCGACCGCTACGCCTACGAAGCGAAGTACAGCCTGCCGAACGAAGAAGGCTTCTCACGAAGATGGAGGTCACCATCGAGCGAGGGATAGAGAAGACGAAGACGACCTATACGGCTCGCCTCAGCTATGACCCTACCCCGCTTCTGCCCAAGCCTCAGCCTCCCGTCCATTAGTCCACCACCTTCCTACTCACCCTATATAATAAGCTATATCCCTACGTGCGCATAGATATTTCTCACTGTCGCGCCTGAGCTCCTCGAGAGCCCGCTCCAGCATTCTGATCGTCGGCCGTGCTCAGCAGCAGGGCTTCCTCGAGCTTCACGATCCACAACATCCGCGACTACGCTACGAATAAGTGGCGGCGAGTCGATGACTCATCCCTCTGGGGGAGGCGGGATGATCCTCCAGATCGAGCCCATCGATCGAGCGATTTCCGACCTCAAGAGTCAGCGGCACTACGATGAAGTGATCTACACTTTCGCCCGATGGAGAGACATTCCAACCAAGGGATAGCTAACCAGATGAGCCTGCAGGAGAACCTCATCATCCCTCTGCGGCCACTACAAGGATTCTGACCAGCGCATCCGAGAGCATCTCATCACGCGCGAGATTTCCGTGGGGGACTATGTACTGACGGGGGCGAACTCCCAGCTGCTATTATGACCGATGCGGGTGGTGCGCTCCTTCCAGGGGTCATCGGGGATGCCGAGAGTGCCCTGTCGGATACCCTTCCAAGACGACCTCTTAGCTCCCTCCTGATCTACACACGCCCCTGCCGACTATAAGGGGCTGGCAGGTGCCCGAAGTTCTGCCTCAGTGGATACGCTGCACGCATCGAGGCGTGGAAGATGGAGTGCGCACCGAGCGCACCAAGCAGCTGAGACCTGACCTTATGAGAAGCACCTAGGGCGCAGCAAATAGCGTAACAATTCCTACTCTTTGCCCGTGGAATAGGGCTCTATGGAGGAACCTCGGCTGACGGGCCTGTGGCTTCAGCCTTCCTATGAAACGCATCCTTCACCCTACTTAGATAGTCACCAAACAGCACACTATAATAGAAGAGTTATGGCTTTGAAGTTCATCAGCAGCTGACGAAGCAGCCGCGCTGGTAAAGCACGGCGACAACATTGGTTTCCCAGCGGCTTCACCCTGCTGGATGCTCCCATAGTCCCAGGAGCGATCGCTAGCGTGCGCCGAAGAAGAGCACGCAGCAGGTCGCCCATTCAAGGTGGGTATGTTCACTGGAGCCAGCACGGGCGACCGTCTCGATGGCGTACTGGCTCGCGCTGGAGCTGTAAAGTTCCGCACGCCCTACCAGTCCAATCAGCGATATGCGCGCTGGTATCAACGCTGGGGAGCACCTCTACTTCGATATGCACCTCTCGATGCTGGCACAGGAGCTGCGCTATGGCTTCCTCGGTAAGATTGACTTCAGCGATCGTCGAAGCTGCAGACGTCACCGAAGACGGCGAGATCGTCCCCACCTCTGGTGTCGGTATCCTGCCCGACGATCTGCCGCCTGGCTGATCAAGATCATCGTCGAGCCCAACGATAAGCACCCCAAGGAAATCCGTGGTATCCACGACATCGCTGAGCCCCTTGATCCTCCTCACCGCCGTGATATGCCCGTCTATCGCCCCAGCGACCGTGTCGGTCAGCCCTTCGTGAAGGTCGACCCAGCTAAGATCGTCGGTGTCGTCCGCACCAGCGAACCCAATGACGAGGGCCTGTTCGTCTGGCTGGATGACGTCACGAAGGCCATCGGGGACAACGTGGCTAAGTTCCTCGTCTCTGAGATGGAAGCAGGCCGTCTGCCTAAGGAATTCCTTCCCCTGCAGAGCGGTGTGGGTACTGTAGCCAATGCCGTCCTCGGCGCGCTTGGTGACAACAAGCAGATCCCCGCCTTTCGAAGGTCTACACCGAGGTGATCCAGGATGCTGTCATCACCCTGATGAAGAAGGGGCGCGTGAAGTTCGCCAGTGGCTGCTCGCCTCCGTGACACGCCCCGTCATCCAGGAAATCTACGGCAACCTCGACTTCTCTAAGGATAAGCTCCCTGCTTCGTCCACAGGAATACTCTGAACAACCCTGAGATCGTTCGCCGTCCGGAGTCATCACCATCAACACCGCTCTGGAAGCCGACATCTTCGGTATCATCAACTCGACCCACGTCAACGGCAGTACGCGCATGATGAACGGGCCTGGTGGCTCGGTGACTTCGCCTCGTAATGGCTCACCTCGATCTCTCACCACGCCTCGACAGCCAAGGCGATAGGCATCCGGCTCTCGTGCCTATGGTCTCGCACCTCGATCACAGCGAGCACTCGGTGAAGCATCATCACCGAATACGGTATCGCTGGACCTTCGGGCAAGAGCCCACGTCAGCGTGCCGAAGAGATCATCGAGAAGTGCGTACACCCCGACTACACAGCAGCTCCTCCGTGATTACCTCAACCTCGGTGTCATGGGCACACGCCCCAGAACCTCGATGCTTGCTTTGCCTTCCATCAGGAAGTCGCTGCTCAAGGATATGCGTAATGTAGACTGGCCCAAGCACAAGAAGAACTAAGACCCAGCGCAAGCGCACTATGTGAATGACGCGCCCCTGATGTCTCCTCAGTGGAGCACATCGGGGGCGAGGCCGTTATTATGGGGGTGGGGGAGCAGGTTATATCGAGACCGCTGCACGGTCTCCAAAATGACAAGCTATGCTTGTTGTTTTGTTGGACTTGCAGCATGCGGTACGCGCGCGGCAGCTAAGACCGAGGGCGCAGGGAGTTTACCTCTGTAAATGACCAAGCCCTGAATGTCGCAAACAACGAAGCGAGAGCCGGCATGATGCAATAGTCTCTATTCAAGCGGATGAGGGGCATGGTCGAGCAGCGCAGCAGTCCTCCCATCTTGCATATTTCTGGTAGGCACTTCTTCGACTGTCATCCCCAGGCCTCACGCAGATGGGCGTTGAGTCGGGTGAAGTGGCGGTCGCTGATGAGGGCTTCGCGAGAGGGAGACCACGTTGGTACTCATATAGTAGGCTTTTCGAGTCACACCGAAGAGGTTGTCTTGCCCGAAGATCTCTCCACGAGGGCGACGTCACGCTGATGCAGGAAGCCTTCTCGATAGATGAGAGCACGCCCACGGCTCACCTGGCTGAAGGCGCAGCTCTAAATGCAGGACAGACTGGGCTGGGTCGGTCGTGCTTTGCGTAGCTCGATGGGGACGATGCGCTTATGAGGGAATCGCTCACGGAAGAAGTCGATGGCGTAGCGGTTCGTGCGTGCCGTCTTGAAGCTGGAGTAGTCCGCTCCGAAGTAGACACCCGATGAAGAGGACATCATCATAGAGAAGGACGTCTCCGCCTCGGTATGGACGGCTTCGGGAGCGGGCTCTCATATGTGCAGGGTCAAATCAGGGAAGACCGAGCTGGCGAAACGCTTCGTCCTCACGCTCGTGTCGGGGATGAGGTTGGAGATGAAGACGGTGTCGTCGATGGTGAAGGCTACATCGCGTGCGAATACTTCTGGTTGTAGTCTGCGAGGGGCAGGCGTAGCGTGCGTACGCCGTAGGGTCGAGGACGTCGAGGACGCACCGCATCTCGTGGCGTACATCGGCTTCGGAGGAAGACCCTGGCTCACGGCTTCGTAGCTCTGGGCGTCGTAGGTCTCTTGGAGGGTGGGGATGGGGGCCCAGGCTGTCGAGCTCAAGGACGACAGCTCAGATGAGCCGTCTCGTTAGTGACGTGGGGGATGATCCGTTCCATAGGAATATGTGCTTAGTCGGGGAAGGGACTGAGTGTCATGCCCCTTCTTCTAGACAAACATAGCCATTCCTCGCTGGACTTCGCATGTGTGCCACTATGAAGCTCCATATTTTACCGTGAAGGATATATTTCTCTGCTTTTGGGCGGAAGGAGACGGATGGCGTGTAGCAAGGCCATTCGCACACCTGGTCGGAGGCAGCAAAAGGACTATTGCTCTGCAGTCGAAGCAATAGTGCTTGCCCTCGCACCACTATTGCTCTCACCATCGACCAGTAGTGTCGACCCACGAGCAGTATAGGTCGATGGCGCAAACTCTATGGATGCAAGCTCTCCCTTAAGTTGCACAGAAATGTAGCCCGCACTACCTCAAGAATCCTCGAATTTTGATGTGGAAGCCTGTATTTTTCTCACGAAGTGCAACACTTTGCTTGGGGTTGGTGGGGGCGCAAAGCAATCTCAGTGTGTGGAATGTGCGGTTTGCTCACTTTTAGGTAGTGTGTGCGATAAATGCTATCTCGTAGTGTCTTTATCGTGGTGGGGTCTCTCGGATAGCAGGGCTTACCAGACGACGAGACCAAAGCCGATAACTATTTACTCACCTTTTAACCATCGTTTCTCACGTATTGTTTGCGAAAACCCGCACGTCCCACTCCTGAGCGTGCTGTCTTTGCTGCACTTGCGTGGGCAGGACAGATCCGTCTGCTGATTCCGTTCGCCATCTTGAAGGTGTCGAAGTGACAGCACGCTCTACGTCAAGAGCAGGGAATCAACCCACTCCGGTGCCCCGCTAAGAAGCCCCTCTGACGATTAGTCGCCTCGCGGACCCACCTCTCACTTCGTGCTATCACGCAGGTCAAGGACGCCTGCGCTTCGTGCCTGCCGCAGATGAAGTCTACTTTTGGTGCGTTCCGTGAGATCTCCGTCCGTGGCTTTTGCAGCAAGACTGTCTCACATGGCTGACGGGATTTCGGTGATGAGCGCTCGACTGTGAGACTCTTATCCACTAGGAGATCTCTACAATGTCGATCAGATCGAGGTCCCCAAGGGACCCGCTGCGTGCCCATGGCTATGCTGCTACGGGTGGCGTCGTCGAATATCACGCGTCGCGTCCCTACGGAGAAGTTTATCTCGGTGCCTCACGTCCGTGGTGGCTCACCGCTACTGACTCTGGGGAGCGAATGTCGTAAGATCCAGATGGTCTGCACTTCTACGCTGGGCTGGCCTTTCTGGTGGCAAGCAGTGGCGCTCGACGAATGACAAGAACTGCCTCGCTCTTTCGCCGCGCTCAGCTTATACGAAGGAATATACAACCTCGTCCTTCGTCCTCGAGGGGCGTAAATCGACTCTACGGCACTGATGCGGGCCTCGCCCCGTTATGGAGTGCGACATGTATCGAGTGAGCGATGATGCTTCACCTCAAGAAGGGTGAATTGCTCCCAGGGATCAACGTGCTGGCGCCAGCAACGATGCTCGGACTTCATGTACAATCGCGCTTACAACGGTAGCCCTGGCACATCGCCTTCCTGCCCTCGAGCTGGAAGCTTCCGACCATGTCTGTCGTATGCCTTAGCGATGATATTGACTACTCAGCACGGAAGAGCTGAGCTATCCTTACAAGCCCTACGCCTGAGAAAGCACAGGCTACTATACGAAGGATGAAAGCAGGGAATAAGACGTACTACGATCTGAATCACGTCCGATTCACCTTGCCTCTGCGCTTCGAGCACATCGCTAAGACGCTGCAGAACACCCTTGATCTGTCGGGGAGCTTCTTCCTTGGCTCGGTGAAGAATAACCTGCGCTTCGCTTATAGCACCACGTACCCGCAGCGTACTTCCTATCCCGGGGTACAATGGACCGATGTCAAGCGGTGGAGGTCGTACATTCAATAGTAAAGGTGAAACCGCTCACCTTCTCGGAGAGTACGACTGGCAATCCTGGCTCTCAATGGGCCAGCATTGAGACTACACTTCTCGAGGCCCTCACCTCAGCACACGTGGGAACATGGCTTTTGCAGCTCTAACGTCTTTGAGTCTCTGAGGAGCTCAAAGCTATGGCTGCGATCCGCCATGATCACCACAGCTACCGTTATACCCTCAGGTCTTGCGATCAAGGATGGTAAGCATAGCTATGATGATATCGCTCGTGATAAGTATGACAAGAGTCTGGACGACGCTGTCAGCTATCGCCTCGGTCTCGTCTACCAGCTCCACGGAGGCACTCTCCTTCTATACGTCGCTGGGTAGCTTCTATATCCCCGACAATACGACAACGCTGACAATCAAACCGTCGAGCGCTTCTACGATAAGGATGGTAAGCTGATCACGGGTCGCCGTGTGGAGCGTACTGATCCTCAGTCAGGCTATCAGTCTCGAGGTCGGCACTCGCTACACGCTCTCTGGATGTGCTCCAGCTCAATCTCTCCGCTTATCATATCCGTCGCAATAACGAGATTGAGCGATACCGCGGTGACTGAGCAGGAGGGCGGTAGTCCCAGCACCTATAGCATCGAGCGCAGGCTGGTGCTACCGAGGGCAGTGGCTTCGAAACGGATCTGACCATCGCCCCGTGGCTGGTCTTGAGCTGGCAGCCGGCATCATAGCCATACGGATATCCACGGCTGATGCTAAGGAAAGTCCTGTGACGAAGCTATTGAACCCGCATGAAGGTACGCCGATGGAGCTGGGGTACCCCGCAAGCAGTTCTTTCACCTATGGGAATCATGCGACTCCAGCGTGGTACGCTCCGCAACCTCCGCTGAACTATAGCCTGAGCTATCGCGATGCGTATGGCTCACAACGTAGCGCAATCGCTGAGCTTCCCTGCTTTACACGCAGCTGACTCAGGTGCTTCCTATCGCTCTGCCTGCAGGCTTCGGCGTCGCTGCACAGGTGCGCAATGTCCTTGGTGCAAAGAACTACACCGGTGCTGAATGACGCAGCTCTTCCCTCAACGAGCTCACCACATGCTTGTGACGCTGAGCTGCTGCCGTAAGCTCTACGGGACATCCTCCTGACGATGAGCCCGCCTCACGGACGCGAGTAGAGTCCGAGGGCGGGGCTTTCGTTTTGCTCCTAAGCTGCGTCGAGCTTGGCATATCGAGCTATATTGGTCAGCGTGGCAAAGCTATACGTAGCTGAGCCCGTGACCACATATAGCTCATCGTCACGACCGAAGCCTGACCACACCAATAGGTGATCGCACCCATCGGCTAAGGGCGGGGAGGGCCTACTGTAGCATGACGAGTTAATCTTTCCTGCTGCGGATATATAATCTGCGTCAGGGAAGCTGTATCTTGTATCACTTTTTGAACTATCTCGGGATGAGGTGTAGCCTCACCACGATGCCCGACTCCCCTCCCCACAACTATATATATGAGTACGCTGTATGAGCCATAAGTTCCCTGAGTACGACAAACCTCCAGCTGTCGGGCGTCAATAAGAAGGTCTTGGGAGCAGTGGCAAGAGGAAGACCTCGCCCGCACCTTGTTCTGCGTGAAGGTGCACCTCATTCGTCTTCTACGAAGGTCCTCCTCGGCAATGGGATGCCCGGGTATTCACCACGTGATGGCACGCCCGATCAAGGATATCTTCGTCGCTACAAGACCATGAAGGAGCAGTCGACCGCTAAAGGCTGGCTGGGATACCCAATGGTCGCCTGTCGAACTTGGGGTGAGAAGGCACCTCGGGCACTCACGAAGGAAGATATTTGGTAAGAAGATCAGCGATCGACGAATATAACGCTGTCTTGTCGCCGAGGTGATGAAGTGCACGCAAGAGTGGGAGCAGCTCACCCGCCTGATGGGCTATTGCGATATGGAGCACCCTCACATCACCTACGACAACCGCCATATCGAGACCCTCTGCACTCGCTCAGCGAGATTCACAAGAAGGATTGCTGCCCATAAGGGGCTATGATGATCCAGCCACTCTATTCACCTGCTGCAGGCATGGGGCTGAGTACGCACGAGCTGAACTCAGCCTAGGGTGCTACCGTGATGTGAAGGACACGACGTGCGTGGCACAGTTCCGATCATCGACCCACGTACCGGAGCTGACGGGCCACGGTGGCCGTCTCCTCGCTTGACGACGACCCCCGACGCTGCCCCAATCATCGCCCTCTGCGTCGGCCCTGAAATAGACAGGGCTGGCCGTCCGCCCTTCAACCTATTCAGGTGCGCTCCATCACCGCCGTGGTAGCTCGTGCCCTGCACACGCCTTCAGCAAGGAGCACGAAGGAGAGAGAGCCCGGCATGCCTACTCAGCTCAGCGACAAGAAGCCCCCTATGTCATCGTCGTGAGCGGCGCAAGGAGCTGGCCGGTATGCGCTGGTGAGCAGCCCTCGCCGTGGATGCGTCCTGACGCGATGCCTTCCCGAGCCATCGCAGGCACTCGTGTCACCACGAGCGATGGTACGGGATCGTACATATCGCACCTACCTCGGTGCAGACGACAACAAGGTCGGCTAAGGCCAGCGGTATCGCTGGGGCTGACCGTCCTCGACCGTGATGGTAATGTGCGTCGATGGTCGATATGCAGGGTCGTCTCTTCCGCTTAGAGGATATGGATGCCGCTGTCAAGGACTTTGTCAACGTAGATGTATATAAGGAGTTCGTTGACGCTGCGAGAACGCCCATGATGCGACGCCACCGAGCAGGATAGACCTTGATGTACCATGCCCTTATGTTGAAGGGCGAAGGTCGCCTTTAAGATCGAGAAGCACGTCCACTTATCCCCACTGCTGGCGTACGGACAAGCCCGTCCTCTTACCACCCGTCTGATAGCTAGAGTCCGCACCACGGCTTGCCGTGAGAGGAGATGATGCGTCAACGAGCATCATCAACTGGAAGTCCCGAGAGCACCGGCACGGTCAAGCTTCGGTGAGTGGCTGGGAGAACCCTCCAGGACTGGAATCTCCGCGCAGCCGCTACTGGGGTGCCACCCTCGCTCATCTCGCGCACCGAGGATGGTCGCGAAGAGATCTGCATCGCCTCGGTCGAAGAGCTGTACACTGCCATCGAGCGCTCGGTCGAAGCTGGTCATGCACGGCGAATCCGAAGCGACTTCACCCGCGGGTATCATACGCAGGAGAAACTACGACAAGATCGACCTGCACCGCCCCTGGCGTCGATGACATCATCTTTAGTCTTCGCCTCGGGCAAGCCCATGCGCCGTGAGACCGACCCTCATCGACGTGTGGTTTCGACTCGCGCAATGCCCTTCGCACAGCTCCACTATCCCTTTGAGAATAAGTGAACTGCTCGACAGCGGTCGCGCCTTCGCGGACTTCATCGCCGAAGGTGACTGACCCGACGCGGTGTGCTTCACGCTCCACGCCATCGCTACGATGGTACGTGGTACGAATAGCTGCCAAGGCGGTCATCCCTCAACGGCCTCGTCCTCGACAAGAATGGCAACAAGATGAGTGTTGTCTCGCAAATGCGGTCGATCCCTTCGAGACGATCGAGAAGTAATGGCTCGAAAGGACCCTCTGCGCTGGCATATGATCAGCAACCCGTCGCCCTGGGACAACCCGAAGTTTCGACGTGTCGAGGGTATCGGCGAGGTTACTGCCGTAAGTCTCTTCGCGACGCTGCACACACACGCACCAGTCTCCTCGCACTGCACGCCAACCTCGACGGCTTCGATCCTGCCGCTCGTGAGGAGCTCCCTTACGCTGAGCGCCCCGAGATCGACCGCCGGGATCCCTCTCACGCTCAATAGCCTCATCCTCGAGGTCGACAGTCGACCTGCGAGGACTACGAGCCTCACGTCGCAGTCGTCGTGCGATCAGAGACTTTTCGTCTCGGAGCAGCTCAGCAACTGCACGTGCGCCGCGTCGCCGCTTCAGCAGCTGCGAGATGACCACGGACAAGCTTTCCTGCTCACCAGACGCTCTACCTGCCGTCTGGTCACGGTGGCTCGCCTCGATGAAGCGCGTCGCCCCTCTCTACGCCGACCAGCTCTACCGCGACCCGACTGGTCGAGGGGACTAGTGCTGACCGAGCACCTCAGTGCACTCTGGCCGACTTCTACCCGCCTCGCCGTGAGGGAGATCAACGAGACGGAGCGCAGCATGCACCTCGCGCGCAGAGCATCTGCTCGATGGTGCGCCGTCTCGCGTCGTAAGGTCAACATCAAGGTGCGTCAGCTGCAGCGACTGATGATCCCCATCGTCAATCGAGCGACCATCAGGCATCCTGCCCGTCGTGCTCATCCTCAGCGAGGTGAACCGGCTGAGCGCAGTTCGTCAATGACGGCGAGGGCGTGCCTGGTCAAGCGTATCAAGCCCGACTTCGCGAAGTCGCTCGGCCCACGCGACGGCAAGATCATGAAGGCGATCGCTGCCGTGGTGGCAGAGTTCTACGCGAGACAGATCGCCACCATCGAGCGCACGGGACAGATCGACTTCGACGGTCGAAGCGGGCGCGCTCAGACCATCCTCTCGCCACGACGTCGACATCTCATTCGGAGGATATCCTCTGGCCGCTGGTCGCCAACGAAGGCACGCTGACCATCGCTCTGCGATATCACCGTGACCGATGAGCTGCGCCTCGAGGGCCGCAGGCTCGTGAGCCGATCAACCGCGATCAGAACCTCCGCAAGCAGAGCGGCTTCCTGGAGGTCAGTGTGACAAGGTGCATCCTCCTGCCCGAAGATGAAGCGCTCCACCGTGTCCTCAGCGTCTACCTCGGCTTATATCGCCAAGGATAGTGCAGGCGGTCGCCATCGAGGAGCAGGCAGGCTTCACGCCCACGCGTGTTGAGCTTTCTGATCTCGACGAGCGTATGATCCCCATCTATATAGAGAGAAGGCTAACCACACATAGCGTGGGCAGGCGTGGCGTACTCTTCCGCCCAGCCTCACACACTCAGACTATACTTATAGAATGAGTAACCAGACGACTCACACTGGACGAGGAACTCCAGGAGTTCCGTGAGTTTATCATGCAGAAGCTCGACCAAGCTGTCCGCGACTACGACCTCCTGCGAGAGAGTGCCGTCGACTACTCGAGCAATGACGTCGCCGACACGCAAGTCACCGCAAGTGCAGTCCACGAGGGCGCTGCTCCTCTCCAAGAGCGCGGTCGCATGGCAGAGCGTCTCGCTGAAGTTCATCCACACCTCAGGCAGCCCTGCGCCGCATCGAGAAACACATTCGGCATCTGCCGCCAGACCGCAAGCCTCATCTCGCGAGCGTCTGCGCCAGTAGTGCGTCACGCTACCCTCCATCGAGAAATAAGCGGCTCAAGAGAAGAAGTTAGCAAGCCCTCACTGCGACGACGACAAGAAGCACTAAGACGACCCTGCTGGACCACGGCGTCTTGTCCTCTCCTGCTGCTAGACCAGGCCTCGAAAGACCCGATCAAGACCACGATGGTCGAGAGAGATGCAACGAGATCGTCTCGTGGTTCAAGATCTACTTCGTCGAGAAACGAAGCGATGGCCTACGGAATCACGCGCTCGGTAGCAAGCTTCCTGCTGACCCTCTTCCGCCTGCGCGATAGGGTGCAGGGTGTACTATCTGGCGCGTCTTGCTCCGCGTGCCGTCGCTTTCACTGGCTTGCCCGACCTCGGGTCTGGTCATCGCTGGTGGACTCGCACGTCCTCGACTGCCCTTCTACGGGGAAAGATCTTCTCCACGAGCCACGTGGCGGTGGCGCAGCTCGTCCCCTCGACGAAGGCTACGGCACCTTCCTGCATCGCAAGGTCGTCGATACATGTCTTTTACTTCCTCATCCAGACGACCTCTACACGTGGAGTCCTCTTCCACGCCGGTCAGCCGTTCGTCTTCTTCAGCCCGATCTTCAAACTCTCGCAGATGCCTGCATCTCTGGGAGGCAGCCCTCCTGCTTCTCTGCTATCGCCGCACGTTCTCCACGCCTGCTAGAGTCGCTCCATCGCGTGCACGACAAGGATACGTCTACGGAGACTGATACGGAGGAACAGCTTAGTCGTCTTTGCTCCTATGTCGTCTCGCTTCTCCCGCTCTGCATCTCAGCTCCACTGAAGCGCTGCTCGTGCGCGCTTCTCACTTGTCGAGGGCGTGCCTGCGGTGGCTTTCGGCGACCTGGACGCCATCGACCTCGAGACGGTCAAGGAGACTCCTGCCTCGAGATGCTCACGGCAGAGGCCGCCTTCAACCAGCGAGGACTCGAGCGACAGCCTCGCGGCGTGTCGGCTTCCGTTTCATCCTCGACCGCCAAGCGGCTATACGCCGCTAGCGACGATAGCTCGCTCGTCCGCGCATGGACGCCATCAGATCGTCGAGTATCAGAAGCCCATGAGTACGTTGCCTCCTTGCGTGCTCGAGTCCCGCCAAGCTGACGTCTGCAGGGGCGTGCTCGACAGCCTCGACCGCATCGGAGCGACGTCGCAGCCTCTGCGCGGTGCACGATATCTGACCTCGCGAACCTCGCGCGACAGTGCCAGCCGCCACCTCGCAGCAGAGCTGTGTCGAGCGTCGCTTCGCTCTTCGAGCCCACGCGTCACGTATAGCGAGCGGCACATGGAGCTCCGCTTCGTCGTCCGTGTGGAAGTGCGTCGCCGCTCGACACTTCAGCTCGCAGCTCCGCCTGCAGTATGCGAGACCTCTACGCGCAAGTCGACGACCCTTCCTCACATCCCGCTCAACTCAGTCGCCATTCACCATACCCAGTGGCAAGACGACGCGCGCGGCTGACGGGCTACTGCGCGGTCGCGAGTAGCAAGAGTCGCTCTTCGTCGTCGGAGAAGCTTCAGCCTCGTCCGCTATACGGGTGCTGCGAGCGCACCTGCTCCAGCGACGAGCCCTCAGGCTGAGGACGCCCACGCGAGCCTTCCCGGATGAGGACGGCAGTCACGGCGCTGCTGACTTCAATCTCCCATCGATGTCCCTTGCTTCCCAGCCACGCTATGCCAGCCATCACCTGTGCCTCGGGCGCTGGATCGCTCACTCGATCCTCATCGAGGAGCGCTCGCTTCAGGGAGCTATCTTAGGCTCCCTTCGTACGGCAGAAGGAGCAAAGCACGATATTCTCGGGGACCATACACAGCTCATTTGCACCTGCCCCTTTGGCGAGTGAAAGGGCACCTCCGGAGGCTGGATAGCCTCGCCTCCTCACAGCAGTGAGCTCGACAGTCACACGCGCCTGACGCTCCAGCTCCCATGCCGATGATCATGATGGGCTACTCGCAATTCCCTATTGCAATCCACACAAACAAGCATATCACGTAGCAGTAATTATGTCATGACGAATCAGTACGCTGCTCGCTTTCGTTTGCTCCCAGCCCTACGGGAGCGCCAGCATATCGGCGCGTCCGCACCGCTCTATACCTATCTTCGCGGTAAGGCGCATCGGCGGTGAGCTCCCTTCGCGTATCGAGGACACCCATCGCCGAAGCGCTTCGTCCCAGGGGCGGAGGCCTACATCATCGAGGCCTCGAGCGAGCTTCCGGTATCCGCTTTCGACGAAGGGCGTGAGCTACGTGCGACCGCGCCTATCGTCAGAGCGAGCGCCGCGACATCTCACCGTCAGCACGTCCAGCAGCTCCTCGATGCGGGCAAGGCTTATGTCGCCTCGATACGCCTCGAGGAGCTGGGAGGAGTAGCGCGCACGGCCGCGACGTTCCAGTACGATCGCTACGACCCGCACCTCGTACCGATGCGCCTGCTCGTCCTCCCACGTGCGACGTCGATGCGCTCATCGCCAGCGGTGCGCAGTATGTCGTCCGCTTCCTCGCTCGCCTGATGTAGGAGGTCGAGGTCGACGAGATATGATCCGTGGCGCGTGGACCTTCAATAGCTCCGTCCTCGATGACAAGGTGTTTCCACAAGAGCGTGACGACCTGGCCTACCCACCATCTGGCATGAACATCGTCGATTTCGACCATCTGATGCGCATCACCCACGTCATCCGAGAAGAGTGAGCTGCCCAGCGTGCGCGCGCACGTCCTCTTTCACGAAGCCTCGGCTGGCGCGACACGACGCCCCGCTTCGCTCACCCGGGCACCTCCTGCAAGCCCGAGGGCAACGGTGTTTCAGCAAGCGTGACGGCGACCGCCTGCTGGCTTCCCTGTCTTCTGCCGCGTTGGGTCGATCCCAAAGACGGGTGAGCGTCCTCGTGGCCACCGTGGAGAAAGCGCTACCCTCCTTCGAGGCCGTCGTGAACTTTCGTCGCCCTCCTCGGCTGGAACCCCGGTAATGATCACACGAGGAAGTCACGAGACAGCGGAAGAGCTCATCCGCTACTCGCATCGAGAAGTGCAGGCTGCTGACGTCGGCTCCGGACGAGAAGCGTGCAAGTGTTCAACCACCACTATATCCAGACCTCGTCAGCAACGAGCGTCTGCTGCCTCCTGCGCCCCAGCTCGAGGCTGCAGGCGTCGCTTCGGACGCTGACTACGTCGCCTCGCGCCATCGGCCTGACGAAGGAGCGTGCCTGACGCTCGAGCTGGAGGAGCAGATCGTTTACTTCTTTCACCGCCCCCACGGGCCCACGACGAGAAGACCGTGAAGCAGCGCTGACGAAGACAGCGCAGCAGCTCACCCAGCTCGCTGCACTCGCCACCGAGCCAGAAGACTCTCCCCAGCGAAGCGACTCGAAGAGGTCGTCACAGCGCTTGATCGAGGAGAAGGGCATTACGTCTCGGAGCGCTGTGACGAACTGCTTCCGTTCTGGCACTCGTCGGCGCAGCCAAGGGCCCTCACTCTTTGATATCACCGCACTGCTCGGCCGCGAGAGACCCTCCAGCCAGCTGCAGCGTGCTATCGAAGTCCCGCCAAGCGGGTCGCAGCACCGCTAAATGAACTCCACCTATAGCATAGCTGCATCGTCAGCCCATCGCCGTTGCTGCATCTGGGCGGCACCCTTCCATCGAGAAAGGCGCGTCTCAATCATCGAGGGGCGTCGGGAGACGCAGCGCGTCTCGAGCAGCCCACGCTCGTGGATCGCCGTCCTGTGGTGTGGTTTCCGGCGTCTCGCCGCTGGGCGAGCTCGAGCAGGGCCGTCCGTTTCATGGAGGCGTGGCGCAAGGCGCATCCCGAGCGTCAGATCCCGCTCTCCTTTCTTCAGCCCCTCGGGCTAAGTGCGGCAACGACGATCACGCGCAGATGTCGTGCGTTCACTTGCCTCCGGACCGCTCCCTCGTCGGTGCGCCGCTTCCTCGATCTGGGCGCACCCCTGCGCGTGCTGTCTTCATCAAAGCACGACTCTGGCCACGATGCTCAGCGAGCATTTGCGCCACGCGCCTATCTCACCCACCTCGTCTCGGCGATCTTCCGCCCCGACGCTCTCTCTTCCGCAGCCACGACGCGCTACCCGCGTCTGCTGCACCTCCTTCCGCCGTCTCTACGTGCAGGACGAGCTCTCGCGCCACGCTTCGTGGAGCACGTCGAGGCGGTGCAAGGTCACGGGATACGCGCTCGACCGTGTCGAGGAGGCCCGCCCGCTGCAGCAGGACATGCTGGTGAAGCGAGTTTGGGCACTGAGGCGTCGCCTCTGCGTCGTCGGTAAGTACTTGTGGCCCGAGGACGGAAGCCATCCTCGCCGCACTTTCAATGAGGAGGCTCAGAGGACTTTCTGCCTTGGTCTTGGCACGCACGAGATTCACGAGGAGCACCTCAGAGCCCATCGAGCGCAGCCTGGCTGTCCATCCACTCGACCTCTCGGAGTATGTAGACGGCTGAAGCTGGTCTACCTTGAGGCACGAGCCTGCATCATCATCGACCGCTTTCGGGCTCTGCTCTCGGTCTCACCGCCATGTGGTAGATGGGCTTATGTCGGCGGTGGCTTTCGGCAAGAGCGCAATAATCACGCCTCGAGGTCATGTCTGTACAGCGTGCTGTCTTCTTCGGCCCAGAGATCCATCAGTCACCGTGAGGTGCGTGAGCTGGTGCACTGCGCAGTCGGGCTTCGTCTCCATGGCGAGGACGAATCAGCGCAGCTCTCGCCCTCCAGTCGCTTCTCCTCGGAGGAAGAGTGCAAGGTTCTCGGAGGCACGTACTGCGGCCTTACTCAGAGAGGAGGCAGGCTACGGCAGCTATCCTCAGTGACATCCTCCCCAGCGAATAAGCCTTATACATACAGAGTATAGCCCCGAAGGTCATCCTCGGGGGCGCTGCTTTTGGGGTACGCAACCACCACTGTCACTGGTCCGATCTTTAGTGGTCGTTTCCACTTCACTACTGGTTCGCTCAATGACCACTATTGTTCAGCGTCGAACTGTGTAGTGGCTCGCCCGTCGACCCATAGGTTGCTTTTCCTCTCGTATTTATCTGTGCCCAGCACCCTGCAGGAGGAGCCCTCCCTTCGGAGGAGGTGGAGAACACCTCACAGGAGGGATAAAATATAGTGCGAAATGTGAGGGCTCTCCTCTGTACCCGGAGCAGGAGTTTGGGCGGAGCTCACCATGGAATGTGCGGAAAAGTGTGGCAACATGTAGGGCTGGTGGAGTAGAGCCTCAACGCGCTGTGAATAAGCTACCCCTTTGCCATAGCGTCGAAAGACAATTATTTTAGACATCAGCGCGAGGGGCTTTTCGAAAGCTGGCAACGCACACAGTGCAAACCTGTTTACTAGCCTCGAGCCTTTTGTGTGTATAAAGGAAATCCATACATTTGATCAAACGATAGAGCACGCCAACCGGAAGGTGAAGTGTCGCGGGCCCACGTACTCATGGAGTGGTCCCAGCAGCATGAGCTACCCTTGACCCCTACTCTGTCACCGGACACCATCACGATTAAACGAGTTACTGTATGAAGAAGTCAGCTACACGATACCACGGGAGAAGCGTGCATCACCCAGGCCGGGACCCGAGCACCCAGCTCAGTACTCTTGCCTTCGTCTGCATCGCCATGCACACACGCCAATCACTACACACAAACAAACCACACACTGCTGATGAACAACCAAAGAGTACGTCTCGATCGGGCATGGCTTGATCCCATTAGGGTCTGGCTGATGACAGGCCTGGTCATGGGCCGCGACCTCTTAGCCCAGCGCGGCTCACAGACCATCCGAGTGCAAGGTCCTCGACGAAAGTGCGGAGATCCCTACCCATATTGGCCTCCTGTCCTTAGTCGCTGGGACTGAAGGTGTGGAGTCACGACCAAACACCAAGGGTGACTTCACCATCACAGGTCCCTCGCTGGCAAGAGCCAGCTCTCATTCGCTTCGTAGAGCTGCACAAGAGCCAGACCGTCGCTGCTAAGGACGGTATGGTCGTCAAGCTCCAGCCCGAAGCCACCACCCTCGACAATGTGTCGTCGTCACGGGTATGGTCGTGTCACCGATAAGCGCCTCTTCACGGGGGCGAGCGATGCTCAAGGCCGACAAGGTGAAGATGGCTGTATGGCTGATATCAGCCGCGTCTCGAAGGGAAGTCCGTGGGGTCTCCGTGCAGAACTCTCGGGGACCTTCGGTACAGCTCCTAAGATCCGCGCAGTGTGAGTTACTCCCGATCGCGGGTTCGTCCAAGCTCTCTGGTCGTCGACGGGGTCATCCAGGAGGATAAGTCGAAATCGACGTCGGCGCTGGATGACCTCAGCTCAGATGCTACGACGCCCTCAGCTCAGCTATCGCAGGCTCCCTCGCCGATGACATCGAGAGCAGATCCCTCAAGCGATCGCCCGGCAACCCTGGATTCATGGTGCAAAGGCTATGCGCAGGGTCATCGTCATCACGACGAAGAAGGGCCGCTCGGGGAGTAGCTCCTTCTCTGTGCCGGGGAGTTCACCTCGCGCTTTTGTCCCCAGCTACCGCGTACTACAACAGTCATGAACTCGCAGGATCAGATGGAGGTCTTACACGAGATGGAGCGTGCGGGCTGGCTGAACTTTGCCCGCGCCTCACAACCACAGCTCGCGGTATCTGCGATGGAAGATACACACCCGACCCACGACTACGACCCCACGACGGGGTCTTCGGCTGGGGAACACGCCCGAGGCTCGTGCTAAGCATCTCCACAACGCCGAGATGCGCAATACCAACTGGTTCGGCGAACTCTTCTCTCCTGCACTGATTCAGGAATCACACTGAGCTTCTCCGAGAGGACGAAGAACCTCCAGACCTATGTATCCGTCTCGGCATATGCTCGACCCAGGATGGATGCGTGCCAGCAACGTACGCCGCCACACGGGGAACCCTCAACGCCACCTATACCTTCCTCACCCAAGCTTCGCGCATCTGCCCTGATCAACTCTCCTCACGCATGCAGCGTGCTCCAGGTACGGTCACCAAGACGCTAATGCCACTACTGCGAGGTGCGTCACGTGGCTTCCGACATCGACTCCTCCTATGCACTCAACACGAGCCGCACACTCGACCCCAATGAGTGCTCTATACCTGTGACTACGCTCCCTTCGATCATCGCTAACGAGCTCGACAACAACCATGAATCGACCTCGGTGTGAAGGATACTCAAGCTCCAGCTCGAGCTGAAGTGAAGCCCATCAGGCTGGACCCTCGCCTGCCTCGGTGCCTACAAGGCGACCTCGCACGACGCGGAGAGCATCGTCACGGAGCATGCTAACCGTGCACTCGCTTTCCGCGCCTATGCAGGATGCCACCGTGCGCAATGGCAACCAGTACCTCTGGAGCGATCCAGGAGGTGCCCAACTCACCCCTCGAGACGATCCTTCCTGCAGGGGGCTTCTACAATACGCAGACACGTAGCATGGAGAGCTATGACTTCCGTGCCTCCGCTACCTCGCTAACACGACCTCGACGCTATGACCATCAATACCTCACCGCCCGAAGTTAACTTCATTGCAGGACCGCGCCTCGCGCTGGATGGACGGCTGGGTATGCAGTATGACAGTGGTCTCGACCCCTTCTGGGACTGGTCACCGTGCGTCGCCTCACTGAGCAGGAACTCGATTACTACGGCCTCGTCGAAGAGCTTCGGTCGCTCGGTCGCCTTCTTCGCCACGCGGCCTACTCCGCTGCCAAGGGCGCTACACGATCACGGGGACGACCCGCTGCGAGGGACGACAGACCTGAGTCGCACACGCAAAGGCCCGCTGGCTCACCTGAAGATCTCGGGTGCATGGAATAGCCCACAGCGAAGCACTCTCTCTGAGAAGCAGCACCTCCTCCTCGCACCTGACGCTCAAGCGGCCCATACTCCCCGTAGGTTGCCGCAGCTGGGCTCTACCAACTCCCGCGCTTATCACCCTATAGCCGCTCGGCCTGGGAGACCCTCGGCTGGACAGTCGGAGAACCGTAACCACATCGGGAGCTTCGAGAACGAAGACCTCACCTATGAGAAGAAGCTACGAGCTGAACTTTCGCATCAAGCAGCGCATGTTGAAGAACCGCCTCAACATCGCGCTGCCGACATCTATCATCGCGTAACAACTCGACCTCAATCGGTGCTGCCGTCGATACCATCGCCTCTGGGCAACGCATCGCTTCATGAAGAGCCACGGCTCGAGCCTCCATCTCGACGAAGAACATCCAGTACGGACGACGGCTGGACGATCGGATTCTTCATCTTCGGCTCGACCCTTCAATAAGGTCACTCAAGCTCGATACGAAGCGCAACATGTTCAACTTCCTCACCGGTAACGGCTTCGCTCGTCAGGGCTATCCTGCACGCGTTTTCCTCATCTTCACGCTGGATGAACGAGGGCTTCACCTTCATGGTCAACGGAAGGAAGTCACGTCGCCGCAACTATCGTGACATCAACTTCCAGCAGGTCGAGCGGATCTGACTTCCTCAAGCACGAGGGCTCGTCAGAGCTCACCTATACTGGCAGCTTGGAACGTCCACGTTCAAGAACTCCTGCCGAACGTCTCCTCACGTACCTCCAGGAATAAGCCCGGCCTTGACCTTCCCTTCTACGGTCTCTACCAGACCCTTGGGCTACGCCTGAGCGAGTACCGCAACTCGCTGGACGACTCTGGGCGATGCCGAGCATGGGGTGATTGAACCCTGTCATCGCCCTTTCGGCTCCGTGACCACCACAGCCACTCCAAACCTCGGTACGGGCACGCTGCCTACACTCACTCTACGGCTCGTGTCGCTGATGGTAGCTTCTGTCCGGCCTCAAGGAGGTCTCACTGACCTACACGCCGCCTACGTCGCTCATCAAGCGCCTGCTCTCAAGAGTGCTTTCAAGGTGCAGGCCACGAACCTCGCTCTGCTGTACGTCGATAAGAAGCTCATGGCCAAGACCTGAGTTCTTCCGCTCGGGTGCAGTAGCTACCCCACTGCCTAAGTGAGTAGTCACGCCACGGTGCACATTGGCTTCAATCACGCACAGGATCATGTAGCACTATGAAACGACTATATAGAATGGCTGGCCCCTCGCCTCCTGGCAGGCGCCCTCGGTAGCTGCAATCGCTACCTGGATACCATGCCCGATACCCGTACAGAGCTCAACCGCGCTGACAAGATCGAGCGCCTCCTCGTCTCGGCTTATCCGACGCTCCTGCCTATGGGCTTCACGGAGAATCGTACTGACAACGTCGAGGACAACGGCCGCCTCTTCGAGGATAATCATATTGGCAATCACGAAGCATTTCTCTGGGAGCCCTCCAGCGGGACGGCTTGGGATGATGAGACGAACTTCTGGAGTACCTCACATAATATGGTCGGTACAGCCAACCAAGCTCTGAAGTCCATCGAAGAACTCGGCAACCCCAAGGAGCTGGAGGTCGCCCGCGTGAAGTTACCCTCTGCCGTGCTTATACCAACTTCATTTGGGTCAATGTCTTCGGTCAGGCCTACAACGGCCGTACCAGCGACAAGGATCTCGGTATTCCTTACTTCACGAAGCCCGAGACGAAACTCGAGCGTGCCGTACCCCGCCTCTCCGTGGCGAAGGTCTACGAGCTCATCGCTAAGGACCTTGAGGAAGGTATCCCCTTGATCGACGACGACCGCCACAGCAGTAGCCTATCTTCCACTTCACGACGCGAGCTGCGAAGGCCTTCGCTACGCAGTTCTACCTCTACCACGAGAAGTGGGACAAGGCCAAGCAGTATGCTGACGAGGTGTTTCGGTACAGGTGCCGTCTCCAATCTGCGTGACATGTCGAAGTACGACAAGCTGACCAACGCCGATGAGATCTGCCATGCCTATATCCGCGATGACGAGCCTGCTAACCTTATGCTCATCGTCACGCGCTTCTCCGTCCGTGCGCTGACGTCCTACCGCTACGCTCACAACGGGCACGTAGCTCGACGCAGACCTATCGTAGCCCAGGCCCATGGGGACGCTACTTCCCCGTCTACGACCGCCTCTTCGGCTCGAACAACGGTGCACTCTACTACCCCAAGCATCGCGAGCTCTTCGAGATCACTCGACGTCGTAGCGCGACGGGTCAGCCCCCACGTCGTGGCGTTTCCTTCACGGTGGACCGCGTCCTCTGTGGAGAGCTGAGGCCCATGCGGATGCCTCTCTGACTCTCGACGGTGCTGCTAGCGACCCTCCGCTTGGTACGTCTCTGAAGAAGCGGGACAGGCTCGCTACGGCTCAGCAGGATCTCCGACTACTACAATGTCGTCATCAATCCCGCTGACCCCGACGATGTACGCGAAAGGCGATGATCCGCAAGCAAGAGACGGTCTCCAAGCCCCTGCATCCTAAGTTCGACATCGCCCAGGTATGCAGACGAACATGATGCACGCCGTGCTCCACGCCCGCCGTATCTCAGCATGCACGATGGTACGCGCTGGGATGATATCAAGCGCTACGGCATCGAGATTACCCACTAAAGCTCTCTACACGGGCGAGACGATGACGCTCAAGACGGACGACCATCGCCGTGCCCTCCAGATCCCTGCCAGCATCCTCTCGGTAGGCGTAGAGCCCAACCCTGGGTACCAGACACGAACCCCTTTATCAGATCAGACACTATGTATCTACATAAGATCAAGCTCCTCTCAGTGCAGCCCTCCTCGTGCCACACTCGGTGGGTGTAAGGATAGCGACCAGCCCTGATCCCTCTCGTCACGTCTCTAAGGCAGAGGCCAAGGAGATGACGAGCTTCGACCGCTGGCTCAAAGAGAACTATACCGACGCATACAACGTCAGCTATATCTATACCCTGGATGATATCGAGGCCGACCGCTCACGCAACCTCGCGCCTGCCAAGCTCGAGAACAGCATGAAGCTCGCTAAGATCATCCAGCACGCATGGTATGGCGCCTATGACGAAGCTACGGGCCGCCTTGACTTCATGCGCAAGGCTTCGCCCCGTCAGCTCTTCATCGTCGGCTCCGCTTCGTGGAACGGCGACGGCACCATCACTCTCGGTACGGCCGAAGGTGGGCTGAAGGTCACGCTCTATCAGGCGAACTGGCTCAACGTGAACGACCCTCAGTGGCTCAATACGACCTTCTTCCAGGTCATGCACCATGAGTTCAGCCACATCCTGCACCAGAATAAGATCTGGCCTACGACGGAGTACGACGCCATCTCTGAGGGCTATGCTCCCACCTCATGGTTCAACCGCCGTAGCCTCAGCGACTACGCGCCTCTAGGCTTCATCACGGCTTACGCCAGCAGTCAGCCCCGCGAGGATATCGCTGAGATGACGGCTTGCTACATCACTTACCCCAAGAGTCAGTGGGATGCGGTGATGAATGCCGCTGGTGACGAAGGCCCTGCGAAGCTCAATAAGAAGATGGACATCATCAAGAAGTACATGAAGGGCATGTGGGGTATCGATATGGATCAGCTCCGTGCTATCGCCCAGCGCCGTCTTGAGGAGGTGGTCCGTCTGCCTCTCATTGAGAGCTCTTGGCAGGAGCTCCTCGGCTCTTCACTCCGTGGGATGCCACAGGCTGCCCGCATGCTCGCTGGCTACGAAGCTGCTCGTGACGCTGTCGTCGAGGAGCTGATGCGCCATCCGAAGTTCCTCGAGCTACAGGAGGGTGAGCATGCAGACCACGCTAAGTGCCAGGTCATCACCCAGTACTTTCACTAATGTCAGACCCCCTAATTCATAGACTACGATGAATAAGAATATAGCGATAGGGCGGGCTGTCCTTCATGGTGCCTCGTCTTGGTCTCCCTCGCAGCAGCAGGCCTTGTCCTCGGGGTACTTCCTCATGCCGTCAGGAGCCTGATGCGATCTTCGACAAGTCTTCTTCGGAGCGTGTCGATGCCCCTCACGACGGAGCTACAGCAGATCCTCACAGCCTCCCTCCACGGGCTGGGTGCTGGAGTATTATCCTCACAGCCAGCTCCTCTACGGGGGCTATCCTGTGACGATGACCTTCGGTGCTAAGAACGAAGTGCTCATGGCTTCGGATGCTCCTGTGAAGGGGCACTCTACGGATGAGGTCAAGAGCACTCACCATCTGAAGTCCGACAAGATGGTCTCTGCTGAGCTTCGATACGTATAGCTCACCTCTGCACCTCTTCTGACCCCGACAAGTCCCTATGGGGCTGGTGAGGGAAGAGCTCTGAAGGGACTCAGAGTTCTCCTTCGTCCGCCTCGATCTCTCCCGATACGCTCTACTTGAAGGGCTGCAAGACGGGCGTCATCATGCGTATGTTCCTGCCCCAAGCAGTAGCTGCTAAGGAACACCCGCGAAGGTACTGATTTGAAGTCCCGCGCCCTATACCTCGCAGAGCATGTACCAGCAGCACCTCTATGGGCTGACGGGTAAGCTCGAGGCAAGGCCGTCGTCGCTCACCTCGACAATGAGGGGTACAACATCCTCACGATCGAGGATGCTGAGACGGGCAAGAAGACGGAGGTCCCCTACGTCCCATACGCCCGATGAGCCTGTAGTTCCACAAGGCGTACAACGGTGTTCCACACTGCTGTGGCAGGATGCAGATAAGAGCTACAACACCCCTGAGGGTGAGAAGCTCACGGCACGTACCGACCCCGACTACTGCTGGCTTTTGCTAGGGCACTCTTTGGCGAATATGAGCCGAAGTGCTCGGGTTGGGCTAATGGTCGCACCGTCACCTTCACGCAGGCTGCACGCAATCAGTATCGCATCACGGGTATGGCGCCCAACCTCACGATCTACGCTACCTACGACGCTGCTAAGGATCGCTTCGAGATCAAGACGCAGAAGCTCGAGGGCTCTGGTGGTGCTTACCTCTGCGTCTGGGACTCTAAGGTGGGTAACCTCTCTTGGGGTAATGGCTACGGTATGGTATAGCCACCGCAACGAAAGCTATACGGCCGGCGATCAGTACACGCTCGTGGACAATGGCCTCTGGGGTACCTTCACCTCCTACCCTTCATCCTTTGAAGCCCGGTACCGGCGAATACAAGTCCTTCGGTGACTCTCGCTCACTGAGCCCGTATTCACTAAGAAATAAGTAAGAGATATGAAGATCATACATCGCTCGCTTGGGGTGCTCCTCCTGGCGTCGCTTACGCTTCGCGGGGGCGTCAGCTCCTGCCGCAAGGACGACCCCACTACGAAGACCGAGCGCACACTACGTGTCCTCTCCTCAGATCACAACTTCACTGCTGCTGGTGGGACGGGGACGATCACGCCTCGCCGAAGGTGGCTCGACCATGAGTCGGAGGCCAGCTGGATCACCTTGGCTCCCCACTGATGGGGCGAAGGTTACTCTACTGTAGCCCCTTTACGGGAGCCTCCACGACCCGCACGGGCCTCATCATCCTCACACGAGGTAGCGAGACTCAGCAGCTAGCCTCCCAGCCTCGGAGCCTCACACCTGATGTCTCCGATCTCGAGTCAGCTCACACCATCGAGCGTGAGTGGCACCATCGAGCTCACACTGTCGGTGAGATCCGTCCCAGCGAGGTCAAGATCGAGGGACCGCCTGAATGGGCCTCTTCAAGATCGAGGACAAGAAGCCCTCATCACGGTCGAGAGCACGCATCGTCTTCCAGCGCGAGGCGAACCTCACGCTGAAGCTGAGTGGACCCGCATACCACGCGCTTCCGCCTGATACAGTCTTATGGTCCGCCTCGGCTACAATGCGTGATGCTCGGCGATTACACGCTGACCTACATCGCTGCTACCAGGGCGAGAAGAAGACGGCAGACGCCAGCCTCATCGCTGACCAAGCTATAGCAAGGGGCCTCGTCCTGCAGGGGCTCGCCGCTGATATCCCAGTAGCCTTCGAAGAGAAGACGAACACGCTGACCATCAAGCCTCAGGAGCTCACGAAGCCCCAGGGTGTGACGGCATCGCTCATCCTCGCTTCGTATGCCGGCTGGTCTCAGGTCCCAATGGCAAGGCCATGGGCGACCTGACGTGGGCAGCCGACTCACACCCATCTGCCACGTGAGTGGTGTCTATTGAGCACCCTGCCTTCCCTCTGCCCCTCGGAAGCTGGGAAGACCCGAGGGCATCACGGCCTGCACTTCTTCCTCTTCGAGGGTGGTAGCTATAAGAGTGCCTACCGGGGCGATTCACACGATCCTTGGAGTTCTGCTGATTTCGAAGAAACAGCACACACTCACCTGTGCTCATTTCGGCGGGCCGCCCACTATCTGTGGGTCGGCCCGCTGTGCTGCAGTCGTGCTGGCGAGCGCCATTGCGAGCTCTGAGGAGGGTCATCGTAACCAGTACTGGTCACTCATCCGACCAGTACTGGGCCCGTGATAGTGACCAGTACTGCTTCGCTTGCTGACTCAGTAGTGGCTCGCTCATCGACCAGTCAGTGGTCCATATCACCCTTCTTGGAGGTCGTGTTTGGCCCAGCCTTTGGCGCTTGATTTCACCGTGAGAGTAGGGAGTGCCACCGCAGATAGGGAGGAGGCACTACGGGTATGCGTGATGCCCGGGGAGCGAAGGGCTTACTCTACTTTTGTACCTTGTGTAGATCTGTACCTCATGGTATAGACGGAAATCGTATTATTTATCCTTAGCCCAAGAAGACTAAGAATAGCGTATGGGAAGAGTCCTCATTATCGGTGCCGGCGGTGTCGCAACGGTAGTGGCACAAGAAGGTGCGGCACAGAATAGCGACGCATTCACTGAGATTATGCTCGCCAGCACGCATCGAAGAGTAAGTGCGACAAGATCGCCTCCGAGATCAATGCCACGTCAAGATCCACAGACGGCAGCTCGTCGACGCCGGATAACGTCCTCTCGAGCTCGTCGTTTCGATGAAGTCCCTTCAAGCCAGGAGCTGGCCATCACCGCCGCTCGCCCCATCAGGACCTCCATGGTCATGGATGCCTGCCTCGAGGCAGGCGTCAACTACCTCGACACGGCGAACTATGAACCGGCTGACGAGGCTAAGTTCGAGCACAGCTGGCAGTGGGTCTGAGTAAGCTTGCTCGAAGAAGCTGGCCGACGGCTATCCTCTGGGCTGTGGCTTCGACCCAGTGACTGCCTCAC
>BNJS01003881.1_pt1 | contig 114115 bp, 180 predicted proteins | sample 8540461 | NCBI WGS metagenome assembly BNJS01 (sample SAMD00202454, study PRJDB9452) | human saliva metagenome | isolation source: human saliva | place: Japan | reverse complement strand
TTCGTCCGGGCGGATGACAATTCTTCAATAAGAAGAAGAAGGCAGTGGAGAGCTGCAATGAGAGATTTACCACATATGAGAAACTTGAGACTATTCCTCTTATGAGTAATTAAAAAGGATGACAGCAGAGAAAAAGCTTTTGACAGGTCAAAGATAGAGTATGGAATCATCAAAGGCTGTCATAAGAGACCTGTCTCCACGGTTGTAATAAGAAAAACGGTGGATGATATAGAAACCAAATCTATTCTATGGAAGTCAGTGAGATACCACCAGAAAGATAGGTGAGCTTGTGATGGAAAAAATAAAGGATTTGACCGATGAGTGTCGATTTATCAGTATACGAGAGTTTATGACGAACATGCAGGATGATTGCTTTTTAAATAGTCGATTTTGCGTTCGACGATAAGAAAGATAGCAGGAGATAGACTATAAGGAACGCAGGCCATACCGTTTGACATAATACTCGACTACGGAATAGCACATTGAAACAATGATTTTTTAAATTCTGGCAGTTCTGCTTTGCTCATTTCGTCGGTCAAAGAAAGAAGTTTCAATTACCTGATGCAGGCCTGCAAGGTTAATAAACCGTTATATAGCGCACGATTTGAAGGTGGAATACCATTTAGAGATCGATTTACAGACAGGGCGCACACGCAGGATATTACCTGTTTTAGTCGACCCATCAGCTAAATAGTTAGGTCTGAATTGTACCTGAAGAATCAGTACTTTCTTTATAAACGTCAGCGCGAGCTGCGCCGACAGCATGAAACAGTGCCCAGCCATCGCCTTGCGCCCCGGCAGCGAAATGGCCGACACGATTACGGGTTTCGATGTAACCGGATCGCGCGACGCGGTGCCCCCACTTGGCGCGGCTCAATGCACCACACCACGTGCGATGGCGCCTGACAGTCGACGACAGGCGCACGGCCTCCACAGCGAGCCAGCGTCACGGCGGTCAACAGACTTGGGATGAGTCTCATACTGGTCATCTCTGCAGCGACACCGTTCGGAGCGGAGGCGTCGCGCCGTCGCGCCCATCCGGCTGTCACAGGCAAAAGTCCGATCACTGCCAAACACTGTGCAGCAAGGCGCACACACCTGTCATTCTTTCTGACGATAAACAGATATACTATTAAGAATACTATAGGGCCAGACTGGGGCTGGTATGCATCTGACACAGACAGAGTGAGCAGTGATGAGCCACGAGGGAGCCTGGCTGACGACGAGGCGAGACGAGAGGAACAGCGAGATTAGAGTACTGTTGAAAACGGGAATAAGAAATAAGGAAGTTTATGGAAACAAGGACTACAGCTATCTTTTGGATATGATTGATAAAAGGCAAAAAGAGCTTGGGAGTGGATGTGGAATGCTTCAGAGTAATCACGAGGGTGCCATAGTGTGGGGTAAAGCTACAGGAGCATATTTTGAAAAGCCCGGCAGGAATAGTGATAAATCCGGCAGCATTTCACACATACAAGTGTAGCTATAAGAGATGCTCTTGAGAGCTCTTGATCGTATTAAAGTAGAGGTACATATATCAAATATTTCAGACAGAGAAGAGTTTAGTACATAAGTCTCTTACACAGCCCGTATGTACAGGACAGATAGCAGGACTTGGGTTAAGCGGATATACTCTTGCAATGGAGTACATAATAGAGCAAACTAAGTCTTGATTTGACATCAAAATTGTTATAAAATAGTTCAAGTATCGCATGAAAGTTTTTAGGAGGAAATATTAATGATTTCAGCAGGTGATTTTAAAAAATGGTTTGACATTGGAGATTGAGGAGGACAGGTTTTTTTCAGATTCTTGAATTCCAGCATGTTAAGCCGGGAAAGGGAGCTGCATTCGTTCGTACAAAAATTAGGAAATGTAATTACAGGTAGCGTTGTTGAAAGAACTTTCCCGACCTACTGAGAAATTCCCACAGGCAAGAATAGACAGAGCCGATATGCAGTATTTATATGCAGACGGAGATATGTTCAACTTCTATGAATGTTGGAGACATATGATCAGATCGCACTTAATGCAGACAAGGTTGGAGATGCGTTAAAGTTTGTAAAAGAGAATGAGATGGTTAAGATATGTTCATTCAACGGTAATGTATTCTCTGTAGAGCCACCTTTATTTGTAGAGTTGGAGGTTATAGATACAGAGCCGGATTTGTAGGAAATACGGCACAGGTGCTGCTAAAGCCGCAACAGTGGAGACAGGTGCAGTTGTTTATGTTCCATTGTTTGTAAATCTTGGTGATAAGATTAAGATTGATACAAGAACAGGTGAGTATTTATCAAGAGTTTAAAAATTTTCAATGTTTGACGGTCATCTTGACTCGTCTTTTTGTAGTTGAGTCGCACAGTATAGTGCATAAAAATAAATTATACAGACTGGAGATATATGAAGACAATTATTGAATTGATTTCCGATGAGCTTAAGTGCTGCATTTGCAAAATTGTCATATGATGAAAAGTACGGAAAGGCCAATATTTTCAAACAGACCTGACCTATGTGAGTATCAATGCAACGGAGCAATGGCGGCAGCTAGGAATATAAGAAAAACCTATTGATATAGCAAAATGAGGTTGTTGAAATCCTGAAAAGAAAGTGAGAACTTTGATCGAAGCTATTATGCCCGGATTTATCTAATATAAATATCAGCAATACTTTTATAGAGAAAGTATATTAGGACATGTCAAAGCTCACAAAAGTATGGTATAGAACTTGATAATCCGTGCAAAGAAAAATAATAATCGATTATGGCGGTGCGAAATGTTGCTAAGCCACTGCATATCGGACATTTACGCTCTGCGATCATCGCGAGAGTTTAAAAGAATGCAAGATTCTTCGGTAATGAAGTAATAGCGGATGTACATTTGGGTGACTGGGGTCTCAGATGGGACTTATTATAGAAGAGCTTAGAGAAAGAAAACCTGAGCTTGTTTATTTTAAGGAAAACTTCGACGGAGAGTTCCCAAAAGAAGCACCTTTCAGCTTAAATGATTTGGAGGAAATATATCCTGCAGCTTCAAAAGAAGTCAAAGCTTGATGAAGATTTTAAGCAAAAGAGCGCAGGAAGCCACTTTGGCACTTCAAAGAGGATACAGACCGTACGAGAGATCTGGAAACATATAATGAATGTATCAGTAGAGGACTAAGGAAAAACTACAGTTCACTTTTTGGTTGACTTTGACCTTTGGAAGGGTGAGTCTGATGCCGATCCTTATATACCGGATCTTATAAAAGATTTGGAAGACAGAAAGATTGCCAGAGTTTCAGAAGGGGCACTGGTAGTTGATATTGTAATGGAGGAGGACAAAAGGAATTGCCTCCATGTATTATAAGAAAATCAGACGGTGCGGCGCTTTATGCTACATCAGATCTTGGTACTTTGGTAGAAAGAGAAAAACTCTATTCACCGGATCAATATATCTATATTGCTGGATAAGAGACAGGAACTTCACTATACACAGTTTTTTTAGAGTGTCAAGAATTGCAGGTATAGTACCTCCAAATCATGAGCTTAAATATATTGGATTTCGGTACAATAAACGGTAAAGACGGGAAACCTTTAAAGACCAGAGATGGTGGTGTGGTACGTCTTGAGACTGTAATCAAAGATATTGAGGATGCGGTATACTCAAAGATAAAGGAATCAAGAGATGTATCTGATGAGGAGGCGAGAAATACTGCAAAGATAGTAGGACTTGTAGCTATCAAATATGCAGATCTCAGTAATCAAGCTGCAAAAGGATTATATATTTGACATTGACAGATTTATATCATTTGAGGGAAATACCGGACCTTATATCTCTATACACAATAGTAAGAATAAAGTCTATACTTGAAAAATACTATGAGAGCAGCTCACAAAAGGTGAGTTTGAGTGATTTAACAGTTCCTGTGGAAGACATACATAAAAAGCTCTATATGGAATTGTCACAGTTTAATGAAATAATGAAATCTGCATGGAATGAACTTGCACCACATAAGATATGCCAGTTCATTTATGCGGTTTCAAATACATTCACTCATTCTACCATGAGATAAAGATACTTTCTGAAAGCTGATGAGAAAAAGAAAAAGGATATCTTGCAACAATTCTTCTTACAAAGGAGTTATTGGAGTCTGCTATAGATCTGCTTGGAATAGAAGCACCGGATAAAATGTAACATGCCCTACCGAATTCAGAATTTGGTAGGAGTTTTTTATGTAAAACAAAAATATTTTTGCTATATTATTTTTATTTAGATTGAATTTTTCTGTATAAAATTATAGACTGGGAGTGACATATTAACGCAGAGATATAGAGAATTTTATTAATAAATATTTGTAAAAATCCTTGCTTTCCTGTATCACAAAAAGAGTGTATACAAAAATACAATATAAAATTCTTGAAAATCGTCTGTAACTTTGTACGAAATATGGTATAATAAAAGAAAATAAGGGTGGAAAAATGCTTCAAACAGCAGTATACCGAAAGACTAAGAATTACTTTGGTTTCTTGGTTTATTTGTGCGTCAGAGATTATGTATCGCTTTTAAAATAATCTGAAAATTGACAATTGATTTGACTTGTTTTTACACAAATTGCCGCCTGATTTCTTTACATTTGTTTACCCGGATAGAAGAGGAGAAAAATATGGGATTAGCTACATTTATTGGTGGTGTACATCCATATGAGGGCAAGGAGTCTCAATGGAACATCCGATAACGGTACTACAAAACCAAATGGAGTTGAAATGGTGTTCCCGTTAAGCCAACATATCGGTGCACCTGCAAAACCCTTTGGTGGCTGTCGGAGATGAAGTGCTGGTCGGACAAATCATCGCAGAGGCGGGGGATTCATATCAGCCAATGTGGTAAGCTCGGTGTCCGGAAAAGTGAAAAAGATCGAACCCAGAAGAGTGGCAAACGGTTCAATGGTGAATTCTATTATCATGCTGAGAATGATAAGGAATATCGTGTCGTAGAAGGTTTTGGAGAAAAAGAGATTATACAAAACTTTCTAAAAGATGAAATCAGAAAAATAGTGAAAGATGCAGGTATCGTCGGACTCGGAGGTGCTGCTTTCCCGACACATGTAAAGCTTTCACCAAAGAACGAAAAATGAGATTGATTACATCATTGTAAACGGTGCGGAATGTGAGCCTTATCTTACAAGTGATTACAGACTCTATGATGGAAGAACCTGAAAAGCTGGTGGAAGGCTTAAAGATTATACTTGGGCTTTTTCCCGAATGCAAAAGGTATTATAGGTATTGAAAAATAACAAACCTGAAGCTGTTGAGAAAAATATAAAAACTTGTACAAAAACGAATCAAAAATAGAGGTTGTGGAGCTGTATACAAAGTATCCTCAGGGTGGTGAGCGTTCACTGATTTTTGCTTGCACAGGAAGAAAGTTAAACTCAAGTCTTTTTGCCTGCAGATGTAGGCTGTATTGTTGACAATACGGATACGGTCATTTCAATATATAATGCGGTAGCCGAGTCTACACCTCTTATCAGAAGGATTGTAACTATAACAGGTGATGCCGTTACTACTCCGCAAAACTTTAAAGTAAGAACGGGAACCAATTATCAGGAACTTATTGAAGCGGCAGGCGGTTTCAAGACTGAGCCTAAAAAGGTGCTTTCAGGCGGACCTATGATGGGACAGGCTTTGTTTACTCTTGATATTCCTGTTACCAAATCATCATCTTCAATTACAACTTTTGTGGAAGATGAAGTTGAGGAAAATCCTGAAACACCATGTATCAAATGCGGAAGATGTATTGATGTGTGTCCAAGTTTTCTTGTGCCTGTTCTTATGATGGATAAGGCGTTAAAGGACGACACTGAAGGATTTGAAAAGTTAAACGGTATGGAATGTGTTGAATGTGGCTCATGTGCTTATGTATGTCCTGCAAAGAGACCACTTACTCAAGGATTTAAATATATGCGTCAGGCTGTTGCAGCAAAGAGAAGAGCTGAAGCGGCAAAGAAGGAGGGGAAATAATGGCAGGCAAATTTAATGTTTCATCATCTCCTCATGTAAGGGATAATTCATCCACAGCAAATATCATGAAGGATGTTTGTATTGCAATGATACCTACTTTGGCATTCGGTTGCTTTCAGTTCGGTTTATCTGCGCTTATAGTGGTTATATGTACAGTTCTTGCATGTGTACTTGCTGAATATTTATACGAAAAAGTAATGAATAAGCCTCGTAACTATCGGAGATTTTTCCGCTGTGGTTACCGGACTTATATTGGCTCTTAATATGCCGCCTCAGATTCCTGTTTGGATGCCTATACTCGGCGGTGTATTTGCAATAATTGTTGTAAAACAGCTTTACGGCGGACTTGGTCAGAACTTTATGAATCCGGCTTTGGCTGCAAGATGCTTTATGCTTATATCATTTGCCGGAAGTATGACAAACTTCAGCTCTGTGGCTATGAACTATGATTCATCATCTACACCTACGCCTCTTGCTTTCTTAAAGGCAAAGGGAATTACAGATGCACTTGAGCAGTATGATCTTGTAAATATTTTCCTCGGTAGGATACCGGAACAATGGGAGAGGTTTCAACTATTGCTTTTGCTTATCGGTGCAATTTATCTTGTAGTAAGAAAGGTTATTTCTCTTAGAATACCGCTTATATATATTGCTGACAGTGGCTGTATTTGTATTCTTATTCGGTGATCACAATCCTACAACTGTTTTGATACCATGTGCTCAGCGGCGGTCTTATATTCGGTGCGTTCTTTATGGCAACAGATTATGTAAGCAGTCCTGTTACAAAAATGGGCCAAGTGTATTTTGTGATATTTATCGGTATACTTACAGGTTTATTCAGATTATTCGGCGGCAATGCTGAGGGAGTTTCTATGCTATCATTATCGGTAATGTAGTGGCTCCGCTTTATAGAGAAGGCGACATTGCCGAAGGCATTTGGAAGGGAGGCAAAGAAGGCCATGAAAAACAATCAGGATTTGTAAAAGATGCGATTATTTTTATTTGCTATAACCCTTATTTCAGGCCTTGTACTGGGATTTGTATACGATATAACAAAGGCTCTATAGCGGCTGCGGCAAAAGCGGCAAAGAATGAGGCTTATGCTGTTGTTTTCCGGAAGCCAAAGACTTTGAAGAAAAATGAGGCCGATACGGCAAAGATTGCGGAAACTGCAGAAGAGATTGCAGGTAAGGGGCTTTCGGACATTCAAATATTGATGAGGTTGTTACCGCAAAGGATGGGTCCGAAAAACAATATAGGCAGAGTTATAACATCAACATCAAAAGACGGATATAACGGTACAGTACAAATATCCGTAGGTATAAAGTCTGACGGTACTGTGGTCGGAATAACATTTCTCACACTTGAAGAGACACCGGGTCTTGGTATGAGAGCGGCGGAAGAGTCTTTCTACTGGTCAGTATGCAAATAAAAATACAAAAGAATTCAAGCTTGTAAAGGTGCTGCAGGTGCAGATGATGAAATATCGGCTATAAGCGGATCTCACTCATCACAAGTACAGCTGTTACCAATGCTGTCAATGCAGCGCTTTACTTTAATTCAATATTGGAATAAGGAGGAAATATGAACAAGAGTTTAGAGCGTTTATATAACGGTATATTCAAAGAAAAATCCTACCTTTTGTTCTGATGTTAGGTATGTGTCCCTACACTTGCGGTTGACAACATCTGTAGTAAAATGCTATAGGTATGGGACTTTCTACTACAGCCGTTTTGATGTTTTCAAATTTAATTATTTCTGCAATGAGAAATATAATACTCGACAGAGTGAGAATCCCTGCGTTTATCGTTATTGTTGCATCTTTTGGTTACGGTGGTACAGCTGTTGATGCAGGGTTACACACCTGAACTTTATAAATCACTCGGTATTTATATACCTCTTATAGTTGTTAACTGTATTATTCTTGGTAGAGCGGAGAGTTATGCTTCAAAGAATCCTGCAATTCCGTCTTTCTTTGACGGAATTGGAATGGGAATCGGATTTACGCTTTCACTTTCCTGCATAGCTTTTTGTAAGAGAGCTTATCGGTGCCGGAACTATATTTAAAGGGACTTATTGCTTTACCTAACAACAATCAGATAATACCTACCGATTTTACTATTTCAATACTTGTACTTCGTCTCGGTGCATTCTTTTGTATTTGCACTTTTTGTCGGCTTTTTACAAAAATTACTTTTAAGGCTCCAAGTGCTACAAATACAGGTATGTCATCTGATATAGCTTGTGGCGGAAACTGTTCGGCATGCTTTTGGTGAAAGTAAGGCACACAATCACAATGCTATTGATAAGGATATAGAAGAAAAGGAACTTGAGGCAAAGAGAAAGAAAGAAGAGGCTCTTGCTAAGGCAAAGGCTGAGAAAGAAAATGCAGCTAATGCAGGGAGGGTAAATAATGACTCAACTGATTTTACTTTTTGATTAGTGCGGCACTGGTAAACAATGTAGTGCTTAGCAGATTTTTGGGACTTTGTCCTTTCCTCGGTGTATCAAAAAGACTGAAACTTCTGTAGGTATGGGTGCTAGCAGTTATTCGTTATCACTCTTTCAAGTATGGCGGCCAGCCTTATTTATACACATATTTTGGATTCCGCTTAAACTTGAGTATTTGCAGACTATTGTATTTATTCTTGTTATAGCGGCTTTGGTACAGTTTGTTGAGATGGTATTAAAAGAAAAATATGCCTTCACTTTATGAGGGCTCTAGGGTGTATACCTTCCTCTTATTACAAACCAACTGTGCGGTTTTGGGCAGTGTTGCTCTTGACAATGTTGCAAAGGAATACAATTTTGCACAAAGCCTTGTATATAGCGTAGGTACTGCAAGCGGATTTGCTTTGGCCATAGTATTGCTTTCAGGTGTCAGAGAGAAAATTGAAAAATAATGATATACCCTCATGTAGTATCAGGTGTGCTCATTGTACTTATTACAGCAGGTCTTATGGCAATTGCCTTTACCGGATTCTCGGGACTTATTTAGGAGGAAAGAATATGAATGGAGTAATTATTGCGGCGGCAGTAGTTGGGTATAGTCGGTATTCTTATTGGTCTCCTACTTGGAGTTGCCAGGAGAAGTTTAAAGTGGAAGTGGATGAAAAGAAATAGCTGTAAGAGATGCATTACCGGAAACAACTGTGGTGGTTGCGGATATCCGGGTTGTGACGGCCTTTGCAAAAGCTATTGCGGCAGGTGAAGCACCTGTAAACAAAACTGTCCTGTAGGTGGAGCGCCTGTAGCTGAAATTATCGGTGAGATAATGGGAGTAAGTGCAGGTGAGGCCATAAAGCAGGTTGCATTTGTAAAATGTAAGGGAACTTGCGATAAGGCAAAGCAAAACTTTACATATTTCGGTATTACAGATTGTAATTCAGCGATGAACGTACCGGGACAGAGCGGTAAAGCCTGCAGTTACGGATGTATGGGATTCGGATCATGTGTAAAGGTGTGCGAGTTTGATTCTATACAGATAGTGGACGGTATTGTATTGGTGGACAGAGAGAAATGCGTAGCATGTGGAAAAATGTGTTGAGCCTGTCCTAAGAAGCTTATAGACTTGGTACCTATGAGACATTTACTTTTTGTACAGTGTAATTCACAGGATAAGGGTAAAGCTGTAAAAGAGGTATGTGAGGTTGGTTGTATTGCATAGTACTAATGTGTAAAGGCATGTGAGGATGATGCAATCCATATGAACGGAAATGTTGCACCTATAGATTATTCAAAATGTATAAACTGTGGAAAATGTGCGGCAAAGTGCCCAACTAAGGTTATACAAGTTGTTGACGGCAAAATTGCAATGACTGCATAATATTGATTTTAAAAGGGAGTTTAGATATCTGAGCTCCTCTTTTTAGTAGAAGAATAGAACTGAAAAATAGTTTCAATGCTTTGCTATAAAATTTATAAGTATAAAACTTTATTTAGTATTTTCAGATGACAAAAACCACCTTGAGAATAGGTGGTTTTTAACATTTTTAGCCGGACAGCTAAAACTGTCCGGTATGAGTATGAAAAGCTTTGTAGTTCCAGTAATTCTGAAACCTGCACTAGCCATCGCTAATGCTCTTATAATATAAAAATAATTGTGTCTATATTATGGATATATATATAAAGAAAGAAAATAATAAATAAAAACAAAGCTTATGTATTTATAAAAATTTAGGTTACAAAAACACGGATTTTAGACAAAAATTTCTGTTTATTATTCAGAAAAATGGAATAGGGGGCTATAAACTAAATATGCACAATGGAGTTTTTAGAAAGGTCTTAGAAAATGAATTAGACATATATTGATATATAGATTATGATAGGAAAGTATTAATCTGAGAGGAGAATAAATATGCCGATAGGAATAATAACCGATTGCTTATGTGATTTATTGGCGGAATTATCGGAACTGTTTTTGGATAAACACATGAGCTTGATTTTAAGGAGAAGCTCATTACGATCTTTTGGCGCTTGTGCTTTTGCTATCAGTATTTCAAGCATCATACTGATGAAAATATGCCTGCAGTTATACTGGCTGTAGTAATAGGAAGTATAATAGGTATATTGATGCATTTTGGAGATCTGGTAACGAAGCTTGGAATGGGTATGAAAAATATTATATTCAAGTTTATGAAGGAAAAGGAAAGGATATATCGGATGAGGAATTTGACAGCACTTTGCTTACATTATACTCTTTATTGTTTTGTGCGGAGGAACAGGTATTTATGAGTGCAATGGTCTCAGGCATGAGCGGTGACCACACTATACTTATTGCCAAAGCAATATTGGATATCTTTACAGCTATGATTTTTGCATGTTTACTTGGTCCTGTAGTATCATTTGTGCAATACCTCAGTTTATTCTATATATCATTTTTATTTATATGTGGCGGTCTGATTGTTCCTTATACTACTCCTGTAATGATAGATGATTTTAAGGCTGTAGGCGGAATAATACTCTCTGGCTATAGGATTTAGAATGTTAAGACTGAGATCTTCCTACAGGAGATATGATACTGCTCTGATCATAGCGATGCCTGTAAGTTATATCTGGACTAATTTTTATTGTACCTTACTATAATTTGGCTTATTTAGGGGTATTTAAGCCTTTTGTGCCATTTAGGGTATTTAGCCTTTTGTGCCATTGACATAATATCTGCAAAATGATTATAATATTAACCGTTATAAAACACAAAGACGGAGAGAGTAATCCTTGGCAGAAGTTTCAGCGAGTCGGTGACGGTAAGACCGATACGGAGCGATGGATGAAAATCACCCCGAGTTGCAATCTGAATTAAGAGTAGATATGCCGGTTTCCCCGTTATAGGAACACATATGATAGTATGTTGTAAAAGGTGGTATATAAGTTTTGGCTTGTCCTGTTACAGGGGCAGGCTTTTTATAATCATCTTACAAGGAAAGGATTTTTATGTATAAGAAAGTGCCTACAGACCTTAAATTTGTAGAGAGAGAAAGAGAAGTTGAAAAGTTTTTGGCGTGAAAACCATATTTTTGAGAAGAGTATCGAAGACAGAAAAAGATGCTCCCTACATATATGTTCTATGACGGACCGCCGACAGCAAACGGAAAGCCGCATATCGGTCATGCCTTAACCAGAGTTATCAAGGATATGATTCCAAGATACAGAACTATGAAGGGCTATAGGTTCCAAGAAAAGCAGGTTGGGATACCCACGGACTTCCTGTAGAGATAGAAGTTGAAAAAGAGCTTGGAATTAACGGCAAAAAGAGCAGATAGAGAATCTACGGTGTTGCACCTTTTATCGAGAAATGTAAAGAGTCGGTTTGGAAATATAAGGCATGTGGGAGGAATTCTCAGATGTTATAGGTTTCTGGGCGGATATGAACGATCCGTATGTTACATATCATGACTCATATATAGAGTCTGAGTGGTGGGCGCTAAAGCAGATTTGGGATAAGGGACTCCTTTATAAGGGATTTAAAGTAGTGCCATACTGTCCTAGATGTGGAACACCGCTTTCAAGTCATGAGGTAGCTCAGGCATAAGGATGTAAAAGAAAGATCCGCTATTGTAAGATTTCAAGAAAAAGGATGAGGATGTTTTATTCCTGGCTTGGACTAAACACCTTGGACTTTTACCAAGTAATGTGCGCTTTGTGTAATCCGGACGAAGATTATGTTAAAGGTAAAGCAGGAGATTATACATATATTCTTGCAAGTGCATTGGTTGAAACTGTTTTAGAAAAGGACTATACTGTACTTGAAACTTATAAGGGTAAGGATCTTGAAGGAATTGAGTATGAGCCGCTTTGGGGCGGACTTAATGTAAAGGGGAAAGCATGGTTTGTAGTATGTGACAGTTTATGTAACTCTGACAGACGGTACAGGTATAGTGACACATTGCACCTGCATTCGGTGAGGATGACTCAAGAATTGGTAGAAACTATGATCTTCCATTTGTTCAGCTTGTAGATGCACAGGGTAATCTTACAAAGGAAACAAAGTGGAAGGCGTTTTTCGTAAAGGATGCCGATAAGCTTGTATTAAAAGATCTTGATGAAGAAACGGAAAGTCTTTGATGCACCTGTATTTGAGCACAGCTATCCACACTGCTGGAGATGTATACACCGCTTATCTACTATGCAAGAGAGTCTTGGTATATCAAGATGACTGCAGTTAAAGAAGATATAATAAGAAATAACAATACAATCAACTGGATTCCTGAGAGTATCAGGAAAGGGAAGATTTCGAGATTGGCTTGAGAATATTCAGGACTGGCGGTATCAAGAAACAGATATTGCACAATTCTTAATCGTATGGATTTGCGACTGCGGACATGTACAGCATCGGAAGTATTGAAGAGTTAAAGTCAATGTCAAAATTGTCCTGAGAATATAGAACTTCACAGACCTTATATTGACGATGTGACAATTACCTGTCCTGAGTGCGGCAAGGAAATGAAGAACTCCTGAAGTGCTTGATGCATGGTTTGATTCAGGTTCTATGCCTTTGCACAACACCACTATCCTCTTTGAAAATCATGAGAAGTTTGAGGCGCAGTTCTGCCGACTCATCTCAGAGGCGTAGACCAGACAAGAGGATAGTTCTATTCACTTCTTGCCATATCTACATTATATTTAATAAGGCACCGTACAAGAATGTTATTGTTATGGGACATGTACAGGATGAAGACGTCAAAAGATGAGTAAGTCAGCGGGAAATGCTGTAGATCCTATGGATGCATAACAAGTTCGGTGCAGATGCTATCAGATGGTATTTATGAATTCGGCACCATGGCTGCCAACAGATTCCATGACAAGGCTGTTGAGGAAGGACAGAGAATTCTCTCGATACACTTTGGAATACTATATGCGTTTCTATGTGCTGTTAGTGCAGATATCGACAGCTTTTGACTCGACAAAGTACAGCCTTGGGAGTATGACAAGTTTAGGGTCATGGACAAGTGGCTTTATCAAAGCTAATACATTGGTAAAGACAGTTGATGACTATTTAAATAACTATGAGATAACAGAGACTGCAAGAGCACTACAAAAGCTTTTTACAGATGATATGAGTAACTGGTATGTTAGAAGATGTAGAGAGAGATTCTGGGCAAAAGGGAATGGAGCAGGATAAGGTAAATGCCTACATGACACTATACACTGCTCTTATAACTCTTTTCAAAGATAGCTGCACCTATGATACCTTTTATGACAGAGGAGATTTATCAAAATCTTGTAAGAAGCGTAGATAAGAATGCTCTCGAAAGTATACATTTAACAGACTTCCTGCTGTCAATGAAGATTTTTATCGACAAGGACCTTGAGGTAAGCATGGACGAGGTACTTGACATAGTAGTACTTGGTAGAGCTGCAAGAAACTCAGCTAATATAAAGAACCGTCAGCCTATCGGAAAGTATGTATGTTAAGGCTGAGATGTACTGATCCGTTCTATGTGAGAGATTATAGAGGATGAGCTAAATGTCAAGGCTGCAGAGTTTAAGGATGATGTAGAAGAGTTTGTGCTTTACTCATTCAAAGCTTTCACAAAGTTAAAGACAGATGGTCCAGTACGGTAAACTCTTAGGTAAGATAAAAGAGGCACTTGCTTTCACTTGACGGACATGCAGCTGTGAAAGTCTTTAATGAAACCGGAAGTGTAGACTTTGACTTTGACGGTGAAAAGGTAAGTCTTGGAAGAAGATTTGCTTACTCGAAACTGCAAAGAATGATGACTTTTGTAACAGAAGCCATGACAATAAGACTACAGTTGTACTTGATATAAGACTCTGATGAAGCACTTATTGAAGAAGGCTTTTGTAAGAGAGCTTATTTCAAAAATTCAGACAATGAGAAAGGAAGCGGGATTTGAGGTAGTTGATCATATCGTGCTTTCACAGACAGGAAATGAGAGAATTGCTGAAATAATAAGAAAAAATGAAACAGTAATCAAGAACGACACATTGGCAGATGAGATAGTATATAACAATGGATGGATACACTAAAAGAGTGGAACCTAAACGGAGAAAATACATCCCTTGAGTGAGTAAGAAAGGTTAGATATACTTACGATGATGAACGCTAAGGAATTAAAAAAAGCTATAGAGGATAATGTAAAGGTATTATACAGAAAAACTATAGATGAGGCGAGTAAAGAGCAGGTTTTCTACGCTCTTTCATACGCCATAAAAGATACCATTATAGATGAGTGGATAGCTACACATAAGGCTTATGACGCTCAGGATGCAAAAAATTCTATACTATCTGTCAATGGAGTTTTTGATAGGTAGGGCCCTCGGCAACAATATAATAAATCTCGGTGCAAGAAAAAGAAGTTGCAGAGGTTATGGAGGAGCTTGGATTTGATCTTACGATATAGAGGATCAGGAGAGCGATCCGGCTCTTGGAAACGGCGGTCTTGGAAGACTTGCAGCATGCTTCCTTGATTCACTTGCAACTCTTAATTATCCTGCATACGGTTGCGGTATTAGATACCGCTACGGTATGTTTAAGCAAAAGATAGAGAACGGATATCAAAAGGAAGTTCCCTGATAACTGGATCAAAAACGGATATCCTTTTGAAATAAAGAGAAGTGAATATTCATATATAGTAAAATTCGGTGGAAAATGTAAGAGTTGAGAATGTAGACGGTAAGGAGAAGTTTATACAGGAGAACTACGGTTCCGTAAGAGCTATTCCTTATGACATGCCTGTACTGGGATATGAGAACGGAATGGTAAACACACTTCGTATCTGGGATGCCGAGGCTATTACAAACTTCAGTCTTGAGCAATTTGATAAGGGAGATTATCAAAAAGCACTTGAACAGGAGAATCTACAAAGACATTGCTAGAGGTACTTTATCCGAACGATAATCACTATGCAGGTAAGGAACTTAGATTAAAGCAACAGTATTTCTTTATCTCAGCCAGCCTTCAAAGAGCGCTTGACAAGTTTAAAAAGAAAATCACAGCGATATACATGATTTGCCTAAGAAGGTGGTATTCCAGTTAAATGATACTCACCCTACAGTAGCGATACCTGAGCTTATGAGACTTCTCTTGGATGAGGAAGGATTAAGCTGGGATGATGCTTGGAAGATAACTACAGAGTGTATGGCATACACCAACCATACAATAATGGCGGAGGCGCTTGAAAAGTGGCCTCATCGACTTGTTTAAAGTCACTGCTTCCAAGAGTTTATCAAATAGTAGATGAGATAAACAGAAGATTTGTGAGACAGATAAGAGCAAGATATCCGCACAACTTTGCAGAAAAGAAAAGAACATGGCAATACTTTATAACGGACAGGTAAGAATGGCATATACGGCTATTAGCAGGATTTTCCGTAAACGGTGTTGCAAGACTTCATACAGAGATCTTAAAAAATCAGGAGCTTAAAGATTTCTACGAGATGATGCCTGATAAGTTTAACAATAAGACTAACGGTATTACTCAAAGAAGATTCCTTGTTCATGCAAACCCTCTCTAACAGATTGGATTACAAAGAAGCTTGGAAGCGATAAGTTTATTACTGATTTACCGCTTTTTGGCAGGGTCTTAAGGACTATTTGGATGATGAAACAGCTTTGGCTGAGTTCATGGAGATAAAGTATCAAAATAAATTAAGGCTTGGAAGTATATCAAGGACATACAACGGGGGTAGATATAAATCTGATTCTATCTTTGATGTACAGGTAAAAGAGATTGCATGAGTATAAGCGTCAGCTTTTAAATATTTTACATGTAATGTATCTTTATAATAAAGCTTTAAAATGATGATAACTTCGATATGTATCCGAGAACATTTTATATTCGGTGCCAAAGGCGGCTGCGGGATACAGACGAGCAAAAGCAGACAATTAAAGCTTTATAAACTCCGTTGCTGATGTTATCAATAATGACAAGAGTATAAATAATAAGATAAAGGTTGTATTCATAGAGGATTACAAAGTATCAAATGCCGAGATAATATTTGCTGCAGCTGATGTCAGTGAACAGATATCTACTGCAAGTAAAGAGGCTTCAGGTACAGGAAATATGAAGTTTATGTAACGGTGCACCTACTATGGGAACCATGGACGGTGCAAATGTCGAGATAGTTGAAGAAGTAGGTAAGGAGAATGTATTTATCTTCGGACTTTCTTCGGATGAAGTTATTGCATATGAGAAAAATCATGAGTATGATCCTATGACTATCTTCAACAGCGACAGTGAGATAAGAACTGTAGCTTATGCAGCTTGTAAACGGATTCTATTCTCAAATAATACTGAGGAGTTTAGAGAGATTTATGACTCACTCTTAAAGAATAGCGGTCATGACAGAGCCGATACATATTTTATATTGAAGGATTTCAGTAGTTATGCCAAGGCTCATGAAGAAGTTGATAAGGCTTTACAGAGATAGGAAGAGATGGGCAAAGATGGCACTTACGCAGACTGCAAATGTAGGTAAGTTCTCATCCGACAGAACCATTGAAGAATATGTAAGAGATATTTGGCATTTGAGTAAATTAAGGTTGGATAATGCAAAATAAAAAGATTTTCAGTTTTGATATTGATATGACATTGCTTAATCATGAAGACTATAAGATAACCCTTCAGCTCTTTTTGGCTATAGAAAGCTTAAGAGAGCAGGGGCATATCATAGTCCTTGCTACAGGTAGAAATCCGGAAAACAGCGACAGTAAGCAATTCGTTGATATAGTAAAGCCTGATGCTGTGATCGGTCTTAACGGTACATTGGTAAAGGTGGGAGAAGAAAAATCTTTGAACATTTTTGATAAGGATGTTTTAAGAGGTCTGGCAAAATATGTAGAAGGTAAGGAATGCTCTATTGGACTTACCCTTGAAGATAAGGATTATAATCCGCATATAATTGATGCATATGATTTTAAAAAGATGGGGACAGCATTTTAGAAAGTTTTATCCGGGTTGAAGAATTATTTGACCTGCCAATAAGAACATTGACTTATATAGGGACCGGTTGAAGGTGCAAAGGATATAGAAAAGAAATTTCCAACTTTGAAACTGCCGCTCTTTGCAGGAATGTTCGGAGCTGATGTTGTAGAAAAAGTTGCAAGCAAGGCGGAAGGACTAAAACGCCTATGTAATTACTTAGGTGTCGATCTAAAAGATACGGTTTCATCTCGGAGATTCTATGAATGATAAGGAAATCTTGGAGGAGTCGGGACTGGGTATAGCCATGGGAAATTCAATAGAGGAACTAAAGCAATATGCGGACTATGTCACCGACAATATAGCCGATGACGGAGTCTTTAATGCATTGGCAAAATTTGGCTTTTATAAATATTTAATATAAAGGAGCATTATGAAAACAGACAATTGTTGATTTAAGAAAAAGTAATGCAAAGAGAGGGGATAGACGCATGGATATCCCCTTCTTCTGATGCACATCAAAGTGAATATCCTACAGAATATGACAAATGCAGGAGATTTTTAAGCGGTTTTACAGGAAGTGCAGGGTACACTCCTTGTAATGAAGGAAGAAGCATATCTTTGGACAGACGGAAGATACTTTTTACAGGCGGAAAAGTGAGCTCAAAGACAGCGGAATAACTCTTATGAAAATGGGAGAGTCCGAGTACCTAATCTTGATGAACTCCTGGAAGAAAAGATGAAAAAGATGAAGTACTCTGATTTAACGGTTCACTCTAAGCTTCTCGGAAGGAAAAAGTAATTGCAGGCAAAGTTGTAAAAAGGTGTAAAGCTTGCAATCGGCAAAAGAAATTACTGATGAGGTTTGACTGACAGACCGGAGAGACCACATACAAAAAGTGTTTATCTTAGAAGAGAAATATGCAGGAAAAGTCAGGCGGCAAAAAGATTAGTGAAGTAAGAGAAAGAATGAAGGGAAGGGATTTACTGATAGTATCATCACTTTCAGATATCGCATGGCTAACTAATCTTAGAGCCTTTGATATAAAATGCAATCCGCTTTTCCTGTCTTATTTTATACTTGAGAGTGACAAGGCGACATTATTTATTCAGGATGAAGCCCTAAGTGATGAGGTAAGAACATATCTGGCTGAGAACGGAATAGATATAAAGCCATATGAGAGTTTTGATGAAAGTGTGGCAGTATTAAAAATAAACAGATAATGTTTGATGAGGCGGATGTCAGCTACAAGACATTTATTTCTATAAGTAAAAAAGAAAATGCAAACAAACTTTACAGTGTATTAAGCCCTGTAACCTATCTGAAAAACATCAAAAATGATATTGAGGTTTCAAATATGAAAAAATCTCATATCAGAGACGGTGGATATATGGCTAAATATATGTATTGGATAAAGCAGCAGGTAAAAAACGGTGCCAAGCTTACAGAAAAGACAGCATCAGATTATCTTGACAATTTAAGAAGAGAGGATGATCTTTTCCTTGATTTAAGCTTCCCGACTATATCAGGTTATGCTGAAAACGGTGCGATAGTTCACTATGAAGCGGAGTACGAGACCGCAAAAGAGCTGGAAGCTAAAGGATTATACCTGTTTGATTCAGGTGCTACATATAAGGACGGTACCACAGATGTAACCAGAACAATTTCTCTTGGAGAAAATACATATGAAGAGAAGCTTCATTATACCTTGGTAACCATCGGTATGCTTAGACTTTTAAATACTACATTTAAGAGAGGAGCAATAGGTGCCAGCCTTGATATAAAGGCAAGGGAGGCCCTTTGGGAGCATGGACTTGATTATAATCACGGCACCGGACATGGTGTTGGATTTGTAAACACGGTACATGAGGCACCTACATCTATCAGAAACAAGATAAACAAAAGATGTATTCAGAAATCTTGAGTTTGAACCGGGTATGATAATGAGTGATGAGCCGAGTATATATAAGCGGTAAGCATGGTATCAGAATGGAAATTTTGATGAATGTTATAGAAAAGCAGGAAGGTTTCCTCGGATTTGAGAGCCTCACCATGGCGCCTATAGACAGTGAACCGCTATTGGTAGATGACAAAGAGAAAGATATAGAGTTTTATAATAAATATCAAAAGCAGGTCTATGATTCCATATCCTATGGACTTGGCGAAGAAGAGAAAGCATGGCTGAAGGAATTAACAAAAGAAATATAAAAGCTTCTAAAGAGCTAAAATGCGCAGTCGCCAAAAAATGTGGCGGCTGCGATTATATAAACAGTTCATACAATAAGCATGTCAAGGAGAAACTTGACACAGCAACTCATTGATAAAAATACGTAGAATTTGACGGGGATTGTCTCCATGAGCAATCCCTATCATTATAGGAACAAAGTAAGTGCGGTTTTCGGCTTTGAAAACAAGAAAATCATTGCAGGCACTTACGAAAAGAACTCACATAGAGTGGTGGATACAAAAAACTGTTTGATTGAAGATGAGAAGGCGGGAAGTATCATACAGACCATCAAAAAGATGTGTTTCATTTTGAAATAAAGGCATATGATGAGGGACAGCGGCTTTCGGCTTCTTACGCCATGTACTGATACGTGTAGGAAAGAAAAGCGGTCAGATCATAGTGGTTTTGGTGACCTCAAAATGTAATATTCCCAAATAAGAATGCCTTTATAAAGGTACTGAGAGGAGAACATCCCGAGATAACTACAATAGTGCAGAATATAAATAACAAAAACACAAGCATGGTACTTGGTGACAGGGAGATAGTGATGTATGGCAAGGGCTATATCACAGATGAACTCTGTGGACTTACATTTAAAAATCTCACTGAAGTCATTCTATCAGGTAAAACAGAGATCAAACCGAAAAGCTTTACTCTCAGGCAATAGAGTATGCAGGTTTGCAAGGGGATGAGATACTGCTTGATGCCTATTCCGGAATTGGAACTATCGGACTGATTGCGTCAAAGTCCGTAAAGGAAGTAATATCTGTGGAGCTAAATAAGGATGCCCACAAAGATGCCATCACGAATGCCAAGATAAAACAATATAAAGAATGTGAAATTTTATAATGCCGATGCAACCGCATTTTATAAACGATTTGGCAGCAGCTAATGAAAAAGATAGATGTTGTAATCCTGGATCCACCAAGAACCGGATCCACAGAGGAGTTCATAGCCGCGTAGGCAGGCTGAAACCGAAGAAAGTGGTATATGCCTGCAACCCCGAGACACTGCGAGGATTTGGAGGTTTTAGTACAAAGGTAGCAGATTTGAAAAGGGGATGGTGTTTGACTGCTTTTGTCATACTGAAGCACGCGGAAGGGGTGTGCTTGTTGAAGAAAAATGTAAATATAGTATAAGAAATTAAATACGTACATATAGTAGCTCAGTATATAAGTGAGGTTGATATGACTGGATATATTCAAAATAATTGGGATATGATTTGTCAAAATTGTTATAGGGTTGTTTTGATAGTAGTGCTATTTTGATAAGTTACAAAGTTTGGATATAGGGAAATTTATTTAGGTTTAGAGTTTTTAGATTCAACTGTTATGATGTTTTAATAAGGAAAAATTGGAAAAAGAGTATTTTATTTTCAATATATAGACTTTGCAAATGCTATTTTTGAGTTTGATATTTCGGAATATTACAAACTTATAAGAAAAAGTAATAGATGAAAGTCCTAAAAATACTATTTTTTGAAAAATATAAATTTTAGCGACGATAATTTTAAAGATAACCCTAATAGCAATCTTTGCAAATTTGGATAATAAAAATACTGAATCTGATGATTCTATTATTGCTGAACCTATTGTTGCCAAAATTTTTTAACCAAGCTAGTATATTAAGAAATTCTTTTTGCACATATGCAGTATGGTTGCTTTTGAACAAAATGAAATAGGGTATATGTATTATTATGGTATATATAATAAAAGATAAAGGAATTAAAGATATTGTGGCATTGCATTTGAAAAGAATAATTCATAAATTTGTAGAAATATTTTTATTCAAACCCAAGCTATATATGGCATTCCCATATAAGCATAGTTTTTGTGTAATTTTGATAGTAATAGGAATTCTTCAGAGGATTTATTTTTATGAAATAAAATATAAATTTGATGCAGATATTAAGCATGACTTAAGTAAAAAGCAACATCCAATGATTGAATATGTAAAACATCAAGATTCTTATATAACAATATTTGATTTTCTTGATAAGGATAGTAATTTTATTATAAAATCAGAAAAGTAGAAGATAATATTTTAAAAATTAATAAAAATCGTTTAAAGTAGAAGGGAAAATACTTAATGCAGTGGCTATAGGTTGGTTTTTAAAATTATTATTTGATTTTGAATCAGAGCTGAATTTTTATAGTGCATTTAAGGATAGTGGTAGATACCATAATTGAGTATAATTCACATTTAAAAACTGGTATAATAACTAAAGAATTTGAGTCTGATTGTAAAAAGAATAGATGAGCTAAAGAGGATGAGGATGATATAGTAGCATTCAATAATCTTTTTCAGTCTTAAAAATTATATGATATAATGATAAGGACTGAAGATGATGATTTAGAACCATTAAGTACAGAATTTATTGATTCATCTAAATTTCAATATAACTCTAAAGACTTAGTTGATTGGTGTAATGAATATTATCAGTCAAATAATGTGAAGAGTGATGATAAAGTAGAGTTACCAAGAAAATTTATACTTACCAAAATAAGAAATGCTGTTGCACATGGTAATATAAAAATTAACTTTAGATAGTACAGGGTTAAATATTAATCTTAGGGACAAATTTAATAATAGATGTGTTGATATAACGGTAACATTGATGATTTTGAAGAGATGTGAAAAAATTCAATTATAATATATTTATTGTGGTAAAAGCATTTTTGTAACAGTATGACCTAATTTGTTGCTATAGGGCAATTAAGCCCTAGCATGTCTCAAAGGGCGTTCTATGGTCCTATGTCAAGATTTAGTACAAATTAAGATGAGAGGTTCTACCGGCTAAGATGCCGGAAGAACATGTACCTTATTATATAGCTTTTCAAACTCGTCAGGAGACATATAATCACAATGACTATGAATCCTTACCGTGTTATAAAAAGGCTTCAATGTATTCAAACACAAGACTATAGGCGTGGCTGTAGTCTTGAATACTGAATCTGTTTTAGCAATTCTCTTTTAATCAATGAATGAAATGATTCAATGCAAGCATTATCATATGGATAGGCACAACGAGAATAGCTTCGCTGCATAGTTTTAGTGGATTCACGCCAAGCATTTGATACATACTGGCTGCCACGATTGGAATGTATTATTAAAGGTGATTCGGTTTTATGATAGGCCTTAGTGTGAAAGAAAGTAGAGGTAAGATATAAACCCGCGCACTTAAATAAGCTGTCTTAAGTAGGCAACTTATTTGAGGATATAGATTTAGTAGATTGATCAAGAAGCTGAAGGTTTATCAGGAGGAAGTAGTCCTTCCTTTTGTAAAAGTTTTTTGGCTTGCTTGATAGCCTTAGCCTTCTGTTTTTCAACTAAAGGTGCAGGCATATCAATTTTGTAAAGATCACTTGGATTCCATACCCTCTCCGTAGACAGCATCCAGTAGATGGCTGTAAGAATCATACAGGGCAATGGCAATAATAGCTCTTTTTCTTGCCACGGCGTTTAACAAGAGATTCATATTTCTTTTTGTAGTAAGGAGACTTATCTGATTTCACGGCTGCATGAGCACACTGTACTAATGCAGGTTTGAGGTAGACACCGGCACGTGTAATACGGACAGATTTCTTCTTACCGGCAGATTCATTGTTGCCGGGGGTAAGACCTGCCCAACAACATAAGCGTTTAGAATTACAAAACTGAGACATATCAATACCAATTTCGGAGATGATAGTAATTGCACTATCACGTTTGACACCCGGAATGGTAGTTAATAACAGGATAGCTTTTATCATAATCGGGATTGGAAGAAATCAAAGATTCAATCTGTTTATCTACATCATTGATTACAGCCGTGATATAATCCATATGTGCGCGAATTAGGCGCATACGATATTTCTGAGCATCAGTCATCTGATATCTTTCGATAGATTCAATCACAGCGTCTTCTTTGGATTTGAGGGCTCTTAAGAAGTTTTGAAGTATTTCTTCATGGTTAATCGTAGCACCTGATTGTTCAAGCAGATAATCGATAATGGATGAGGATGACTTCCCAAAAGATATCGGATACAACAGAATCTAATGCGATATTACAAAACAGTAAAGAGCATTCTGATATCTATTCTTTTCACTTGAACGGCAAGAAACAAGCTTGTAGCGATATCTTGTGTATTCTCTAAGAATACGAATTGACTTACAAGGAATATAACTGCCTTTTACAAGTCCAAGTCGAAATAAGTCTCCAATCCATTTAGAATCTTTGGTATCATCCTAGTTACCCTTAACAGCTTTTAACCCATTTGGGATTAGCAATGGTAACATTGATTTGGTCTTCGAGAAGATTAAAGACAGGAACCCAGTATTTACCTGTAGATTCCATACAGACATCATGGCATTCATTTTCAAGAAGCCATGATTTAAAGTCTAAAATAGAATTGTTGAAGGTAGAGAATCGCTTCTTTTGATAAGAAGGTTCAATACCGGCGGTAGTTTTGATGATTGTGGCAACGAGAAAAGATTTGTGAACATCGACACCACAACAAGTTGGATAAGTAACTTTCAAAGTGTAACTCCTTTCGTAAAAAGATCAGAAGCCATTGACTGAACTGCCACACAATAAAACGAAGAGCTTTAACAATTCTTAGTGTACGGATTCGTGATACCACTTATTTGTGTTTGAAAAGGCAGAACTTACACTGATTAATATGCTGTCTAAAACAGAGAAAGTTTTTACAACTTCTCCTCACGTGCTTTGTAGTATAGCTTCTTGTTATCTATTTTTAAATCACAGAGTTGAGATGTAAAAATACTTTCATTACTATTTGTGCCGCGGCTTGACCGCGGAATGGAGATTTTTATGAGAATTTACGAATGGAATATAGGAATGGCTGCAACCATTCCAAGCAATAATGGATAGCAATCTTAAAAAGCTGGGTCATTGAGGAAATTATTAAAGACCAGCCGGATATTATAGTTTTGACGGAATTTGTAGTTTCAAGAGGAATTGATTATTATTTTGAAGTCTTAGAAAAGAATAATTATCATTGGTTTATTTCCTCATCCACAAAGAAAAATGGCATATTAATTGCATTGAAAAATCCACATTTGGATTTGATGATACTTTTTAACTATACAACTGACAGCATAAATAATAGTAGAAATTCTGAAATGTAATTCTACGTCGGATTTTTATGAAATACAGGTTAAATATTGTGGACGAAAAATTATCTATAATTGGAGTGAGAATAAGGAAAGATCTATCAAATAATAGGTTGAATTATTCTAATAAGTTGAATTATTCTGAACGTCAGTTTCAAGCACTAGATACCTATTTATCTTCGTTAAAGCATGATGTGATTTGTATAGGTGATTTTAATGTATATTGGGGACAGAGATGGGAAAACGGAAAACATAACGCCACCTAAAACAGCGAAAAATATAGCTTATGTACACCCCCACATCCTGAAGAGTATTCATATGTTACACGGATGAAGTGCCGGAGGATAAAGATAAAGTGCAGCTTGATCATTTGGTAACTAATTTAATAAATATAGTAAAGTTGACATTGAAGCTAAATATGATTGAGTTTTATGAATACACTTAGATATAAAAATGGTATTCAAGCAGAGTCTAAGAAAAATATCCGGATTACCAGATCATAGCGATATTGAAAAGTTGAAATAGAATTTAGGAGGGATTGAAGATGTATGAATTTTCTGCACTTAAAATATTACATGAAGATATGAAAGTAAAAATGAGGAAAGAGCGATATTTTCCATTTACATATAACTCGGAAAGACTTTAGTTGTATATTTTTAACCGATATTAAACCCATGAGATTGTATTTATCAACTTTGGGAAAGAATCTGATTGTTTTTGAAATTGAAATTGATGAAAAACTATTGCGCAAAAACTTATATAGAGGATTATAAAGAACTTATTATATATTTAGAAATAAATATGATCCAAACCATGCTTTTTAAAACCGATAGATTTATTTGAAGCATTAAACAATAAAAATTCCGAAAAGTTTCAGAGAAAACCGAATTGTTCAGAAGTAGTAAGTGTAGCGTCCAAAAGAAGGATGGTAGAGGAGGCGGACAAAATCTATTTTTGTGGGTGGAGGAATAATCCTACAGGATATAATGTTAGTGAAATGAATATAGACGAGAATTGCGCTTGGAGATAAGATTGCGGCTATGTGCAAAATCAAAAATGTCAGTTCATGTTGGACAAATATTTCGAGTGATGAAAATTTGAAAAATTAATGATTTATACAGTATGTAAAATAGACTAATAAAAATTTATTACTATTGTTCCTTTATCCAAAGTCGCAAAATAGCTATAGTCGGGCTATCTATAGAGCTTGCTTCAAAGGAACAAGCTATGAGCAAGTCACGGATACAGATCTTATTCAATTTTGCTCAGTTCCTCAGCCGGAAAAATGCAAGAATTTATGGAGCTGACTGATAGAAGAAAACTTTCAGAAAAATATATTGCCTTTGTTTGAGGCGGGGAAGATTGAAAATGACGATACCTGATAAGCCAAAACAGTAGGAAGCAGAAATATAGTGAACAGTAAAAAGAATATAAGTCAAAGTCGTTTGTTCTTATTCAATTACTGCAGTTCAAACTAAGCATGCGGAAACAGTAGCATTGTTGGAGAGGTATGTTTTATCCCTTTAAAATATACTACATTTTAAGGGATAAGCTAGTAATTAAGGGAATGTCAGTATCTAAATAAAGCATCTGTAATTTTCATTATGAGGAAAAATGTGTAATATTGTTTTAGAAAACACTTGGAAAAGGATTAAGGCGGCTTATGAAGCAGCGTATTTCACAAAAGGCATGCAGGAGTCTGAAGATAATATAAAAAGTTTTGAATCAAATTATGAATCGATACCGTCAGAGTACTGTTAGCTACTTTTAACCTGGGAGGTTGCTATTTTGATGGAACCATGGATTTTTGACTTGAAGGGGCTGGAGGAAAACTATACATTCTTCTGAAGAAGCATACGAGAGAGTATATGAGCGAATGTGAACACGGGAAAGCCTTTCCAATCGGAGGTCTAGGTGACGGAAGCATCGTATTATAGACTCTGGAAAGCGGAAAGGTGCGGATATAATAATGACTATAATTGATCTTGAGGAAATAGCAGAGAGCTTTTCGAGCTATATATGAGATTTGGTAGAACAGGTGGAAAGTTATTCTTGATATAAGAGCTGCTATAATTAGTATACATTTAACCTAAATTATTCGTGATAACACCATGAAAGTGGCTGAAAGCTTTACATTATTACTATGTTTCTACTAAATATACAATTCACTTATTAAGTGAATGAAAAAGAGCGTCCATTTGTGGTAAAATTAAGGTGACAAAACCTCAATAAAATCACACAAAGGTGCATATATGATAAAGTAAGATACAACTAATTTCAGAGTAAAACACTCTAAAAAGTGTTATAATATATTGAAATATTTTTGAAAAGGAGGTATTATGCAGCTTTTTAGAAATAAAGCGAATGGCTCATGATATTCTTGAAAATCAAAAGCATAGAAAGTAGTTTTATCGAATATAAAAAAGTCGGCAGAATATAAAGATAAAATTTTTGAAAAACTGCTTGTGCCTTTTGCCAATAACTATATGAATAATGAGATAAGTTTGTTGTTTATTGGAATTGAAAGAAGTTGATAATAAAAGAAACGGGAGAAAAGGCAATTCCGAAAAAGACCGATAGAAGGTATAAAAGAATCTAAAATTGAAGGTATTGAAAATGAATTAAAAATCACTTCTTTCCAATATCCATCCTAAAAATAAACTATCAAATTATAACAGATAAAATTGATGATAAATATTATATTGTAGTTGCAATAGAAAGTTTCTAGTAATGGACCATTTCAAACAAGTGAAAAGGGCTGAAAAGAGATAAAGATATTAGGCTAAAGGAAGGAAGATATATAAGAGTTGGTAGAGATTCAAGAATTCCAAATCCAACAGAAGAATTTGAACTTTTAAAGAAGTTTGCAAACTTTTCTTTTTAGCTCAAATCTTAACGATACTGCTACCATAGATGACTTAAGCTATGAATACATGAAAGAATATCTGCTTCAGACAGGGAGCAAAGAAAGATATTAGAGAAATGTCTAAGCTGGACATGGCAAAGAGTATGGGACTTGTTAGTGAAAGTGAGTATGGCGGGTATAGAGCTAAAAACTTTTGCTGTGCTGATGTTTGCGGAAACACCAAATAAATTTATTCCTAATGCTCATGTTGAAATCATAAGAGAAATTGACGGAACAGATAAAATGGAATCAAAAAGATTTGAGGGACCGGTCTGGATTTAGGCAAAACAAGTCAGCAAGTATTTTGAAGATAATATTATGGCTTCGTACACCATACGAGAAGCTGATAAAATTGAACATAAGATTATCTATAACTATCCTCTTACAGCATTTGAGGAACTTGCTACTAACGCTATTTTGCATAAAGAATATGATACTCCTGAATATGTAGGAATCTATATTTACAAGGATAGAATTTCTTTTGTAAAATCATAACAGACCACTTCCTCATGTGACTATCGAAGCTCTTAATAAGGGATAGAAGTTTTGATAGACGGCAGTATCTTAATAAAGAACTTAAAGATATGTTCTTTTCTTAAATTAATAGAGTCTTATGGATCGGGAATAAGACGAGCAAAAGACGCACTATTAGAAAATGGTTCTCCTGAACTTCATGTTTTATCCGGACAATGAAACGGATAACTATACTAACGCAGTTATGGGTATGAAATGCAGAGTTTTTGAAAGGTGTTTAATGGTAGTACTACCCAAGAAACTACCCAAGAAATAAAAATTGAGAAATCCGTATCAGAATAGAATTATTGAATTGATGATGATGGAGCCAAATATTACAGCAAAAACAAATTGCGGAACATTTAAATGTTTCTTTTGACGGAGTTCGTTATCACATAAAAATTAAGATCAGATGGTAAGATTAAAAAGAGAAGGCTCTACCAAATCAGGTAAATGGGTTGTAATGAAATAGAATAAATATGTTATAGAATCAAAAGGTGATTAGAGTAAAATCGTAATCGCCTTTTTGTTTGGAGAAAAAGATGAAGTATAAAATGCAACAAATGATTTTCATAACATTTTGTAGCTTGAAAAACGAGATAGTTTGCGTAGTGAAGCAGAATATCTAAAGCTCTCAAAGGTTGTTGGAAACAATCAGAGATATGACTTTAGAAGTCAATTAATGTTTATTGTATAAAATGTAGAAAGTTGCAGACCTAAAATGTAGGTGATTACAACCATATTTTGCAGGTTATTGCAGCTTTGGATTGTATTCTAGGAAAGGTAGTTACCGAGAAATATGGAGCACTTAGTCGAATATGAAAAGATCCAGTTTGCAGACATACAGACAATTATATATCCTTGAAGTGTTATTCTAAAAATACTACAATAGGTAATTGCGAAAAATCGTTGAGTTCGTGTTCGTAATCCTTAGTGTATATATGACAAATTTGATACAAAAGCACAAATTTCAAGCTGAAAAAGTTGATAACTGGAAGATTTAGGGGTACTTTTAATACATAGTGCTTTATATAAAGTTGATAAGGCCTAAGCAATTAAAGATTTTAAACTTCTGGAGTGCATTGACAACTCTATGATGCTTATATGCACAATGACAGCCTTTAATTTACTGCATGAGCAATTTGATTAATCACACCGGCTATTTTTCTGCATTTTTCCTTTATGCATGCTTGAGTTCGATTAAAAAGAATATATTTATGAAAAAGTATATTTTATGGTATAATACAACAAATAAAGTTTTCTTAAACAGAGGATAAGAATGAGGATTTTTAGTTATAAAAGATTGTTCAAAAACTCATTGATTTAGATATGACAAATAATGAATTGATGAAAAGGCAAAAGTGAGTAAAAAGCACATTTTTACAAAATGAAGAACGGGCAAAATGTAACTACGGATGTTTTGCTTTAGAATTTGCAATGCTTTGGATTGCAGATATTGAAAGAAATAGTGGAATGTATAAAAATTTAATATGAGGAGATTATATTTTTGAAATAGAATTACAGGTGCATTACAAGACGAGATATTTTTGATTTATTCAAAAAGGAATAACAGAAGATAATTGGTTAACAACAGAGACTATATATTATCCTTATTATGGTCGTTTTGAAATTGTAGATTTTTAAAAAGACTGTATAACCTAGCGATTGGGAAAGCCAAGATTCTAGGAGTTGATAATGCGAAGAAGAAATTACAATGCATATACATAATGGCGATTATCCAGATAACTGGATATTTGAAGACAAAAAGATTTCAGCTGTTTGACTGGTGAAGATTATATTTTTGTTGAAATTTCTTTGCGAAGTATTTCATCCGGAAGTAAGAGATGAAATGGACTGGGGAAAGATATTTAGGAAAAATAAATACTTTTGCTAAATGAAGATGGGTATGAAATAGTCGCTACAAAGCAAATTATCAGTGAAAGAGATGTTTCAATTGAGAATATGAGTCCAGAAAGCCAGATATGTATATTCCTTTTCAGAAAGAAACAAGGCACTAATAACTGGCAAAACAGTATGCTTCCTAACGCAGCGAGATATCAACTTTTTAAGGTAATGAATCGAATATAACGAAACATTTATGTTTACATCTGAAACTAATTTTAATTATTAGAAATCAATAAACGACTTAGTTTTTAGAGGATATTACTAAGTTTTATATTCCAAAACATTATGTGGGAAGTGAACTTGTAGAAATAAATGAATTTAGTGATTTTAAAAGAAGGTACTTCACCATTAACTGTGTTTGATGTTATTGAAAGTTTTAATAGGCAATACTACAAAAATCTTCACAATTTGGAAATGAGATAAATGCCATTTTTAAATTAAATAATATCAATGCAGAGCTCTAGAAATGGAGAAGTACATTCTACAAGCAATAAAGCAATCGGACCTCGATGATTCAACAAATATTAATGAAGCTGGTATTGAAGAGTTAATAAGGATAGCCGAAGATTTATACAATAAAGCGAGTACTCCTATGTTGTTGAAAAATCTGGGATGCGTTTGAGAGAATTAAGACTTATTATTCTACTTTTGGATAAGAAAAATCAGCAGAAAAATCATATAATATAAGTTACGGGAATGAACATATCAAAAATGTTTGATAATGAATTTAAAGTATTGACGGATACAGGGAACTCTATATCGAATAAGGCATCATGAAATTAATAAAATAGATATCATCATGAATTGCATTATAAAGTATTTCTATAAGAGATGTTTGGTATTAATTTCTGTAATAGTAGAAAAATTTACAGTAAGGGGGGATAAATTTGTTTTTGATATAGGTAAGAAAATAGGAACATCACGAGTCAGTATAAGCAAAATAGAAACTGAAAAACAATTCCTTCATTAAAAGATTGCAAACGATATAGTAAATGCTTTAGGAGTTTGTATGTATCAAGTTTTTGATTTGGATGGAAAAAGAAACTTATAGGTGTTCAGCTTGCAATAGTGAAGACCATTATAAAGAAAGTAAGGAGGTGGAATTTATGAACTATAACAATCATAGAGGTATAAAAACCGAGATAATTTTTCAGAGTTATTAGGACATGAAATGTTTTTAAATTTGAATTATAAAAAGTATATTAGAGGAGGAATAATATTAAGAAATTGTCTAAAAATTTTTACAAGTGTTTTGATGGTCTCTAGTTATGCTATTTAGTTTTAGCTTTTCAGCTTTTGTGATGGAGAATAAATCTGATACTAATGACCAATTAATAGTGGCGAGTGACGATAATTACGATCTTGCCCCGGAGAATTATGAGATGGTGACTTCGGGTACTTGGAATTAAATTCAGATGGAAGCGTTAGGGTTACTGATAAGTATGTAGATTATGTACAAAAAGATGGAAGAGAGAGGCGTTTATGCTAAAGGTTTTAGCTGATGGTGACGCTTATAACAATTGTTGAAAATACTCCGGCAATGATTATGAGAAGTTCAAATAGTGGTGTAACCAAAGTAAAGTGGCTTTCATTTAACCTTTTTGAGATATATTTAGATAATAATTTAAGTAATAAAGTAGTGGCAGGAACAGGTATTGGAGTTGTATTGTCTCACTTGGATACCTGGAAACCGCTTTGTTTCTAAAAATTGTAGCAACAGCTTTAGGTGTATCTGCAGGGTTGATTGCTTTCAATAATGAGGGAGCGGTGTAATTATATGGAATATACACATTAGTACCACAACACTAGCAACTTTTTGGATAAAAACCACAGTAAGGTTAGGGGATATTATGTTGAGAATAATAGTAAGTGTATCATGGCTTATAACGGTATTTATGTGGTTACCTAATGTGCAAAAATCAGTTTATGAAAGATAAGGAACGACAAATAATCAAGATACTAGCTATAATTTCTGCTGTTTTTGTCAGTATGCTACGTTTTTCTTGGATGAATGAGGAAAAATATAAATAACAAAGAAAAGGCCATTTTATCTATCAATTTATTTTGGCCTTTTTGAATATAAATATTATCTGTATGGAAAGAACAGAATGAAGGAATAATTAGTAAGAAAAACAACAGTGAAAAAGTAGACGGATCATGAGAAGGAAAAACCCCTTTTATATTTGACAATATTTTGTCAAAAAAATATCAGAAATAAATATCAATTTGGATTCTTTTCAGGATAAATATAAATCATTCTACCGCAGGAAGAAGTTGTACAAGGATTGTCACTTGACAGACACGACGTTTGGACTTGTCTTGTCAGTTGTATTCCATTTCATTTTGGGCTACAAACTTTGTTGCTAGACAGCTTGCTCCTTAGAAATGAGTTTACTCTTCACGTTTCATCGGAAGGAAGAATCACGAGGGCAACAAAGGAATACCATTTTCATTGAATGCTATATTTAATATTATCCATTGAGAGCTTAACTTTTTAAAGGAATAAATACTTTTTGGAAATTTAAATCTTAGTGATTTGTAACTCTCAATGGGATCAAAAGGCAGCACCACCAAGGAATATAGATGGTTTTAATACCTGGATGCCTTGTTTTAAAAGTCCTTTAAGGTAGGAAGTAAAGCTTTGGAATCAGCAAGCGATTTGTATTTATCAGAGGACTTTGCTTTCTTTTCAACTACAATGTCAGGATGGGAGCAAGATAATCCTTATTATAGAAATAAATGGAACGAACAATTCCAAGTCCATTGGCAATAATACCGAACTTGTAAGCGTAGCAGAAATGTCTGTTAATGTACTGCTGTTTAACCTCATGGTTTGGTGAATAGAGCTGTGGGCATGAAGCGTATGCTACCTTATAATGATCATAAGAACCATCAAAATTCATAGATTTTGCATAGGATTTAAGCTGCTTGATAATGAGGTTGGCATATTTAGGATTATTTTAGGGTACATAAGCTTCAATACCTGAAGTGTCAAACAAAAGCATAGAAGCAAGGTTGTTATCAATATCTTGGCCTATCGGTTTGAGTTATATCAACGAGCTTATCAAAAACAGATTGTAAGTCCAATAAAAATCTTGCTTAAAGAGATTATTTTAGAGTCATCAGGAACTTTGGTAAAGCTATAGAATTCTCTAAGATGTCCGGAATAATGACGGAATACGGTAAAGAGAATCTGTAGGAATAGAAAACAGGTGTTGAATAATCAAAGTCCAAAAGCATAGCAGTCAAAGGATATTTTCGATTTCTGCCTTTGGCTGCATAATAATGATTGTAAAAAGAAATCGAAATAAATTCATCAAGGTCAATGTGATTTTTCAAGCAGAGTAAGAAAAATGAGGGTTTGTCAGATTCAAAAATATTTTTTACAATCTTCAAAAATATCTGCCAAAGAGAGTTGTTTTTGTGGTATCATAGCAATGTTTCCTTTCGGGATGTGGTTTATGTTTGTTGCAACTCCATTATATCAACAAACCGTGAGGAGATTTTTATATCCAGCAAAAAGTGTCATATTTACATGCAGCTTTTTGGCGTTTCGCAAACGCCTATTAATATGTAAAGTGTTAAGGAGAAGAAGAATATGTTAAGATGTCCAATATGTAAAAGTGAAATGTGCTATAAAAAGGCGAGTCTAATGGAAGAAAAATATGAGTTTTGATGGATGTAGTCGATATCCAAAATATCAAGTCATAAGTAAAAATGGATGAAGTAGATGAATATGATGATGGTATCCAACCTGAAAGTGTGGAGAGAACACTTGAAGAAGAAGGTGATGATTTAAAGAAGCACTTTGTTGAGAGAAGGATATAGTTGGGATGAAGCATCATATGCTAAAACGTATGTGGGGAAAAGGATTAGAATTGAAAAGATATGGAGTTGAATACTATTTTGCTAACTAAGCCGATTGGAGAAATTCCGTCGGTTTTTGCGTGTAAGAATGGTAGTATTCCCATATCACCCTTTGTTAAAAAGGGTTTACTATAGAAAAACATATGGTGATTGAAAGTAATACATATCGGAAGTTTACTATTTATATGAATTTATATGAAATTTCAGTGGTTTTCAAATGGGTCTACATACTATTTCAGGTGCCTGCACGCTGTCCTTGGTCTTTCTCCAACCTCCGTGAAAGACCGTAAATGGGGCATATATTCAAATATATTTGTAGAAATTCACATTTTTATCTTGCAATTTTGGGGAGAATTATGTTCAGTTGTCATCTTGCCTCTGTGCAGGGGTGATTTGCCATATAGGCAAATCAGCAAAGAAAACACCTTTTGCAGAAGTGAAGGCATTATTGTCGTAACTTATAAAATCCAGCAAAAACTAAAGATTTTTGGTAAAAAGGTATAATGGAGAAATAAGTGTTTACAAAATAAGAAAGAAGATTGATATACTATTCTTATTTTATAGTTTTTGAGAGAGGATGAGAAAATGATAGCGTGTCAGTTGGTTTTTGCACAGGGGTATTGCTAGGTTGTGTTCAAGAAAACATTTGATTCAAACAGACCGATTGCCTATACCACTAGTATACGATTGACACTAAATATTATTACAAGCATTGGGAAACCTAGACGGTTGAAAAGGCGGTAGAAAGTATAAAATCACATGATCAATATGTCGCTTAACATGATGTGGAAAATATTTATCCCAATGAAAAATAAGCTGAGATAGTAGGAGCAGTAGCCAAGAGTTTAGTTTTAAAAGATAGATTTGATGCCATGAAGTTAAAGTACAAAATTATTGTCAAGAAACGAATAATAAAATCTGTGTAGCAGATTTTAAACAAGATATTTGTCAGTGTGATGGCAAATGTATAAGAGAAAATCCTATCTATATTTACACCAACAAAAGGAGACCACATGCCCCAATAACTGTTTTTGATTAAGCCTGCATCAGGTCTATGCAATATGTCCTGTGAGTATTGTTTTTACTGTGATGAGCAGCAAGTAGCGTTTGCAACATTCCTATGGTTTATGTCTGAAAGACTTTGAAAAATACAATCAGAAAAACAATGCTTAGAGCAGAGGGCAATCTCATTGTACTTTCCAGGGAGGGTGAGCCGACCTTATGCAGCATGATTTTTCAAAAAGCATTGGCATACCAAAAACAGTACAATAAAAATAATATAAAGTAACTAATGCCCTTCAGACAAACGGTTTTTGCACTTACAGATGAATGGTGTTCTTTTAAAAGAAAACAATTTTTTAATAGGATTATCGGTAGACGGTACAAGAGAAATACACGATTCTTGTAGACATACAAAAACAGGAACGATACTTTTGACAGAATAATAAATTCAGCGAAACTACTTGATAAGCATAAGGTGGATTATAATATTCTCACTGTAGTTACATCTAAGGTTGCAAAAGAATATTTCAGATATCTACAGGTTTTATAATAAACAGGGATGGAAATACCAACAATACATAGCCTGTCTTGACCCGATAAATGAAGTGCGTGGGGCTGAGCCTTATTCCTTAACACCAAAAAGTTTATGGAAAAGTTTTTAATTGAATTATTTGATCTGTGGTATAAAGATTATAAAAATGGAAAAGATCCTATAACAGGCAGTTTATAAATTATATAAATCTTTTGCGGAGGGTATATAGCGGAATCCCTGTGAGCAGAATGGGTATGTGGAATTCAAACAGTAGTGGAAGCTGACGGAGTGTCTATCCATGTGATTTCTATGCAATGGACGAATATCGCCTTGGGAATTTTTAATGAAAACAACTTAAGTGAGATAGACGAAAAAGAATTGAAATTGGATTTATTGAAAAGTCACTTAAATTGGATACAGCATGCCATGAATGTAAATATTACAGAGTATGCAAAGGAGGATGTCAGCAGCAATAGAGATTTAGACCCGAATACCGGACTATACAGTAATTATTTTTGTGAAGCATATAAGATATTTTTGGTGCCCATTATGATAAAATCATTGATATAGTGGAAAGTTTAAGATAAAAATGATTGAAAATCATTGAAGCGACAGCTTTTTTTGCTCAAATTCATTTTATACAACTTAAATAAAAAAATATTGACATAAAAAGCAATTTAGGTATATACTACCACATAAGTAAACAGTTACGCAAACGATAATTCGACTTAATATCCGACTTTGATTTTTAAAAAGATTGGAGATAGATTATTTATGAAAAAGCTTTAGGCAAGGTAACCATAAAGGATATATCAAATGAACTTGAAATATATCGGCTGTTTCGGTTCATAGAGCACTTAGAAGAAAAAGAAGGGATAATAGTGAACTTCGCTCTAAGATTTTGGAAACAGCGAATGAAATGGGGTATGTGGAAAATTATGCCGCCGCCTCCATTAAGAGAAAAACCAGTAAAGTTGCGGTAGTGTTGCCAAAAGACAAATGGGAGAAAAAAATTTACTTTTGATTACTTATGGCTCGGTATTACATAAAAGGTGCGCAGGAGGCTTAAAGGGCTAAATATAGAAATAAGTCCTTTTTGTATGCGATAACGAAGAAGAGCAACTTGCGCAGTTAAAAGAGATTGCCGATAAGGGGCCCGGTGAATATGGCGGTGTTATAACAATTTCTTTTACAAGAGCATCAGAGGTGCTTATGCAGTTTCAGAGAATGTTGGCAAAGGATATGAGGGTGCTGGTTATAGATGATCACATGGAAATCCCTGAAGGTCTCATAAGTATTCCACCTAGGGAAATACAGGTGGGTAAAGTGGCGGCTGAGCTTGCAGCACTTATTACTCCTGATAAAGGAAGAATACTTGTTTCTTGTGGACGCAAAGATTCAAAGATACATGAGGGGCGTTTGGAAAGTTTTTGTAATTATATAAAAGAAAACAAACCGGAGTTGATAATAGAACTTGTGACAGGATATACAAGGAATATGGATCATAGAGGAGAACTCTATAAAAATGCATGTGAGGCACTTGGTAAGTATAGTGATATATGTCTTATATATGCTCTTACCTCTCATGATAACAGGGCGTTTGTTGAAGCACTTGAAAAACATGGTAATAATAAAAAAGTTACCATAATCGGAACAGATTTAAATGAAGAAACCTTGGAATTTTTAAAAAAGAAGAGAATGTCGGCTGTTATAGATCAAAATCATAATGATAAAGGATATATGGCTTTTAAGATTATGGTGGACTGCTTAATAAAAACATATCTGTACCTGATGTTATACCATGTAGAATTGATATCGCTCTTGAAAATAATGCGGATCTCTATGCGGATTGATTGTTTTAGAACTATATTTGCTGTTTTCCGAAGGGGAATACAGTTTAATAAAAATATGTGAATATTCATATTCAAGGAGGATTATATGAAGAGAAAGTTTTTACAAAAAGTTGGAGTTGCAGTAATTTCTGGTGCAATGATTATGTCGATACTGGCAGGTTGTGGTAACAATACATCCAAGGAAAGTACTACAGCCGCTCAAGCATCAAGCGAGGGTACAAGCTGGGTGAATCAAAGGATGATACAGCTAAAGGTCCTGATTACAGCGGAGTGAAGCTAGTATACTGGTCAAACTGGGAAGCTACAGAGCCACAGGGAATTTGTTGTTGCCGAGGCCATAAAAAGCTTATGAAAAAAGAAACCGGTGTAGAAATTGAAGTAGAGTTTAAGGGACGTAAAGGAATTAAAGAAGGTTTGATTCCGGCACTTGATGCAAAACAGCAGGTTGACTTCTTTGACGGACAGGGAAACAAGAGCAATTACGGTGATCGTATTATAAGTCTTGAGGATTTGGTTAAAGAAAGTGATTATGAGTCTCGCTCCAACCCTACAATGATGAATCTTTTTCAGAAGCTATAATGAAAGGTGTACTTTAAGGAGATTCCATATCAGTTTAAGGCAAATGCTTATCTTTACAATAAAAAGCTTTTCAAAGCAGCTAGTATTGATAAGGCTACCCACAAACTGGGATGAATTCTTTGCTGTATGTCAAAAGCTTAAAGATGCCGGAATAACACCGATTACTACCGATGATGCATATGTACCACAGGCTTTCGCTATGCATCTTGGAAGACTTGTAGGAAGTCAAGGTTTAAAGGAAACTATTAACAATAATGAATGGGACAGACCTGAAGTTTTACAAACAGCTAATGACTTGGCGGAGCTTGCATCAAAGGGATATTTCTCAGAGCTTGTGGCTTCAAACGTATTCCCTACAGGACAGAATACAGAATTTGCTACAGGTAAGGTTGCAATGTATGCTGTAGGAACATATGTTGTTAACGAAGTTAAAAATATTACAGGACCTGATTTTGAATGGGGATTTTTCGGATATCCTGAAGTTAATAACGGAATTAACGGTACAGAAGCTATGATGATTGGTGGACAGAGCTTTGCTATTACTTCAGTATGTAAGAATAAAGAAGCTGCATTCGGATTTATTGAGAAGATGACAAGAGGTGAATATGATGAGAAGCTTGCCAAGGAAAGTATAAGTCTTCCTGCAGATTCACAGAATCCTTCATGGCCTGAGCAGTTGGCTGATGTAAAGCCATACTTTGATAACTGCACAGAGATCATGGGTGGTGCGGAAAGCAATCCGGAGAGTCACACCGGCATTAAAGGAGAATTTCTAATTCAAAGCTTTACTCAGGTAAGATTACAGGTGCTGAATTTGTTGAAAATATGAAAAAGGCAGCAGGAAAATAAAGTCTAAATGAACAAAAGAGGGCAGGTGGGTAACGAGGTCGTTATTTGACCTGCCTTTTTTAACCGGTGAAATTGCTGCCTTTAAGATAATAATCTAAAAGTCGGGCTCTTGCCTGTTTCAGAAGGAAAAATATTTATGAAACGCAATAAAAGTATGATTTGGGCATTTACTATTCCCGGAACAATATTGTTTCTTGAGATTTATTTACCCTATAATAAGAACCGTAATTATAGAGCTTTTTAAGATAGTGGAAAATTACGGATCCGATAAACAAATGGGAATTTAGAGGCCTGGAAATTACGTAGATTTGTTTAATGCCCCGTTGTTTATACAGTCACTTATTAATATAGCAAAGATATGGACAATCGGAGGGATAGTTACACTTTCAATCTCTTTGCTTATAGCTATCATTTTTGACAAGCGGAATAAGAGGAAAGGATTTTCAGGCAGCAATATATTTGCCGAATGTAATCAGTGCGGTAGCTATGGCTACAATAGTGGATTCAATATGCATTTAACTCCTCCCTATGGATTTTTACAACTTTCTTTAGAATGATCGGTTTGGAGAGTTTGCTAAAAATACAGTGGCTGGATGCGGAGCATAAATTCTATGCACTTTTTATTTTCTTACTGCTTCGGAATGATAGGACATCATATGCTTATATGGATTAGCGGAATTGAAAAGAATAAGTAAGGAATACTATGAAAACATCAGGAATGAGACGGTGCAAATAAAGGTCCAACAGTTCATATAACACTGCCTCTTTTTAAGAGGAATTTTAAGAACAAATATTATTATGTGGTCAATAAGTATTGACAGGATTCTTTTATATGGTCCAGCTTTTCTCACCTTTAACGTGCAGATACATCAACAGTAGTTCTATGGTTTATATGTATACAAGAAAGTATTCGGAGCTGAAAACTGCCGATATGATTTCTCGTGATGCAGGTGCAGGTGCGGCAATAGGTATAATTCTTTGCGCTTTGGTAATAATTATATTTAGAGTTGCAAATAGGGTTCTTAAAGATGATGATTTGGAATTTTCAAGAAAAGGTTAGATTATGAAAATGCTGAAAAACAAAGAAAAATCCGCACCTTTGCAACTTGTCAAAAGAGATAAAACTGTTACCCGGATATATATACTGATACTATGGGTTGCTTTTACCAGCGGTGCTTTTTAGGTTGGGTAGTGGCTGCAAGTTTGTCTACTACTGCGAGATATATTTCTGGAGATATTTTAGGATTTAAAACAGGACTTCATTTTTGAGAACTATGTTAAAAGCATGGGTATCATCAAATGTTTCACGTATGTAAACCTCGCTCATTTGTGGTTTTTATCCTGTGTATTTATTATTCTTGTATGTACCCCATATGCTTATGTTTTACAAAGATTTGAATTCAAAGGAAGAAAAATTTCTTACCTCCGCACTGGCAGGAACTATGGGAGGTTCCTCTATAATAGTAATCATACCTTTTGTATACATTGGTGGCGGGAGCAGGTTTACTAGGTAATACTTTTTCAAACAGAATTGTACTTATAGTTTTGTTTGTAGCTATAAAGGTACCTTATACAACAACATTTCTTGCATGCGCAATATTTCAAGTGCCATGCGAAGAGGCGGCGGCTATAGACGGATGTCATCCGATAAAGGAGCTTTTTGGATGATTGTGTCTCTCACTGGCTCAGGTGTGGAGTTGTAACGGTAACAATTTTTAATTTCCTAGCAATATGGAATGAATATCCTTTTCACTTTTATTTGTAAATTCAGAGAAACTAAGACCTGTAGCACTTGGATTATTCTCAATGATAAACGGAATGAAATACAGCGGTGACTGGTCAGGTTTATTTTGCTTCTGTAATAATTGTGTTTATTCCGACATTTATACTTATATTGGACTTTCAAAGAAGATAATCGGTGGAATAACCGGAGGTGTAAAGGATAGGAAGGAGCACAATATGAATTTATTGTTTGTTTTTGCAGATCAATGGAGGCGGAGCTATAGGATATGCAAAGAGATTCGAGTTAAAACTCCGAATATGGATAAGTTTTGCAAAGAATCAACCTATTGCGATCATACTTTCAGTGCACCTTTCCGGGTTTGCTCTCTACAGAGCCAGTCTTACTGACCGGAAAATACCCACTGTCATCAGGATTTTTGCAAACTGTAAGAGGGATTATCTTTAAGATTAAAAAGATGAAGAGATTTGTATAGGTCAGATAGTCAGAAAGATCCGGGTTGTAGAAACCGCATATATAGGCAAATAGCATTTAGATGAACCTGAACAAAAATCACAATGAGTTTCCAAAAATCAGGTGCAAGAGATTGGGATGCACATACTCCGCCGGAGTAAGAGGCATGGGTTTGACTATTGGCACTCATACGGTACTACGATATGCATTTGTCACCACATTAATAGGCATGACAGTGATGAGATGATTAAAGTAAACAAATGGTCACCTGAGGCATGAAACTGATAAAGGCAATAGAATGTCTGTCTCAAAATACAGGACAAATCAAAGCCTTTTTGGAATGTATATATCTTGGAATCCGCCACATAGTGTATACAGTGAAGTGCCAGATGAATATTTAAACACTGCATGATAATGTGGAGTTAAAGGAAAATGTTATCTTTGAAAATATTCATCATCATACCGGGGAAAAATGCCGCAATGAGTGAGGAAGAACTAGAGCTTACCACAAAAGCAGTATATATGCGGCTATAACCGGTCTTGACAAGCAGTTTGGAAGGTTGATTGATTACCTGAAAGAAAGTAATCTGTACGAAGATACTCTTGTTATCTTTGTCGGCGGATCGTGGGGATATGATGGGATCGCATGGGCTGATGAGGCAAGCATGTCTGGTATGAGGGAGTCATTAAAAGAATTCCTTTGTAGTACATTTTACCGGGAAACAAGAATAAAAGATGTTCCACCTGTATGGGGAAGTCAGGATATGATGCCTACAGTTTAGGACTTTTAGGTTTGCGCTATACCTGATACAGTTGAAGGCGAGGACTGCTCCAAATTTATTAAAGGTGATGAGAATGAGGATAGGGTAAGCTTTATTATGGCATGCCCGGGCAGAGCCGATTTTGTGGAAAAATTCAAAAAGTGGGTAAGAACCCTGCCAGAGCTATGGGTGGCGTGGATTAGAACAAGAAAAATATACCTATGTTATGGAGCTGGGTTACGATGTTATTTGTAATCCTAAGAGATATCTTTATGATATACAAAATGATCCGCAGCAACAAAAATACTCTTGATTTGGATAATGAAGAGAATAACACACGCTAAAACGATGGAAGAAGAAGTTATTAAATGGCTGGAAGCGTCAAAATGACGGTTTTATAAGAACTGGAAACGAGTGAACTATGAATAATTTAGATTTGTTGTGGGATGATTTTTAAAGAACATTTTTCATTCAAAAAGACATGAATATATAAAAAAGTGCGGAGTTTTGTAATAAAAACTGCAAAGAGATGAGGGATATTATTCTTCAAACCGCAGATGAGCTGACAGAGAATACATTTCTTTTCAGATTACCCTGGGATAGTAGAAGCCACAAATGAACCGAGTAAATTTTGGAGGAAAAATAAAAGTGAGGGATTACTCCTTTAATGAAGACGAAGAATTTATCTTTCAATTAAACAGACACAGGTGATTTTATATGTTTGGGGACAGGCATTTTGGATTAAACAAGATGATATATATGTAATAACTTTTCTAAATCAGATGCTTGATTGGATAAATGAAAATATTGATATTGAAAATACAGACTCAAAAGTTTGGAGAACACTTGAGACAGAGTCTTCGATGCAGACTACTGCGTAGGGACAATGTCTCACATCTCATCCTCTTATTACGGATGAAATAAAAAGAAAAGTTTTTTTCCCTGGCATTATCCGTACATGCAAATCATTTGGCAACAAATCCCAAAGGGGCTTTTTCCATAAAAAGTAACTGGGGTGTGTATGGAGTATGCAGGTTTATATGTACTTTCACAGGTGCTCAAAAACGATGAATATAAAAAGAAAGCAATTTATTTTCTAAAGATGTCGCTTCATACACAGATACATGATGACGGAATGCAATGGGAAGCATCTCCAATGTATCATAATGAAGTAATGGATGCATATTTTGAAGTTTTAAGAGTGGCAAAGCTTTATATGATGAAGTTTTTCGAAGATGAAAAATATTATAAAAATATGGCATTTGCTACTTTATATCATACTTATCAAATCATCATCAAAATCTTGACGGAGATTCGGATGCGATCTATGATCTGTTAAGTAGGGGAGCTATTGTTTTAAAGACAGTTTGCTTAAATTTGCGGGATATAGGGGAGCTTGACTTTGAAAGTGCATGGCTTTTGGAACTGAGGAATAGTATTCTACGAAAAATTAGAAAGTAAAAAGACTCTCCGAGGCCTGTGGCTATGCCGTGAAAGCGGTGAAGCGATATGGAGAGACTCTATAATGAGAGTTCAGACTTTATTTATTTTAGAAACACAAGCCTTGGAGGAGGACATGGACATCAGGACAAACTTCATATGGAACTTTTGGTTTGAAGGTGAGGAAATACTTAGGGACAGTGGACGTTTTACATATAAAGATGTAGAGGAAAGATACAGACTTAAAAGGTGAGTCAGGCCCACAATGTGACAATTATAAATAACAGTGAATATGCGGAATGCAAGGACTCATGGATTTATAAAGTTTACCTCCTTCCATGGGAAAATACTTTTTGTTTTCAAGAAAAACCGGCTGTTATTTGAAGGTTTCACTGTGGATATATGAACATTGGGTGCTGCTTAAGAAGGCGTGTTGTAGCACCGACATCCGATATCATTATTATAAGTGATGAAATTATAGGAAATAAAGAAAAATGACTTATTACAGCATTTTGCATTCGGAAATAATATTAGTTTAAAAAGCAGAAAAATAATGTGATAACAGGGCAAGGGGAAAGATGTGAGTTTAGTGTAATGTGTTTTGATGAAAAAGGTGAATGATACAAATTACAAATTCTTTGCTTTCAAGACATTATAATCAAATAAAGAAGAAACGTTTGCTCTTAAAAGTAAATCACAACAGGTTCATACTTTTTAACTACAGTGATTGTAGAAAAATAGGGAAAATAAAAATATAGAGATCGTAAAAGATGATGTATACAATTTTGCTTGATGTATGTTAATGCTTTTCAAGAGGATACAGCCAAGGATATGTAATTACAGAAAACAAGGAGAAATACAGTGTGGTTCTCATTAAAAATGATGTTGGAAATCATGAGTGACTTAAAGCAGTATAAGAGGAGTATAGGACTCGGACAAACTATGGTTGCTCGAATTACATAAAAATCCCGAATATAGTGACAGTACTTAAATGGTAGTATTAAAAGGAGATTAGTTAAGTGGATAAATGGATTGATATTGATTTATTGGAAAAATACCCGGAAGCCACGAGACAGTATATGATTAATGAGGCTCTGGATATGAGTATGGAACAGGTGAAGAACAATTTACCTGCATTTGAAGAGCATTTTCCGGCTGCAAACAGTGAGGATAATTTTTATACACCGGTGTAACACCGACTGGACAAGCGGATTTTTGGACAGGAGAAGTGGCTTTGCATGAAAATGCCAAAACTGAGAAGGATAAAAATTTTTTGAAACAGCAGGGAAAACAGGTGGATCTTTTTGGAGAGAATAAATGCTAAGACATTATATAGACCATCATGATATGGGATTTCTTTATATACCGTCCTGTGTGGCGGCTTACAGCCTGATTTCCTATGAAAATGCAAAGGAGGCGGCAATAAAGGCGGCAGATCAGCTTTGCAGCAGATATCGTCCTGAAGGTAGAGTATATACAGGCGTAGGGGAGAAATGGGCAAGAGATAATGCCAGACTTATAATAGACTGTGCGCTGAATGTGCCGCTACTCTGTTGGGCAAGTGAAGTGACAAGTGATGAGCATTATGCGAAGATAGCTAAAAACCATATCCTAACTACAATGAAGCATATAATAAGAGATGATGATTCTACCTGGCATACGATATTCTTTGATCCCGATACCGGAGAATTTTCTCATGGTGCTACCTGTCGGGAGTATAAGGATGTACACGCATGGGCCAGAGGACAGCATGGGGAATTTATGGAACCGCCATTGCCTATAGGGAATACTGGAAGATAAAGAATATATAAAATATTTTGAAAGAGTATCAAAAGTATTTTTTTAAAGCATCTGCCGAAAGATCTTTGTCCGTATTGGGATTTAAGTTTCGGTGACGGTGATGAAAATGAACATAGCCAAAGAACTCTTCTTCAGGAGCGATTGCAGTATGCTGGATTTTTGGAAAATGAGTAAATATCTGGATGAGAAAAGCAAAGCTTACTATACTTCAGTCGCAAAAGAAAATTATGTATTCTCTTATAAAGAACTATCAGGTTAAGAGATAAGAGTATATCAAACGGTCAGCTTTACATGGAACATATGCAAAGAAAAACACCTTATAATACCTGTAAAAACAGCGGAGTGAGACGAGTTGTGTGATTTGGGAGATTATTTCTTTCATGGAGGCTCTTACAAGACTTTCAAGACCTGATTGGAAAATGTGATTGGTAAAAACAGTGACTTTTTGTACTTTTAATAGGAGTAGATATGATTAAACTTAAAAATAGTGGGTAAGGAGAGATAGAAAAAGGCCTGCGGCTTTGAGGAGATAATAAGGCTGAACTTGTATACTGCAGTGAATATATGGATGGAGACAGAATAGTACTTGATACGGATAAAAGCCGGAAGATACTGTGTAGTACGTTTTGAGGACAGTATGAGAGGCATTTATCTATATTCCCGGTAGAAGTATTGAATTTTTCTATTCCTCCTGCAAATAACAGACCGAATTATTCACCGAAGAGCTTTTTACAGGAGCGACTCACTATATTGAAGCAAGATATGCTACCGATGAGGAGATAAGTAAAGTAAAAACCTTGCATTAAATGTTTATGACCAGCATGAGAATAATAGATTTTTATCCTCATGCATCAGCTAATGTGAAACCAGAGGGTGAGGGCAGTATTTGCGGCAAGAAATGCGATAGACGGAATGATGCAAAACTCCTCTCATGGTAAATATCCTTATCAGAGTTGAGGGTATTAACAGAGATCCAAAAAGCAGCTCTTACCTTAGATTTTGGAAGAGAAGTACTAGTAAATGAAATAAGACTTACACTGAGAGCCGATTATCCTCATGATAATTACTGGGTAAGTGCAGATATTAATTTTGATGACGGCAGCAGTGAAACTCTAAAACTTGAGAAATCCGAAAAAGCCGCAGTGTTTTCATATAAAAGGAAAGAAAAATAAAAAGCGCGTGGCAGAAAAAGCGATAAAGGCTGAGGGAGAATCTCCGTTCCGCACTCACGCAAATTGAAGTCCGGGGAGTTGAGGGCTTGACTGTATAATTTTTATCTTTAAATGTAAGTGGGTTGATTCTAACCCACTCTTATTTGTAAATAACAACAATAAGTTGTATCATGGTATTATATAAAAATAAAAGTTTAATCATATAATCAAAGAGGATAATATAAATATGGAATTATTAGACTATTTAAAATGGAGAAATGATATAAAGCTTATCGGTATCACCTTTTTAATGATATAGATAATGTAATACTGTCATATATATCTTATATGAATTTTTGATGAGTTGTTTCGAATAATGAAGGTATATGCAGTATTGAAGAAGTACTGAAGACATTTTTGTGAGAAATATTCTTTGGATGAAATAAGAGATAAAGGACGATTTACAGAGAGAGCCTCTTTTACTTGAACCGAGATGGTGGCGGGGGGAGCGATTTAGAGGAAACAAGATTGGATATCACAGAGATATTTTTGATAAAGAAAAGGTCAAGCAATTTTTCGGCTGTTACATTCTTTCTGCCTAACGGAACAAATTATATAGCCTTTCGTGGGACCGACAGTACAATAACGGCTGGAAGAAGATTTTTATGATGAGTTGTATGTCCGAAACTGAGGGAGCAAAGGAAGCACTTGATTAGTTAAATGATATATCAAAGCTGATTAAAGGTGATTTTATGCTAGCGGACATTCAAAGGTGGAAATTTTGCAATGTATGCGGCAGCTTTGTAATGATGAAGTAGAAGCGCATTACTAAAAATATGTAATAATGACGGCCCGGGAGTTTAGGGAGGAGATCATTAATACATGGAGGAATATAAACAGATTGTTAATAAAATATACAGTATAGTTCCGCAAACCTCCATAATGGACAATTACTTTCAAATAACGGTAAGCAAAGAGTTGTAAGAAGCAGTGCAAAAAGTATTTTCCAGCATGATGCTATGACATGGGAGGTAATGAGAGATGAGTTTGTTGAGTCAAAACTTGATAGCCTAAGTAATTTTGTAGAGAATATCATTGGGATCATGGCTTGAAAAACAGATGATGAAACAAGAGAGTCTTTGGTTACTACGGTGTTTTGCGTTATTGAAGAGACAGAAGCGAATACGTTTAAAGAGTTTGGAGTAAACTTATTTAAGAATGCAGGGATAATTATAAAGAGCTTGGCAAAACTTCCAAAGGAAAAGAGAGGATGAATTGATAAGTGCGTTTAGCGAGTGCATTGCAGGCAGGTGGGGAAACGGTTAGTTGATAATATATCTATAGTAAAAACAAAAGAATAAAACAAGTATTATAAATTTGAGCTCTCTTACTTGCATTAAAATATTGAATATTGTACTGATAGAAACATTATGATTTGATATTATCACGATAATAAAAGTATACTCATTTTGTACGGTGTATAGGGATGCGTACCTGCATAAAATACTACAGAAATATGTGTATAAAAAGGAGAATAAAATAATGTCAAAATACAATATAAATACAATCTGTGTACAGGGCGGTTATGAGCCTAAGAACGGAGAGCCCAGAGTGATGCCGATAGTTCAATCTACAACCTTTAAATATGAGTCTTCACAGCAGATGGGAGATTTGTTTGACTTAAAGGATACAGGATATTTTTATTCAAGACTTGCAAACCCTACAAATGATGCCGTAGCAAGAAAGATTTGTCAACTTGAGGGCGGTGTAGCGGCTATACTTACATCATCAGGACAGGCGGCAAACTTTATGCCATACTCAATATAGCAGGTGCAGGGGATCATGTTATAGCTTCTCAGCAATATACGGAGGAACATATAATCTTATAGCCAATACAATGAAAAATATGGGTATCGAGTCTACATTTGTGGATCCCGATATTTCGGCGGAGGAACTTGCTACAAAATTTAAGCCGAATACAAAGCTTGTATTTGGGGAGACCATAGCAAATCCGAGCACTAGATTTTGGATATTGAAAAAGTTTGCAAAAGCTGCACATGAGCATGGTGTACCGCTTATAGTTGACAATACATTCCCTACACCTATTTTTGCAGACCTTTTGAATGGGGAGTTGATATCGTAACACATTCAACATCAAAGTATATGAACAGTACTGCCAATGCACTCGGAGGTGTTGTGGTAGACTCAGGAAACTTTGATTGGACTAAGTATAAAGATAAATATAAAGGGCTTACAACTCCTGATGAAACTTATCATGGAATAGTGTATACAGAAAGTTTTCGGCAAGGGGCATACATTACAAAAGATGACAACAAATCTTATGCGTGACCTCGGAGCGATTCCTTCACCTCAAAAACTCATTCTATCTTGGAGTTGGACTTGAAACATTGCATTTAAGAATGCCGAGACATTTTTGAGAATGCACTTGCTGATAGCAAAGCACCTTGAAAAACATCCTAAGATATCATGGGTATCATTTTCAGGGACTTGAAAATGACAGTCAGCATGAGTTGGCTAATAAATATCTTCCAAAACGGCTCATGTGGTGTTATATCATCATTCGGAATAGCAGGAGGCAGAGAGGGCGGCAGTTAAGTTTATGGACTCTTTGGAGCTTATTGCAATCGTTACTCATGTGGCTGATGCAGAACCTGTAGTGCTTCATCCTGCATCTACAACACATAGAACAGATGAATGATGATGAATTGAGAAAGCAGCAGGAGTATCACCTGACCTTATCAGAATATCTGTCGGAATCAGAAGATGTCAGAGACTTAATAGCTGATATAGAGCAGGCTTTGGAGAAATAAATTCTAAAATTAAGAAAGGAAACTATGACTACAAAAGAAAAACTAAAAAGTATCAGGACTGGTTATTTAAATGTTCTGCATACCAAATGGCATTAAATATTATAGGAATTGATAAGCAGACAGTTGCACCAAGTGCAGGAGCTGCTTATAGAGATGAGAGATCTGCTTATTTGGCAGGAGGCTTTTTCAGCTGGAAACAGATCCTGAGATCATAGATATGTAAAGGACTTAAAGGATGATCCGGAGGTAAATGACGAGGATAGACGTGCTATGAGAGCTCTATTATAAGAAGGCATTGGATACTGTTTGCATACCTAAGGAAGAGTTTGTGGCTTATAAAAAGCTTTGTGACGAGTCATTTGATGCATGGATACTTGCAAAAATCAAAAGGCCGATTATTCTATATTCGAGCCATATCTGAAAGAAAGTAACTAGAGAGCCAAAAAGTTATACGGTTGCAGAAGCAGCGATAGAGCATTTATAATCAGATGCTGATGATTATGAGCGGGTATGGACGAAGAAAAAATATGATGCGTTCTTTAATGCTTTTAAAGAGATTAGTTCCGCTTATCGGTAAGGTAACAAAAGGCAAAAGCAGATTAACGAGGATTTTTCTACATCAAAGCTTTCCTGTTGAAAATCGAAAAAGTTTATGGATGATTTACTGAGCATGTCATATTTTGATCCTTCTTGGGGTTATCAAAAATGAATCTGAGCATCGATTACTTCCTGGACTTGTGAGAATGATTGCCAGTACAACTACAAAATATGAAGAAAAATAATGCTAGCTTCCTGCATACTTTTCAACGGTACATGAGAGGTCGGACATGCATGCTACGAGGCACAATATAGACCCGAGTATGACGGAATGATTTTTGTCAGAGGGTGTATCATCAGGAATGCATGAGTCAGCAGTCACGTCTATGTGAGAACTACCTTGGACGTACTATGGCTTTTTGGAAATATAATTATCCTAAGTTACAGGCATATTTCCCTAAGCAACTTGGAGATGTAAGCCTTGAAGATTTTTATAAAGCAATCAATGTTTCAAAGCCGTCTTTTGTTCGTACGGAAAGCGGATGAACTTACTATCCTTTGCATGTTTGATTCGTTATGAGATAGAAAAGGGATTATTTAACGGTACTATTTCTACGGAAGGACTTGATAAGACATGGAATGCAAAAGTATAAAGAGTAGTCTTGGAGTAGATGTACCAAATGAGCAAGCTCGGTATCTTACTGGGATAGTACACTGGTCAGATGGAAGTTTCGGACTATTCCCAACATATGCACTTGGAACAGCATTTGCAGCACAGTATGTACATGCAATGAAAAGATCTTGATGTGAGACAATTTATTGGAAAATAATAAATTTGATGTAGTAATGAATTGGTTAAAGAAAAATATTCATACATACGGTTTCCGTTATGAGGCGCCTGAGCTTATGAAGATGGTAACTGGAGAAAGAATTTAATGTAAATTATTTCCCTTGATTATATAGAAGAGAGTATACAAAGTTATATAATTTATAGAAAAGTATTAAAGACATATCCGGTTTAAACGGGTATGTCTTTTTGATGAGCTCATATAAAAATAATCTCACAAAAGATAAAAGCTTTTATAAAAATATAAATAAAAATGATTTAAATTAATGTTTAAAAATGATATTATCGTCTATAATATGATAAAATTTATGAGACAGATAGCTTTAATAAAGAAAAATTTATATAAAGTACAAGGAGAAAAGATAATGAGCTATATCGGAATAGAAAGATATAAGACTGATCAAGGCGGTTCCAAGTGAGAGACAACTTACATATGAAAAATGGGTTTTTGTTTTATTCATTTTACAGTAAACTACTGCAGGAAGTGAATGGGGTGACGGATAAAGAAGACGTGTCCATTTTTAATCCTACAGAACTTGATGCAAGGCAATGGGTAAAGAGCTGTCTAAAGATGCCGGTATGAAGGGATTGATTCTTACCTGCAAACATCATGACGGTTTCTGCCTTTGGCCGTCAAAAACATACTGAACATAGCGTAAAAGAATTCACCATACAAGAACGGAAACAGTGATATAGTTAGAAAGTGTCGGAAGCTATGTAAAGAGTTTGGACTAAAATTCGGTATTTATCTTTCACCATGGGATAGAAATAACGGTAGCTATGGAAAAGGTAGGAGTAGTGATGAGTTATTACGTAAATCAGCTTACAGAACTGTTGACAGAGTATGGTGAACTATACACTATCTGACTGGACGGTGCCTGTGAGTGAAGGGCTAACGGTAGATTCAAAAAGTATGATTGGAACAGATACTATAAAAAGTAATGCGTGAACTACAGCCTAATGACGGTTATTTCTGTTCGGACCCTGATGTGGTGGTGTGAAATGAGGGCGAGTGAAGTCAGAGAAAGTGAATGGAGTGTTGTTTGCAAAAGATATGACAGATCGTCAATTACAGCCGAATTGAGCCAGCATGAAGACAATGAAGAATTTAGAACAGACCTGGATGAGACTCAGTCAGATCTTGGAAGCAGAGAGCGTCTCAAAAATGAAAAGAGCTTGTGTGGTATCCGGCGGAAACAGATGTATCCATTCGTCCGGGATGGTTTTATCATGAAGAAGAGGATGATAGAGTTCGTTCATTCGAGAATCTGAAAGACATATATTTAAAATCAGTTGGTGGAAATACAACTCTTTTTATTGAATATTCACCTATGAAGAACGGAGAAAAATTCATGAAAAAGATATGGCCATCTTAAAGAGATTGGGTGAGTTTTATGAAATGGTACATTTAAAAATAACCTTTTATGCGTGATTACGACTGTTCCGGAGCATGATTGCAGAGGTAATTGCCTTGTGACGATGAGAACAGATGATTATAATACATATTTTATGAATAAAGAAAGGTGGAAAATAAATTACTGATTAGAAATAATTTGATGAGTGTAAGAGCTAGAATTAGTTTAGTTTTAAAAGAAGCAACCTTCAGTCAAAGGTTGAAATTCAGTGTGTATTTTAACGATGGTCAGGAAATAAAATAAAAATTTTCAGAAGGAACCACTATGGGATATAAAGAGAATTATTGATTTAAAAAGGTCACTAAGACTGATAATATTACTATAGAAATTGAAGATTCCAGGGTGGCACAGTAATGTCTTTTGTTGGAGTATACTGATAAAATAAACGAGGAGTATAGAGTAATGAAAATTATATGTAAAAATTCCGGACTTTCAGAAGAGTAAATTAGACGGTACAAGAATACTTATGAGATGAATATAAACAAAGTACCAGAGCAGTTGGATATTAATGTGGTAATGGTGAAAGCGATGAACTTTCGAGTAAAAAGAAAATGCTATACAGTATCTGTAAAGGAAACTGTCTCATTATTACAGAGGGCTGACAAAAGATACTGTAATTTAGATAAAAACACATATGAAAATACGGAGAAGGCATATTTTGATCGGTGTTATGTGACTGTTCAAGAAATGCTGTATTTAGAGTGAAAAAGTGAAAAGCATTATTCGAGGTTCTGTCAAAACTTGGAATGAATGTGCTTATGCTCTATACTGAGGACACTTATGAGGTAGCTGATGAGCCTTATTTTGGAAATATATCGAGGAAGATACACAAAAGAGGAAATCAAAGAGATAGATTCACTATGCTTCTAGTATTCAGGATTGAACTTGTGCCATGTGTTCAGACATTGGCACATTTACATAATAACCCTAAAATGGCGGGGGAAAAGAGAACATCAAAGGATTCAGTGGATATCCTGGAAGTAGGAAAAGAAGAAAACATATATTTTTGTTGAAAAATTGCTTCGTTCTGTAGGGAGAGTTTTTCTACAAAGCGTGCACATCTTGGAATGGATGAGGCTGTTTCTCTGGGTCTTGGAGAAATTATCTTAAAAATAACGGATGAAGAAAAGAGTTCCATGTTAATAAAAAGAGACATTGTAAGGTCCTTGATATATGCAAAAAGTTGGACTTAAACCCTATGATGTGGAGCGATATGTATATAACAGCAACACAGGGTAAGGGATATTATGACATTGATGACAATGTTGATTGTGCCTTTGGGGAAAAGCCTGAAAAGAAGTTGGACTTGTATGTGGGGATTATTATCACAATGACGAAAAGATATATGAAAAGATGTTGAAAGTTCATATGCAAATCTCAAATAATGTGATTTTGCGGGAGGATCATGGGTATGGAACGGAATAGCTCCAAACTACTCAAAAACTTTTGAATGTGACAATATCGCACTCCAAACATGTAAGGAGTTTAAACTGGATGAAGTACTATGTTGCTGCCTGACAACGATAACGGTGCAGAGACACCTATAGATGCTGATGTGCGGGAGTTGCTTTATTTGGATATTTGAGCTCATAAAAACTATGAAAGTGAAGAATTTAAAGAAGAATTCCAAATTGTTGTAGCGGATATTTAGATGACTTTATGGTGTGCGACAGATTTGATTCGCTTTTCAAAAGAAGAATCAAATCAAGCTGCAATCCTTCTAAGTATCTACTTTATCAAGATCCTCTGACAGGGGATATTTGATTATCATGTAAAGAAAAGCATCTGTAATTACTAAGGATTATTATAATAAATTAAGATTAAGTGTCATGGAAGAGTGCAAACAGTCTAAAAATACTTGGAACTGTTTTTATATTATGAGAAAAACTGGCAGAGGTTTTGAGCATAAAAGCGGAGTTTAGGGAGTACGCCTTAAAAACTTTCATGTAGAAACCAAGTGATTTGCTTACGGTAAAAACTATCTGTGAGAAATTCGGATACAATAGAAAATCTTAAAGTTATAGAAAAACTCTCAGAGAAGATTTATGGATGAGCGATGCAAAAGCCATGGGGGATATGAGCTTATGGATGTAAAGCTTGGCGGAGATCATCACAAGAGTAGAAAAGTACAAAAGAAGAGGTTTTAAATTATTTGGATGGGAAAATACCTTGCCTTGAAGAACTTGAGAGAAAAAGATTACCCGTATTTTTGGGGATAAAAGCAGATAAACGAGAAAATCGCTGGAGCCAAATAATCAGCGGATCGGATTTAGTGGATACAATATAAAATACGATGATACAAGTTAGAAACAAATAAAGGTAGAAAATGTATAAGGTTTTATTTGCTGAGGATGAATTATTAGTAAGATTGGGTTTACAAAATTCAATTCCATGGAGTAAATATGAAATGGAAGTTGCAGCATTGGCAGACAACAGTATGGAAGCATACAGGCTCTTTTTGAAGAGATACATCCCTGACATATTGATAACGGACCTTAGAATGGAAGGAATGGACGGTCTTGAACTTGTTAAAAAGAGTCAGAGAAATAGATAAGGAATGTGCGATCGTAGTAATTTTCCTGCCTGAATGATTTTTGAAACACTAAGGAAATTGATGACCATATAATATCAATGCATATGTGCTGAAGGCACGAAAGTATAAGTATAGATGAAGTATGTAATGTACTGGAACAGACAAAAGAATATCTTATAAGTATCGGAAGGACAGCTAAAGGGTGATACCTGATTTAGAAAAACCTGAGGATATTATATCAAAATATCTTTTAGGAGATACCGTAATCAGTTTGGAGGATGATTTTTGAAATATTCAGAACATTTATTGCTGTTTAGTCTGGAGGAGGAAAATAAAGATAAGATAAATAAAGCACTGCAAATTTTGTACTGTATAGAACTGGTTAACCGTCAGATACCGGGAGAAATATTGGTTCCTCTAAAGGACAAGGAATTCGTGTTTTTACAGAAGTACAGAGAAAAAGATGGATGAGAGAGAATAAAGAGATCAATAATTCCATAGGTGATTTTTGGGGAGTTAGTTTTAAAATCACGCACAGCAGTCACTCAGAAAAGCTGAGGAATTTAAAAGACTGGTTTGATAGAGCCTATAAGTACAGCAGTATGAGATAAATATTGATGAAAAACAGCGGTAAGGCATTGATTCGAAAAGTCAATCAGTGTATGTGCAGGAACATTTCGAGAAAAGTTTGACTTAACAGATATTTCACGTACTATGGGACTTTCTGTAAGCTATTTTTCGTATCTGTTTAAACAGGAAACCGGATTATATTGAGCTGTCTAAACGAAATAGAGGCTACTTGCAACCATGAAGAGACTTGATGAATACTGATGAGAAGGTGGTTGTGGTTGCACAAAAGAACAGTTCAGAACTTGGAGTATTTCTCAAGATACTTTAAAAAACAGACAGGAGAGTCACCACGACAAGATGGGAGAATTAAACCGTTAAATCGTATGAATTGGAGACAAAAGGTTTTATTATCTATTCTCGGAAGCTTTTATAATTATAATCAGCTTTTATGTTCTACATCACATACCACTACTTTGTGGAAAAAGGTGGAAGCTTGGAAATGAAAAGGCCATGTTTTAGTTAAACTTTGAACAGGCTGAAAAGGATCTGGAAAATATTTTTATGCGGAACTGTGTTTGAATAAATATGCAATATCGGATCTTGTCTGGGAGTTCGGATATGAATATCCAAAGCAGCAATATAGACGAAAACAGATTGAAAAATGAAGATTTCCGAGAGTTTTCACTACATGAAATGCTTGTAAACAGAGAAATTTCAGCTCTGGGAATATTAAAAGGAGATGGAGTTGGAATTGTTTCTTCACGCACTGTAATAAAAACCAGTACGGTGATACTGAAATAACAGGGAGAAATTTTAAATGTTTTACAAAGGTAAAAGAAAAATTATCATATACTACTTGGGTACCAAGCTGGGAGCTGGATATAAATGACACAAAGCCCTTTGCAAAAATAAGTCTACAGACACCTTCTTTGGTGAGGTATAAAAGGCGGTGAGTTGTAAATATAAAACTGAAGAAGAGAGCTTTATTTTTTGTTGCAATAAAGTGAAAATAGATATTCAAAAGTACTTATAGGGCGTTGCTCTTAATGACAGCGAGCTATATTGGTGGATAAAGGTCAAATAATTTCAGATGTCGATAAAGAGTATGTTGGGCAGGAATATTATACTAAGTACGGATACACAAAATATTGAATATCCACTGATTTTTATGGATGGAAGTGTATGATATGATTCCCAAGAAGAATATTTAAAAGATGCCAATGAGAATCAGAGATTTCGTATTATTGTAATTATGCTTTGCTATCAGTAGCGACAGTCACTGTTGCTGTCATTTTGAGCAGATATACTCAGCCGATAGAGACTGCTTGTGAAAAATATGCATCATATTAAAAATCAGGAGTTTAATATTGATAAACCGAGCTTGGCTGGGAAGAGCTGGATAGGTTAAATGATGAATTATATTCCACAGCACAAAAGTATAAAAGCGTATATAGAAGATTAAAACAGGTGGGAAGATGAAAGAAGAAAGAGCTGATAACTCTTCAATATCAGATCGAATCCTCACTTTTTATTAAATTCGCATACTCTATACGCTGGATGGCAATGATGACCAATAACACAATAGTTGCAGGATACTTTGGTAAGGCTTGGAAAAATAATTACACCTGTACTAAGAATCCAAGCCTAACTTGGAAAAGTAAAAACGAAGTCGAATCTCGGAAAAATATTATGCGGCTATGATGCAACAGATATGGACATGATATGGAATATAAAATGAGTTGTAAAAGAATTATATGAGTTGGAATTCCCAAGATTCATATTACAACCCTATGATTGAAAAATTGCTTTGTACATGGAAGCAGTCAGGAAGAGATGCACGTACAATAAAGTTGTGATAGAATGTAATGATTATATGGATGTGAAAGGTGATAAACAGCGGGATATTCTTAAATGAAGAAGAGCTGAGTCAAATAAGAAAACAAGATAAAATCACCTCTAAAAACATCAGATCATATAGGACTTTGCAAATGTATCAAAACGCTTAGGGTTGCTGTAGTGGAGATAAGGGCAACATGTCTGTTGAAACAGATCCTAAAGTTAGGCAGTCGATCGTACATATACGATTTAATCAATATCTAGAAATGACAAATAAAGAAAGAGTTTAGTCATATAAAATTGTAAAATAATAATGAGAGTCTAAAGACTTGACATATTTTTATGGTATAAAGTGCAATCAATCATAAAATATGTCAAGTTTTGATACAGAATAAAAACGATGATAAAATAGTCAATCGACAAATAATATAAAACATTTTTAGAAAACTGTCTAAAATGATAATATAATTCTATCTAGATAGAGAAAAATATTTTGCTCAATAAGAAATATTTTTAACGGCGATTACACAATAATCGAAATCAAAACGAACAAATTGAACGTGAATTGATGTAGATTCAACATTGAATGCTTCATAAGAAGCTACAAGGAGGAAAAAGTACATGAAAACAAGAAATATGACAGCAATTTTAGGTGCTGTTGCATTAATAACATCATGTTTGGCAGGATGTGGCGGAGGAAAAGCCGATTCCGCATCGGGAGTAGCAAAAACTGCGGCAAAGCAGTCCTGAGGAAAGTAAGCACAGCAGATCATGTGGATATTACTATGGGTGGATTATCTTTATCGGATTCTTCTACAGGAGCTGGCCTACAGAAGTAATCAAGGCGGTTGAGGAAAAGTTTAACTGTACAGTATTACAACAAAGGCCTATGATCAGGAAAGCTTTAAAGCTTGATTTATCAGGTGGAAATACTTGTGATATGGTGCAGATATCGGATGGAAATATCAGAAGGTAGTGTTAAAAGGAAAACATGCGGTAAACCTTGTGGATTATAAGAATATCGCACAAATATATTCTCCGACAGAATGGATTACAGAAATAAAATCATGCAGAAATTTAAAGGTGACAATGGTGAGGCACAGTGCTGTTACACCTAGAGTTGTTTCTAAAGATTATGCAGCTATAGTTCTGTAGTTCAGTACGGTTATGTTGTACGATGGGATTTATACAAGCAGATTGGAGCACCAACAATCACTAATGATGATGAATATATCGGAAAGCATTGATGAAGGAGATTTATCCTAAGACAGAAGACAGTGCAGAAACATATGCAATGAGTGCATATAATGATGCGGACAACTCATACTTATTTCTTTAAAGGATGTCTTGGGGAGGGATATCTTAAACACTCGAAGACGGACTTTATGTTCAGGATACTGAACAAATGCACTTGTGGTTGATGTGTGTGATAAGGATGAGAATGTTAAAAACACCTTTCTGGTCGGGTGTAGAATTCTATAACAAGCTTTATAAAAGCCGGATTATTAGATCCTGATAACTTCATTACAAAGGGTGAGGATCTTACAGAAAAGTATACTAAGGGTCAGGTATATCTGGCGGTACTGTAAATCTACTTCTGGAACATATAACAACAACAATAGGGGAACAGATAAAGAGTATGTTGTTTTACCTTCAAAAGTTAGGATGGGTAAATGAGCAAAACAAGACAGGATGGACAGGGAAAATACTTGTTGTATCTTCTCGTTCACCAAAATGTTGAGCGTGCTGTTATGGTGCCGATTGATTTACAGAGCGGAGAATTTGCAGAAAGCTGCAGGTTCGGGTGTTGAAGGACGTTGGGAGAAGGGTTCGGACGGAAGCCACATTTAACAGAAGACACTATAAATATGAGAGGTTGACGGAAGTCGTGCCGAAAGAGTGGAAGATGAGCGGAATCAGCGACTCAAGAGTAGATAATCTTATCGGATGGGATTACAACAATGTTTTAGCGGACGGTGGGAAGAGTTGGTCTCTTTGGAACGATGAAGATGTAATGAAAGACAGCCTTACAACAGCTGAGCTGGAACTTTATGAACATTTCGGTGTTCATTACCAAACGATCTTTTAAAAGAACGGAGTTGAAAAAGGGTGACAACATGGATCTTAGCAAATCGGATTCAACAATTCGTATGTGCTGTCAAGAAACAATTCAAAAGAATATAGTACGTAATGACAGCAACTGTGTATTGAAGTACAAAGAATGCACTTCCTGGACTTATACAGGCGAGATTCAGATGAGCATTTTGCCGCAGCTAAGGAAGCTGTATTACAGCAGCTTTCCGATGCAAGTGCATAAAGAGTCTATTGATTGGTGGCAGAAGAGCATGGGAGGATTCAAGAGCGCAATAGAGGTTTAAGAAACACAACTAAGCTGAAAGACATGTGTATGAACGAGAAAAAAGGGATTGTGAAAAAGCGGATCAAAGATTATAAATTGCTTTGGATGTGCAGTACCTTTTATCACAATCAGTCTTTTTGTTTAGTTATGTTCCGATATTTGGCTGGATATATTCATTCTTTGATTATGTACCGAGGTCAGTATTTTTGATTGTGACTTTGTAGGACTTGAGTGCTCAAAACTGATTTTTAAAAGATGACAATGTTCTAAGAGCTTTAAAGAACACATTTTGTTTTTGCAATTATAAATATATGTTTAACACAGTTACCACTAATGCTCTTGGCGATTTTTATTAAATAGAGCTCAGAAACAGTCCTGTAAAGAAATTGTGACAGACATTTACAACACTTCAAACTTTATAAGCTGGGCAATTATTTTCTCTCTTGCAACGGCACTTTTGCATCAGATGGAATTATAACAATGCTTGCTGTAAAGCTTGGACTTGGAGATACTTCAAATTCATTACTGGGATCAAATGAAGCAGTATATTGGTTTCAGTCATTCCTTGTACGAGTGGAAGACTTTGGGATGGAACTCTATAATTTATATGGCGGCTATGCAGGAGTGATCCAGGAGCAATACAGAGGCGGCAAAAAGTTGACAGTGCAGGACATTTTAAATGTGCAATTCATGTCACATTACCTGCTATGATGGAGACATTTGTAGTATTGTTTATATTAAATATCGGTAATTTTCTAAATACCGGTTATGAGCAATATCTTCTTTTTAAGAACTCATTAACAGCGCCTAATGTTGAAGTACTGGATCTCTACACATAGAATCGGTCTTCAAAATATGGACTACTCCTATGGTGTTGCAATCAGCGTTGTGAAATCAATTGTAAGTATAACATTGGTTTTAGATGGCAAATATGGTTGCAAAAGAAAATAAGAGGGCAAAGGCAGTTATCTAAGGGGGCGCGTATGAATAAGAATAAAATGAAAGTTTCAACATCAGAAAAGAAAAGTATTTTTAGTATTTGACTATTGCCCTGATGATATTGCTTGCACTTATATGTATTTATCCGATTCTGGTATGTTCTTTGTTACTCATTAAGCATACAACGGCGCATCGGTGAACACATCGCAGTATTATTACCAAGCGGTTTTACACTCTAGTAATTACAAAGAAATTCTAACATTAAAGATTCTTTCGGCACTTTTAATGTCTTTTGTTAAGAACTGTGAGTCGGAACGATAACATCCGTATTTTGTTGCTCTTTTCTGGCATATCTTTTTACTAAGGACAAAGATGCCGGGACGAAAAGATACTGTATCGCTTTGTAGCATTTACCATGTATATCAGTGGCGGTATGATTGCCACATATATTGTAATGAAGTCATATGGATTATTGAACTCATTTTGGGTATATATATTCCTTTAATGATTTCGCCTATATTATGATTTTGATAAAAGAAACATATATGGAGCAGTGCCACCTGAACTTGAAGAAGAATCTGCAAGTTTGGACGGGGCAGGAATATATATACTGTCTTTTTAAAATTATATTCCCGCTTTGCAAACCTATTATAGCAACTGTTGTAGTTTTTGTAGCGGTGGGACAGTGGAACTCATGGTTTGATAATCATATATATACAAGACAAAATGAATCCTGACAACATTACAGTATTTATTATATAATTATCTGAACGAGGCATAAGAGACTTTGCAGAACAATTAAAAACAGCTTCAAGTGGAGCTGATATGACAAGCGATGGCAAGTATCTCCCCAAAGGGAATCAGAATGACAATCACAGTATTATCATCTACCGATTTTTGCACTATATCCATTTGATGCAAAAATACTTCTCAAAAGAATTATGGTAGGTGCGGTCAAAGGATAAAAAGAGGCCAGGGTTGAGTTTTTCAACCCGTTTTCTCTTTTTACCTGCCTGTTATCAATCTTATATATAGTAAGTAACATCAAAGAGTAGATTGCTGTCTTTAGGGGTAGGGATAAATATCTTGCTTCCCAAGCAGGGAGCGAACTTTTCCTTATATTTTCTAAGGCCCGCCGAAGGAATAGAAACGATTTGTGAAGTTGTAAACTAAAAATGCAAGCTTCTCATTTAGAAGCTGTGGTCATACTGACCGACGTTTTGAAAGTGGAGACCATTCCAAAGGTCAAAGTATCTGACATTATTTTCCTTCATATAAAAAGAGAAAATTCGGACAAAAAGATAGTCCATAATACCGTTTCTTTCCGTTTTAGGATCGTAGCGCATAAGGTCTATACTTGACTCATTATCATTATTACATACCAAAAAGTTTGCAAATGCCTGAATATTTCCGGAATCATCAAGTACACGAGGCAATGGGGGCGAAGTGAAGATAATCTCTGTCAAAATACCTAAAAGAAAATCCCTTTTCCTGTCTTCCCAAAAAGCCAGTTGTCAGAAATATTTTTAATTCATCAAAAAATTATTTGAAAAAGGTGGAAACTCTACTTTAAAGGAATATTCGCTGTTTTCTCCACGATTTGTAATGGCACGAAACTTTCTTCCGCTTTTCCTGTCAGATTGAATTCATCCAGATTAACTTTTTGCTGTTTCACCAAATTTCATAAAAATCATAGCCGAAATTATGCAGGAGTAAAGTGATATCCTGACTTATTTCGTAAAAAGAGCGGTATAAGATTTTTGTCTTCGGCATCTTTTATAAATGCAGATACAGCTTTATTAAAATATTCACTTCTACCTATAGGATCCCCATAACAACCGCCTTACCGTCTTCTAAGGCAAACTGAAAAAGCTACGAGAGCTTTTTCCATCTTCAGTGTAATAATATATAAGTTTATCACCTAAAAATGCAAGAGAAGCATTTAAATTGGTATTATCAAAAACTTTCCAAAAACGTTTTTATAACAGAGATTTTTTTCAAATTTTTTTCTCCAAATGTAAAATGTCTGTCCTTTGCCATAGATTCTACTGCAATATAAAAAGAATGCAATAATCGGTAAGTAGGCAAAAAGGTGTAAAAATGAATGAAAAAGCCGTTAAAAATGGGTTCCCATAAGAAGCTCTTGAGAGGAAAACCGTTATTATGAAAGAGCTGAAAACCCAAACTGTTTACAGCTGTATTTCCCATGATACATACAAAAGAAATACAGTGACTATAAAACTGGAAACTATATATCCTATATCTTTTATTCTGTCTTCCAAAAGGATAGAAAAACGATTTTCTCTGTTTTCAGCTGTTTTTCTCTCAGTATATAAAAGCATTAAAAATACAGAGTATATAAAGACTGTCAAAAACAGAGTGAGTCATAAGATTAATATAAATCAGACTTATAAGGCAAAGTACAATTGAAAATGGTTTTGTAAATGCAGAATGTCTTTTATCAATCTTCCAAGCAGGAAGAAAAGGCTTCCAAGCAGGAAACTTGGAAATTGAAAGAGCAGTTGTCCGTGTATGGGATCCATTTTTCCTATAATAGGGTATATTATGAATCTCATCAGGAAGTATTGCACTTGCCATAAGGAAAAACCGAAGAAGTTTGCCATAAAGTGAAGCATTCCAGCACTGAAATTTGAGAGCTTCCCGGGTAAGCCAAGAAACTGTCATTTATTTGTCCTCCCATATTCTTTATAAATAAAATCAGTCCTATAAAGAAAGGAATAAAATAATAAAAATACGAAAAAGCAAAAAGCCAGCTTGCAGCTTCATTATGATTTAATGAAAGTGTAGCAGACCTCCAATCATTATCAGATCAAAACTTCCGAGACTGCCGGGTATCATTGATACGATACCTATACAAATGGAGATGCAATATAAAGGAATTATATTTACAAAAGAAACATTGTAACCGAGCACTCTGCCTACATAGAAGAAAAATCCGGATACAAACAGCCAATCCAAAGAGAGTACCTATTAGAGCAAGTATTTTCTTCATGCTTAAATTGCCAAAGTAGTCAGATTCTCTCTGGTAGAAAGGAAAAAGCAATGACGGAGTATAAGAGAGGCAGAGTGCAAGTACAAAACTGTATGTCTTTAAAGTATTATTCTTATCATGAAAAAATAGCACTAACAATGATACAAACGACAATAAAGAAAGACCCGACATAAAGTACGGCATCACCTTTGATATACCTTTCATTGTTTTTACCTTCCTGTTCTTCGTCGGAAAAATAGCTGTATCTAAGTCCGACATCCACAAGTCCTGCAAAAGCCTATAAAGATTATTTAAACTGTTTATAGTCAACTGTATCAATAAGCTTAAACACGAAAATTTTTCTTTTCAAGTTCTTTTTGTCAGTATATAGTCATACAGCATCATAGGAGAGACTGCAAGAATACCGAAAAATAAAAAGGCTAAAAATCTGTAAAAGCAGACAAATGACAGAAGTATATCCTTTACGGCACTGAAAGAAACAGTCTTTTCTCATATGGAAAAATTCTATCAGAAACCAAGATAAGTATACTTATAAATAAAAATGCCTTTTATAACATTCTTGTATAAAAAAGAGTTATCTTTTGCATTTTTACCTCCTGAAGAATGCAAAATCACTTAGTACAACTTTGTATATAGCTTACCATTTTGAAATAGTCTTGTTAAAGTAGTTACTGTCCTTTTTGGAATATTGTGTCCTTGGTTTTTCTCTCTATAAACTTACCATTAGGAAAAGTCCGACAATAGCCTTGCTGTGCTCCCTTTTGATCATATCATGGTCTCCGACCAATACTATGACAGGATAGTTTGACCTAGAAAAACTTCCTTAGGAATATTCAAATCTTCACGCAAAAGTGGAGAGACTTTTGCTCTCCTTTTAAAAATGGGAAGATTATACCCAGAGTTTTATATAAGACTTCTTCAAAAATAACAAGCGTATCCCGGGAGAAATTTCAGACCTTTAAAAAGTAATATTGCCGCTGTTTGCCAAGATACCGGCAACTCTTTCTTTGTGAAGCGCCGCATACTTTATGGCAAGGTTTGCACTGTCACTATGTCCTACCAGCAGACATTTTTTTCTATATTAAGATATGAAAGTAGCTCATCAAGACTGTCTGCCAGATAATAAAAGCTTATTTTACCCCAAAATATCTCCTGATTTACCATGTCCTAAGCTGTCTACAAAAATAAAGCTTTATAGTACTTGCTTAAAACCCTTTGATTTTTAAAATAACCGCTTTCCAGATTGTTTCCGTGTAAGAAGACAATCGGAAAGCCTCTTTCCTATGATTTCATAATGGATTCTTTCTCCGTTATTACGATAAAATTCCATATCATCACACTTTCAATATTTTATTTTGTATCAAGTTCTAGCACAATGAAAATGAATTGTCAAATTAAATTTGGATAAAAGAAAAATTTTTCATATGTAGGGAATAGAAAATCAGATTTAAAACCGGGGGTAAAAATGGTATTACTGTATATAGTGTGTTAAATTATATAAAGAGAAATAAAAATATTTTGTCCGAAATATGATACCATGGACTAAGTCCGTACAATGGGACAGGATAAGTATTAGAATTAAAGTGGGGTGTAAAAAACATATGGAAAGAAAAGAATACAGTGCGGTGCTGTAAAAATTATCATTCTGGTTTATGGAATTTCGTAAAGTTGTAAGTTTACTTGCAATGGGGAAGAGTTTAGAAGAAATAAAAAGAAATTAATAAAAAAAGAAAACATATTTGGAGCACTCTACTACACTTCGTTCTGAACAAATATTCAATACAGTTTCAGGAAGAATAAAAATGATGGATAAAAGCTTCATAGAGGTATTCAAAAATAGTGATGTCACAACACAGAAGCTATTTTGCATTAATAGCTACACTAAGTCTCGATACATTATTCTTTGACTTTGTTTATGAAGTTATCAGGGAGAAGATGATAATTGGTAGTGATATGTTTGCTGAAAGCGATATCAGAATATTCTTTAAAGATAAGCAGTTACAGAGTGAAAAAGTGGCAAAAATGGACTGATGCGACGCTTAGAAGACTTGGAATGTCCTATAAAACAATGCTTTTGAAGCCGGACTTACAGATAAAGGAAAACAAAGAAAGATAATAAGACCGATACTTGATCCGGCTATGGAAAAATTGGTTAAAAGATCATTGTATGGAAGCATATATTATGGCATTGACAGGAGTTAGATAATGGCAGATTTAGCAGCTAGACTTGACGAAATGAAGCCGAAATCAAAAACCTAAATTTCGTCAAAGTAGTGGAAAAACAAATGAGGTAAATTATTGGGTATTTGATTATCCACCTGAAAAAGAAATGGAAGTTCGTGATCGTATAGAATATCTAAAAAAATAAAAACAAAAAGCGGCACAGATGATTTTAACCTGGTTGTTTTTGATTTATATGATATCATTATTGACTTTCTTGAAGATAAAAAAACTTTATGGAAAAAAATGTTTTGATTTTTGAGAAGAAAAAGGTCTTGAAAAGAATAACAAAAGCAGTAAGCAATTCTATGAAGTTTAATGATGATGACAGTATTATAGTTCAGTATATAAGGGAAAATACACCTGATAATGCAGTAGTATTTTTGACCGGAATAGGAAAATGTTATCCAATACTTCGTTCACATAAGGTGCTAAACAATTTGCATCAGGCATTTGTGAAAGCACCTGTTGTTATGTTTTTTCCGGGTACATATAATGAACAGGAACTGATACTCTTCAATGAAATAAAAGATGATAATTACTACAGAGCATTCAAGCTCGTGAAATAGGAGGCATAAAATGCAGATAAAAAGACATGTTTGCAAAGAAGATTGACCGTGAAATTCAGGGAGTCATCATTGTCGGACAGGGAGAAGAAACAAATGTATCACAGGAACTTGAAGAATATGTTGTTACAAGAGAATTGCAAAAGCACTTTGCAGACTTTTTTAATGCATACAAAAAGAGTATTGATGGAAATACACCAAAGATGGGTGTGTGGATATCAGGTTTCTTTTGGAAGCGGTAAATCACATTTTTAAAGATACTATCATATCTTTTTAGACAACAAATTAGTTGGGGATAAGCATGCCATAGACTATTTTATTGATGATAAAAAGATAACAGATAATAAAGTACTTTCAGATATGCAACTGGCAGCCAATATACCTGCTGATGTTGTGCTTTTCAATATTGATTCCAAGAGCGAATCAAATGGTAAACAAAATAAGGATGCTATTGTAAATGTATTCCTGAAAGTTTTTAATGAAATGCAGGGATTTTGCGGCTCCATGCCTCATATTGCAGACCTTGAGAGAAGACTTGTAGAAGCAGGAAGATTTGATGAGTTTAAAGAGGCATTTGAAGATGAGTACGGAGACCCATGGGAGGATTCCAGAAAGGACTTTGACTTCATTCAAGACAGTGTGGTAGATGCTCTTGTAAGCATGGACTATATGAGTGAAGCGGCTGCAAGAAACTGGTGTGAGAAGGCAATCGAACCCTATACTATAAGTATAGAAGATTTTGCAAAGCGTGTAAAATCATATATAGACAGTAAGGGAGAAAATCACCATGTAGTATTTCTTGTGGATGAGATAGGGCAGTATATAGGTGATGATTCAAAGCTTATGCTTAACCTTCAGACCGTTACAGAAGAACTTGGAAAAGAATGCTTAGGAAGAGCCTGGGTTATAGTTACATCACAGCAGGATATAGACTCTATAACAAAGGTAAAAGGAAATGACTTTTCAAAGATTCAGGACGTTTTTGATACAAAGGCTGTCATTGTCAAGTGCGAATGTAGATGCCGTTATCAAAAAAGAATTTTGGATAAGACAGATACGGCAGCACAAACACTTAGACTATTATATGAACAAAAAGCGACTATCATAAAGAACCTGATTGTATTCAATGATAGTGCAGAAAAAAAGCTGTATGCAAATGAAAATGACTTTACTGAAAGCTATCCTTTTGTACCATATCAGTTTAACTTACTTGCAAGTGTGTTGACATCAATTCGTACACATGGTGCATCAGGTAAGCATCTGTCAGAAGGCGAACGTTCTATGTTGGCTTTATTTGAGGAGTCAGCATCTACGTTGAAAGAAAAAGAGATGGGCGTAATTGTACCGTTCCACCGTTTTTATGATGCCTTGGAAAACTTCCTTGATCATAGCCATAAGGGGTTATCAGTAAAAGCCATAGCAATAGCTATATAAATCCTGAACAAAAAGATAGTGACGTATTTGCCATAAATGTTTTGAAAACATTGTTCATGATAAAAATATGTTATGGAGATAGAATCAAATATTGACAATATTACAAGCTGATGATTGAAAAATATTGATGATGATCGTATCGAGCTAAAAAGGCAAAGTGGAAGAAGCGATCAAGATACTTATGAATCAGATGTTAGTACAAAAGAATGGAAATCTTTATGTATTCTTGACTCGATGAAGAGCAGGAAATAAACAATGAAATAGAAAAAGAAAATGTTGAAATGTCGGAAGTCATTACAAAGATCTCAGAAATGATATTTGAAGATATCTTACAGAAAAAGAAATATCGTTATCCGGAGTTTGGTGGAAGATATTCATTCTCGTTCAATCAAATAGTAGATGATCGTCCATATAAATCAAATCAGACTTGTGATATAGGACTTCGCATACTTACACCTTGGTATGACGGAGGTATGGATGATGTGACACTTCGTATGATGTCAGGGACAGGGCAGAGAAGTATTGGTAGTGCTGCGAATGATGATGAGTTTTTGACAGAAATGAGAGCATATCTGAAGATAGAAAAGATTCATTAGAAAAACACCTCATTAAAACTTGCAAAATATGAAAGTATAAAAGAAACAAAGAATGTGGAGATGAGAGAGCGAATGCAATGCAAAAGCTTTTATCTTACTGAAGGACTCAAAGAAGCAACAGTATATGTAAATGGTGATATAGTTCGACTCTCAGCTAAAGAAGTAAATTCAAAGGTGAATGAGGCTCTAGGTCGTCTGGTACAGACAGTTTTCCATAAGCTTTCCTATATTGATACTGCAATGGGAGAGGCTGATATCAGAAAGTTATTACATTCTACAAACCAATTACAGATGTTGCCGGAAGGTGGAACTATAGCAAATACACATGCATTGGATGATGTGCAAGGGTATATTGCTATGAATTCAAGAAACCATATGAAGACATCTATGAAATCTGTAAAGGATCGTTTTATGAAAAGCACCATATGGGTTTGTAGAAGATGATATCAACTGGTTGGTGGCATGCTTGTTTAAACGAGGAGATCTTTGCATTTAATGTAAATGGTATATCTGTAAATCTCAATAACAAATCAGAAGATGACATCATTAGTTATATTACAAAAAGCCTTTGTAGAAAAGCTTTTGATGGAAGAGAGGGTGCGTGTTAGTGAGAAGGATAAGAAGGCTGTTCGTGATGTTATGAAAGAGGTTTTCAATACTACCGTTACCACAGAGGATGAAGACAGTATTATGAAGGATTTCCAGAGATCATCATCAAATATGATAAATGAAATGGACAAACTGGAAGTTTATTATAAGCAGTATGATTATCCGGGTAAGAATGTAATAGATACAGGAAAACGACTTCTAAAGTCTGTGATACAGATCTCAGGTGCATTGGAGTTTTTCTCATATGTCTCAAAGTACAGAGAGACCTTCTTTGATATGGCTGAGGACTATGAGCCGGTAAAAACCTTCTTTTAATGGAGAACAACAAAAATATATTTAAGCGTTCACTTGATATGCTTGCAATATATGATGACAGCAAAACATATATTGTGGATAGAGAGCTGGAAGAAGTTATAGAAAAGATGCGTTCTATACTGAAGCAGGATAAGCCATATAAGAATATACCATGCAGCTGCCTGAGCTTAGAGAGAGGTTCATGGAGCGTTACTCAAATATTTTTGGAAGAACAGTCAGAACCTGTAAAGGATTCTATCAAGCAGGATAGAAGCCGTGGACTTGAAGTCCTAAATACGAAATCATATAAAGATGAGAAATTGGCTCGATATACTAATGCTTTTGATGAACTTTTGGATGGAGCGGAGCAGTGCAATAATATCTCAACACTTCGCAGCTTTGCAGATAAGGCAGATGCATTGAAACTTCGACTTTTAAATGAGATGACAGAAGAGGACAATAGAATAGCACAGGAAGTAGCCAAAAGACTAAAGCTTGAGCAGGAAAAAGAAATGAAGCAAAACAGCGTGGTGAAAAATAAAAGTGGAAGCTTTTATTGAAGATGACAAGACAGCGTTTAAGGTTCGTACCACAAAGAATATTTCCATAAAAACAGTGGCTAAAACTGCATCTTGGAGACTTGAAAGTAGTGAGGACGTTGAAAAGTATCTCGGCTATACTCGTGAAAATCTGATGAAAAGAGATAAAAGAGGATACCATTATAAATATAGAATTATAATGAACTAAAATAGAAATTGTGGGAGGGCTAATGAACAAGACAGCCATAAAAAACTTTGCAATATGACAGAAACAAGCTTTATTGCAGATATCAGTTATCGTGCAGGGGCTGATGGGAATTACAGCAGAGGGAATAAGTGCTGCATTACCACAGTCCACTGTAAGTACTGAGTTTTATGATATCGGAACTGAAAACCCTTATTCAATCAGTGGAGATGCTTATAAAGCAAAAGAAGAAAACTGGTAGAGGTTATTCGTAGAAAAGAAGATGATACCGACTATCAAGCGGCATATAAATATATTATAGAAGAGGTTGCCATACATGGTTTAACTGTCTTATTGCTATACGCTTTATGGAGGTAAATGATTATTTACCTTCATATGCGTGTACTTTCTGCCGAAACAGGTAAGCTTTGAACCTGATATAGTAACAAATCTATTTGATGCAGAACTGGAATTTACAGATGAAGAAAGAGAAAAGTCATACAGCTAAAGACAGAAAATCAGCTGGATGAACTTTTTCGTATACTCTTATCAAGCAGTGCAATGCATTAAATGAATATTTGCCTGCACTTTTTGAAAAGACAAACGATTATACGGAATTGCTTTTTGAATATTTCGGTTATAGACAGGGATGGCGTGGTATATAAGTTGGTTCATGATGTATCAGAGGATGACTTTAATATAGAAAAAGGCGGTCAGGTAGAGATTATAGGATGGCTGTATCAATATTATAATACAGAGCCAAAGGCAGAAGTGTTAGGAAGACCTTCAGGAACAAAGATAAGAAAAGAAGATGTTCCTGCTGCAACACAGCTATTTACACCTGACTGGATAGTCAGATATATGGTAGAAAAACAGCCTTGGTCGACTATGGGTAGAAGGACATCCAAATGATGAGTTGAAGTCAAATTGGAAGTACTATCTGGAAGAGGCAAAAGCAGGAGCCTGAGGTGGAAGAAAAACTTGCAGAGATAAGAAAAGAGTATGCAAAGTTAAACCCTGAGGATATCAAGATAATTGATCCATGTATGGGAAGCGGTCATATTCTGGTATATGCATTTGATGTACTGATGCAGATATATGAAAGTGCAGGATATGGACAGAGAGATGCGGCTATAAGTATCTTAGAAAACAATATCTATGGTCTGGATATAGATGATAGAGCATTCCAATTGGTATATTTTGCTTAATGATGAAAAGCAAGACAGTATAATCTGTAGGATATTAACCGGTGAGCACAAGCCAAATCTATATTCTATAGAAGAGAGCAGTGGAGTTAATAGAGCTCATATAAAAATACTTTGGCATGAACCTCAAGTGAAGCTGATAGAGAAAAAGCTATAACTCAGATAAATAGTCTACTTGATATATTTATAGATGCCAAGGAGTATGGTTCTATACTCACAGTGGAAGAGTACTGACTGGGATCTTTTGGAGAGATTTGTATCTGATAGTGAGTCCTCCAGCCAGATCAGTATGGAAACAGTGGGGATAGATGATACAAAAGAAGTACTACTACAGATGATAGCACAGGGCAAGGTGCTTGGTCAGAAGTATTGGGTGGCGGTTACGAATCCACCGTATATGGGTGGAGATAGTATGAACTCAAAGTTATCGGTGGTTGTAAAGAAAAATTTTAAAGATAGCCGTGCAGATCTATATGCTGTTTTATAAGGAGTTGTAATAGATTGCTTAATTCTAATGGAATGCAATCTATGATCACACAGCATTCATGGATGTTTTTATCTAGTTTTGAAACGTTAAGAGTTGATTTGATTAAAAATCATTGTTTTTAAAACATGATACATTTGAGGTCTCTAGGGCTTTTGATGATATTAGTGGTGAAGTGGTTCAAACTGTTGCTTGGATAATGATAAATGTTACATTAAATTATAATGGTACATATTCAAGACTTTGTGAGTCCAAACAGTCAATCAGGCAAAAGAAGAATTATTTTTGAATAAAAACCCGCAATATCAAGAATTTACAACATAAATTCTCTAAAAATACCTGCCATGCTCAGTAGCTTATTGGGATTTCTGAAGAATTTAAAATGGTTTTTGAGAATGGGGATAAAATAACAAAATATATTTCCACAAGAGATGGATTGACAACGGGGAAAAATGAACTTTATATTAGATATTTTTGGGAAAGTACCATATTTACATATAGGGTTTAATAAATTGGACTCTCAAGATTTTTGAATTATGGTAAAAGTTTGCACCACTTTTTAAAGGGGGATTATACAGAAAAATGGTATGGTAATTGCTGGTTTTGTGATAACATATGATATAGACAGTTTTAACAAGTTATCTAATACTGGAAATAAGCTTCCATCTAGAGAGATTTATTTTAAAACCATATATATCATAGTGAATAGAATATCAACAAGGATGGCTTTTAGATACAATGAGGGAGGATATATTTTTGAAAGTGCAAGTCTTATTGCCATTTCAGACGATAGAGAAAAATGCTTTTAACACTTGCATTTGCCAATTCAGTCTTAGCTAAAAATGAGATGCTGATAATTAATCCAACAACCAATATGCTTAGCGGATACATAGATTCATTACGTATTCCTAAAAATGACAGATATGCATAGAAAAAGAGTGCATAAGTCTTGCAGCCGAGTGTGAGAGTTGGCTAAAACAGACTGGAATGAGAATGAGACATCATGGGATTTTAAAAAGCAGTCCACTTTTGGGTATATCTAAAAGTATTAATGAAGCCTTTGAAATTTATAAATTGAATTGTTCTAATAGATTTAATATATTGAAGAGTAACGAAGAGCGTATAAATACAATATTGGTAAGTTCAGCAGGATTATTAAAGGAATTTGATTGTAAAAGTTAATGATAGAGATATATCTGTTAAAAAGGTTGATGTATTAACAGAGATGAAAGCATTGCTATCATATGCTGTTGGATGTATATTTGATCGATATTCACTAGATAAAAGAAGGTATATATATACAATGATTCAAATATTAATACAGATAAATACAACCATATGAACAATAATACTATTATATTTTCAGATGAAGAATATTTAGAAAAATGATATTATAAACTTGATTTGTGAGTGGCTGAAATATGCTTTTTGGAATAAATAATCTTGAAGAAAATATAGAATTTATAGCAGATTCATTAGGGTGGTCAAGGAGGAACATCTAGAGAAAAGATAGAAAATTATTTTTATAAATGATTTTTATTTTCTGAACATATAAAAACATATCAAAAAGCGACCAATCTACTGGCTATTTGAAAGTGGAAAGCAGAATGGATTTAAGGCACTATTCTATCTACATAGATATAATGCAGATACTATTAGGAAATCTACGTATTGACTATCTGCACCGTATGCAAAGAATCTATGAGAGTGAGATTAGTCGATGCAGGATAGTATAGAACATAAGTACCAATGCCAGAGAGGTAGCGGCGGCAACTAAAACGAAAAAGAAAAGCTCAAAAACAACTAAAGGAATGTAAGGAATATGATGAAAAGATAGCCCACCTGGCACTTAGCACGTATAGACCTTGATCTGGATGACGGTGTAAAGGTAAAACCTACAGAAAACTTCAGACTGCATCAGATGGTAAGTTCTATGAGGTACTGGCAGACTCAAAGAATATAATGAGTAAAAATAGAAAATATTGGTTAGAAATAATAGGTATTTCAATAAGTACAAATATAAAAATCTCAAGTGAAGTAAAGTTTATTGCCGACAGGAGCGAAAGATACTTAAACGTAAACTGACTAATATATTTAAAATACGTTATAATAAATAAAAGTAAAAACAATAGTCAAAAATCGTTACAAGGTGGTGATTATATGTTATATGAATATTTGTTAGAAAATTATAAACCGAACGAGCCTATATTTACATCAGATATTGAATTGGGGGCTGAGTGGAAATACTCTTAGACATTTACTAAAAGCAACTTTGTGATCAGGTATTATTGAATCGCTTTGATAAGGGAGTATTTTATATTCCATCACAATCGAGATTAAAGGGTGGGAAGCTATTACAGCCGGAACAGTGGCTAAATATAGATATATAGTTCGTAGAGGTAAAGTGGATGGATATTATAGCAGTTTATACATTTGCATAACTAGTGGTAGTAACTTCACAGGTTCCTGTTACAGTTGAAATAGTATCAAATGAGGCGAGTGCAAAGTAAAGGGATATAAAAATCAAAGATCAGACAATTCGTCTTAGAAAACCTAAAACAACTGTAATAAAAAGATAATGCTAAAGTATTGTAATTCTGGATTTGCTTTGTGAGGTGGATAGATTATCGGATGAAAGTGAAGATGTAATTTCTGATCGTATAAGAGATATCATAAAAAGGCAGATATACAGAAAGCAAAAATATTGACTCTATATTTCATTGTACCCACTTAAAGTATATAAGAATTTCTATGAAATGGAGTTATATGATGTGTTTGCATAATGACAAGGAGCTATTTGAAGAAGTAGTATATGCAACTGCAAATGAGATTGGTATCCATATTGCGATTATAGAATTGATATTACTATGATTTTAAATTAAAAATATTTTGCAACTAAAATAATGACAGTGTGTTGATAAATAACGAATATATTATTATAATTTAGCTATAAGGAGGTATATATGATGACAACAAATTTGAATATTAGGATAGATAAGGATATAAAAGACCAGGCAGAAGCGTATTTTTAATGAACTTGAGAGCAATATGACAACAGCTGTTAATATATTCCTGCGAACAGCTATTCGTGAACATGGTATACCTTTGAGTTAAAACTTGATGCCCTAATGAAACAACAGTACAAGATCGAAGAAGGAAAAAAGAATGATGTCGGATCCTTTTGGCTACCGAGGTATTCCAGTACGGATGATCTTAAGCGCACTGGAAGTATGGAAATATGATGTACAATTTACAAATCAATTTAAAAAGGATTTGAAACTTGCAAAAAGCAAAGAAAGAATTTAGACAAACTGTTTGAGGTAATTGATATTCTGGCTAATGGCGGTACTTTGATGCAAAATACAGAGATCATGATTTGTCAGGAAACTATAAGGGAAACCTGAGAGTGCCATATAGAGCCAAACTGGTTGTTTATTTATGAAATATATGATGATATACTTGTTTTAATGCTTTATCGTTTGGGTACTACACTCTGAATTATTTAAGAAGTAAATTATAAAAAGAGTTAAGTCATAGATCCGGACAGTGGAAGGTGGTAGAGTAAATGTCAGAATTAAAACCCTAAAACAAATAATAGATCGTCTGAATGAGGAATTTTGCAGGGTGATACCAGGAACTGGTATTTTGGTATGACGATAAAGGAGAGTTTGCTGAGGATGTGCAGAGCATAGAGCTGGCAAATGCTAAAGTGTATTTTTGGAAGCTGATAATCAGTTCTATACAAAATACTTTTTGAGAGAAAAGATACAAAGAACAATTATCTTGCATATGCTCCATTCCCAAAAACTCTGATGTTAAGGACAATCATCTGAAGATACATTACTGTATTCAAAGAGATTTTTGCTGATCGTGCTTCATTGCTTTTCGTTAGATTTGGGAATTGATGAGAAGTATAAGGCAGTGATAGAGAAGCATATAAAGTTCTTTTGCCAACAAGGGAGAAGTAGAAGATTTTACTGATCTGGAGATAGAGAAATTCAATGAGGAAAAATATTCTTATAGGTCTTTTAAGTAGTATTTGTCGTACCAAAACGTGCTCTTTTGAAGAGGTGGTTCGTGTGATTTTGACAGATGGGGAGCTTGATGACACAATTCATTACTGAAAATCATATGATCTTTTAGATGATTTTGGAAGCTAAGTGAGAAGTATTTTGGATATATAGATATGGAGCCGACTTTTAGAAAGCTTTTTGTAATCACGCTTTTGTGACATATACGGCAAAAGCATATTTCATCAGATATACCAAAGGAGTGGAATCATATATCTCTTATAAACCGGTAATATCATTGCATTTATGGACAGTATTATGAACAGTGTATTGCACTGTGATAAATATGATCAGCTTTCTGATTTTGTAGATGTTAAATTGAGTGTTGAAAAAACTTTTTCAAAATATTCACTTGAGATATTCTTAAACTGTGATACTTTCATATGTGTTGATCAGCTTTTTGATTAATTGGATAGTGGAGCGTCTAATTGCAGAGGACATAGGAGCAAAGCTGGATGGTTTTTCTATTATAGAGATTACCGAAAAAGAGAAAATGCATTTTGGGGTAAAAATAGGATGCATTTATCGTATGCTAAAGAGTGCATACTATATTGTGGCAACAATAAATTATAGTTGTAATGATGATTTTTCATCCATTCTGGAACAATATTTCAGCTCGGATTATAAGATTGATCAGAATATAGAAAGTTCTATTATGAATTTGATAATTTGATGACACATATATTTTTGAAGGGCTGCGTGAATCTTGTAGAAAATATATATACCAATGAGTATTTAAACAAGCTTTATACCTAAGTGGAAATGATGCGTTAGCAAGAAGAGGATGCTTTTTACAAGGTTGCCATTGCAGATTGACTTACTGACAGCAATGTTCAAAAATGCAAAGGAGCGTACAGTCGTTATCATATCAGATGCAATGCGTTATGAAGTTGGTCAGGAAACTCATATAATAATCTGGCTGACGATCCGAAATGTAGGGTAAAAGCTGATAAGCAACTAGTGTTTTACCTTCATATACCAGACTTGGAATGGCGGTACTATTACCACATGATAATATTACAATGACGACGATTACCGGGTATTAGTGGATGATGTACTTTGTGACAATCTTTTGGGAAGACATACGTATTGCAAAAGCATTCACCAAATAGTATGTGTGCAGTTTGATGATATAAAGAGTTTAAAAAGGCTGAGCTTTAGAGATATTTTCACAGGTAAGCAGACAATATACATCTCATCACAATCAGATTGATGCCAGAGGTGATAAGGCAAATACTGAGGATGAGGTATTTGTATTGGTGGGAAGCAGTGGATGAGATAACAGATTTGATTCGCCGTACTTTCCACTAATGCAAATACTATCACTCTACAATTACAGCTGATCATGGATTTATTTATAAAGAGATAAGGTTACAGAAAGTGATAAAATCAGTGGTGAATGATAAGAATGCATTCGTAAATCGCAGACTTTATTGTGGCAGATAACTGCTGTGAATGAAGACGGCATCACTGCTATTTCTACAGGAAGGGTTTTTGAGAAATCAGGACACAAAGGTAGTTTCATTCTATTAGCAGCAATGTATTTAAGGTTTCAGGCGGTGGACAAAACTTTGTGCATGGTGGCCTTCTCCACAGGAAATGTTGGTACCGTGGTGGATGTGAAGATGGAGCGTGGACATATGGATACAAAGAATGCATCTATCGCTCTTATCAGTATGGTACAAAAAGATTACAAATAGGTTACAATGCTTGATTTCCTACAATCAGAACCTGTAAGGATACAATAAAGGCAACAAAATATAAGATTTTTCTTTATCTCAGAAGATACTGAGAAAATTTCAATGATATCAGCTTCTTTGCAGATAGCAGAGAAACAGATACGCAAAAAGAGAATATTCCGTATGAAATTCAATTTAAAGACAAAAGATATGATAAAAATAAGAAATATTATCTGGTTGTTGTAGATGAAAGTACGGGAGAAGAGATCTTCAGGCATATGGTGATTATAGATTTGGTGTTTGAGGATTAAAACCGCTAAAATAATAAAGATTCGAGAAATTTATTTTTCGAATCTTTTTCTATAAAAATAAAGTTTTTAGATTTATGATACAACAATCTTTTGGAGCCAAATTGGTAAAATAAATTTAAATAGTATGGAGAAGTTATAATAATGGGAAAAATGAAGAAACGAAAAGACTACAATACAAGAATTAAAAAGAATCAAGAACAGGTGGACAGGTAGTATTACGTGCATTTTGCTTATCAATTTTTATATTCTTTGCTACTTTGATATTGTCTACAAATGATGTAAATACAGTATATTTCATTTAGAGGGTATTGAAAGATATTGATAAAAATAACAGTTGATTCAAACAAAGAAATGCATATTCAATTAAAATTTTCTACAATAAAACAAAGTGCCGACTTTTAAAGAGTGTATTAAAAATAGAAGCATATCTAATTGATAAGAATAGAGAATTTAAGTTGGTGTATGATTTTGATGTTGCAAATGGAGATTTAGTAAAATATTATCGAATAAACTTGACAGTATTCTAATAATAAATGGAAAAATGTAATTAGTGAGATAGAGAAGAGAATGCGGATGGAATTGGAGAGGTTTTTTCTATATGAAAAATTTTATGAAAAGTACTCCATTTTGAAAAGGAAGAAAAGGAGGAGCTATGTGTTGAAATAGAAAATTGTTGATTGATAATTTATGGAAATCATGACAGATAATATTGTTATGTATGCAAATGCACTAAAAATTCGTTGCTTAGAAAAGATGGAACAAAGAGGTAGTATCAATAAGGATGAAGTAGATATATTGATTGCATCAACTACTGATAATATTAGTAGAGGGCACAAAAACATCCGCATATGGTTGGATCAGAAAGGTTATTTTTGATTATAGTGACATAAAACACAGATTTTGATTTATTATGAAGGTAAAAAGCCATCGTTTTAATGATATTTTAAGTTACCTGTTGAAAGAGAAGTTTTGGAAAGTGAAATCATCTATAGAAAGCAATAGAGTAACTGTAATTAAAGCATCAAGTGGACAGGGAAACAACACTTGCAATGAAAGTGGCGTATAGTCTTAGAGAACAATACAGTCATATATCAGCTTCTATGGTGTAATGTATAGAAAAGAAATACTTAATATAATTTCATACTTGATATAAGAGTTAAAAATGGAGAAAAGCCACTGATTATTATTGACAATTTAGATTCTGAATTTAGTGAATGGAATGATTTGGCAAGTTTATTACAAGAAAATGTAAAATACCATTGTAAGCTTTATCATAACAACACGAGAAGATGATTGGTATAATTATGGTGGAGATATTAGTGGAATTAAGGCTTTGCAGGTATTGTTATCTTGAAGAAAAAGAAAGCAAAAAGAATTTATGAAGTATTGAGTAAACTGTAAGATTGTATCCATCAATCAAAGATTAGGAAAATCTTTCAGAATGGTTGAAAAACAAACTATTGATAGAATACATATATTTGTTGACTCAGTGGTGAAATGTTGGCTGAAAGAATAAACAGCCAAATAGTGAAACTGAATAATCAGATACAGGAAAAATAAAATGCATATTCTTAGGAAAGTCTGTTTTGCAGATATAGTGGTAATAGAATATCAGTAAAATAAATTAATAGGTGGTTTGACAGAAAAGACTCGAAAGATTACGGAGAAATATTGAAAAGTATTGAAAATGAATTCTTTATTAAAATTGATGATGACTCAAAATATATTGAAGGATTGCACCCAGTCTCGTTCCCCAGCATATTATAGACATGATTGCATGAGTTTATAGAATTGGAAAAGTACGGCATTACAAGTAGTAAGTATTACAGATACTGCTTATTATGCGAAATTATTTGCTTATTTTCCTAAGCTGATAAGAGATAAAAGAAATTTTTATTTGAGCTGGTAGATAATTTGTGGCAAGAAGATGATTTGAGCTGTATGTAGATGCTTTTACATGGAGTAGTTTTCAGGTAGTATAATGCAATACTATTTATAAGAATATATACGATGATGCAAATGAGCATAGTGGGCTACATCTCACAGGACATGGAATTGAAATCATGGTACAAGTTTTGAGGAAAGTGAGTCTGAAAGATATAAAGAGACTCTGGACAAAATACGAGGAAATATTTCAGGATAATGAAAATATATAAAATATTTACATCTTAGAAATAATACTAAAAAGATAGAATTGGAAGAGACAGATATATTTTATTTATCGAAAAGCTTTATATAAAACGTCTTAAATTCAAAAGAAATGTTTAATACTGACATCAGATATTTATTCCTATTCAGTAATTGCATACTGGCTGATAAAAATAGATCCTTTATTTAATTTGTCGAGACAATATTTCTTTCGAGTTATTGTGGAATACCCAGCAGTAAATATTCTAGGTAGATACAACTGAAGCTTCCTTATGGCGGTACTGCGCTTTTTAGGAAATAGAACAGTTTATATAGAATATGTTAATAATAATATAGAATCTGTTTTGGAAATATTTGCGAGACATGACGATCATTAAAATATACATTGATATGGGTAAATACGAAGTTTCTGTTAGTGTATATTCTAGTACCTATGAAATAGGTAATGGAAATGAGGGAAAGTGTTTCCATGAGGTTGAATTATGTATGTGGAAATGCTGCCTGGCTATTCAGTACGTGATAGTGCTGACGCAGATTAGACCTAATATGAATGTATTGTCATTTTGTGTGATATTCCTGGTGATGCACACTGAGACTATTCCGGGCTAAGAAATCTCTGTAATTGGATTTCATAGAGAATTTGCATCTCTTTGGAGTAAAACAGTGCTAGTAATTATGAAAGGACTGAGTGTTTATGATTGGTTAGAGATATTGGTTTGGTAATGAGATCTACGATGTTGTGTGAATATATATAAGGGATATTGTTGTATATGTTGAAAAAGGTATTGCAGAGAGAGAATTGTAATAGCTAGTATGTTTGAAATAAAGAATGTTAAAAATAATTTTGTTTTCACTATGGATACTGAATAAATAAGAAATTTCTATGGGAGTATAGATATCCATTTGAAGATAGACTGGATTTGATGAAAGGAGGCAAATTTACCCCAGGAGGATCGGCAAAATAAAAAGAGATCAAAGTATAGTAAATTTTAACAACCAATTTTTGACGGACTATTGACTAAGGATGAAAGATAACCAAGACTAGCCAATTAATTTACAGTAGTACGATTTTAAAGCACGGATAATGCAAGAATATGTTATGTATAGCGTACGGAACATAAAATATTGGTAAAAGAAAATCTAGAACTTTGTATACAAATGAAAAATATATACTCAGGAATTAATGGATATGATGTATAGTATTACATATGGAACATGCTCCTAATAAATGACTTTTAATATAAGTTTCAGGTAAAACTTGGAATATATATAGAGAAGATAAAGCTAATTGCAGCAAGGAGAATGCATTGAAGGGAATTAGTACATAAAATATTATGTGGAGTTTTTCCATATAAAGATTACTTTGAAGATGTGTTAAGTTATTATCCCAGTATGATAAAAAGCTATTAAAGAATATTTTTGAGGCTTAATGAGTGTTTGAAATATGTTAATTATGTATTCCGTTTGCAGAGCATGAATATACATATTTGATAGTTATATTTTACGACGAGAAAACAGTACGAAAAGAGAATGGTTTGAAGATTCCAAAGACTTATACTTACATTAGAGAGTAGTGAAAAGTGGAGAAGATAGATCGAAGACATGATTTTCGAATCCATCACCGGTGAGAGATTACAACAAGTATTATGAAGTTGCTTTGAGGGTAAGTACTACTGACACTATGGATAATGAGTGAGTTACGAACGTATAGAGTGAACTTTTTGTGGGCAGCTCAAAATCAGAGACAGATACTGATGGAGATGAGGATAAAGAATATTTATTTAAGCTTGAATATGAGTTATAAACGTAATGTGAGGATATACTTAGGAAGTATAAAAGGTAGCATTACAAATGATAAATATTTATTTATAGAAACTTATGTAAAGAAGTAAAGGTGCTTGTCTGGATAGTGAAATTAGTAAAGTTTTATGAATACTTAATATCTTCTGCAGACATTGTTAGTATAAATATATAATAATAACTAGTATTATATAGTTTAAATTCAATAATGCTTTGATATTAATAAAGAGGAATATACTATTATTGAATATATAGGAGGTATTTATAAGCTTTGAAAAATGCCCTATTTGTGGATACTATACTTTTTGAAGAAGGTTTAGGACTTACATTTAATATTTGTCCTGTTTGCTTTTGGGAAGATGATATATTTGATTATGATGATCCGGATGCTGATACGGAGCTAACTGTGTAAGTCTTCAAGAAGCAAGACAAAACTATTTAAAATTGGTGCTATACATCCTGATTTTTATATGTCAGACCGACTAGTGAGATGAATTAAAATGAGGTTAGTGTATGTATGCAGACCACTTGAATAAAGAAAATTCAATATAAAAGATAAAGTAATCACCCCATACAAGTCCCCTGATATAAATTCTCCACTAATTGTTTTAATACTTTTGAAGGTGATGGCGAATGTATATCAGGCATTGCCATACATGGGCTGTACTTCTAATTTTAATTTTAGCTTGTTACACACTGATTGGAATCATGATATGTCACCATGGTATATGCCTTCAATCTATTCTAAAGAAAAATCTTTTAGCGGCGTGTGCAGATGAGTACTCTGAGATTGCTTATAGATGAGATTTTGCCAAAGGCAAAGGAGATGATAGATGGAACCGATCTGTAGAATAACAGGATATTCACTTGCAGGTCTTTTGCTGTTTATGCTATGTATAAAACTGATGTGTTTGACAGAGTGGCAAGTGTGTCGTGGCCCACTTTGGTTTTATGACTTTATGGAATATTGTAAAAGTAATGATTATAAGAGGTTTGGATAAAATTTATTTTTCTCTGGGGGATAAAGAGGCAAATACACGCAATCCGTCATTAAAAACTGTAGAGTATAATACAAGAGAGCTTTCAGAATATTTTAAGAACCTTTGGGGTCGTGAGGTAATATTTGAATTAAATCTGCAATCATTTTCACAGAATACAGTTATTCGCAGTGCAAAGGGGAATAAAAGGCAATTTTATAGTTTACAGGATTTTTAATTATTCAAAATAAGAAAGAGAAAAAGTGGGATTCGGAAGTCTAAACAAAACATATGGATTTTCTAAACGAATGTAACTGATAATGTTTGAGTAGGCGATAGGAAGTTTAATCGGTCGCGGAAAGTCCGGTATAATACATATGTTCTCTGGACTGATATGATTAATACAGAAAGAATTGAGCTATGAATGATCTTAGAGAAGATAACGATTTAATAAAGAAAATGACTGACCTTATCCTTCAGTTTGGTTCGGATACATGTGGACCCCGCCATGCATCGGTATAAGCTGGAACAGTGGATGAGTGAGCATGAGTAGAAGCCCGATATGTAGATATAGAAAACATGGAAATCAGTTCAGATGGGCATTTTTCTCCGCACTGACTGTATTGGTATATAGGGACGGTCAACTTGTTGCACGAGAGACGGTTATTTCGGTCTGGATGCACTGCTTGGAGATATTGACGTTATCTCGAATTGAGGAAATAAAGATGCAGAAGTTGAAGGCGAAGTATTTTGTTTTAGCAGGATAAATTTTGCAAATATTATTGATATTTTGAGAATAAAAGGAAACACAAAATGGGGAGAATATAAACCACCGTTTCATAGCAGACGGACAGAATTACAAACCTCAGCTACAATTAGTGAGCAGGTTGGAAGAATTACAGTACTTTCACATGGAAAGCTGAATCACATTTTTAAGAAAGGAAAATAGAATAAGAACAATTCATTCTTCACTTGCTATAGAGCAAAATTCACTTTCTTTAGAACAGGTGACTGCTATACTTGATGGAAAGAGTTTTGGGAAAATCTAATGAAATACGTGAAGTTAAGAATGCTTATGAAACATATGAGTTAATGCTTTCACCTGGATCCCAATTCAGTAGAGATTACTCAAAACACGGGTTATGATCAGAAGTGTTGATTCCTCAGAATGGAACATTTCACCAGTGCTGGTGGAGCAGAATTTTTGATGTGATATTTGTTGTGCATATGCACTCACCTGCCAAATTTAGAAATTGCCTATGCAAATTCAAGAACTGTTTGACTGGTGTAAAAGGATTCAGAAATGCACGCTGATTAAAAGTGCTGTTTTCATTGTGAATTTGAGTTTTATTCTATCCCTTTGCCGGATAGGAACGGACGTATTGGAAGGATGTGAGCACAGTTGTTACTTGGTAAATGAATGAACTGTGATCGCTACATGCCAATTGAAGAGTTGATGCTGAAGCGAGACAACAAGATTATTATGATTCACTTGGAAAGTCGGACAAAGAAGCTGGACAGTCAGCTGTTTGTTAGAATTACTGCTCGAGATGTACTGGCGCCTCTTGAAAGAGACAGTTAGTGGTTGGAGAAAATGTAAGGTGGATTATGGGATTATTTGATCTCATTTAAAAGAACAACAGAAAATCAGTTTGGGATAAGTTTATAGAGAAAAATATAAGCCGGATAAGGATCTTGCAAAGCCGTCGAGATCATATAATAGGTGCTTGCAGTAGTGCCGGAGTAGATGAGAAAGATCCTTGATTTTATTAAGGAATATGGCTTCAGTAGTAATTATGGAGACGGTATTAGAAAGCTTATAGATCCGGGAAGAAGAAATACGTGGACTTGGCTTTTATAGATGGCTTGGAAAAGAAAGACTATTCAAGAATTCCTTTATGATGACAGGCTGATGAAGTTTGTTTTACTTTAGAAATCTTTGGTGACGGTGAATATGATATGTCTATGGATATGCGTACAAGAAAGATTTCCTAGCCAAGTGGCAGGTATACCGATGGAGGAGTTTGTAGAATATCTTGTTGACAGTGAGGTTGAAGAAGATATTATAGGCGGAATCTGATGAGGCAAAAGAAGCTGGAGTTCTGCCTTTAAATGATATACTCACTTTGCACCTGCATTGGTAACAGGCGGTGCCGAAGAAATAAAATATGTAAATAAAGGTGACGCATCCCACTCACTCGTGGTTATTGCTTTGAATGGTAATTAAAATGACTTTCACATATACAAGCTTTATACTTGTGAAATGTGAAAGTCATTCTCTAATTTTAATTGAAAATTTATAGAGGACACTGTTTTTCGGTCTTAAAGAAATTAAGCTCTCATGGCACCGTTTGACATATCTTCCGAGATGATGTGTATGAATTTTGCCAAGCTTTTGTAGATAATAATTCTGTAAAATAGGAGCAGAAGCTATAAGTCCCGCCTGTAAGCATAATCTCACCCTAGGAGACCATGCTTTGTTTGAGCGAGATTTATAACTTCTTATTGGCTACTGGAACCTCATTACTCCTGCACCTTCTATATCTCTTTTTCACCGGATCCTATATGGCTTTATAACCTCTGATTCTGCAAAAGACTGTATTACACAGTGAACTTGCCTATGAGGAAAGTGAATCACCCATGGATGCAAGAGCATAGTTCTTTCGAAGTCTGTTGTTACCCAATCTGTTTGCATGACTTTCACACAACTTTACCTATGTACCTGCCGCGCATGTTGCTCATTCATTAGGAAGTCTCGAAACCATACCGTTTTCAGAGGCTGATTGTCTTGTGTCCCGACCGCCTCTCATCTATTACGGTTCCGTCAACTCCAAACAGTGCATAGGCACCCTTTTTGCATGGCGGGATTATTTTCTGTTATAACTATCTGCATAATCCACACGATTCTTCCATGTCCCGTTGCGGCACGCCTCATATTTTCAGAAAGGTCCGTCATCTTGCCCAGCCTTTGTAAAATATGCAGTTTCCTTTTGCTGTTCCAACTCTGTAGGTATACAGATTTGCAGGGCTATCATCATCATGCACTACCACTAGAGCGGTGGATCCTATATCTCTACCTACATAATATTGTTTATCCATTTGTTGAGTTTTGTCCTCTCGTTATACAGCTACGGTTTTCAAGGAAGGCTTCTAAGTCGTGTCTTCAATCTGTCCGACATCAGCCTTTAGAATAATCTGTTTCTATCTTCAGATGAGGTACACCCTAGCAACCACAGCCTTTTAACATTATATGATTCTATGGAGAGTAACCCTGTGCAGGCCTGAAGTATTATTTCAGCGACTCCATCCACCTGATATGCATCTATACATATCTGTTGTAAAGTCAAGAGTCTGCTGTCATTAGGGGCTCATTACGGAGCAATTGATATTAGAGATATTTTGCAAGGAGCTCTCCGCTACAGGAAGAGTAGTATCTACTTTTTCATCTTTTTCTCTGTTTGTACCTGCAGGATTATCACATCCAACTACATCGGCACCAAGCTCCTCCAAAACTTTAATAGTTTTGTCTCGTACGCTCGCTCGTTTGGACATCCGGGTTAATCAACAATATTCTCGGTTTTCTATGCGACCTTACTTATAATTTTGCCTCCCCAATCTGCTCTTCACTCGATTCTTTGTGTCTTATCTGCTTTACAACGCTCTTCCATACTTGGTATAAAACTAAGTGTGCATCAAGTTTTAGCTGCATTTCACATCTGTGAGACTAGGAGATGGATTGAGTTTTCCAAGTTCAAAGATATTCAAGTACCAGATCTCGTCAGATCTTTTAACAATATTGCTTTTAACATCTTCTTCGGTAATTGTTACACCATAAAAAGTCTGCAAACTTTTTCCATTGTGTATTTCCGCCTCCCACATGTTTGAGGGCAATTTCATCCCTTGAGGGCGGAAGGTTGCATAACATAGGTTTTCGCTTCAAATCATTCATAAGCTCAAACATTTTCTCGTCACGGTGGTTTCACCTACTATAAAGTCGGAAAAATAGAAAATATGGGCGAGGTGTCGGTAAGAGCAAAACCGTAACACTGCCTTATCAATGGACAAAAGATTTGAGGGCAGATGGCACTCTGCAGCACTTATGGGTTCTTCACTGGTTTGCGCAAAGCGATACGGCAATTGTGGCTCCCGCAGCTATAATCAGCTCTGTGGGAACAAATGAGCAATAAGTTCCGATGGCTAATTTTTCCGCCATTGTCTTTGTGTTCCTTCATTTTCATATAAAGCCGGCGTCTTACGCATCTGTAAAAGACTCAGAAGTTTATCTCGGAAGTCGTAACATAATGAATTCTCCTAATTTGTACCAATCACTATCTTCCAATAAAATATATAGGTAAATTATATAAAATAGGATAAATCCTCAATATGTCTAGTTGATTTGAGTCCAGTAATGTGAATGGCATTATTCAATGACCAGATAAATACTGAATATGTTGAGAGCAAATATAGCCGGCAAAACACGACTTAAATCAGGTTTATTATTACTTATGGCTTTAGTATTTCTTTTACCCAGTCAGAAAGATTTTCCTGCCTACTGTGTCAGTTTGTTTATAACAAACTCCTGTCCACGGGAGGCAGGTTTTAATAATGACGCACTGATAGCACATGCTGGGATAGAGTATGACGCTGCCAGAAATATAGCAATACTCTTCTCTGCAAAGAATGAAAGGCAATTGCCACACACTTTGCATGATCTTTTGTGTAAAGCCTGAGTGCATCATCATAATGAAATGTAGAGCATTTCTGAAATATATATACGGTTATTGGTACAGAAAGGTTCTATACTATGTGCGAGCCAATTGTGCCTTGCTTCTGCAATTTCCTTTTGTCATCTTTATAACTTCACCAATTTCCATATACCCGCAGATCATATGGCGGATAGGAGGCACACTGCCCTTTATGCAGGGATAACTTTCCGCTTTTTAATCTCAGTTTGTCTAAACATTCCATAAAAAGAAAATATCACCGACATCAACGCACTGATTTATCGAGATGTGTTGCTGCTACCCCCATTGTCCAAAATGCCGGAACCAGTCAAACAGGTCTATCATCAATATCTTCATATATATCAGGATCACAGATGATAGGTGAGATAACTCAAAATCAAAACTGGATGAAGCCACGTTATAATATCTCATAGTTTTGTCCTTTATACTGTATATCTTCGTATCTTGCTTTTTCGATCGGGTATAGGGAGTGATAGTAGCACCGTCGCGAAGTATCGGACTCGCCACCTTCCCGGATTCGCTATCCATTCCTTTCTACTCATATTACTTATGTCGTCCTCCGTCAGATATAATTTTAACATATACAAATACAAAGCATATATAAACTTTAGAAATATATATAATGAATCGAGGGACAATAATTTGAGCACTACTCTCATACTGATGTTTTCATATTTAAAACAATTGCTGTCGCTGGTTGGTATTGATAATTTCGTTTATTTTACTAATTTCAGTTATATAGGAACATCACTATCATTTGGTATTGTTTATAAAGAATATACATGCAAGAAGAGTGCGGTACAATTGTTTGTAGGGCTTTATATACTTATATGTTTGGGAATGTAAAAGAATGAAATATGATGCAAATAGAAGGTTTTGGTACTATCTTTTTACAGGAGTTTTTGAGGCTGCAACTATTCACTATGTGGTGGCAAAAGATATTTGGGGCCGATCATATTTGGAAGAGGATGGTGGATGATGTATGTTGACAGCAATGATATCGATTTTTGCCATATAGATTCATAAGCATGAAAAGAAAAATATTGAATGGATAAGATATATAGTGTTTTTACTTTCATTAGGTTTTGTTGGCAACACTCTTTTATTGCAAAGGTAAAGCATCTTGATAGAATTATGTTCGTATCATTTATAATAGGTAATTTAGTCTATTATATAGTAGGTATAGCACTGCCTATATATTTGAAGATAACAGAGCATTTGTGCAAATATATCTGCCCTGATGACAGTAGCTCTAGTGAGTTATTTCTCTTTGGTCAGAATAAAAATGTGATACAGATAAATGCATTTCCTGTAATAAATGTAGGTATGTCCTATGGATGTTGATATGACGGACAATTCAAGAAAAAGAAAAATGGCACGGAGTGTATTCTATGTATGGAATGTGTCGGAGTTGTCCTAAGGATGCATTGTAAGTGAGGTATGATATGAAAAATGAGTATAAGATTTCACAACATATATTATAGATGGATATTGTTTATATTTATCTTTCACCACCATAGTAATTTATTTCATAGGTGAAGGCAAAGATATGTATTTTTGAAGGGCATTTATTTAATTCAAAAACTTTCGTACAATACTGAACATTGTATGGCTTGTAATGTTTGTTGTCATTTTGTGGTGACAAAATGTGTTATCTCCAAAGGACGGTATTTATTCCCAGATAGATTTGACGGTTCCATGGGAGATATATCAAATATTACATATACATGGATAAAACGAATTTAGCTTTATATCAACATGAATGCTCTTTATAATGTAAAAACTAGCAGTAATTTTATAGACATGATTATAAGCCAATATGTATTACGAATATTTCCAGTACTGTCTTTATTTCCGTTAAGTGCTTTTCACCACGTACCAAAGTGGATATAGTATTTCGGCACTTACTACATTATTTAATGTGGTCTTGAATGTAGGTATTGTACATAGGATATACTGCAAAACTACTTACTATCAGGTAAAACCTGAGTTGTTTTCTTACTCTTTTTAGCATTATACTGTATAAAGTCTATTATATTTCTATCGTGATGTTATAACAAACATGAAATATGGAAATTACCTAAGGCATGAAAACTTGAGTAAGGGTAGAAAACCAAATGTAATACATATAGTAAAATACATAAAACTCTCAAACCGCTTTTGCCGGAATGAGAGTTTTTCTTTTACAATACTTTTCTTTATATTACTTTCGGATAGAATCCGCTTGGATTCTCGTCAAGCTTGATAAGTATATTCTTCATCTGTGTATAGTGATCAAGGATTACCTTATGTGTTTCTCTACCGATACGATGTCTTATATCCTCCAAACGGAGCTCCTGCAGGGATTGCATTATAGGTATTTACCCAAACTCTACCTGTTTCAATACTTTGAAACACGGAATGCACGGTTAAGATCCTTGGTCCGAAACACCGCCGCCAAGACCGTGTATACACTTTCATTGGCATATTTGATTACTTCATCTTCAGTCTTAAACTTTATGATAACTGCTACAGGTCCGAGATATTTCTTCTCAGCGCATAAGAATCACTGAAGTTACATTTGTTATAAGTGTAGGCTTGCAGAATGATCCGTTTGCAAGCTCACCTTCTGTATAGCGTGAACCACCATACGCGACAGTAGCACCGTCAGCTACAGCTCTGTCTACACATACCTGAATCTTGCTACCTGAGCTTCATTTTGATCTGTGAACCCATCTGAGTATTAATATCAAGAGGATTTCCTACAACAATCTTGTTAAACTGATCTACAGCTCTCTTTTACAAACTCACTGCAGATACCTTCCTGTACAACTCTTGAACCTGCGTAGCAAACCTGGCCTTTGGTTAAAGAGGATACCAAAGCTGAACACCGTCACTGGCAAGGTCAAGATCACAGTCGTCAAAGAATATGTTTGCTGATTTTCCACCAAGCTCAGGTGTTGCCCGGGTATAGTTTTTCAGCTGCAGCTCTGCTACTGAATAGCCTATCTCGGTAGAACCTGTGAAGGCAAGCTTAAATCCGTTGTGATCGAGGATATACTGTCCTGACTTGCTTCCTGCACCTGAGATAACGTTAACATCACCCTTTAGAATAATATCCTCTATGTTTTGCAAGCTCAAGCATTGAAAGAGGAGTGAAGAGTTGTTTCTACTGGCCACAGCATCCTGACTGAGAGTACAGGTGCAAGCTCCATGCCGCCATAGGAGACGGGAAGTTCCATGGAACTATCTCAATCCCACTATGCTCGATAGGCTCTCTGAATACAAGAGAGAGTGTCTTTGAATCCAGGAAGTTTGAGTATCTTCCCTGTACGAATAGCGGAAGCAAAATATCTGAAATGATCTGCCGCAAACGGAATATCTATATTTAATGTCTCACGAAGAGGCTTACCGTTGTCAAGACTCTCGATATATGCAAGGTCTCTTTTGTTTGCGTCTATAACATCGGCAATCTTTAAAAGCATTTCAGCTCTTTTATTTTATCAAGATTCTTCCATGAATCAAAAAGCCGCCCATGCCGCATTTACCGCATCATCTACATCTTCCTTTGTAGCCTCTGCCACACTTGCGATCTTCTCTTGTTTGCCGGAGAATATGTATCAAAAATCTTGCCGTCTTTTTGAATCTCTGAATTCCTCCGTTAATAAAAAGCCCATACTTTTCGTCCGGTCTCTTTGCCATATTTAAAATACTCTTTCGAGTTATTAATCTTTAGTAAATTACTATAGATTGATTCTAGCATAAAAGAAAATAAAATGCTATATTTTCTAGTAGATAATTTAACAATAAGAATACAGATTTTTAATTCATAGTTACATTTATTACATCTAAAAACGATTATAATACCGATTTATTCGTCTTGCCTTTTATTTAGAAACACTAGTGGATTGATAAATTTTGATTCACAAGACATTGTATAATTATAATATGGTACTTATGAATGGATATTCTTCAAAAGTACGACTAAATTTTCATATCTGTTTAATGTTTTGTAACTAGTAATCAAAGTATCGTATAGTTGTGAAAGAGTTTTTCAACGGAGGAAGATATGCAAAAGAAATATGTTTTAGGAGTAATGACACTGTCAGCATGTACTATATTGACACAGGTAATGCCTGCCTTTGCAGGAATAATTGGACACAGTTCGGCAGGTTATAAGGCTGCGTGCAGACAGAAAGTATACGCACAAACTACAGATTTTACATTTTTGCCACAGATATGTATACATATCAAAAAGATGGAAAAGTGATATAAATCCATTTGGGCACAAAAAGTATGAGGGTGTTACATCAGATTCAATAGAGACTACACTGACGGAAGAAATATGTACAGAATAGTAATAGGAAACAAAAGACGCTCAAAAGATTCTTGTAATAGGAGCACCATGCCAGAGAATATATTACAGCTTCCAGTAGTAATGCGTCAGGTAAAGGAAGGCCGATAAAGGAGCGGAGGAGACAAAGTCTGGATGCAGTATGTATACATATGTTCCTATGTTAAATCCTGACGGAGAAAGGATATCACAAAGGGTATGGCAGGACTTAATAAAGAAGAGTCAAAAGAAGAAATTACAAGAGATTATTGATAATTGGTCCGATGGGGACTTAAAGAAAATCAGGATAAGTATAACTGGTTTTTAACAAATGGAAGAATAATTTAAACGGTGTGGACATCAACACAACTTCCCGACAGAGGGGTGGAATCAAAAGAGCCGACAGTACACTCAAACGAGCATTATAAGGGAGCAAGTGCAGGTTCTGAAAGTGAGACACAGGATCTTATAAAACTTTGTAAATAATGAGAAATTTTTCAGCTGTGCACTTAACTATCACACACAAGGACAGATTATATATTGGTCGAATCAACATGCATCTGCAGAAGTCGGTAATGGACAAAAGCGATGGCTGATATAGTGGCTGCTCACAGGATACAGACTTAGTGGCACTCGAAGCTGACGGATCAAAATTCGGTACAGGATTTAAAGACTGGCTTGATTGGAGAAGGGTATTCCAAGTGTTACGGTTGAGGTCGGAATAGGAACTTCACCGCTACTCTAAGCAGCAGATAGATACTACTGGCAACAAAAATGCGAGAGTTTTATTTTGATATTGCAAAAATATATTATTGAAAATAAGAAAAAGCCTTTAGGTACATAGCATACCCAGGGCTTTTGTTATTAATAATTCCAGTTTATAAGCAAATATATCAGTGATGAACCGAACATATCAGCCATTGCATGCATCAAAAGAAAGGTAAAAGACTTTTATTACTTTGTACATGAAAATAATAGAATAGTTCATATACCACACCTATTACCAATGACCAAAGAAGTCCTTGATCGTGTGGAATGATACTTCACCAAGGTTGAAAAATGCAAGTACTACCATTTATATTATCTTTACAGAGGTCAAAAGACCGAGAAAAGAAAAATTTTCATAAAATCCGTTTAAGAAAGCATATCCGATTGCAAGCGGTGAAAAGTGCCAGGAATTTATTTAATGCCTCCATCGGATTTATGTCTTGAGCAATGAAGGATCAAAATAGTTGTGGTCGCCGCTCACTGTAGTAACAAGGTCGCCAAGAGACCAATGATTGGAAAAATAGTACCGAACCCAAATAATTACAGACCAATGTAATCTTGTTTTCAATTGTTTATCAAAAATTTCTGATAAGTAAGTACAGTAACGCAATAATTGAAAAGAATAGACTGTAATGTAAAATTTCCGTATAAAGCTGCACCGTCTGAGGCAATATCCTAGATTCCGCTGAATCTTGTATAGCCTGTGGACTGCGACTGAAGTAATCCTATAAATGATTTGTGTCGATGTTATGATAAATATACCGAGCATACAACAGGTAACAATAGGATATCAAACCATCTCAAATACTTAAGCTTTTCTTTTCGGTCTGATGTCTATTCATTTTATGTCTCTTTCTTCTTTATATAATATATTTCTAAAAGCAAGAATATTTGCTTGAACATTTTGGTACCTAGAATAATATAAAACTATATATATGAAAAATCAATGTATAAAATAAATGAAATTTTTGAAATTTTAGGATACAATATAAGGAGGATGATAATATACGAAATTAGACTGAGAGATATCTTTCTTATGTTTATGGCATGTGCATTCCTTGGATGGATTTATGAAGTACTGGTTGGACTTTTAGAACAAACATGTCGGATATGTAAATCGTGGATTTTATTCGGTCCGTATTTGCTGATTTATGGTTTTGGGGAATAATAATAACACTTTGTGATGCCGATAAGAAATAAGAAAATACATTTAGGAAGAATAAGTATATCTTTTATGTTTTGGTATTTTGTCAACTATGCTTATAACTACAATACTTGAACTTATCGGTAGCTATTTTTATGGAGCTATAATGGGTGACTGGCTTTGGGACTACAGTAATTATTTCTGTAATTTTGAAGGAAGGATTGCTCTGGAGCAGTGTGAAATTCGGACCTGAGGCTGATAATAATATACCCTCATAGAACCTGCAATGAGATTTTGTATTGAAAAAGTCAAATCAAAAAGCTGTAAATATTTTACCGCATTGCTTGGTATTATATTTATTGTGGATTTGGGGCTTAGACCGTTTTTGGGTAGTAACTTTATAGGAAAATAATTTATTGGAGGTAAACAATGGATAGAGTTCCTGAAGTATGGTATTTGGATATATCCTGTATAGTAGGATTTGCAATTCAAGTTATATCTTTTATCTATTTCAGGAAGAAAAAGCGTGCGGATATTGCTCGTTTTTATAGGTGTAATAGTATTTATTTTCTTTGTAACGGTTCTTGAAAGTTCCCGTTCACAGAATTGTTTTCGGATTACCGTTCGGTGAGATTATAAAAAATAATGTAATACTTTACGCATTGTATGGTGGACTGATGGCTGCGATATTTGAAGAAACGGGAAGACTGATTGCATTCGGGATTATTCTAAGAAAGAATAATGATAAAAGCATAAATATGTATGTATGAGAGCAGGTCATGGCGGAATTGAGGCCGCATCTGTTTTGGGATTGACTATGATAGGCAGTTTGGCTCTTTCAGTTTCAATAAACAGCGGACTTATTTCGACTATTTTAGATAATATAGGTGGAAATGATCTTACACAGCTTAAAGATACGGTAAACACCTTGACTATGTCACCATCATATATATTTTTACTTGTATAGTTGAGCGAATATTTTGCTGTTATTTTGCAGATATCACTGTCTGTTCTTGTATGGTCAAGTGTTAAAGGAAAAGATATTTGTTTGCTTTAGCACTTTTAATTCATTTTGAGCGGATACTTTGATAGTTATATTGAACGGATTTCATGTACATTTAATTTATGTAGAGCTTATCTTTGTGTAGTTTCAGTAATAGTTGCGTTATTTTCTACGAAAGATATATAGTAAGAGTTAAGATGCGTTTTTAAAATGTTATGATATAATTTTAGAGTTACAATAAATAATAGAGATCGAAAGGGAGAATAACTATGAGGAATACAATGAATAATACAATAAGTGGGAACTATAAACTACAGAGGCATAGTTGTTCGCTGTCTATTATTCTAAACTTTTTATTAGAGAATGAACGATAAAGCCTTTGAAACAGACGAGAGGTTTTTATTTTTGATAAATTAACGGAAAATACGCACAGGCGTGTATTAGTGTGATGAAACTGTGGAAAAATCCATGGTAGAAAGAAAGTGCAAAAGTCTCAGGTGAGAATGATTTGTGATAATGAAGTATCAAGGGGCGCAAAGATTAGGTGTGCCCACAATGTTCATCCCGGAAAGGTAGGACCTATAGGCCTTACAATGACTGTGGGAAAAAGATTTCTACCTTCTTTAGTGGGAATAGATATCGGCTTTGCGGTATGCTTGCGGTGAAAACTCGGTAAAATAAGAAATGATTTTTATGAAGCTTGATACTGTAATCAGAGATAATGTTCCGCTCGGATTTGCTGCTAAGAAAAGATGTACATGCATATGCCGACAGAATTGATTCGTAATCTTAAATGTTTTTCACATATAAGATCTGAGAGCATTGCTTAGTCTTGGTACTAGGGTGGCGGAAAATCATTTTATTGAAGCGATACAGCAAAGAACGGTGAAGTTTTTCTTTATAGTGCATACGGGTAGCAGACATCTTGGAAAAAGAAGTGGCTGAGTACTATGAAAGCGGACAGGACATGAACTGAAAGACAACGGTATAAATGATATTCCCTTTGAAATGACCTATCTTAGCGGTAATTTGATGGAAGATTACTTACATGATTTAAAATCGTGGAAGAGTATGCGATATTAAACAGAAAAATAATTGCTGCTGAGATTATATGAAGTGGAAGGCAATGAAGAAATTTCATGTTCTCATAATTATGTGGATTTTCGGGAAATCAGCCTATATTAAGAAAGGGTGCCATTTCAGCGAAGTTGGATGAAAAGGTAATAATTCTATAAATATGAAGGAAGGTGTTTTACTTCAGCAGAGGACTTTGAAACGAAGAATGGAATAATTCGGCACTGCATGGGAGCGGGAAGAGTACTTTCAGAGGAGAAGTGAAATTCTTCGCATACGGTTTCCGAGTTCAAAAAGAGATGAAGGGTATCTATGCAAGCTGCATAAGTAAGGATACTTTGGACGAAAGCATCTCTTTGCATATAGAGGAATTGACTATATAAAAGAAGTTATAAAAGCTACCGTAAAAGGTGGAAAATGTTCTTACTCCCTATATATAACTATAAGGGAGGGGACAGAAATGATTTTACAAATAAGTGCAGTATGGGTCCGTGGAATGTCAAAGAGGCTGTATTCGTATATGTAAAAGCTTTAATGAAAGAAATTCTGTCTTTAGAGATTTTAAGTTATGTGAACGGAGAGGAAAGAAACTTTTATTCGGTGATGCTCTCGTCTGATGAGGATTTGTCATATCTTGAAGGTACCATGCTTTGATTTGTAAAAAGTCGCTATAGGCCGAGCATAAAAGAAAGAACTGGTTTGTGGATGTAAGTATTATTCGAACAGTTAATGTAGATGATAATTTCTCTAAGTGATATATAGTAGAGAAATTTCATGCAAGCGGACCGAGGTCAAAATGTAAAACAAGGTGGAAACGGAGTGAGGGTTATTCATATTCCTACAGGAATAAGGATAAGTTCAACAAGAGAACGAAGTCAGCTTATGAATAAAAAGGATGCTCTTAGAAAACTTGCAATTGTTTTGAAAAATAAGAATACTTCACAAATTGAACAAAGTAAGAACAATGGATGAGCAAGCATACTGAGATAGTAAGAGGCAAATCCGATAAGAGTATATGAGGGTGAAAAATTCAGGCTATAAACTTGAGGTGATATTATGGGTGATGGAGAAAATTACAATGTAGAAGAAGATATCAGTATAAGCAAAAGAGACTGTAGATGAGTGAGAATAAAAGTATGGAAAAACATCCGTGGCTAATATCAATACTTTATATTTTGGTATTGTATGGGTGGATCGGTTTTGTTATTTACGGAATGAAGTACTTTTAATTCTAAATAAATGGCTATCTATAGGGTTTAATATAGTATTTTATTGCGTTTATAACACTTTCCGACAGTTCAAAATTAGTAGAGTATTGCCTGAGATAAGAAGTGGAATATAGACTATTGTATAAAACGGCTTTTTATTTTTAAATATACCATTTTGCCTCTCACATTGTACTTTTTCTGGCACTTGTTATAATTTTCTGGGTGGACTAAGCATTTCACTTATAGCCTTTTATTTTACCTGCAACGCTCTTCTTGTGCCGTTTATACTTATGGCGGCTTTTATACTTTCACCGAGTAATGTTGGCAATCTCTTTATAGCCGCTTTTACCCGGATTTGTTTTTTGGCAGTAGGTACTGTAATTATCGGTAGAAAACAAAAAGAGATGAAACTTGGTAGCTGTCGTTTACATATACTCCTGCAGTTTGTCCCGGTGGCTGATTTGATAGATGCATTATATATTTTCGATACATTATTGGAACAGGGCAAAGAAATTGGCTGTAATTACAGCCGTTTCTACCGGCATATTTATAGCTGTAAGTATTATTTTATATATAATATGTTAAGAAATAATAATTCTAAAAGGAGATATAAGTGATATGGAAAAATGATTTTATATTAGAAAAAGACCGTATTATAAATGAGGAATCTACAAAAAGCATTTTCCTTGGATTTTAGGTATAATATATAATATAGTGGTTTACAGATGGGCGTATGTTATTATATCCTGCTAAATACTACAGTAAAAAAGAATTTGATACACTCACTCATATGTATATCTTTTCATTTTTATATACCGCTTATATTGCAAAATCATAAGCGTGAATAAGGCTATAAAAAGGAATGATATAAATTATTGTATTGACGGAGCTCTTTTTACGGATATGCAATGTTTCCGATTTCATTATTGTATGTACAATATGTATTTTTGGTGTAGCTGTGGGCGAAATATTTATGTTGATTGCATATGGTAGTACCGGCAGTAATCTTTTCGTACCGTTTATTGCATAATACCCTGTATTATATTTTTGATGATATGCTAACTATGTTTTATTGTTACACTGCAATGTTGGCGGTCAAGTTATCTGGTCCGCTGTTATAAAGATGAATATGGTTTAAGTAACAACAAATATAACAGGCATAAGGTTTTCGATTTATACCCGTAAATTTAATTGATATTTTGTATATTTCAAACAAATACAGGGACAGAGGAAAATCACAAACTGTAATTATAGCAGTTTTCCTTAATATTGATGATTCTAATAATCGTTGCGGCAATAGCAATCAGTAGAATATTATAGGTATATAAATGAAATCAAAAGAAACTTTTTAAAAATCATTGCTGCATGTATATTGCTTGCAGTAATGATTTTACTGATATTTAAAGACTTTCATGATATACAATCCCCTGATGAAAATATTGATCTACCGTAGAGTAAGAAATCTGCAGGTGTATTTTAAAAATAATACAAATATTGTTGTTACATCTAAATGTATTCATGCGAGATTATAATCTGGAGTTTGAAATAGAAGATTATGCAGCTTCAACAGAAAGTATTATGCTTTGCAATTACTGCAATAGGGATATGCCGGGGTTGATGGATGGAATGATGAAGTTTGAGGGAAATATAGATAAAGGTCAGAAAAACTATTGAATATCAATTGTAGAAGAAACACCCAGGAAAATTATTCCATTCGGAAAGCCAAAGAGATATGGTGGTACACAGAAAGAAAAAGCATTTTCTGAAAGAGTTCATATTATTTAGCAGCAGCTAGCAGGTGTTTTATATGAGTGAAAATTTATTAAACTTTATAATTTGGCTCAATATCGGGATGTTGAATAATCGCTATTGGAATCAGTTGTTTCTTTTCTAAAAAGCAGGCAGGATTTTGGGCAAATGTTAATTTGCCTCCGGTAAAGGATGTAAAGGGATATAATCATGCTACGGGGAAGCTGTTTGTTTTTATTCGGAGTGCTGATTGCTTTTGGGATCGTCTAGTATTATTTGATAAAAGTTCAGTATTTATATTTTTATCAATAATAGGAGTACTGATTTTCAACAATAGCTATGATGGTGGTATATATTTTTATATTGATGATAAATATGGGAAAAATGAAACAAAAAGAATTTTTAAAAATAATTGCTGCTGGTATAGTGCTTGCGGCAATAGCAGTACTTATATATACAGATTTTCTTATAAAAGAAACATCTACAAAGCGTCTCATATGCTTTATAAAAAGAAGATAGAGCAGAATTAAGAGCGTATCGACAAGGATGGTGATGGTGTTGATGACCAGAGCTGACATATTGAAAGTGCATTGGTATATATACAGACAAAACCCGAAGTATGAGAGCAGGTATTATATTGGCGGAACACCAAATGACGGTTATGGTGTATGTACAGATGTTGTAGCTGCGGCACTTTTCGGCGCAGGATATGATTTTACAAAGACTTGTGTCTGAGGATACAAACGAGCATCCGGATAATTATGATATACAATCCCCGATGAAAATATTGACTATCGCAGAATAAGAAATCTGCAGGTGTATTTTTAAAATAATACAAAAGCACTCTTTCACAGATCTTCTGAAATAGAAAGAGTGGCAGGGGCGGAGATATTGTTATTTTTAAGAAGCATACTGGAATAGTATCAGATAGAAGAGACAAAAACGGAGTCCGTATATTATTCATCATGAAGTAAATATCCAAAGAGCATATGAACAAAATATCTGAAAAGTAAGGTTGATGAAATAGTCGGTCACTACAGATGGGAATTGGAGAGTACAGAAAAAGATGGATATGATATCTTACATTTGGGTACCTAATGATAGGAGATAAGAATATGGACAAATCAAATATTGCTCTATTGGAAATATTAGAACTGGGTGATAATGTAAAGGGCACAACTTATGAAAGGATAAATCAATTGATAAAGGCACTTACAACAACAATTTCAATTAGGAAAAATTCCAGGAGTAGATATTGATGGTGTAGAAACAGGAATGGGAATATTAAAAATCTGAAGCGGCTGAGCGTAGAAGGTGAAACTAAAAAAAGAGCAAAAGTTAGTTGAGGTAGAAGTGAATGTGTTATTGGACGGAGAAAAAATAAGTATAGAAAAATTTAATTGTTGCACAGCTACCGGTATAAAATATGGACACCCTGTTTGGTGAATTGTTGAGAAGAAATTAAAATATAAACAATATTCAGGAAGATATCTAAAGGGAGCAATATGAAAAAAATAAAAAGAAAGTATGGATTATAGGTTTATGCTTTATTATTGCAGGATATTTTGCACTTTCGCTATGTGATTTTATGTATATCCCTGCTGACAAATATCCAGCGGTTATTAGGAAAAATTTTTACAGATAATAAAAATATTACTGTAAAGAGTATGGGTAATGTATGTCAAGTGGAAGACGGTATATATTTGTGTATCATGGTAGACTAATGTATATGGATAATGAGGGCAAAGCAGTAGATGAGGTATATTCAGGCTCAAATTATATAGGCTCAATTATGGGAAAATACTCGGATATCTTTTTCCTTTGTAAGGATATGTTCGAATATGCAAGATGAGTAGAGATATAGATAAAAAGCAATTGGAAAAATATAAATGGTGGGATAAAGCCTGTAATTAATGGAGAGGGAGACAGAAACTATATAGATGGCAAGTATATATACTTGTTTAATGGAGATATACTTAGTAAATATACTTTAGATGGTATCAAAAGATTTATTCATCTAAGATTTATTATGATCAAATAAGATTGGGAGGAGTCGGCAGTGTTGTATTTAATGAATACAGCATAGTATATAATAGAGGCAAGTTATGGGCCAGGTATAGGAGTAGATGTCCCATATCATTATCTGTTTGGATGGAATAAAGCGTAAAAATATAAGCAAAAAGAGCTGACTACATTTCGGTATTATAAAAGAAGCTTCAAGCTGGGATCGTAACAATACAACCAATATAGTAGAGACTTATGATATATGGGCAAAAATCTGGATGATAAAATAAGGAGTAATTCAGACAAGTGGGATATAAATGAAAGACAGAGATATGGAGGAATATGATTTAGTAAGTATAGGTTTATTTAGAGAAAAATCCTAATTATTACAGAGTATTAAACGGATATATATACTTTTACCAACCTATGGAGTTTTTGTACAGAGATAAGAATTATATAGATAAAATTAAGTTTAACGATACAGGAAGCGTAAGTAGAGAAGAAAAAGATAAAGTAGAGTTTACGGTTCATATGTATGTGATGCTTAGGATAAAAAGCAGAAGATATAGAAAAGGCGAAAGACGGCTCAAATATTGACTATGAAATAATCAATACGCCAAGGTATCCTATAGATTATGATGCTTATATAGAAAATTATGAAGTAAATGACAACTTTTTATATAGTGTATCTAATGGAGAGTCAATTATGGATGAAGAAGAAAGAACTAAGCTCTTTATTACAGATATGAACACAGGCACTATCAGATTGATATACAGTAGAATTAAGGATTCTGAAAGTACCTACATACCACAATTATTTTGTAGTGATAACTATGTTTTTATATGAATATAGTTATATAGCAGGAGAAGATAAACAACGTATAACAAGATTTGATAAGGATGGTAAAAACTGATGCTTGTTGTAGATTATACAGGAGAAGTCGTACGAAATCGGTGGAGCCGGGTTTCAATAATTGTATATATAATTTTAACTTTATAGCTTAATTTATGCAAAGGAGGGGCGTATGGGCACCTACTTGATGATATATTTATGAGTGACGAAAGAAGAAAATGCCTTATTGATATACTGGAATTAAATAATATATCAGATAAAACTTTTGAAACTGAAAATAGATTGCTTAATAGCAGCATTAACTTTGGATACTATGACAAATATGAGGATATTGGGAGTGGATGATGAAAAATAGTTTATAATACAGGAATGCAAACTATTAGGGAAATTATAATGAATTAAGATGTGGAAGGAGGAATATATTACACAAGTACAAATAGAGGATAGGGTACTATAATAGATACACCATATTATATAAAAATGAATCTGATAATAAATATGCAGATATCGATACGCTATTTACAGAAAATTTTATAAGAGATAAATAATGCACAAGTGAGGTCATATTAGAATGATATTAATAATAGTAGTAATTGTAATAATATTGTTAATTGTTTTGACTGATTTTTATACTTCCTTATTTTGATTTTATGTATGTACCTGCAGGTGAGCATTGGTTAAAAAGAAAAAGATAGCAGATCAGGACAATAATACAGGTGCTAAAACAATCTTGAAAGTGGAGCAAGGAGAAAACGGAGAGTATTTTGTGTATGAAAATCGCTTGTTATACATAGATAACAAAAGAAGGTAAAAGTAAGTGAGATATGTAAACACCGGAGCAGATATTGGGTATTTTAAATAAGGAGATGCTTATTTCTTTTTAAGAGAGACAATAGTCCATATATTTATAAGACAACACAAGATGGTATCACAAAGCTTATTGATAATGATGGAGCAACATATGGAAGGAAAACATATATAAATTGATAGACGCAAGATTGGAATATGACTTGAACGGAAAGAAGATTTTTCAATTGACACAGAGTATAATAATATTTCATGCAATTCCTTATTTGATGAATATATATTTTTAAAAAGCGCATAACGAAATAGGTCTTAGTGCTCCAAGATACTATTTATTTGATATAAATAAAATTAAATATACACATATACTTGATCTTTCAAGATATTAATCAATTTCCGCTGAATGGGACTCTTACATATTGAAGAAAAAGTAGTTCCTTTTGACAATGCAGAGAATATAGATAACATAGCTAGAGAAGGAAAGGCATTTAAATATAGGGGAGTAGAGATTTTAATGATTATGAATTAAAAAGTATAGAAATTATCACATTTTTCTGAAGTTATAAACGGGTATATTTATCTTTTGGAACACAAAGAATTGTATACAGAGATAAGGATTATAAAGAAAATAACAAAGAACAAAATGGGTTGGTAGATGATGAAGAAATACAAAAATAGAATGTGAGATATTAAATTATCCTATATTTCGAATTAGGGTAGAGGATATTAAAAATGCTAAGGAGTATTCTTACATTAATTATGAAATAGTAAATAAATATCCTGATATTGAAGGTATTATAAGAAGATTTTGCTATTAAAAGATAGTACAATATATTTATTGAATAAAAGATCATGCTGTTAATAAAAGTGATTACAGAAATATTTGTCGTATATGCTATAGATAGCAGTACCGCTTTATCAAAAAGATTTTTGGAGACTCTTTTCATCAGAACAATCAGATCCAGAGTGTACAGATAATCATATTTTTACATATGAGTATAATACTATGGAAAGACCCGTATTACAAGAATCAACCGGAGATGGCAGCAACCCTGTTTTGGTAATAGATGAGAATGGGGATATAGTGATGAAAACCTTTATAAAAAGATAATTGATAAAAATCAAGTGTACAAGGTAAAAGCATAATGATGAAATATTGAATAGTTTATTGAGGTTGGATATTAGCGCTATGTAAAGGAGGGACACATGGCATACTCACTTGATGACATATTTATAGATAGTATTTTGAGGCAGAAGATATTTATGATGTGAATTTCAGGGTCAAACCAAATACACATCCAATACTTGCGGTTGAATGTTCAGTTACAGCCAAAACATTGAAAAGTATTGTGCGAAACCTGCATGATAAGGAATTTGACAATATTTATATATATATTGTGAGCAAAAGAGAAAGACTTATTTACGGGTATTGTTAAGGATTGTAAGTTAGTATGCAACAATAAGATAAATACTCTTAAAAATGAAAGTTATGGATTAGTGTAATGCTTGATAAAAGAAAAAGCATACAAGGATTTTTCAGGACAAAGAACTTACATAGTAAAGAAGTATGATCATGCTATGTCGATAGGTAAGGTGATATTCAATAAAGAAGATACTAAGATTGAAAGGCTGTTGTTTTCAGTATAATGAAACTGATTAGTAGTTTATGAAAAGAGTATCAGGACTTGGAGAGTATACTGATACCATTATTTTATGAAAACGAAGTAATATTAAAGTTATGGCTTACCAAGATCTAGCTAAAGAAATAGAATTAAAAGAAGATTTCTATGCATCAGGTACTCATATATATGATAAACCAAAGACTACTATGACATAAAGGGGATTTATCATATGTTTTATCTCTGATGAGGATTATGAACTTGAGACGGTAGTTAAAAATAAAGGTTTAAGATTTGTGATATGTGGAAAAAGAGGCTCAGACAGTTGAAGGACCCTAAGTTTCACTATAAAGTTTGCAAGAGGAAAAATATAAGTAAAAGGGTGTTTATAATGAAAAATAAGAGGTCTTGTGATATCCGCAGAAGTTGTAGGATGTAAAAGCAGAGGATGTATTTGTAAAGTTTTCTATGGAGAGCGGGTGAAAGAAAAAGGTATAAACTTGAGTGGCTGCCTGTTACCGGAAAATGTTATGTGTGTGCATGCCGGAAGTCGGAGCAAAGGTAAAAGTATACTTTTGGAAACAGTGATGAGGGGTAAAATGTATTTGCCATAGAATGTGAAAATGTGTCAGCTTTTTCCAATGAAATAAAGGGTATAGTTACAAAAGACGGTAAAACAATACATATAAAAGATACCGGAGGGAATTAAAAGCAGATAATAAGGTGAATATATCCGGTAAAAACATACATCGAGTTCGTCTGATCTCATTATTAATGTCAGCAAGGAAGAAAGTAAAGATTAAATCTGACAAGGAAATATTCTCATTTTGTTTTGTACTAAATATATTCTAGCACCAAGAGGCTAGGAAAGAACTTAGAGATTATATTATAAATAACAATGGAAAATATGATCCGATAAAAAGAGTTATTTATAAATAGCAAAGGGGTAATATTAAATATGATTATAGGGGACAGAAGGGAAGGAGAGGCACAATTATTTACTAAATAGAAAAATCACTTTTAATATTTACTTTGTTTCTAATATTTTCTAGTACTATGGTATCAAATTTGATTAATAAAACAAATACTCAATGGGAGTGGGTAATCAAACCAAGTTTATATAAAGATATAAGTAGAGGAGAACTTATTTTAAAGTTTATAAGAACAGTGGAGAAGTTTGTATTATTGATGCAGTACCAAAGATATCTATGAGTATCCGCTTTTGATGATATTGATTTTGATAGAGAAAAATGTATTTATTGCAAATAAAAATTATTCTTTTTCTATGTTGACAAAGCAGGCAACAAGTTATCGGATAAAACTTATGAAAACATATATTCTTTTATGCGATGGTTTATCAGCAGTTAAGCTTTAAGGGTTTGGGGATTCGCAGATAAAAACTTCAATCAGGTTATTGATTTTAATTTTTATGATGTGCATTTATTTTATGAAAATTATGCTGCGGTTGTGGATAGGATAATAAATGGGGTTTATAGATATAGAGAAAATATAGTAATAGACTTTCAACATGATGAAGTAATGGATTTTCATGGAGGCTTGCAGCTGTTACAGGGGGATAAATGGACTTTTATAAACAATAAAGGAATTGTAGTAACAAATACTTTTTATGATGAAATTAGTGATTTATATGAAGGTTTTGCGCGGTAGGCAAAAGATAAATGGGGCTATATAGACAAAAATGGTAAAAGAGGTCATAGAATGTAAAATAGTGATGATGCACATAATTTTTAGTGAAGGTCTTGCTGCTGTTGCAATTAATAATTATTTGGGTGACGGTTATATTGCATGAGCTAGATGCTAAGGAGACATTGTGATTCCTTTTTACTCATACAGTGCTATAAGTGGAGTTCCCTAATTATTGGTGAATTTCATGATGGGAAAGCCTTTGTAACAAAAGATTTTAGTATCTGTTATAGGGAAGAATGGAGAAAAATATTTTTCGAGGTAATTCCTGTGTTTCAAAAAGCAAAAATATTATAAAGAACATTCAGCAATGATTGGCACATTTATTCGAGATTCAAGTATGAAGATTAGAAAGTATGGTCTTTGAATTTAGAGGAGGAAATATTAAAAACCAATATTTGATTACATAGAAGACATATATGGAGAATATATGATAGTTGCTGACATAAAGAATGGAAACAGATATGAACTATGGCATAGTTAGAATAAAATGAAATATATTATGGCTATGTAAAAAGACCAAAGTTATATCATTTGATATTTCAAAAATATAAAAGATAGTTAATCATTGAGAGGACTATTAAGGGTATAAAAACACATAGGAATTATGGTGATGTGTTTTTATTGGAATTTTAGCTCAAGAGATTTTAAAGAAGGAAACAATGCTCCAGGAAGTCCTGCTAAGGAAAATGATGGATAGCTAAATACAGAGGAGCAGGATATATGATCTATATGGAAAGAGGACTATTATAAATTTGCAAAATATATAGGTGATGATGATATACTAAATCAAGGTTGTATTTATGTGTCAAACAATTATCCATGGGAATCTGCAGGATGGTATTGAGTAAACTCATAAATAATAAGATAAATGAAAACCGGATTTTCTGTTGAAGAAGTAACAAAAATGTGATGGAGATAATGCCTTAGACGAAAAGGAAAAAGGCTTATAAAAAGTGCTGTGAAAAGATTAAAAGAGTAGGTTACTACAGATAACTGTGATATTTTTAGTGATAATAGTTAGGTACATCTTGTAAGAATGGCAATATAAACAGAGATACATATATATCAAAAGAAGAACAGGCTATTAATAGTGTTTCCAAATACAGGATAATAAAAGATAAATTTATTTTAAACACTACTAATATGGAGATGCATATAGAATATCCTAGTATTTTCTGATATGTCGGACATTGAAAAGCAGGAACGAATCAATAAACTGATAACATCGGTGGGGACTTTATTATAATACATATGTACACAATAGTTTAAAACAAATAGTAATTATACAATTGTTCATACGATGATAAGTATATCAGTGTTTGCAAGATGTGACGGTTTTACTACAGTGGAGTGCAAGAAGGCCTAATTATGATTGTTTTACTTTAAAATATAGATTTAATAAAGGGTGAAGTAATAGGGGTTGGAAGATGTAATAGATATAGAAAAATTAAGAGTTAAATTTAAAGATAATTTTACAGTAGTAAGGGGCTTGATGAAAATATTCCTTTAGATGAGAGGGATGGGGAACTTTGATCATTATTTGAATATCATGTGATATCTGGTGATGAAACTTCATAATTATGATTTTTATTTTACAGATAATAAGATAGGGGTTAATTATAAGTGTTCCGGTAGATGCAGGAGGGTCATATATTATTCTTGGAAAAGTAGTGATAATCTGAGTGGATGATATAAAAAGCAAAGTTTATTGTGAGTATGGTACTAGTATCTTTGCATCATCAGATTGATAGTTACCTGAGCCACGAACGGAATGTCACTATCGTTATTACAAAATTGACTTTCCCATTTGGCAAGTGTACTAACACCAATACCAAGATTCTTACATACATTCAACTTGAGTAAAGATCAGGATGTTCATTTCGATAGTTGATAACATCCAGCTTAAATTAAGCTCTGAGTGATGGCTTTTTTACTTGACATAATGAGTTCCTCCTAAGGTTTATTATATAACAAATAAGGAAAATATCTCATTTTTGTTTTGTACTAAATATATTCTAGCACCAGTAAAAATTAAGTTTACAGTATAGTTTACATATAAGTATAATAGGGACATTAATAAAAGGCATTGTTTTATCGATGTCTTTATTTTAGATCTATCAAAAGGTGACACTATGGATGAGATAAGAGAGGTCGATAATAAAATTATCGGATTGAAAGATAACAAGTGAAACAAAGAATTGCATCGGGTCTTACAAATAAATTAAATATGGGGAACCGATAAAACAACTATGGAAATAGTATTGTCAAATGTTTGTAGCACACTTTAACCTGATATTTTTAATAATTTCCATAGGTACTGATTATGGTAGGTTCATTTAGAAATCTTACATTCCTACCTGTTATTATCGGAAATACACTTATAGGTATAGTACAAGAGTTGCGTGCGAAAAAGACACTTGATACGATGAAATTTTTAAGTGCTCCTCACAGTGACGTGATAAGAGACGGAGAACTTCAAAATATATTGTCTGAGGAGCTGGTAAAAGATGATATTATTCTTCTGAAAGCCGGCAAGCAGATTTGTGCGGACGCTATTGTTATATCCGGAAGCGTTCAGGTTAATGAACTTTGCTTACAGGTGAGTCTGATGAAATTGAAAAAGCTGTAGGCAGTAAGTTTTTATCGGGAAGTTTGTAGTATCCGGAGAATGCTATGCAAAACTTGAGAAAGTGGGAGAAGAGTCATATATTTCAAAACTCAGTACACAAGCAAAAACTATGAAAAGTAAAGAACAATCGGAGATGATAAGGCATATCAATTTGATTGTTAAGGCTGTAGGTATTGTAATCATACCTATAGGTGCGGTTTTATTTTTACAAAGCTTTTATGTAAACGGGGATACTCTTAGAAAAAGTGTAACTTCAACAGTTGCCGCCGTACTGGGGATGATTCCTGAGGGATTGTATTTGCTGACCACAGTTGCGCTTGCCCTAAGTACTATGAAACTTGCAACAAAAAGTACTGCTTCATGATATGAAAAGTATTGAGACTTTGGCAAGAGTTGATGTGCTTTGTGTTGATAAAAACAGGTACGATTACAGAACCTGATATGAAAGTGGAAGATGTGTTCTTATGTAAAGGTGCAAACAGTTCTATAGATTATTCGGATTTTGAAAAATTATTGTTTTCATATGCCCTTGCTTCAAAAGATAATAATGCAACCATGCAGGCTTTAAAAGAATATGCAAATAAGAAAGGAATTAAAAGGCATGAGGTAGCCCTGTCAAGGTACTACCTTTTTCTTCATCTCTTAAATACGGAGTATTACATTGAAGAGGGATGCTACATTCTTGGTGCTCGGAAATTATTTTTAAAAAGACAATTTTATATCTTTTGAAAATGAGATTTTAGCCTATACCGAAAAAGGAAGTAGGGTTTTACTTTTTGCAAAGTAAGACGGGAGTGATATTGAAGACGGTATCAAAGGAAAAGTAACTCCTAGGCTTTTATAGCTACAAATCCTGTTCGTGAGAATGCTGTAGATACATTTAATTATTTTAAGTCTCAAGATGTGGGCATAAAGGTTATCTCGGAGATAATCCTTTAACCGTTTCCACAAATTGCCTCTGGGCAGGAAATTGAAAAATGCCGAAAATTATATTGATGCAAGTTCAGCTTGATACCGATAAAAGAGACAGCAGGCAATATCTTTTTATACGGTCTTCGGTCGTGTTACACACCTAAACAAAAGCAAAAGCTTGTAAAGCCTTACAGGCAGACGGTCATACTGTTGCCATGACGAGGCGACGGTGTAAATGATATTTTGGCGATGAAGGATGCGGACTGCAGTGGCATGTCAGGAAGTGAAGCCGCCACTCATGCCGCACAGGTTGTACTACTTGATTCGGACTTTGCACATATGCCGGATCTGGATATGAGGGTAGAAGAGTTGTCAATAATATAGAGCGCTCTGCAAAGCCTGTTTTTGGTGAAAAATATTTTCTCGTTACTTTTAGCTGTATTATCTGCAGTTTTTATGTTTACATATCCGCTGGAGCCTGCTCAGATTTCCTTTGTAAGCATGTTTACAATAGGGATACCGGGATTTTTATTGGCCTTGAGCCGAATAAAAATAGGATAAAAGGAGTTTTATTAAAAACGTGCTGATAAAAGCATTGCCGCGGAGGTTTGACAGATGTTATAGCGGTATTTGCACTTGTAGTATTTGGAGAGGTTTTTGAAATATCCACAGACAGTATCGGAACTAGTTGCGACCATGGTTATGTCGGTAGTCGGATTTTATGATTTTGATCAAAGATAAGTTATCCGCTTGATCTTGAGAAAAATATATAATAATATTTTTAAATGTTGCAGGGTCTCATATTTACAGGTATATTCCTTTAGAAAGCTGTTTGCACTTACGGACCTTTTTCAGGGTATAGCATTCTTCTTATGTTCACTTTTGGTTTTGCTGAATCTTTATTTAGAAATATGACGGTTTTTGGTGATCAAATATTACTTGAAAAATAAGAATAAAAACTTGAACAAAAGCAAAAATAAGATATAGTATAAGTCAGAAAAGTGAAAACTTTGTTTTATGGAGTTGGTTATGAGAGAGTATAGTCCGCTTTTTAACATGAGCGATAGAATGATAAATTTATTGACTGAGATAAGGAAGAAGTCGGAAGGGGTGAGTGTTGTCTTTTCCGATAAGATGAATCCGCTTATCGTAAAGAAAACATAATTAAAAAGTATATGCCTCTTTGGCAATGGAAGAAAGTGATATTTCATTTGAACAGATAAGAGGCTTTATATATGGAGAAAATTTTCATTGATAATCATAAGGATATGAGAGTTGTAAAAAATCTCTATGAAGCTTATGACATGTCATTTAAATTGAATCCATATTCGATAAATGATTTGTTCTTTGCACAAAAGATGATACTGAGCGGTTTTGCTATAGAGTCAACTGAGTTTAGAGAAGATAAGGCGGAAAACAACGACAGCGGAATATTTGAAAAGTACTACAATTCCTTTCAAGATTTATTCCGGGAGCTGTTAGAGATCATATTTGAATGGTACAAAAGAGCGGAGCTGCATCCTGTAATAAAATGTGCAATAGTATATCATGAATTTGAACTTTTACAGCCTTTTGCGGCAGGGAACGGACCTCTTTCAAGGTTATGGCTGGATCTTTTGCTTTGTAAGTGGAAGGATATTTTCTTTGTATGTCTGTTGAGAATGGAACTTTTATAACAGAATACAGGAATATAAGGAACTTACATACAGTATAGGAAGACCGAGAAAGTAATAAATTTATAGAATTTATTCTTGAGACAATCCTTTTTGCATTAAAGAGCTCAGATTGAAGAGAAAACATCAGTTTGGAGGGTAGAATCCGATGTTGATTATACAAAAGAAGAATGTATAAAGCAGGAAAAGTCTTTCGGTATTACAGGCGGTGCTGAAAAGACGTTTGGAAAAGAAGTATCAGGAGGCAGTAAAAGTACTCGCTGTTAGTACAAACAACCCGCAAGTGAGAATACATTTGCAGCTGTAAATGTACTTGTAGTGATGAAAGTGCTTACAACAAATGAGATGATGCTCAGGAGCTTGACGCGACACAGCTAACTCAGAGATTATCTCTAATCCGGCACATGGGATGGAGGCTTGGTGAGTGACCGTGCGTGAGCGAAGCGGGTAGTCGAAATATAGAGAGATGTCATGAGTCGCGAGAGTATAGCAGATCAAGATGATTAAATGCAGACTAAGATAATAAACCTGCAGACTATGATGAAAACAAAATGCCAAGATATACGCTTAGCGACTCAAGACATCAAAATAGACTATGACAAAGTCAGGAGGTTAAACACCGTATTTCATAAATATAGTTTTATTTGTGGAATACCGAGACTTTACTATATATGGCTTATAAAAGACTTGTACTTTATTTGAAATACCGCCATTGACGAATCTGTACTGATGGTATAATGATATAGATTTTGAGATTTCACAACCGGAGGAGGCTAGATCTCAGATGTCAAAGCAGTGATTGTAATGAAAAAGAAAACGAGGAGTCCTTGACGGTGCACTGAAAGATTCAAAAAGAAATTGTGCTAGCGCAGGACGTTCAACAAGATTCGGTAAGAGAGAGCATTACGAGGAAAGCCAAGCGTAAGACGTATTAAGAAAAAGTCACAAAGCGAGCTAGAAAGCGTGAGTTTCAATTAATTGCGTAAGCTTTCACAACCTCAATTCATTTGACCGGGGTTTCTCTTTAAAGAAAACTTTTAAGGAGAACAATTTGAGGTATAATTGAGAAAATATTATAGATATACCTATGGGAACACGAAAAGGAATGTCTCGTGGTGAATTTGATATATATTTGAAGAAAATAGAGAGAACGCTGAAGGTAAGTATGATTTGCCAGAGACGGCAGTATAAAATAATAGGCCCGAAACCTTATGTATGTGAACAAGGCGAAGTCTGTGACTTTCAACAAACTGCTATAGAACTCTCTAAAAGAGGGAATCAAAATCACTGAGCAAAATATAGATTATGCCTTTCATTGTCATTTACACTTGAAGATGAAGCAAGATTCTTGAAATCGATCAGGATGTTATAGCAAGAACTATCTTAAGGCAAAGCCGAGTAAAAGCACGAAGACTCTGGGGCAGCAGTATGTAGATCTTGTCGAGAGAAAAGGATGATGGTTTTCGATTGGGCCCTGCAGGAACAGAAAACACTTTATCTTGCATGGCAATGGCGATAGTACAGGCTTTTAAAGGGAGGGAAGTGTAAACAGAGATTGTCCTTGCAGGCCTTGCACATGAGGCCGGAGAAAACGGGATTTTGCCGAGACTTGCAAAGTAAAGAGACCCTTAATGCAAAGACTCTCTATATGATGCGCTCTATCAGATAATGCGGTGCCGACAGCTTCCTGCATAATCAGGAAAAAGGGATTGACTGCAGTTGCTCCTCTTGCTTACAGGCGAGAGGTAGAAGACTCTTGATAATGCATTCATAATTCTTGATGAGGCGCAAACACCACACCTGCACAGATGAAGATGTTTTAACAAGAATCGGTTTCAGTTTCAAAGGTGATAGTGACCGAGGAGACCCAAGGTCAAGAAGGACCTTCCTCGGGGACAGACTTCGAAAAGGATCTAACTGACGGTGCGCTTAAGATTTTAAAGCATATAGATGATATAGGTATATGTATGTAACACCAGCCAGGGATGTGGGTACGACATCCTTTTGGTTCAGTGTGGAAGCCCTATGCATGTATGAAGAAAAATATGTCAAAGGAGATGATAAAAAGAGATTTTAGAAAATAACACAGCCTTTGGCGGATGTAACGGCGAGGGAGTGTGACTATAGAAATGAGCATGAGTCTAAAACGAATCTTGAAATACCATATGGAGAAATAATCAATAAAATGGTGGTTGCATCACTGATTTTGAAGATTGTCCTTATGAGGCGGAAGTTTCGGGTGACAATTGTGGATGATGAGGAAATAGAGAAGGATAAATAATAGAGTACAAGAGGCATTGACAGGGCTGACGAGATGTTGCTGTTTACTGCTCAATGAGTGTTTCCGCCCCGGAAATTTTGGTGATATCTGAAGAAAATATAGATGCATTTTACAGAACTGGAAGGTACTGCTTGGAGAGATAATACTCTTTCTGGACAGAGCATATGGAAACTAGGCTAAGGAATATGGGCACAGCAAAACCAGAGAGTTGGCTTTTTGGTGTAGTACATTCCATGAGCTTCATCTGATGGGATCTCTTTGGTCGTAATGTTTATTCAGACCGTATGGAAGATGATGAAAGATTGTCATGGAAGAAAAACAAAGAAAAATTTTTAGAGCTGAGGGGATTGGCAGATACGACACGGTGAAAAACAACAAAAAGAAAAGAATCTAATAATGCGCAAGGGATGCCATATTGGCGGTTGCGGGAATTTTGGTTAGACTTATGGGACTTTTGCCTGCAGAGTCCTCTTCTTAGAATAATAGGGAAGCATGAGTATGGACCATTATCCCACCGCATATAATTTGTATGCTGCATCATTCTTTTACTTTCTTCGTATTCATTGCCGCTTTGCGGTAAGCAAGATGGTTCTTCAAGAGTGCACAGAATGAATGCAAAAATGCAAATAAAATACTCAGGAGGGCTGCCCTTTATAGATGCAACGATGGTGGGAGGCCTTGGTTTGTTATAGTCGGAGCGAAACTGCAAGTAATCTGTATCAGATAGCCTTGGCCAAAAGTACATGCTCTGCAAAGCCTGGCACCCACCATATGGATTATGGCCTTATCTAGGAGTAGCTTCGAGGATATTTCAAGGTCATTCCACGAATGGTGCCTACTGCTCTTTTCTCAAATCTTTGAGCAGATAGTAAATGCTGCTGTATCAGTGCGCTGCAGCATTAACGTGTGGAGGCGGCATTAAAACAGGCAAAGGGTGAGGATGTAGCTGACTTACACACGGTGCGGCCGGAGGTGCAACGAGGTACCGTGCAGGTACCGTTATATAGCAGTGCTTGTAATGCTTGCATTCTTTTGTGACCATGCGAATGTCAGAAGAAAGAATATCTTAAAATGATAAAACTCTAAGAGAAAGAAAGTTTTTCTGCAATTACAAGAGTGTTGATACTTACGGTAATACCTGTGGCAGTTCCACGGCCATCATAATATAAACTCTGTGGTGCTTGACGGAATGGTATTCCGGACAGAGCATGAAAGCTTTGGGAGGCTTGGAAGAAGAGACCTCTCAAGACTTTGACGGAGCCTACCAGAGTAGCATATCTGTACTTGTAAATGTTCCGTGGCTATGGCAATGCTATGTCTTCATCCCATATGCGACTAATATTTCAAAGAAAGTTTCGGTAAGGGTGAGAGAGTGATGTAGCTCAAAGATATCAATGGTTAGTCAGATTTGCGACTATTGTAGGTTTTCCATGTGCACATGGGACTGTCGAGTTTATTTCCAACGTACCTGTACGGGAATACTTTTTAATTCCTGCGGAAAGATGCATGTTGGCTGCATACTTGATGATTCTCGGATCGGGGTAACTGACCGTAACTTCC
>BNJS01001322.1_pt1 | contig 114169 bp, 192 predicted proteins | sample 8540461 | NCBI WGS metagenome assembly BNJS01 (sample SAMD00202454, study PRJDB9452) | human saliva metagenome | isolation source: human saliva | place: Japan | reverse complement strand
GTCAGATCAATGATTGGTTTTGCGATCTACTTTGCAGCGAAATGAAGCCTTCGGAGATCGGTCAGGGTGATTCGGGTAGCCGGAAAGAGGTCTGGTGGACGCGTCGCGGTGCTCTTGTTGATCTGCTTTCTGGATCTCGTGCGGTCTTGTTCAAAGTGGTTTCTCCGCAGGGTTTGAGGTATCAGGATTGAGGGTGTGTCGTGTGGGATGATTTTTGAGGCTGCTGTGAGGATGGTGCTGATGAATGTGGCGCCTCGCACGTATGTCAATATTTTCGCACAAGGAGAATGCCAAGAGTCTTTTTATGCAGTTCGTTGGTGTAGAGCCTGACCGTATATTAATGATGTGGAGGCTGACCTGGCGCCCGCGTCGTGAGGTGATTTCTCAGTTGAGCGGGTTGCGCTTTTTAGAGGAGCTTTGGGTTTGCGGAGCTTCAGGCATCTTGCGGGTTTATGGCAAAAAACCTTTCCTGGCCTACTCCAGTTCTGTGGTTGCGGAGGTTGCTGCTGCTTTCGTGCTCCGGCTGCGGGACATCGGCGGAGTGCCAGATCCCAGTCGGCTGCAGTACCGGGCCTGGCGAAACCCAGAGCCTGTTAAACTCGATGCTTGGTGGACGCCAGATCCGGGTGAGAATGTCGTGGTTTTTCCCGAACTCGGCATTACTGTACAAAGCCCAGAAGCCTACGGGAACTAGCCAGAAAAACGGCATCAAATGATTGCTTTTCATCAAGGTGAGAGCTGCTGATGGGTGCCGCTGAGTTCATCAAGGGGGCTGGTGGTTCGCTGGTCTCGCGTAATATCCTGGACAGGTGTGGGAACATCAAATGGCTGAATCGGGAAGAGTCCGTGAATCCTGCTGACAATGGATGGCGGATTCTCTCAGATGTAGATACCGATGAGTTCCTATCGGATCCTGACAACATGGCTGTTGTTGACTTCAATGCCATGTGTGGCATGGAGCCCGCACTTATCGGTATCTACAATCTTCCTGTGGTCAGATATTCAGTTGGTGGTTGATCTTGATGGCCGCCGTCGCTGGTTTGACAATCACCTGGTCAAGAGATTCAGTTCAAGTGACTGGCTGGAGGAGATAGTAGAGTCTCAGGAGTTATTCATAGCTTCAGGTGGGTAGCTTCGCCTTGGCCGAGGAAGCGTGTTCTTCATGAGGCGTTTACGAATAACACCTCCTATAGGCGAGCGATTATTTTGTTGAATCTCTTCTCTCTATCACGTCGGGTCTGATGTACGTACGTAGTTTCCCAAGAGGTAGGTTACCAGGGCATTACCGGTGAAGAGTTCGTTGCTTGGGCTGAGCGGTTAGCTGACTTGGATTGGCCAATCAGTGGGGAGGACTTTCCCGAGGTTGCTGCGGAAATGGGTTGGAGGCCAGGGGATCTTCCGCGCGATTTTATCACCGGAATTGGCGAACAATCTGAAAGTACAATTTTCCGTACAGAGCCCTCAAGGAATGGTGAAGGAAATCGGGTTCAGCCTGACTGGTTTTCTTGATGATGAAGACAGTTGAATTATTATCAATGATTATTTTGTGACCTACGTCACAGCTGGCAAGGAAGCTTTCGGAAAACCTGACAAGATGGTTCCTGGTGAGATGAAGGAGGCTTGGTGGAAACGTTCCAATGGCGCGGTAATTACCTTGATAGCTAGTAGCTTCGGGTAGCCCTGAAAGTGTATTCCCCGCAGGGTGTTGAGTATAGTGATCGAAGGGTAGTTTTGAGGGCAAATGATGTGGGGATGATTTCGGGCTGCTTTTGCGGTTGTTCTTGATGAATTTTTCGCCAAGAGTTTTCTTGGTGGTCTCAGATCAGGAGCATCGGGATTTATTTGTGCAGTTTGCGGGGTTGGATGAGCGGTATGATCCAGAGCAGATCACTGCTCAGCTGGCTTCGAGGAGAAACGGGGAGCATTTCAGTCTTGAGCAAGTTGCTTTGTTGGAACAGTGGGGGTTTAATGAGAGCCCCGAAAAGTATGGTTCGTTACGGCAGCGGACCTGCCGTGGCTACTCTAGTGCAGCTATCGCTGAAACCGCCAGCTGATTTTGACGCCTGCGGGATATCGGTGGGGTGCCGGATCCTGGTCGGTTGCAGTACCGGGCCTGGCGGGATCCTGAACCTGTAGATCCTCTTCGTTCGCTGAGTGAGCTCGATCCCGGTGAGCGTAGTGTCAGTTTTCCGAGTCTTGGCATCATGCAGGATCCCAGTGACCCCAGTAGCTGGTAATAGGTGCTCCATGATATTGCGGACAGAAGATTTCATCGCTTGGGCCGATCGGTTGGCAAACCTGGAGGCTTATTCATAGGGGTGTTTTGCTCCCCAGCTAACGCTTTTACCCGAGGGATGAGGGCGGCTTGCCCGATCTGGAGATAATTCAAAATGCAGAAAGAAAACCCTCAGATGAAGACAAGCCGCTGCCGTGAATACTACCACATGCCTTGACCGTGGCCAGATCCTCAACCTGTGCGAACTGATCCACACCTCCCGTTCGGAAACCTATCCGAGCAGGATCCGTGTCCTAGGCTTGTTCCGCTGTATCCAAGTCACTTTGTTGATGCTCAGGCACAATCTCACCCAGGAGTTGCTGGCCGACATCCACACAGTCTCCCAAGCCACCATCTCACCAGTGGTGGCGGTCTACACTCCCTTGATCGCCGAAGCCCTCCAGAACTGGGTGCCCGGCGTGGAAGATCCTTGACCCGAACCGTCAGTACATCATCGACGGCACCCTTGGTGTCCTGCTGGTCATGGCACGAGCGTCCCGAACTGTACTCAGGCAAGCACCACACGACGGGGGTGAACCTGCAAGTGGCCTGCACCCTGGCCGGACACCTCGCCTGGATCTCCCCACCCCTGCCGGGCAGTGTGCATGATGCAAAGGCCATCAAGGAATCGATTCCTCGCAGACCCTCGACAGTCAAAAGTCATAGTGGAGACAAAGAGGCTTAGTCAGAATGTGTTTCTGTAGAATTCGAGTGCGGCTACTGTGGTGATTGTTTCTGGGAATGTTGTGAAGGGTCTGCGGTAGTCGGTGTGGAGAATTCTCCAGGTTTTGAGGTTGGCGATGACTCGTTCGATCATGTAGCGTATCGCGTTTACTGACTTGTTGAACCTTTTTTCTTCTTCTGTGTGTTGTTGTTTCGGTTGGGTTCGGATGGGGGTGATCATGCCGAGTCCGATGTATCCTTTGTCGCCGATGAGTTGCCCGGTGGTGATGTGGTCGAGTAGGCCGGTTTCTTTGAGTGCGTGTGCGTCATGGGTGCGGCCGGGCATCGGGTCGGAGATGAAGGCGAGCCGTCCTGTCAGGTCGCATGCGACCTGGACGTTGACGCCGGTGGTTTTGTGTTTGCCGGAGTACAGTTCTGGCATGGTGCGCCATGACCAGGTCGGCAGTAGGGTGCCATCGACGATGAGTGGTTCGCTGACATCGAGGTCGTCGACCGTGGGGGTGCAGTCCTGCAGGGCCTGTCCCAGGATGGGCATCCAGGATGCGATGGTTCGAGAGATCGTTTTCTGGGAGACGTGGAACTGGTCGGCAATCGATGCTTGTGTGCGGTTGGATCGCAGATAGATCAAGGCCACAACAACACACTTGTACAGTCCTAGTGTGGGTTTCCGTCCTGCTCGGGAGGCTGGTGCCTCGCGGAGGTCATGGATGCGTGCGACAAGGTCGGTGATCTGTTCGCTGCTAAGACCTGTGCTAGAGTACATGGGAAGGCTCAACTTTCGATTGACTGTGTTGGTACTATCAATTATTCAGGAAGTTGAGCCTTCCTCGCGCATACCGACACGCACAACACGTCAATTAACTATTGCAGCCACCGATTCTGACTAAGCCTCAAAGGCTACATCGGATTGGGGATGATCACCCCCGCGAAGAAACGCCCATGGCGAACTCACCAACACCGACAGGAGAAACAACACGACCATCAACCGCGTCCGCTACCTCATCGAACGTGTCATCGCGAACCTCAAAACATGGCGTGTCCTGCACACCGATTACCGCCGCCCCTACAACACCTTCGAAACCACAATACAAGCCGTCACCGGACTCATCTTCGCCTACACACCATGAATAAGCCTCAAGGTTGTCAACAGTGACTTCGATGGTAGAATATTTCTGGGCGCGACTAAAACCCCGACGGTTCCATCAAGGAACTGATGTACACACACGTTCCCAAGGAAGAGTAGGTATTATAATCATGGCATTACCGGTAGAGGATTTCGTTGCTTGGGCCGAGCGGTTGTCTGGCTTGGATTGGCCGATCAGTGGGGAGGAATTTCCTCAGGTGGCTGCGAGTCTTGGCTGGGTTCCGAGTGATATACGGAATCAGTTTGTTACTGGAATTGGGACTCAATCTGATCTGGCAAGTTTTCACACCGAACCTACGGGCATGGTGAAAGACGTCAGATTCAATCTGACCGACTTCCTGCGTCACGAAGGTCGTGGACCGATTATTAACGACCATTTTGTTGCTTACGTCACGGCGGGTAAGGAAGCCTTTGGTAAGCCTGATAAAATGACTCCGGGGAGCATGAAGGAAGCCTGGTGGAAACGTTCCAATGGCGCGGTAATTACCTTGATAGCTAGTAGCTTCGGGGTAGCCCTGAAAGTGTATTCCCCGCAGGGTGTTGAGTATATGTGATCGAAGATGGGCGTGAGGGTTGTATGATGTGGGATGATTTTGGGATTGCTCTGAGGTCGGTTGTGATGGATTTTTCCGCCGCGGACTTTTCGGTGATCTCTGAGCAAGAGCATCCAAGTTGCTTTGTCCAGTTTGCTGGCTGGATGAGGGAGTAATTCGGATAAAATTATTGCCGAACTGGCGTCTAGGAAGAATGGGGATATCTTTACTCCGGAACAGGTTTCCCTGCTGGAGCGGTGGGGTTTTGAGGAGTTGCCTGAGAAATATGTTCGGCTGTGGCATCGTTATTTGCCGTGGCCTACCCCCAGCACGGTCGTCGCTGATACTGTCAATGCCTGCATATTGAGGTTGCAGCGACATAGGGGGATCCCAGACCCCAGCCGGTTACAGTACCGGGCCTGGCGTGATGGTGAGTTCCCTACCCCTGATGCCTGGTGGGAGCTTGATCCTGGTGAGCGTAGTGTCAGTTTTCCGAGTCTTGGCATCATGCAGGATCCCAGTGACCCCAGTAGCTGGTGACAGATACACTATGATATTGCCGGTAGAAGAGTTCATTGCTTGGGCCGATCGGCTGGCAAACCTTGGAGTGGCCTATTGATGAGCTGCAGATTCCTGAGGTCGCAGAGGGTCTGGGATGGCGTCCTGGTGAACTTCGAAGGCGAATTCATCACAGGACTTGGGAAGCCTTCTAATCTGGGTAGGTTTATAACGAACTCTAATGGGGTTGTGATTGAAATCGGTTTTGCTCTGACGCCGTTTTCTTCGTGATGAGGGTCGTAAGCCCAAATTAATGATTGGTTTTGCGATCTACTTCGCAGCGGGAAATGAAGCCTCTGGAGAGCCGGTCAGGGGTGATTCCGGTAGCCGGAAAGAGGAGTCTGGTGGACGCACCAAAGCGGTGCCCTTGTTGATCTGCTTTCTGGATCTCGTGCAGTCTTGTTCAAGGTGGTTTCTCCCGCAGGGTTTGAGGTATCAGGATTGAGGGTGTGCTGTGGGATGATTTTTGAGGCTGCTGTGAGGATGGTGCTGATGATGTGGCGCCTCGCACGTATGTCAATGTTTCGACAAAGAGAATCCTAAGAGTCTTTTTGTGCAGTTCGTTGGTGTAGAACCTGACCGTAATATTAATGATGTGGAGGCCGACCTGGCGCCGCGTCGTGAGGGTGAGGACTTCTCGGTTGAGCGAGTTGCACTTTAGAGGAGCTGGGGTTTGAGGAGCTTCCAGAAAATCATGCGGGCTTATGGCAAAGAAACCTTTCCTGGCCTATTCTGAGTTCAGTGGTCGCGGAGGTCGCTGCTGCTTTCGTGCTTCGGCTGCGGGACATCGGCGGAGTGCCAGATCCTGGCCGGCTGCAGTACCGAGCCTCGGCGAAACCCAGAGCCCGTAAGACCTGGAGTTTGGTGACGCCAGATCCAGGCGAGAACGTCGTAATATTCCCAGAACTCGACATCACCGTCCAAACCCCAGAAACCTACGGAAACTAGCCAGAAAAACGGCATCAAATGATTACTTTTTGTCAAGGTGAGAGCTGCTGATGAGTGCTGCCGAGTTCATCAAGGGGGCTGGTGGGTCGCTAGTATCGCGTAATATCCTGGACAGGCGCGAACATCAAATGGCTGAATCGAGAGGACTCTGTGAATCCTGCTGACAATGGATGGCGGATTCTCTCAGATGTGGATACCGATGAGTTCCATCGGATCCTGACAACATGGCTGTTGTTGACTTCATGCCATGAGGGCTTATTCATGGGGTGCCAGAAACAGCGAAAACCCCTTTGTCGGAGCCTAGTTGCTAGCAGCTGTGAATAAGCTCTCCGTCGTGGCATGGAGCCCGCACTCATCGGTATCTACAATCTGCCTGTGGGGTCGGATATTCAGTTGGTGGTTGATCTTGATGGCCGCCGTCGCTGGTTTGACAATCACACTGGTCAAGAGATTTAGTTCAAGTGACTGGCTGGAGGGAGATAGTAGAGTCTCAGGAGTTATTCATAGCTTTCAGGTGGGTAGTTTCGCCTTGGCCCGAGGAAGCGTGTTCTTCATGAGGCGTTTACGAATAACACCTCCCATAGGCGAGCGATTATTTTGTTGAATCTCTTCTCTCTATCACGTCGGGTCTGATATACATGTAGTTTCCCAAAGAGAGGTAGGTTACCATGGCATTACCGGTAGAAGAGTTCGTTGCTTGGGCTGAGCGGTTGGCTGACTTGGACTGGCCGATCAGTGGGGAGGAGTTTCCTCAGGTGGCTGCGAGTCTTGCTGGGTTCGAACGATATCCCGAATCAGTTTGTTACTGGAATCAGGGCGCAGTCTGATCTGGCGAGTTTCTATACTGAACCTCAGGGCATGGTGAAAGAAGTCGGAATTAACCTGACCAAAAGTGCTTCGTGATGAGGGCCGTGAGCCAATTATCAATGACTGGTTTGTGACTTATGTTACGGCGGGTAAGGAAGCTTTGGGAAGCCTGATAAGATGATTTCAGGTAGAATGAAACGTGCCTGGTGGAAGCGTCCAATCGGTGCAGTGATTGCTCTAGTGGCTGGTAGCTTTGCCGTATCATTGGATGTGCACTCCCCGCAGGGTGTTGAGTATATGTGATCGAAGGGCACTTTGAGGACAAATGATGTGGTGTGGAGTGCTATGGGTTTTGTAAATACCGTGCCCACGAGACGCTCCTGAGGCATCAGCTCCACCTTCACCCGCCATCACCCAAGGGGAGCTGAGCGAACGTCCCCGAGCACCCCTGCGGACGGTGGAGATGTCGCGGCGGGTCTGCCTCGTGCCTGTTTCTGTTGAACCTCACCCGGAGGGATGCTGATTCTGCATACCCGCCTGTGTCCGGTGAGGTCAGAACGGATCCAGAGCGCACGAGCTCACCCCTACAGGCGGCTCGGCGAATCACCTCAGATCGAACAGATGGCGTCGGACAGGGCTGAGCCCTGCGTCGGGCCCCGCCCCACCGGCCAGGCTGGTGCAGATCCCACACGTAGAATCTCTGGCGTTCCATACCGTCGAGACAGGAGTACCCGTGCGTAACGTGTTCGCGAGCCTCTCCTGCTGGGGCTCTCCTGGCAGGGTTGACGGGGCCATCATGAACTGGATCGACCACGGTGCGCTCGCCCGAGCCGACAGCACAGCTGGCTCAGAGCATCATCACCGACAAGGCGGTGCTCGCCGCCGTCAGCGAGCAGCTTAGAAGCCATCAACGCTCGGCTCCCGGAGACCGCGAAGCAGATTCCCGCACTCCAGGAGCGTCTTCCCGCATTGCTCAAGAAGGGCGTCGAGGAAGCCATCAGCAACGACAAGGCCCACACCGCGTGGCGATCCGTGCTGGATGAGACCCGCCGCTCCACGATCACGGAGCTGACCAGCTACAGCGCCCACCCTCCGGTGAGGTGCCGTCAGTGTGGATTCGCCTGGACCCGCTGGTGAGTCTCCTGCGCGAACGTGGAGCAAACCGCCGACCTCCGCGACGCAGACCCTGCTGTCCCGTGGAGATGCCTGCAGGACGTCCCGCATCAAGGCTTTTTGACCTGACCCCGGGAACAGGCAGAGCTCGCGGAAGGACATTGAACCCGTCGGCAACCGGGGCCTGGCCTACGGGCTCGCGCGTTCGTGCTGTTGGTGCTGGGCATCGCCCTGGGGACGGGGGTCGCCCGCTGGGTGATGCTGACGGTGTTCGCGGACTAGGGATCGTCGCTGTGCTCATCCTGCGAGGCCTCCGATAGGGGCGGCGACCTTCACCTCATCCGGAAGCCAGCTGGTCTCCGCCGTGGGCACTGGGCTGTTCGACAGCTCGGCGACCGCTGTCGACGTGGCTGGGCACATTCCTCACATGAGCTGTGGGCTGGCGGCAGTCGGCATGGTGGGCGCCATTGCCGCCGGAATCAGGAATCGGAGATCGTCCCCGGGCAGCCAGCTGTAGCCAGGTCCAGTGGGTGGAGCCCGGCAATCCGACGAAAAGAGAGCGTGGCTCATGCTGGATGATCTCGGTGCGGATGTTGCCCTGAGCGGGCCACCCTCAACGGGTGGTGTCCCTGGTACCGTCCCTGACGGAGGCGATTGCCGTTAGCCGTGCCTGGGGTGCTCGTTAGCCACCGACTGCGCACCCATCCCGCAGGACTCGATGTCACCCGGGTGCGGGGCACCAAGAACCCCAATCGCGACCTCATCGCCGCGCTTCATCCCGACCTCGTGGTGGCCAATCAGGAGGAGAACCGCCGCCTCGACGTCGACCGGCTGCGGGCCGCCGGAATCCCCGTGTGGGTGATCCGCATCGACAGCATTACCGAGGCTCTCAACAGTCTGACCCGGCTGTTCTGCGAGGTCTTCGGCCTGCGGCAGATCGACTGGATCGACGAGGCCCGCGAGGTGTGGGACCGGCCGCCGAGACTGACCGGGCGGGTGGCGCTCCCAGTGTGGCGGGACCCCTGGATCTGGGTGGGCGCAGACACCTACCCCGGCGATGTGCTGCGCCGCCTGGGCTTGGCCAACGTCGTCGATGAGATGCGGTATCCGCATCTTAAAATCAGCGACGCCCTCCGTCGGAACCCCGACCTGGCCCTGCTTCCCGACGAGCCGTACCCCTTCACCGCAGCCGACGGCCCGGAGGCGCTGGGGCCGGTGCGGCCGGTCGCGGTGAAGGGCAGGTCGCTGTTCTGGTATGGACCCGCGATGCTCAAGGCTCGGGACGAGCTGGAGGCCGCCCTGCTCACGCAGCTTCACTCGTAGCCTTGCTCTTGACGCTGAAAGGCCCCTGCCTGCCAGTAGATGCCCAGGGCCAGGGCGAAGGTTGTTGCGGTGAAGGCGCTGGTACCCCAGTAGCCGGGCAGAATGGTCAGCAGGGTGCCACCGATCGCGCCCGTGGCGGAGGTTCCCAAATACATCGCAGTATTCGATAGTGACGACACTGTCCCTCTGGCCTGCCCCGCGTGACTTTGCAGCTGCCCCATCATCACCGGGAGCAGCGCGCCCCCGGCCAGCATCGTGATGGCGAACGCAGCGGTCGCGCTCCACCGGGACGGCATCGCCGAGGCAGTCAGGAAACCACAGCCGACGACGATGATCCCGGCCCACAGCGAGGTGTGCTCGCCGATCCTTGCCACCAGCCTGGGGCCAATGAGCGACCCTATTCCCTGCCCGATGCCGATGACCATCATGGAGGTGCTGAGCTCGGTCTGCGTCGCGCCGAAGTCCCTGGCCAGCCACGAGGCGATGAACGAGAACGCACCCAGGCAGCCCGCCTGGAAGACGAGATACGCCGCCAGCGACCACCGCAGGACCCGCGACCCTGAGGAACCTCCGGTAGGGTTGAGGATCCTCTCTGAGCTGGTGGACGGCCGGATGTTCGGGAACGCTGCGTACAGCGTCATCCACAGCAGGACGCTGGCGGCGGCGATCACGAAGAAGGGAAGCCGCCAGTCCTGAGCCGACAGGTAGGAACCGATCGGAATGCCAGCCACCTGGGCAATCGCCAGGCCTGCCGTCGCATACCCCATGACCCTGATGACCGACCCACGCGGCACCACCATCGGGATGGCTGCCCAGATCTGCGGGGCTGACGAAGGCTGCTCCCATACCCGCCAGGAAACGCGAGGTGAACATGGACCAGAAGTTCCACGTCAGACCGCAGGCGCCGGTGAACACCGTGAAGGCGGCCACCCCGGCCAATAGGACTGCGCGGCGGTCTTTGCGGTCCGGAGACCGGGCCTGCGACTAGGGCGAATAGCGCATACCCAAGGGGCGTAGGGCCGACACCAGCCAGCCCGCCTGCGCTAGCGGGACGCTGAACTCACGCTGCAGCAGCGGCAGGGGAGTGATGAGGAAAGCGTCGGTTCCGATCACGAAAAGGGTGAAGAACGACAGCACCCCCATCGCAGGCTCGCTGACGGTTTTCTGATGGCTGGGCACGACCACTCCTTTCATTCGATGTTCGTCGAACCAAGAATTGTTCAACAGAGTGGAGTAGTCAAACCCGGTGCGGTGATGGGTTGCTGTCGCACGAGGGCCGAGCTGGTAGCGTCAACGGTTGGGTTCTCGTCGAACAATCGGTGGATCGGAGCGTGAAGATGGCCAGGGAGGTATCCCATCCGGCTGCGGCTGACCTCAGTCTGACGCGGTGCTGGGCGCGCTGTCCGATCCGCTCCGCCGCGACATACCGCGCCGCATCGTCGACGAAGGGCCGCCTCACTGCGGCGATCTGGAGTATGACGTCGTGAAATCCACCCTTCCGCACTCGCCTGCGGGTGCTACGGGAATCTGGGCTGATGCACCGAGGTCTTGGGCAAGCATCGTCGGATCACCCGCCGCGACCACGTCGTCGGACGGCGTTTCCCCGGTTTGCTGAGGCAGTCGGATTGCTGCCGGGGAGGGTTGCTGGGAGGAATAGTCCCAGCCGCCCCGTTTGTGATGTCTCAGGTGGTCTTGATGATCCTCCGTCGGCGATGATCTCAGTTCCGGTGATGTTCCCGGCCGCTGGGGAGGCCAGGAAGGCGATCAGCGCCGCGACCTCCTCCGGATCACCGATCCGCCCGGACGTGATACCGAAGGCGGCGGGCATGGCGGCCAGGAAGTCGGCGTGGTGCACTGTTCGCGGCTGCGACCTGGGCGCCAAAGCCTTCGGGGTCGCGCCACAGGCCGGTCCCGACGGGGCCGGGGGAGACGGTGTTGACCCGCACGCCCTGCGGGCCGAACTCTCGCTGAGGCGTTTGCCGAAAGCGACGAGCGCGGCCTTCGCCTCGCTGTAGCCGACGGGGCCGGTGGATGGGAAGCGGGCGTTGATCGATCCCAGGTTCACGATCGCGCCCCGTCGCTCGACGAGGCTCGGCAGTGCTGCTCTGGAGGTCCAGACCGCACCGAAGAGGTTGAGGTTCAGCAGGTAACGCCACTGGAGTCGTCGGTGTCCAGGAACCCGCCCAGGCCCATGTGGTCGGGGGTCGCCGGCACCGACATTGCTGACCAGGATGTCGATGCCGCCGAACTCCGCCAGCGCCGTCCCAACCGCGGCCGCGGCACCTTCCGGCGTCGACAGATCTGCGGCGATGGCGGTCTGGGGCCGCCTCGGCCAGCCCGGGGTGATCGTCCGGGCGGCGGCAACGCGAACGCCCTCCGCTGTCAGCGTCCGGGCGACGGCTGCCGATGCCCCGACTTGCGCCAGTGACGAGTGCGGTCTTTCCTCAAGGTGCAGGTCCATGTTCAACCTTTCTTTTTGAACTATCAGTCCAAAATGTGGGTGTGTGAAAGCGCGGGCCCTGTGTTCATAACGTCAGAGTCCCGTGAGTGCGGTGTCGATCACCCCGCAGAGGGCTGGGGCGTCGTGGGTCATGGCCATCACCCGCAGGCCTGCGAGCGTCGTGGCGAGATGCTGGGCGAAGGCGTTCGCGTCGAGGTCGGGCCGGACGTCGCCCACGGACTGACCGCGACGGATGCGGTCTGCGAACCAGCTTGTTGACTCGTCCTGCATTCGCCGCAGCGTGCGGGCGATCTCGATCGTGGCCCGCGAGCTCGACCGCAGTATTGCCGATCAGGGCAGCCCCGGCGCTGCGGCTGCGCGAGGTCGGAGTCGACGACGGACCGCAGCGCGTTGGCCAGGCATTCGCGGGTGCTGCCGGGATGATCCAAGAGACCTTCGCAAGGTCGGTGATCTGCTGGTGATACCGGTCGAGGCACTTGTCGAACAGGGCCCGCTTGCTGGTGAAGGCGTTGTACAGGCTGCCTCTTGGCGAGCCCTCGTCGCTCTCCGCCAGGCGGGCCGGGGATGTGGCGTGGTAACCGTTGCTCCAGAACCTCCATGGCGCGAAAGTCGATCACCGCGTCATCGTCGAAAGTCCGAGGCCCGCCCATGACGTGAAGACTAACTGTATTAGACCGATAGGTCAAATATTTGGGGTTGGGCGCTGTCGCTTGCGGTGTGGGGAATATGCGGGATCAGCGTCGTTCAGTGGCCACAGGTCTGCTGACTCCTTCGGCCATGGCGCTGAGATTGCGAGCGGGTCACCATGGTGTCCGATGGTGACTGTGACGTCTTCGGTGGTCAGGGTGATATCGGGCTGGCGTCGCCGATCCAGATGGTGAGGCGGTTGTCGTTCACCGAGCTGGCGAGGGGGAGGGACATGTCTCGGTCTCGACACTACAGTGTGGCGAGCCAGCCTGCGCGGTGCCAGAGTTTGACGACCTCCTCGCCCTGGCTCTCCCGGATTCCGCCCACCGATGATGTTGCCTCCTGAATCACCTCTGGGGTGCCGAAGATCACCACGCCGCTGACGGGGTGGTTGTTGAGGGGAACTACGGACATCAACCCGATCTGGGGGAGGAGCCCGAGTAGGGCTTCGATGACTGATTCATCGACCACCTCGAGGGGTTGGTCCTTGGTAGGGCTTGTACCTCCGTGTTGCCCACCACAGTAGACCAGTGGTTGACTTCACGAAACGAGGGCCGGCATCTTTATCGCTGGACGCGGCCATCCACCAGCCCCTACCTGGGTGAAGAAGCGGGCCTTGAAGCAGGTTGTGAAGTTCCTGCGCGCTTGGCGTGATCTGCCACCACTCCATGAATCGGTGGAACGGGAAACTATCCTGATAAGTCAGAGTTCCAAGAAGCATTCTGCCCTGCACCTTGTGCTGAGCGGTCCAACTCGATGGTTCCACATCGGGCTGGAAGTAACTCGACCCCGCGACGAACCAATCCATGGCCTCACCCCACGTCTCCATCAACCGGCCGAACAGCCCCTCAGGTAGGGAGTCGTCACCGAGTAGCCAGAGGGCATCGACGACACCATCGATGGGCTGGTAGGGCCACCAGTCTTTGCGTTGGATGTCGCGGACCACGAAGGCCCCGTCCCACGGGAACTCCTTCAGGGTATCCATCACGCTCGTCCATCATTCTTGTGCCGGGGGGTAGGGTAGTCGTGGGCGCTGCCACCTGGCCCATGGTAGTCGGGTGGAGGCACGGTTCCGTGCGGGGCGGGTACCTCGAAAATCCATCCCGACCTCGCGGATGTCTGGATCCTCGGAAGCTCTTGCCGCGTTGTTCAACACCTCGAGTACCTCCCACATGCGGACCTCCTTCAAGAACTCGGCCAAGCGTCGATACGCTTCATAGTCGCTGTCCGGGTCCGCAATGACCTTCTCGGTGAGATCTGAGAGAAACCGATGCTGATCTTCTCTCGGCAAGCGTCGCACCAGGTCTCGGCAGTGGAACAGATATGTGTGGGACACCAGCAACAAGGGCTCCAACGCAGGAAGAACCTCTGAAGTGAGTGAGGCAGCTGCGCCGAACAGAATCCTGAGCGCCATCCGTCTCGACGTCAGAGAACCGAGCGCCTCCACGAGCAGTGGCACCAGTTCCTCCCTGGGATCGCCGTCACACAGTCGGTGAACCGTGCTTCGGCTTCAACGGCTGCTCTCCAGCTCATCGCGCTGCATGAACTCATTACTCGTTCCCCGGGAGCGGGGCGGCCTCTGTCGGGGCTCCTGCAAAGGTGCCGTTGGGTAGCCGCATGATCCAGGGGTGTCAACGGGTCGCCTGTGAAGACCTCCAGGCTCCTGCCGTCTGACAGGTAAATCACGGGATCAGTCGTGGTTGTGCAACTCTGTGGGGTGACTGCCGCCACATACAGCCCTACGAGGTCGGTCACGTAGGAGTCCACATCGGGTGTCATCCAGGAGTAGGCCAGAGTGCGATCCGGGTTCAGCACACGCCAGCCCCGCCCTGCGGTGAAGGCCCAGCCTTGGCCGACCAGGCTGATCCCTCTCCACGCTGCTCCTGAGCCGAGGATCTCCAACGGTCCTGTTTGCTTGACCCGCTCCCCAAGTTGTACCACCACGGGGGAGCCTGGCTGTGGCCCAGCAGCCGCCTCGTCACGAAGATGCGGATGGATGCGTGAGGCCTGGGCGAAGGTCACATCGAACGACCAACGCTTTGTTGCGGGCCAACCCATCAGCGGTCCGAGTCCACGAAGCCAATCAGCGAAGTCATGGAATGCGCCTTCATTATGGGGAGTCAGGCCGAAAAGTCCGCCTTTGGGACTGCCGTGGGAGCGTTCCAGGCGCTGCACGATTTCGGTGATCTCGTCCCGATGGGCAATCAACTGCTTCAGTGGAATAGCTTGCAAGATCTTCATCGCGGCCAACTCTGCTGTTGTATTCATCTCAAGGGGCATGTCCCTGAGCATGTGAAGCTCTTTGGGTGATCGTGGGGTGTCCTGAACCGGTCGCGCTATGCGTGGACGAAGGGCTGTCCTCGGTGTCAATCCTGCGCAGCTGCGGGTACGTGTTCAGTAGATCTTCGTAGGTGAAGCGGAAGGTGCCCATCATGGAGGTGTCCATCGCCAAGCGGGAGAGCAGGGGCTCCAGCCAGTTCGAGAAACGAATGAGTTCTTCTTGGTTGCCGGGCCTGACTTCCATGTATCCGCTTAATTGGTGTGAATTAGCAAGGTGGTTGATCACGTGGCGGAATGCTTCGACATTGCTCTCGATGTGTTCCACGGTCATGCCCATGAGTGTCGACATGACGTCGATCTCTTGCTCGATGTCCATGAGTGTCGGAAGGTTTTTCAGTTCCTCGAATTCTGTCATGCTCTTCACCTTGGGACGTTGATTGCGATGGTTGGGGGTGTGTCAGGATCAATCCCTCAAAGCCCGATTGATCCGAAGTGTCACATCATTCACCTCAGCCAGTAGGTCTTGTGGGAGGGTCGCATGTGTTTCTGAGAACTGGGAGAGGACATGTCGAACACCATCAGAATCTCATTCCCTGTCGCACCAGCAGCCACCATTTCAGTGAGTCGACTGGAGGTCTCATCATGCCCTTCGGAGGTGAGCCTGTCCGCCACGTGGCCAATCCGGGAGTACAGATCACTCATCGGTCTACCCCCTCCCTGGAGAGCCTGATGACGTCCACGCCTGCTTATGGCACCACCACTCCTCCGGCGTGGTCCTCGATTCCTGGGCAGGGGCTTGGCCATGTCCCGATCTCGACACTACCAAGTGGCGAGCCAGCCAGCCTCGGTGCCAGAGTTTGACGACCTCCTCGCCTTGGCTCTCCCGGATTCCGCCTCACCGATGATGCTGCCTCCCTGAATCACCTCTGGGGTGCCGGAAGATCACCACGCCGCTGACGGGGTGGTTGTTGAGGGGAACTACGGACATCAGGCCGATCTGGGGTAAAAACCCGAGTAGGGCTTCCTTGACTGATCTGTCAACGACCTCATGGTTTGCCCCATCGTAGGGCTGATAATCTCGCGTCCCCCACCACAGGAGGCCGGTGGTTGCCTTTCACGAAGCGTGGTCCAGCATCCTCGTCAGCTGAGGCTGCCAACCACCAGCCCGAACGTGGTCGAAGAAGCGGTCCTTGCAGCAGGGTGTGGAGGTGCTCTGCCCTAGGGGTGATCTGCCACCATTCCATGCAACGGTGCAGTGGGAAGAAGTCTTGACAAGGCTGGTAGTTGAGTTGCCCAAGTAGTTTGACTGTGGGTACATCGTACTGGCTGGTCCAGCTGAATGGTTCCGTACCAATTCGGTAGCGCACATCGCCAGCGATGAACCAGTGCAAGGTCCCACCCCACGTTCCCATCAGCCGACCGAACAACCCGTCCGGTGCGGCGTCGTCACCGAGCAGCCACAGGGCGTCGACGACACCCTCAATGGGCCGGTAGGGCCACCACGGTTTGCGTTGGATGTCGCGAACCACGAAGGCCCCCGTCCCACGGGAAGTCCTCGGGATAGAACTCGGCGTAGTCGTGTTTGGCGTTGTAGATCATGTCACAACCATTCTGGTGCTGTCAGTGCGCCTGAGGGTCGATGGTCAGGATCAGCGGAACGCTGTCCTCGGACAGGTATGGATGACCAGGGTAGTGCTTGACATGCATTCCCACATGCTCTCGGCCATCGTCCAGCAGGAACTGGACCGTGTCCGCGAGCCAAGATCGGGTTTTTCTGGCCCTTTGAAATAGAGCGTTTCATCGCGGACCTCGACGATCAGTTTGTCGACCGATGCTGAACGCCACTCTAGCGCGGTATATCGGAGGAAAATTCCCTTGTGCCGTGGGGGTGCATGGAAGTTTGTCGGCAGGGTTGCTCAGCCAGTCTAGCATTTCCAGGAAGCTTTCACGATCTCCGTCGATGAGTACTTGGGGGAACAAGGAGTTCTGGGTGAGGACAAGCTGGCTCTTCATCTGTCTCTCAGCGGTCATGAGCATTGTCCGAGGTGAATTGGGAATTGCCATCAGGTGTTTTGCTACCCTCGATGCTGCATGCACATGTCATGGCTATTGTGGTTCGGTGTGTCTGGTGGTGGAATCTCTCTGTCATCTCGACTGTCCTCCAATTGTGTTGCTGCTTGGTGGGTGGGGTGCGTGTGGTGCAAGATGCCGGAAATGAGGGCTTGCTCAACATGTCGATGAAGATTTCGCATGGTCATGCGCAATTCGTCGTCAGGCCACACGCCAAGGCAGGCAACTCGAACTCGTTCTCCTGGTTGTGGCCAGTGATCCGTTGTGCATAGCTCGGGGTCGTTGTTGACCAGGTCGGAGCGGACTGTTCCCGTGTCTCCAGATTCTTCCAAGGAGACTTGGATTCCTGTGTCTCGGTGATCCACCACGCGGCCCCATTCCGGGCCGATAGGCCTTGGGGGTGAGAGTCCCGACCGGAGAGTGCTTCTGGTATGTTGCGCTCCAAGGCAGCGAATGAAAGCTTCCCCTGACTCCAAGAAGGCAATCGCTTGACCAAGATGCTCTGTCCCAGGTCGGGCCAGTACTCCTGATTGCGATACATCATGACGTCACTCGCCGAACCCAGCCCTACCAGGCCAACGGCTCCAGAGCCGTCAAGCTGGACTTCATATCCCCACGGATGGTAGGCGAGGACGATTCCACGCTCAATCCTCTTGTCCATGTGTGCTTCCTTGGGAGCCGGTATTGAAACCTTAGAGGAAGAATTCAGGTGATGCTTGATCCGCCGCCTCAAGCATATGCTGTTTTGTCACGCGTGGTATGACAAGAACTCTATTTAGTTCCATTACCCTATGCTCTCTCAGGTCTTCTTCGATGTCTTGAGAGAGTCGAACCGGATCGTAGAACGTTACAGTGACTTCTCGGTCACCGATACGTGTAGAGGTGTCCCAGAAGACACCTTGGCTTCGACCTCCCATGCGTAGTCTTCGAAGTCTTCAGGAAGAGTGAGTTTGATGCTCATCGTGGGTGGCCTCAATCTGTTCTAAGAGGGTTTTCACGTCAGCGTCGTCAGGATGAAGGGACGCAACAGGTCGCGTAACCTCTGCCCGCACCATCTGACCGCGCCAACTGGACGAGTGTCGGGTCTTGAGCGATTCTACGTGCTACCACCGATTGTTCCGGCCGGTTTCGCCACAGCATCCAGGCCTGCGGGTCGAGCTTCTGGCTCGTTGCCGTGCTTCCCTTCGGCGCTGCTGTTCGGTGAGGGCTTGGACGTGCAGGTCGATCACGATGGGGGATTGCCACAGCAGTGGGTCGTTGGGTTCGTCGGCGAATCTTGCTTCATGTAGGGCCTTCGCCAACGCAGCCACTTCCGCATCCGAGCATTCTTCCCAGACGATCATGAGAGTTTCCCGGGGAACAACCGAGGTGGCGTCTTGGACTTCGAGATCGTCATGGAACCAGCTCCAGTATGTTCATTACTACAGTGTGGCGAGCCAGCCTGCGCGGTGCCAGAGTTTGACGACCTCCCTCGCCTTGGCTCTCCCGGATACCGCCCACCGACGATGCGGCCTCCTGAATCACCCTCTGAAAAGCCGAAGATCACCACGCCGTCGACGGGGTGGTTGTTGAGGGGAACTACGGACATCAACCCGATCTGGGGTAGTAACCCGAGTAGGGCTTCCTTGACTGATCTGTCAACGACCTCATGGTTTGCCCCATCGTAAGGCAGGTAGTTTCGCGTTGACCACCACAGCAGACCAGTCGTGGCTTTCATGAAACGCGGTCCAGCATCTGAGTCTTTGATGCTGCTAACCACCACCCCGCACCTGGGTCCAAGAGTGGCCCTTGCAACAAGTGGTGAAATCCTCGGCGCTGGAAGTGAGCTGCCACCATTCTGTGCAGCGGTGGAACTTGATTCGTCCTCATAGATCAGTCGCCCCAGCTGTGTGGTGGTTGGCGCCTCGTGCTGGGTGGTCCAGCTCGAGGGCTCTCTTCCGGCCACGTAGCGACTCGTTCCAGCGATGAACCAGCCCAGTTCCTTGCCCCATGTTTCCATCAGGCGACCGAACAGCCCCTCCGGCTTGGAGTCCTCACCGAGTAGCCAGAGGGCATCGACGACACCATCGACGGGCCGGTAGGGCCACCAGTCCTTGCGTTGGATGTCGCGGATGATGAAGGCCCCGTGGAGGGAAATCCTTCGGGAAGAAGCCTTCGGGGTAGTCGGTGGTGTCGGTCATGTCAGAGCCATTCTGGGGCGGTGGGGGTGCCGGTGAAGGTTCCGGCGTCGATCCGCATGATCCATGGCCGGAAGGGGTCTCCGGAGAAGACCTCGAGGCGTCGGTCGTCGGAGAGGTGTAGTGCGGGGTCGGCGGTTGTGATGCGGCTTTGGGGGTGTCACGTCGTGGATGTGGAGGCCGATCAGGTCGGTTACGTGTTCTTCGATGCCGAGGGTGGCCCAGGAGTAGGCGAGGGTGGTGTCTGGGTTCAGGATTCGCCAGCCTGGCGCGGCGATGAAGACCCAGTTGTTGCCTGTCAGGCGGATGCCGCCGGAGGCTGGGATGGCTTCGCTGATTTCCAGTGGGCCGACCTGTCTCAGTCGTTGGGCGAGTTGTGTGACGACGGGGGAGCCGGGCTGTGGTCCTGCCGCGGCGTCTTCGAGCATCTGTGGGTGAGGCGGCTGTGACTTGGTCGAAGGTCACGTCGAATGCCCATGTGGTTTCTGATGGCCATCCCATCAGGGGGCTGAGTTCGCGGAGCCAGTCTGCGAAGTCGTGGAACTCGGTCTGGTTGTCTGGTGTCATTCCGAACGTGCCGCCGGAGGAGTCTGCATGCGAGCCGTCCAGTCTTTTGATGATGTCGATGAACTCCTCGCGGTGTTCCACGAGGTAGTCCACGGGTATGGCTTTGAGGATCCTCATCGCCGCCAATTCGCCCGAGGCTTCCATCACTGTTGGCATGTTCTGGAACATACGGAAGTCTGTCATGGTCGTTCCTACTGGGTCTCCAGGGATGTTCTCTTCTGGGGACAGTGGCCACAGGTCTGCTGACTCCCTTCGGCCACGGCACGGCGATTGCCAGCAGGGTGCCGTCGTGTCCGATGGTGACCGTGACATCCTCGGTTGTCAGGTTGACCTCGGGCTGGCTGTCGCCGATCCAGACGGTGAGACGGTCGTCGTGCACCGAACTCGCGAGCGGGAGGGTCATGTCCAGGTCGCGGTTGGCTGGCTCCTGTAGTCCGGGGTAACTCTTCCAGGCCACAGGTCCCGGTCGATGATGGGTGATCCAGGCTGGAGGGCACTGCGTGCGAGGGTTCGCCCCCTGGCCGTCCTCGTGCGGCAGGTCGATGATGACGAATCCGATCAGTGCTCCGGTGTCGCGGTCGATCTTCAACTCGACAGAATCCGTGGGTGGGGTCCTTGATGAACGGGTACAGGGAGTGTCAGAGATGATGCGCGTCCCATTCGAGCATCAGCGGGACCCACCGGTCGGTTGCGAGCACGGTCCCCGTGGATGCTGCGACCCTATGGTTGTAATCATGCTCTCATCCTACGGATCGAGCGTGAATCAGTGCTGGCAGAGGGTCGGACTCGCCTTGCCGAAGTTCTAGCTGCCATCCTTGCACCGTGGCGGAGGTTGATTGAGTCGAACCCCGCCTTCCATGTACTCCGTCACTGCGTTCTGCATTCCGATAGTTCATACTGACCTCAGTTGGGCGAGTGCTGGATTCTGGGTTTCCCGAAGTGCTCCTAGCGATGTTTGTTCGATGTGCTCGGAGGCATTGGGATGGACGTGAATTGTTCCGTTTGGTGTGTCCAGATTGAAAGATCTTGGCAGGCCACTGTTGGGGTGGACAGCTGATGTTGTAGGAGTCACATCATCCCAGACGGTTCCCGTAGGCCCACAGCCGTCGTTGTTGTGGACTAGGACCCATGTTTTGGTGTTGGTGGCGACGTGGTAGTTGTGGTGGCCTTCGACCTCGAGGTTGTGGACCGTTTGGCGACGGCCTGTGGACTGGATGCTCAGCACCTCGACGGTGTCGCCGTCGGGGGTGCGCAGGTGGTCGCCTTGGTGGAGTTGTCCGGCTGGGGTGTAGCCGCGGTTTTCGACGTAGAACGGGTGTGTCGCGGTGGTGGTGATGTCGCCTTGGTCGGTGCGTACCACGAGGGTTTCGACGTCCTCGTGGGTGAAGGTGCGTGTGACTGTGGTTGGTTCGTTCACGCCGGTGTCGGCGTTGAAGGCCATCACTTCGTCGCCTGCGACGATGTCTTGGATGGTTTGGCGGTGCCGTCGTCATGAGGACGGGTGTGTCTTTGGTGAAGCAGCCGTAGCGGGCTACGTCGGTGACTTTTGCTAGTGCGCCGCCTGCGCCGCCGGTGAGGGAGCTTCTCGAGGGCTCCGGTGAGGATGTTGCGGCCGAGGCAGGAGGTGACGCCTGTGGTCATTTTGCTGTGGCTGCTGCGGCTCCGCCCGGCTAGGCCGGTGGCTGCGCCGACGGTGCCGTCGATGGCGACTTTGCCCCAGTCGACGCTGCCGTTGCTGGATTTTGGGACCAGATGGATGATCCGGCTCCCGTGGCTGCTCCGGCGATCATTGCTGCGCCGATGGGGCCGCCGACGCCGGTGCACATGACGGCGACGCCGCCGACGATGAGGGCTCCTGCTGCGATGTATTCCCAGTTGTTCGATACCCAGTCGGTTGCGGCGGCTGCGGCGTTGCCGAGGACCCGTTGTTTGGAGTCCCGGTAGGCCTGCAACTCGGCCTCAGTAATCGGACGAAGGTCCCTGACTTCAATTGGTTGTGGGGTGGGTGTTGTGTTCCCTGCCTGGGCTCGTGGTGTGACTAGCGGGCAGTGTCTTTCATTGGATCTCTAAAGCCGTGTCATTTCCAAAACACCCCCATTGTGTTTAGCGTTACAAGGTGGCCAACCAGCCGCCGTATTCTGCGAACTTGAGGATTTCGTCTCCTTGGCTTTCTGGTAGCCCTCCTATGGATGTTGAGGGCTTTTTGGATGGCGTCGGGGGTGCCGAAGATTGCCACGCCGCTGACGGGGTGGTTGTTGAGGGAACTACGGACATCAGGCCGATCTGTGGGAGAAGTCCGAGTAGGGCTTCGATGACTGATTCGTCGACGATCTGGAGGGTTGGTCCTTGGTAGGGTTTGTAGCTTCGTGTTGCCCACCAGAGTAGGCCGGTGGTGGCTTTTGACGAAGCGGGGCCGGCATCTTCATCAGCTGATGCTGCTAGCCAGAACCCTGCGCTTGGGTGTCGTAGTGGAATCTGTAGCAGGTCGTATAGTTCTTGTGTTTTGGGGGTGAGCTGCCACCATTCCATGCTGCGGTGGAATTTGGAGTCGTCCTCATAGATCAGGCGTCCCAGCCGCGTGGTGGTGGGTGCTTTGTGTTGGGTGGTCCAGCTGGATGGTTCCGTTCCAGCCTTGTAGCGACTCGTTCCCGCGATGAACCAGCCCAGTTCTTTGCCCCACGTCTCCATCAACCGGCCGAATAGACCGTCAGGCTTGGAGTCGTCACCGAGTAGCCAGAGGGCATCGCCCTTCCCTTCAACAGGGCGGTAGGGCCACCAGTCCTTGCGTTGGATGTTGCGGATGACGAAGGCCCGTCCCACGGGAAGTCCTCGATAGAACTCGGCGTAGTCGTGTTTGGCGTTGTAGATCATGTCACAACCATTCTGGTGCTGTGGTCAGTGCGCCTGCGGGTCGAGGGTCAGGATCAGTGGAACGCTGTCCTTGGACACGTATGGATGACCAGGGTAGTGCTCGACATGCATTCCCACATGCTCTCGGCCGTCATCCAGCAGGAGCTGGACCGTGTCCGCGAGCCAAGATCGGGCTTCTTCTGGCCCTTTGAAATAGAACGTTTCATCGCGGACCTCGACGATCCAGCTTGTCGACCGATGGTGAACGCCGCGCTAGCGCGCTTATATTGGAGTAGATTGCCTCGTGTCGTGGGGATGGCATGGAAGTTTGTCGGCAGGGTTGCTCCAGCCAGTCAAGCATTCCAGAAACTTTCACGACTTCCGTCGATGAGTACCTCGGGGAACGTGGAGTTTTGGGGTGAGGATAAGCTGGCTCTTCATGTCTCTTAGTGGTCATGAGCATTGCCTAACGTGCATGCAGGATCGGTTCCCTGATTTAGTTTTTCATCTCGGACGTTATCCACGACGCTTTGCTGCTGGATAAAACCCCTTGTCAGCTCGAGGCGTTATTCATGCGGGTTTTTGTTATCGGGTTCGTAGTAGTTCGAGTTGGGTGACGATGCGGATGATGGCGGGGAGTTCTTCGAGGCGTCCATGGTAGCCTTTGGCGAGGATCTTCCAGTTCTTCAGGTGAGCGATGCAGTGCTCGATTCCGGCGCGGAGACTGGCGGTTGAATCTTTTCTCCCAGCCACTTCGGGGTTGATTGGGGGATTTCTTGACCGGAGTTATCGCGGTGGTCGCGGTGTAAGCACTGTCAGCAACCCATGTGGCCTCTGTCTCAGAAAAAAGGTCACTCCACCCACACTCCTGGATTACCCTGGCATCATGACGAGCTCCTGGGAACGGCTCGGACACCGCCACGAGGTCGCCCCGGCAGGTGGCCGCGATCTGGATGTTCACACATTGGACTTTACGTTTCCCGGAGTAGATTTCGCAGCGCCCTGCCCGCTTGCTGGGCGGCTCCCGGTCGGAACGTAGGTGCCGTCGACCAGCAGGAGCTGTCCCTGAGCGATCGCCTCCTCCACGCCGCCACTGGTGAACACCAGCACCGTCTCCAGGATCTCGGTGATCCTGCGCCAGATCCTGCAGATCGTGGACTGGGACACCCCGAACATGTCAGCGATCACCATCTAGGGTCATGATTCTGACGCAGGAGCATCAAAGAGATCACCACCTGCCGGTAGAGTTTAATCTTGTGGCGGCTAAAGTCGAGTCCCCGACCCTGGGCGACGTCATGGACACGGGTCACGATCTCATAGATCACATGAGCGGGAAGACCTGTAGTAGAACTGGTAACGCATCGGCTGCTTCTTCGAGAGATACGGATAGTTTGCAACACCTATTCTCCCATGGAGCAGTCGATGCCCTACAAAAAGGGTCACTTCAGAAACCCAAATAACCCACATGAATAACGCCCTCAGTATTGTCCTATGAAACTGGATCACGTGAATACCCTCCTCAGTGCTACACATCCAGCCAGCCTGCGCGGTGCCAAAGTTTGACGACCTCCTCGCCTTGGCTCTCCCGGATTCCGCCCACTGATGATGCTGCCTCTTGGATTGCCTCGGGGGTGCCGAAGATGACCACTCCGTTGACGGGGTGGTTGTTGAGGGGGACAACGGACATCAGGCCGATGTGGGGGAGGAGACAGAGGAGCGCTTCCTTGACTGATCTGTCAACAACCTCATGTGTCGGTCCTTGATACGGAACATAGTCCCTGGTCTTCCACCACAGTAGGCCGGTGGTGGCTTTCATGAACCGCGGCCCCGCATCCTCGTCAGCTGAGGCTGCCAGCCACCAGCCGGAGCGTGGGCGAAGCGGGCCATTGATCAGGTCGCTGAGTTCCGTCGCGTTCGGGGTGATCTGCCACCACCCATGCTGCGGTAGAGCGGGAAGATGTCGTGACGGGGCTGATAGTTCAACTTGCCCAACAGTTTGGTTGTTGGAACGTCGTATTTGCTGGTCCAGCTCACCGGCTCGCCATCAACTTGGTAGTACGTCTCGCCTGCGACGAACCAATCCAGCGCCTCGCCCCACTCCGCCATCAAACGGCCGAACAGCCCCTCAGGTAGGGAGTCGTCACCGAGTAGCCACAGGGCGTCGACGACACCCTCGATGGGGTCGGTAGGGCCACCATGGTTGCGTTGGATGTCGCGAACCACGAAGCGTCCGTCCCACGGGAAGTCCTCGGATAGAACTCGAGCGTAGTCGTGTTTGGCGTTGTAGATCATGTCACAACCATTCTGGCGCTGTCAGTGCGCCCGAGGGTCGATGGTCAGGATCAGCGGAACGCTGTCCTCGGACAGGTATGGATGACCGGTAGTGCTCGACATGACATTCTCACATGCTCTCGGCCATCGTCCAGCAGGAACTGGACCGTGTCCGCGAGCCAAGCATCGGGTTTTTCTGGCCCTCTGAGATAGAGCGTTTCATCGCGGACCTCGACGATCAGTCTGTCGACCGATGCTGAACGCCACCCCTAGCGCGTATATCGGAGGAAAATTCCTTGTGCCGTGGGGGTGCATGGAAGTTTGTCGACAGGGGTTGCTCAGCCAGTCTAGCATTTCCAGGAAGCTTTTCACGATCTCCGTCGATGAGTACTTGGGGAACAAGGAGTTCTGGGTGAGGACAAGCTGGCTCTTCATCTGTCTCTCAGCGGTCATGCGAGCATTGTCCGAGGTGAATTGGGAATTGCCATCAGGTGTTTTGCTACCCTCGATGCTGCATGCACATGTCATGGCTATTGTGGTTCGGTGTGTCTGCTGGTGGAATCTCTGTCATCTCGACTGTCCTCCAATTGTGTTGCTGCTTGGTGGGTGGGGTGCGTGTGGTGCAAGATGCCGGAAATAGGGCTTGCTCAACATGTCGATGAAGAGTTTTCGCATGGTCATGCGCAATTCGCCGTCAGGCCACACGCCAAGGCAGGCAACTCGAACTCGTTCTCCTGGTTGGCCAGTGATCCGTTGTGTGCATAGCTCGGGGTCGTTGTTGACCAGGGTCGGAGCGGACTCGTTCCCGTGTCTCCAGATTCTTCCAAGGAGACTTGATTCCGTGTCTCGGTGATCCACCACGCGGCCCCATTCCGGGGCCGATAGGCCTTGGGGGTGAGAGTCCCGACCGGAGAGTGCTTCTGGTATGTTGCGCTCCAAGGCAGCGAATGAAAGCTTCCCCTGACTCCAAGAAGGCAATCGCTTGACCAAGATGCTCTGTCCCAGGTCAGGCCAGTACTCCTGATTGCGATACATCATGACGTCACTGCCGAACCCAGCCTGCAGGCCAACGGCTCCAGAGCCGTCAAGCTGACTTCATATCCCCACGGATGGTAGGCGAGGACGATTCCACGCTCAATCCTCTTGTCCATGTGTGCTTCCTTTCGGAGACAGCGGCCACAGGTCTGCTGACTCCTTCGGCCAGGGTACGGTGATTGCGAGCAGGTCACCATGGTGTCCGATGGCCATCCCATCAGGGGGGCTGAGTTCGCGGAGCCAGTTTGCAGTCGTGGAACTCGGTCTCGTTGTCTGGTGTCATCCCGAACGTGCCGCCTGAGGGAGTCTGCATGCGAACCGTCCAGCCTCTTGATGATGTCGATGAGCTCATCGCGATGTTCCACGAGGTGGTCCATGGGGAGCCGGTATTGAAACCTTAGAGGAAGAATTCAGGTGATGCTCGATCCGCCGCCCTCAGCATATGCTGTTTTGTCACGCGTGGTATGACAAGAACTCTATTTAGTTCCATTACCCTATGCTCTCTCAGGTCTTCTTCGATGTCTTGAGAGAGTCGAACCGGATCGTAGAACGTTACAGTGACTTCTCGGTCACCGATACGTGTAGAGGTGTCCCAGAAGACTGACCCTGGCTTCGACCTCCCATGCGTAGTCTTCGAAGTCTTCAGGAAGAGTGAGTTTGATGCTCATCGTGGGTGGCCTCAATCTGTTCTAAGAGGGTTTTCACGTCAGCGTCGTCAAGGATGAAGGGACGCAACAGGGTCGCGTAACCTCTGCCCACCATCTGACCGCGCCAACTGGACGAGTGTCGGATCCTGGGCGATTCTACGTGCTACCACCGATTGTTCCCGGCCGGTTTCGCCACAGCATCCAGGCCTGCGGGTCGGAGTTTCGGGTCGTCGATGTTGCTTTCGTCGCCTGCTGTTCGGTGAGGGCTTGGACGTGCAGGGTCGATCACGATGGGGATTGCCACAGCAGTGGGTCGTTGGTCGTCGGCGAATCTTGCTTCAGTGTAGGGCCTTCGCCAACGCGGCCACTTCCGCATCCGAGCATTCTTCCCAGACGATCATGAGAGTTTCCCGGGGAACAACCGAGGTGGCGTCTTGGACTTCGAGACCGTCACGGAACCAGCTCCAGTATGTTCATTACTACAGTGTGAGCCAGCCTGCGCGGTGCCAGAGTTTGACGACCTCCCTCGCCCTGGCTCTCCCGGATTCCGCCCACCGATGATGTTGCCTCCTGAATCACCTCTGGGGTGCCGAAGATCACCACGCCGCTGACGGGGTGGTTGTTGAGGGAACTACGGACATCAACCCGATCTGGGGAGGAGCCCGAGTAGGGCTTCGATGACTGATTCATCGACCACCTCGAGCGTTGGTCCTTGGTAGGGGCTTGTACCTCCGTGTTGCCCTACCACGTAGACCAGTGGTTGACTTCACGAAACGAGGGCCGGCATCTTTTGTCGCTGGACGCGGCCATCCACCAGCCCCTACCTGGGTGAAGAAGCGGGCCTTGAAGCAGGGTTGTGAAGTTCCTGCGCGCTTGGCGTGATCTGCCACCACTCCATGAATCGGTGGAACGGAAACTATCCTGATAAGTCAGAGTTCCAAGAAGCATTCTGCCCTGCACCTTGTGCTGAGCGGGTCCAACTCGATGGTTCCACATCGGGCTGGAAGTAACTCGACCCCGCGACGAACCAATCCATGGCCTCACCCACGTCTCCATCAACCGGCCGAGACAGCCCCTCAGGTGAGGGAGTCGTCGCCGAGTAGCCAGAGGGCATCGACGACACCATCGATGGGGCGGTAGGGGCCACTCAGTCCTTGCGTTGGATGTCGTGGATGATGAAGGCTCCGTTGAGGGGAACCCTTCGTAGAAGTCTTGCCGTTCATCATTCTCCTGCTGGGTAGCAGTAGTGGCCGCAGCCGTCTGGGCCATGGTAGTGCGGTGGTGCTACCTCAGGTGGCGTCCTATCGTTGAACCGATGTCCGCTGGCGTGATGATCCATCGTTGAGATCCCCGTGGAACCATCAGGATTCTTCCACGCAATCTCGATTTCTTCCCAAGGCTTTCCCTTGGGCCCCACAAGGTTGGGGTTTTTCCCGTACTTGAGCTCCGAGACGACCACTATGTCTTCAGGGTCAATACCTGGAGGTACGCCGTGAGCCCGCAGGGCAGCTTCGTAGGCTTCCTCTTGGGTGTTGAAGTCGAAGTCGCGTCCTGGTTTCCTTGGGACGGGGATGCAGTCGTCGTTGTTGTGGACTAGGACCCATGTTTTGGTGTTGGTGGCGACGTGGTAGTTGTGTAGTCCGTTGACTTGGAGGTTGTGGACGGTGTGGTGTTGGCCTGTGGATTGGATGTTCAGTACTTGGACGGTGTTGCCGTCGGGGGTGTGTAGGTGGTCGCCTCGTGGGTTGTCCGGCTGTGGGTGTAGCCGCGGTTTTCGACGTAGAACGGGTGTGTCGCGGTGGTGGTGATGTCGCCTTGGTCGGTGCAGTACCACGAGGGTTTCGAGCGATCCTCGTGGGTGAAGGTGCGTGTGACTGTGGCTGGTTCGTTCACGCCGGTGTCGGCGTTGAAGGCCATCACTTCGTCGCCTGCGACGATGTCTTGGATGGGTTTGGCGGTGCCGTCGGCCATGAGGACGGGTGTGTCTTTGGTGAAGCCAGCCGTAGCGGGCTACGTCGGTGACTTTTGCTAGTGCGCCGCCTGCGCCGCCGGTGAGGGAGCCTTCGAGGGCTCCTTGGCCGGTGGCGTTGAGGAAGCCGTCCATGGTGAGTGGTTGGCCGCTGGTGAGGTAGTTGATGCCGCCGGAGGCTCCGCCGTCGAGGCCGCCTTCGATGGCTCCTGCGAGGACGTTGCGGCCGAGACAGGAGGTGACGCCTGAGTCATTTTTGCTGCGGCTGCTGCGGCTCCGCCTCCGGCTAGGCCGGTGGCTGCGCCGACGGTGCCGTCGATGGCGACTTTGCCCCAGTCGACGCTGCCGTTGCTGGATTTTTGGGACCAGATGGATGATCCGGCTCCCGTGGCTGCTCCGGCGATCATTGCTGCGCCGATGGGGCCGCCGACGCCGGTGCACATGACGGCGACGCCGCCGACGATGAGGGCTCCTGCTGCGATGTATTCCCAGTTGTTCGATACCCAGTCGGTTGCGGCGGCTGCTGGCGTTGCCGAGGACTCCGTTGTTGGAGTCCCGGTAGGCCTGCAACTCGGCCTCAGTAATCGGACGAAGGCCTTGGGGATCAGACTGGTTGACCGGGTCATTGCCCGCGAAGGAGTACGGGTTGGCGGCCCATCCGGTACCGGTGACCGGCGCCCACGGGTCGGTGGAGAGAACCACGGGTGGCCGGGTCGCGGCACGCGCCTGCATCCATTCCAGGCCACCGATGCTCACCCGCCCATCGAGGTCACTGATGTGCCAGACGGCAACCCCACACCGGGCAGGCTCTGAGCCAGCTCCCACGGCGCACCCGCCCCGTGTCACGGCCATTGGAGTCCAGCATCACCCAGGCCGTGTCCTCGCCGCCACCAGCGGTCAGGGCTGTGGCTGCGAGAGCATTGACCACCACCGTCGCCCCGATCTGGGCCACGGACGCGGCCGCCGATGCGGAATCCCAATACACAGGGGTGTCGTTGATGCGGGACAACTCACCCAAGGCATCAACATGCAGACGTTGAGTGGCCGTCGCCATGCGGTCACCCTCCGGGCGCACCGCCGTGATACGAGCCAAGAAGCCCTGCGGATCCCACGCGAAATGCCTCTCACCCGAGGGGCCGCGTTCCCGCAGCCGCCGCCCGGAACCGTCGTAGGCATACTCGGTGCGTGACCCGTCCGGAGCCGTTGCCGTCAGCAACTGGCCCCCAGCGTCGTAGCTGTAGCGCGTGATCTGCCCATCCGTGCTCTCAGCCACCAAACGCCCATTCGCGTCCCACTCGAAGCGGAACTCGGAACCCTCCGAGTTCCGTCCGCCGGTCAGCTGCCCCGCATCATCGTAGGTGTACTCGGTGCGCAGCCCATCACGCACCTGAGCCAGAACCCTGCCGTTCGCGTCGCGCTCGATCCGGGTGACCTGCAGGAAACCCCGACGGTTCACCCGATGCTCGGCCACCAGCCCGTCCGCATAGGACCACGTGGCATGCAGACCATCCGCGGCCAACGACACCACACGGCCCAAAGCGTCCCGCTCCAACACCGCACGGCCCACACCGGGATGCTCCAGCGCGGAGACCCGCCCGTTGTCGTCGTACCCGTACCGGGTGATCGATCCGTCAGGACGCTCCAGGCTGGTCCGGCGACCATTCGCGTCGTAGCTGTAGCGCACCCCCACCCCGTTGCGCAGCCGCGACATCAGCTGACCGGTGGTGCTCCAGGCCAGCTCATGCACCGTCTCACCCTCGACGACCCTCATCGTCCGGGCTGCATAGTCGCGATCCACAGCGCTCAACACTTTGCCGTCAGCCAGCGTCATCGACCGCCGCCCGCGCTCATAACGCCACCCAGGCTGTGCCCATCCGTATCTACCCGACGCACCGGCCGGCCCGCCGCGTCGTAGCTGTAACGAGTCACCCGCCCCAAGGGGTCCGTCTCCGTCAGAACCCTCCCAAGCTGGTCATAGGTGCGTTCCGTTCGCCCACCCATCGGATCGATCGTCGCGACACGCTGGCCGAGCTCGTTGTACTCGAAACGAGTCACGCCACCCAACGCATTCGTCGCCGAGACGAGCTGCCCCTGCCTGGTCGTAGCTGAAGGAACGCCTGCCATTCCACGGATCGCGGATGCCTATAATGCGACCGGCTGCGTCGTAGCGGAACCGAACCTTTGCCACGGCCCGGCTCAACGCGCTCGACGATGCGCCCGCAGGCATCGAAGGTGGTCGTCACCTGCTCACCGCTGGGCCAATGCTCCGCGACGATGCGTCCATCGGCATCACGCATCACCATAGCGCTGACCACCGGTGCTGACCGTGGCGGCCCAACGCCCCGCGACGTCATACTCGTAGCGGAACGTGCGACCCATTGGCTGAGTCACCGCGACCACACGTCCCGAGGCGTCACGCTCAAAGCGTGTCACCCGCCCGCCGCGTCCGTCGACTCGACCAGACGATCACACGCATCGAACCGGCGCGTGAGACCTCCCTCGTCAGCGCCCGCATCGGAGATGACGCGGCCCAGCTGATCACGCACCACAACGACGCGATCATCCCCGTCAACGAACGACAGAGGCAGCCCCGCCGCATCGGTGACCACCTCGCGACGCACCCCAGTGGGGTCCGTCGCACTGGTCAGATAGCCGGTGGGGCCGAACTCCATGCGACAGGTGCCGCCGGTCACATCGGTGCTCTCCACCAGCCGCGACAACAGGTCATGCAGCCAAACGACCACGTGGACCCATCCGGCAGCTCGACGGCCTCCAACCGACCCAGGTCATCGTAGGTGGACGTCAACGTCCGCCCCAGGGCATCCGTCGTGGCCAGGCGCTCACCGTCGTCGCCGTACTCCATCACGGTGCGCGCCCCTGTGGGGTCAATCATCGCCGTCAACCGGCCCGCCGCCGAGTGCTCGAAGCGCGTCGTGGCACCCGCCGGGTCCGTCCTGGACAGAAGCACCCCGGTGGTCTCGTCATAGCGGTAGGTCGTGCGATGTCCCAGCGGGGTGATCGCCGCCACAACCCGGCCGGCCGCGTCACGCTCAAGACGCGCAGTGTTGCCGAGGCCATCCGTCGTGGCGACCAGATCCCCATGCTCATCGTGGGTGAACTCGACCCGGACCCCGGTTGAGTCGATCGCCTCCACCAGCAGGCCGCGCCGCCACGTGAACTGGGTCTCGCCCCCACTCGGATCGACGGCGACCGAGGATTCCAGTCCTCCCGGCATAGCTGTAGCGGGTGATCTGCGCGGTGTCCGTCGGCCTCGACACTCACCTCGGTGACGCGATCCCGATCATCGAAGACGTAGTCGTACCGAGCCCCGCTGGAAGAACCTGCGTGGTGATCCTGCCACGGTCATCAAACACCCTCAGCGTCGTCGAGCCGTCGCGCTCCGTCACGATCACCGGGTTGCCGTGCCGGTCATACGACGTCGACTGGCGGCGTCCCTCACCATCGACCACGCCCACCAGGCGCCCGCGGGCATCATGCAGCCACGTGTTGGCTCGGGATCCGTCGCCATCGGCGACAACCGTGACCTGGTTGGTGACATAGGAGAAGTGCGTGGTGCGGCCATGCTGTGACACCTGGGTCGTCACGCGCCTGTGCTCGTCGTAGGTGTTGGCTGCCTCGACGACACCGTCGCCATCGGTGACAGTCGCGATCAGACCCTCGTCATTCCAGCCATACGAGCGCACGCCACCCGGCCCCTCGGCTGCGACGAGCCGTCCGGCCTCGTCGTAGCGATAGTCCACGCGACGCCCATCGGATGCCGTCACCGCGACGATGCGCTCACCCGCCCACTCCACTGACAGGGACCGACCGAAGACATGGGTCAGGCCGGTGAGGCGTCCCCCAGAACGTTCAAGCGTCACACGAGTGCCTGGTCCGCCATCCACGGCCAGAACAACACCTGAGCTGCTCAGCTCAAAAAGCCAACCCTGTGTTCGTGGACACCCGCAACCCGCACGCAGCGGTATCCAGCCACAGATTCTCGCCGACGGCACGTCCCCAGCCTGCTCCCTCACGGGGGAAGACCACGACACGGCCGTCAGGCAGCCTGAACCTGGCGGAATCGTCGCTGATCTCCAGGCCGCACTCGGCCCAGGATGACCACCCGGGGCCGAAAGCGCCTGAGGTCGGATCCATTGAGTTGTAGAGACGCGACCACGCCAGCGACGCCGCAGGGCCGGTGAACCCCAAGTCTGTTTCATTCTCCAGGAAGTTCCCCGTCGCCGTGTTCACCGGATCGTTCGCATACCCTGTCGTGGGTGGGGAGCCGTACGCCACCGGCGGATCGACCTGAATGTCAGTGCGATTCTCAGCGATCCCTGCGCTCTGGAGGGCTGCGCTGATCGCCGCGTCGGGCAAGGTGGCCACATCGCCTTCACCGCCCGCGCTCTCGAATGCGCCCGCAACCACATCTGCCCACTGGGCGTCCTGCCCATTGGCGGTCAGCCACGCCGAGAATGCGCTGATGACGCTGGAGGCATCCAAGGTCGCCCACGAACACGAGGAGGTGAACGAGGAGCATTCCGTCGTCAACGTGCCCGGGCGCGACGCGAGTTCCTCATCCGCCCCCGCGTGGACGAGGCGAAGCTGCGCAGTTTCGCTGGCCGGGCCGACGACGAGCCCCCGACCCGCCCCCACCCGAGCCGGGCTGTGGCGTCTCAGGCGACTTGGGGGCCGGAGACGCGACGGAGCGGCTCGACCACCATCGGACAGGTCCGTGACCGGCGGATCCTCCTCACCGAACAGGTCGTCCCAGAACTTCTCCCAGCCATTGCGGTTGGCCAGCCGCTCCGCCCACGCCCGCGCCTGGGCGCGGCGTTTGTTCTCCGCCCGCGCTGCCTCCTCCAGCTCGGACACCTTGGTTGCGACCAAACCGCAGATTGGAGGCAATCTCATCCAGATCCGACAACTGCTGGGTGCCGTTGGAGGTGAACACCCGGGAAAAATGCCCTGGAAGTCAGTCAAACCATCTGTCCTGTAGGCAGAGCGTGCCCCACGCTGCCCCTCCAGGCGCTGGCGGCTTGGTGAAAGCTGTTCGCAGCGATGCTGAGACGCTCGAAGTCGAATTCGACATCAGGCATGCCAGAGATCTGGCCCAGCGATGAGGATTTGACTGAAACCATGGTGCCTCTCTGTGAAATTGCTACCCGGTCGAGTAGCCGTTTCTAAAGCTTATGACAGAGGAGGGTCATGCCTTTGTGGCGATAGAATCCTCAATCACCTCAATGATGGCGGGCCTCAGCTGGGCGACGGGATCACCTTGTCCACCGAACCGACCTCCACCGCGCGCTGAATGGAATGCACCCCGTCGAACTCCGCCGCGACCTCGCTGATCTTCTCCGCGCGGACCGTCGACCTCAGATCCTCCAGCTCCACCTGCAGCGCTGCCCGACGCTCCGGGGCAGCCCGTCGCACCCGGGCCTCCAGGCGACGCACCCTGAGATCAGCTGCCGTGCGTTTCGCGGACGTCCCCGCGAACACCACCGCAGCCGCCGGGGCCCCGCCCAGCACCGACGCGAACGAACCCTCCAACGCCAGCACCGTCATGTTCGGATTCAGCTGCTTGCTGAACACCACGAATGCGCCACCGTGATACCGGGAGATCACCACGAACACGATGGGCCCGTCGAAGTTGACGATGGCCCGCCCGATCTCCGCGCCGTACTCCAGCTGCAGATTTCGCATCGACTCCGGCGACCCGTCGAAGCCCGACAGATTCGCCAGCACCACCAGCGGCCGGTTGCCCGACGCGGCGTTGATGGCCCGTGCCACCTTCTTGCTGGACCGGGGAACAACGTCCCTGCCGTGTAGGCGTCAGGTCCGTCCGCCGGCGGAAAACCAGCCCTGGCGACGGGTTTCGACTCGATCCCGATCAGACACACCGAGAACCCGCCCAGCCGGGCATCCGTCACCACCGCAGTCTCCGCGTCGCCCATCCCGGCCCAGCGGCTCCACCCAGCGGGGAGTCGATGTCGGCGACGGCACGCAACACACTGCGGATGTCGAAGGGCTTCTTCCGGTCCGGATTCAACTCCGCAGAGAAGATCTGACCCACTGTCTCGAACTCCGACCCGGCAGATCATGCGGCGACGACGACACGTCGCGATCCGAGGGATCCGAGGTCTCACCCCGCCGCACCTGCCGTTCCCCAGGGACGATGTGCGTGGCGTCGTAGTGCGCCATCAGCACTCCAAACGCGCCCCGCAGATCCTGCGCCCAGTACTGCGCCTGCCCATTGGGGCCCATCACCCGGTCATAGCCGCCGATGCCGAAGTTGTCCTCCGCCGAGACCCCACCCGAATAGTCCAGCGACTGCTTGCCCGTCAGCACCATCGCCGAGTCCGGTGTCATCACCAGGATGCCGCGGGTATGCATCAGCATCGTCGCCTCCGCAGCCCAATACGGCTGCGCACCGACGGTGATACCCGCGATCACCATGTTGATCTCGCCGCCGGCCTGGGTGAACTCGACGATGCGCTTCAACGCCCCGCCGACCCAGTCCATGTTCTCGGTGCCCGACGTCATCGACACCCGCGCCCCGGAGCTCAACGCGTACCACTCCACAGGCACACCCAGCTCCTCCGCCAGATCCAGCGCCGCAATCACCCGCCGACACTCGGGCTCCGCCACCGCACCCAGGCCCTTCGTCGGATCACCGGCCAGGACGATGCGCGTGATGCCCTCCGGGTGCAGCGCCGTCGGTGTGGTGACGCGGGCGCAGATGATGCCCGCCGTGTTGCGGCCATAGGGCCGGTCCACCTCCACCAGGCGGTCACCGTCCAAGTCCAGCTCTGTCAGGCTGCCGCCGTCGCCTGTGAGGGTCTCCGCCAGCTCATATGGATACACCAGCCCACGACTGCGGGACCGCAGCACCTTCGCCCGATAGTCGTCGATGGGCTGCAACGGTGTGGTGTATGGCTCCCGCACCTCGACGCCGACCTCCCCGGAAAGTAGTCGATGGAAGCGGACGGCAAGCTCCTGCGGCTCCCCATCGATGATGAACCTCCCATGGACCACCACCTCCTCAATGCCGGTGGAATCCGCCAACGGCGTGATCCGGTGCTGCAGATGACGGGCCTCGCGCGGATCCAGGTCCAGCGTCGGCCACACATGCACCCAGACGTGGTTGAGATCCAGATGGCTGTCTGGACGGCGGGCGCGACGGATCGACTCCAGGCAGTGCTCCACGGCCCGCTCCACATAGGGGCACGGCGACCAGACGCCTGCCGTCGCGCACCAGCGCCTCCTGCCGCACCTGAGCCATGGCGATCAGCCGGTGGTCAGCGGGATCTGACTCCGCGTGGGCCTCAATGAGCAGCACGTCGTCGGGAGACGGCAGCCGATTCAGGTCGAACTGCTCAGCCGCCACAGATCCAGGCGGCGGGCCACCATCGGGTGGTGCTCGCGGATGACCTCGTCCTCCACCAGCCCTGACCGCGACGCAACGTCACGTAGGTGATGGACCCACCGGCCCGCACAGCGCGACGACGACACGTCGCACTGATTCCGGCATCCACGCGGCCAGCTGATCGCAGGTCCGGCTCGTCGCCGTCATGCGCCAGGTACAGCTCGACGACGACGCCACCGCCCGGATCGGCGAGGCGATCCGCGACGATGCCCGCGACAGGCCTGCCGGAGCCCACCTCGTCGCTGGAGCCCGTGGTGGAGATCAACTGGGTGACGGCCGTCGACGGTGAACTCGCCCGTCAGGACAGGGCGGCCGTTGACCCTGCGTGACGTGCGGGTCCAGCCGAAAGGGCCGTAGTGCTTCCTGGCCACGACCTCCAGCATCGGCTCAGCCACGAAGCCCATCAGCCAGCCGCTGCGCCAGCGTGACGCTCGTTCTTCTCCGGGACCGCGACGAGTCGTGCGATGCCATCGGCACAATCAGGGGGCTGCGGGTCGGCGGCGAGACGGGCCACCTCGTCGCGCATCTCCGCCCAGATCCTGGCGCGCTCGGCGTTGACCAGCGGCTCGTCGAACCAGCGGAACCGGACGGAGCTGGCCAGGTCCCCCAGGAAGGCATGCCGCAGCTGGGTGGCCTGCCTGAGCCGCTCCAGATGCAGACGAGCCAGCGCCGCCAGGTCGCCGGTGGGCGCGGGCCTCAGTGAGCCAGCGCTCCAGCAGCCCCCGGACTAGGTCCAGTGCGACGCGGTTGTCCTGCTGCACCAGGAAGACGCGGAACACCGCCTCCTCCAACTTGGGGCTGCGCTCCAGACTGCTGATGCCGTAGTGCCCCAACGCGCGGGTGAGCCGGTTGACGAAAGTTGCGGGAAGGCCCGCCCTGGCGGCGTCGAGGGTGGTCAGGAAACGTGCGGGTGCTCACGATCGGAGTGGATGCGCAACTCGGTGCGAGTCTGCTCCCCGGCGGGCCGGTTGCGGCCCAGCTCGGTGATGTCGGCGAAGGCGGCAGCAGGTCGCACTCGCCGCGCAGCACGTCCCCGCCGGCGGTGGCATGGGCGTCCCTGGCCGCCAGGTAGCGACGCAGAACCTCGGGGCTGGAGTCGAACCCGAGAACCGCGTTGCGCAGATCCGTCAGCGACTCCCGCCAGGCGGTGGTGGCGTCGAGGTCCCGTGACGCGGGCAGATGCAGGCCTGTGGTGGCTGCCCGCCCAAGCGCCTCGCCGATGGGCTCAAGACGCAGCAGCGGCGCCAGGCCCTCCACCTGCGTGCCGGGCTTCACCAGCACCTCGCGGATGCGGGCCGCGAAGGCGCGACGAGAGCCGTCTCCATCTTCATCGACTCCAGCACCACGACGTCCTGGCCTGCGGCCACCTCATCGCCGGCCGCGACGGGGGTTGCGACCACCAGAGCCGGGGCAGGGGCGCGCACCATGCCCCCCTCGTCACGGGAGATGCGGTGGGCCACGCCGTCGACCTCCACCAGATGGATGGGGCCGTGGGTGGCGACGAGAAGCCGGTGCCGCTGTCCCTCCACGACGATGCGGGAGTGCAGTTTGTCCAGACGCTCAATCTCGACGCGAACCCGGCGGGTGCCGTCACCCACCAGGAACTGCCGCCAGCCGATGCGGGAGACGGTGAGCTGGTGGACCTGTCCGCGGAGTTTCAGATTGATGGTGGTTTCGGGGGCATGGGAGACCTGCGGGCGACCGCCGCGAGCCGTCTCCAGCAGTCGCGCGACCTGCCGCCGCTCGGCCTCAGATAGGCCTCAATCGCGGCCGCCACCAGAGCGATCTGACTGAATCTCTCGGCGACAAGCCCCCCGTCAGCGCGGGTGCGGTCGATCCAGGAGGTGTCGGCCCAGCGCACGCCGGGCGCGCCGGTGATCTCCGGCTGTTCCAACAGATCCAGCACGAACGACTTGTTGGTGGCGCCACCCGCGATGACGACGGTGGTGTCGGCGAGGGCGCGACGCAGGCGGGCGAGGGCCTCGTCCCGGTGTGGCCGTGGGCGATGACCTTGGCGATCATCGAGTCGAAGTCGGCTGGGATCTCGTCGCCCTCCGTGACCCCGGTGTCGATGCGGATGCCGGGCCGCCGCCGAAGGACAGGCGCTCAATGCGGCCGGGCGCGGAGCGAAGTCACGATCGGGGTCCTCGGCGTTCAGGCGGGCCTCGACGGCGTGCCCGGCCTCGGTGGGACGCTCCCGAGCGGAAGCCCCGCAGCCACCCGGATCTGGGCCTTGACCAGGTCGAAGTCGCACGTGACCTCGGTGATGGGATGCTCCACTTGGAGGCGGGTGTTGACCTCCAGGAACGCGAACACCCGCTCGTCCGGCTGGTACAGGAACTCGACGGTGCCGGCACCGCGATAGCCGACCGCCAGGGCAAGCCGTTCGGCGGCTGCGCGCAGCTCGTAGCTCTGCTCCCGGAGAGCAGCGGCGACGCGGACTCCTCAGGGACCTTCTGGCTGCGGCGCTGAACGGAGCAGTCGCGCACACCGAGAGCCCAGGCGGTGGTGCCGTCGGCGATCAGCTGCACTCGACGTGACGGGCTCCGTGACGAGCCGCTCCAGGAACACGGTGCCCGATCCGAAGGCCCGCTCCGCCTCGTCGCGGGTGCGCTGGTAGGCGTCCGCCAGGGCGTCGGGGAGTCAACACGCCGGATGCCGCGACCGCCCCGCCCGCGGTGGCCTTGAGCATCAGGGGATAGCCGATGCGCTCAGCGGCCGCGAGCGCCTCGTCGAGGGTGTCGACGCCGCCACCGGACCAGGCCGCGACGGGAACCCCCACCTCCTCGGCCAAAAGCTTGGAGCCGATCTTGTCCCCGAGGCGGCGCATGGCCTCCGGGGAGGGGCCGATGAACGCGATTCCCAGCGACTCCACCAGCTCGGCGAAGTCGGCGTCCCTCGGCAACGAAACCCCAACCCACCCACACCGCGTCAGCCTGAACCTCGGTGAGGACACGGCCAGGAGATCGTGGTTGAGGTAGGGGCGCTCGCCAGCCGGACCCAGGGGTGAGGCCCTCATCAGCCTCCCGGGCGAACATGGCGGTGTGCTCCGCGTCGGTGTAGAGCGCGATTGTTGTAATTGGATCGGCTCCGGACTCCGCGTTGAGCTCCCGGACGGCGTGGATCAGGCGCATGGCGGCTTCCCCACGGTTGATGATGGCGATGCGTCGGAACAACGAGGCCTCTCACTCACGGTCCTGAAGACACCGACAGCCCAAACGGGGCTGAACGGAATCCTCATGTTTGGAAATACGCCAACACTCTAGGGCGAACGGACCGACAAACAAGGCTCGGAAATCTTGTGGGAATCCGACAAGCCTGGGAGTGAAGGCGCTGGCTGCGGGCCAGGTGCGTCGACGAGACGCGGCCTGTGCGTATCAGTGTCCCATGCGGGTCAGAAAGCCAGAAGGCCAGGGCAGTGGCGGCTGCTGGCGGCTCCGCGAGGGTGGCGTCTCCCGCAACAGAGCGTGAAAGCGACGAAGTTAGGCTGCAGCAACGCCTCCCATGCCATCTTTGTGTCATCCGCCCAGCAAATGCCCAGCGTGGCCGGACTGTGCGACGGCCGAGCCCCAGTGTGCGGAATGCAGGGTTAATTCTGAGCGATACCACGACGATGCAGTACGACGACGATGTTGAAGGAATACTCACCCGCTTGCATGCCTCGTGCTGTTACCGGGGTGACGTGTCGGTTCCTGGCGGGGCTCTCGTCAGGCCGCATGATCATCTACACAAAGGTAGCTGGATGCCCAATGCGATAACCGTCAAGGGGCTGCGGAAGACCTACGGAGACTTCGTGGCCATCGATGACGTGGACCTCGAAGTGGAGGCTGGGGAAGTCTTTGCCTTTCTGGGGCCCAACGGTGCCGGGAAGACGACGACTATTGACATATTGACGGGTGCCCAGAGGCGCACGGACGGGGTGGTCAGCGTTCTGGGACGAGATCCTCAGAAGGATGAGCGTGACTGGCGTGCCTTGAGTGGGTGTTGTTCCTCAGGGCACTGCAGATACCCCGAACTGACTGTCAGGGAGGTTGTGATCATTTTGCGAGCTTCTATGGGAATCCGTTCCCGACAGATCAGTTGATCGACATGGTCGGGCTGGGGCCAAAACGGAAGGTGATCTCCATCAAGCTCTCGGGCGGCAGCGACGCCGTCTCCGACGCTGCTGTCGGGGTCGTCGGACGTCCCACGTCTGCTGTTCCTTGATGAGCCGACCACGGGACCTCGATCCTGAAGCCCGACGGAGGCCTGGGAGCTGGTGCGCATGCTGACTGACACCGGCATGACCACGGTTCTGACCACTCACTACCTGGATGAGGCGCAAGAGCTCGAAGCGCGCCGGGATCATCGTGGCTGGGCAGATGACACATATCGGAACCATGGGCGAGTTGGCTCGGATGACCGGCAGGCGGCACAGAGTCTCGTTTGACCTGGAGCCCATCGCGGACGTGCTGTTTGCACTGGCTCGAGCAGCTGCCCAGCCAGAGTGGAACCACGCTGTACTCGACCGATGAGCCGAGCGCCAGCTGAGGATCCTCTGGATGAGGCCCGAGGCGTGGGCTGTAAGGAGTCCCTGACTCCGGTGGTGCAGCCAAATCTGAGCAGATCTACATCAACATGGTGGAGCAAGCAGGAACAGCGATGACCGAGCTGAGGGAGAGGAAGATGGAGCGGTGCAAGCCTCGCAGCGCGATGCGGCGACGACGGTCCAGAGGCTCCCCGGCCTGTGGGCGGCGAGTGCCGCTCGCATAAGCGCTGAACTGAAAGCCGCTTTCCGTGACTGGCAGTCGATGTTGTTCAACATGGCGTTGCCCGTGCTGATGATGATCGTCTTCGGTTCCGTGTTCAAAGGCAAGATTCAGGAACGAATGTCGACTATCGGGTGATGCTCATCGCCGGCATGATCGCAGTTGGGGTCATGAGTGCCTCGTTTTCAGACGCTCGCTATCGGTGTCACTCTGGATCGTGATGAAGGCCTGATTCGAGGTTCGCGGCCTCCCGATGATGCGCCCGGCTACTACTTTCGTCGGCATCATGGTGAAGACCTTTGTCATGACCCTGGTGGAAGTGGTCATCATCGTGCGGGCTCGGGTTGTCCTGTACAACCTTCCGATTCCGACGGATCCAGCCTCGTGGTTGACCCGCGTGCGTGATCCTTCTGGAGTGAGTTCTGCTCGCTTGCGGGTATTGCGTACACCGCTGCAGATCCCCAATGCCCGGCGCGGCAGCAGCGGCAGACCCCGCCGTTCATGATTCCAGCTGATCTCGGGTGTAGTTTTCCCTGGCTATGATCCCGCGTAGTCATGAAGCACATCGCCTACGTGCTCGCTGGCGTGGATGGCGAAGGCCGCTACGTCTTCCTGCCCGACCTCTCGTCTCCAATGAGCCGGGAGGGAGTTGGGAGCTCGATCGGGTGGCTCTCATGCTCCTCGCGTGGACTATTGCAGGTCTGGTTCTGAGCGCGCTGACGTTCGCGGCGGGCAGCGCGTGAAGCAGTCGATGACTGGGGCGATGGCCGAGGCAGAGGTGCCCCGCCATCGTGTTTTCACGTGCTGTCCGAGTGTCCGAGATGCCTGATCGCGTCTGCATGCTGATTGCGGGGAGAGCTGACATCTTCACCCCTCGCTGTGAAGGCGTCGAGGCGATATTAGGCCTTTGATGCCTCACCGCCTGGATCGCTCGTTTCGCGCATGATATGCGCGAAGGTCTGGGCGTCGTGCCAGGGTGGCGACGGCCATCGTCCCAGCGGTGTCGGCCGGAGTCACTCGATTACCGGGCGCTGCTCCTGGAGGGCTTTCGGAGGGTTTTTCTCACGGCGTCGCCCAGGGCAGTCTCCCGGAACGGGTGATGGCAGCCGACGTGGCGTCGCATCCTGGCACCCGCTGGGTGGGTCGGAGTCCTGCTGGCGCTGTGGTGGTGGCTGCGCGCCACCGGAGGGTCACCGGTGACAGCCGTGTGAGGGACTGGCGACGGTGAGGCCGCCTCCCGGATGGGATTCCCCGTCCTCGGTGATGCTGTCATCCAGGTGCTGGACCGTCGGGTCGGGCAACTCAGTGGGTCGAGGGGGCGCCGCGGCTGGCAGCCGGTGCGGTCGCGGCACGGCTGAGCGCCTGGCTGCTGTTGGATGCGTCCCCGATGCGCTCACTCATCGCCGCCGCGGCGCCGGTCTGGGCGCGATGTGCCAACGCGCCCCTGGGAGGTGCGGCCTACGCCGTCGAGATCGTCATGGTCTCGGGGATACGCCGCCGTGGCGTGCTCCTGGCGGTGCCGGTCAGCGTCATTGCTGTGGTGGTCTCGTGGATTCACTCCCGGGGCCACCTGACCTTCCAGGTCGCGACGGTGGCGCCGTCGTCGGCGACGTTGTGGGCCCTGCTCCTGCTCATCCCCTGCGCCGGTCTGGGAGCGGGAGTCGGGCTGTGGGTGTGGGCGAGAACGCATCGTCTGAAGGATGGCTGGGCCCTGCCCTGCGGCATTGCGGTGGCGGGGCTCGCGACGGGCCTGGTGTCGCTGTGGCTGCCCATGGTTCCGGGCAATGGGCGGGATGCCATGGCGGTTGCCCCGCCCGGATGCCCGGGGATGGCGTTGGCCATGCTGCTGGGGGTTGTCGCCCGCCGCTGTTGACCGCCCTGACGCTGGTGCGGGAGCTGAGGGCGGTCTCCTCGCCCCGTCCTTCGGAGTGGGGGCGAGTGCTGCGCCGCCTCGCTGGTGCAGCTGCAGATGATGGACCTCGACGCCAGCGTGACAACCCTGGCGTTTGCGCCGCAGCGATGCTGCTGTCACAGAGAGCCCCCGTGTTCTGATCGCCTTCATCTGGGAGCTATGCGTCCTGACCTCTGGGTGCTGGGTGGCTGGTCGTCGTCGCGGTGGGGGCGCCTCCTGCCCGTGGATCATGGCTGATGCCCTATTCCGGCGATGAGGCAGAACGTCCCGACCTCAGGAGGAGCGAGGCGCATGCCGCGCACAACACGGCCAGCGGGCAGGTGCGTCGGGCGGACCTTTGTCGACGATACGGCGCACCGTTCCTCCGTGCGCAGGCGATGCACGTCGTTCACCATCCAGTCTGGTACATAGCCGACCGGACGCCCTCCAGTATTCAGCAGTACAGCGCGCCACTGACCGACTGTCCGGTTCGTCCCTCGATCCCAGCTCCTGACCCTTCTGAAGGTCATCCAGCAGCGCCAACCTGGGAGTGACATGACGCATCCCAGAGACGAAGAACTGGGCTCGCACGACCGTCGCGAAGGTCAAGATCCTCCACGAGCTTGGTAGGAAGTCGGTGGCTCGATCTCACCATGCCGCCCACAGTTTGCATTATGTCACGCGAAAGTGCTCGCGCAGCATGAGGGTTATTCGCGTATCGGAAACAGCGAAATCTCTTTGTCAGAGTCCGGTTGTTAGCAGCTTGTGGATAAGTCCCCATGGATGTCTCTTGAGCACGTGCGCAGAGAGCTACGCATGACGCCTTTGAAGCGACGGCGAGGCCCCAAACCCGGGGCCTGGGAGCGCTCGTCGGGATGTTGTGGTGGCGAATCGCCGTTCGCGGCGCTGGAACGCACTATAGCGACGGCATCGAGACGTAAAAGCGGCGTTTTCCTGCGCACAGGGTAGGCGGAGATGAAGCAGGTCGTGGCCCGCCCAGAGAGGGGCCATGAGACCCGTCGAGACACGGACCATGGTGTCCGTCGAGGCGGGTCGTGGGCTGTCCGGATTTTGTTCAATCTCGCCAGCCCACCTGGGTGGAATCGCCGTTGCGGCGCTGGGAACGCACCTGCGTGACGGCGGTTTCAAGCGGTGTGCAACGCTGGAGCAGTTGTTCTATTTTCTCGGCTGGTGTGGCCCAGCCGGGCACCTGTCGGGGTCGGGGTCTGAGGAGGTCCGCGGCGTGTTGGACCTGGGTGTCGGTGATGTGGGTGAGTCGGTGCCTTTGGGGAAGAAGTCCCGATCAGCCGCTGTTGCTCGCTGGTGGGCGCTGCCAGGGAGAGTGTCGCAGAAGCAGTGGGCCTCGGCAAACCTGAGGCGAGGGTGAAGCGGGCGTGTTAAATATCCTCGGCGCCTTTGGTCCCCAGGTGAGGTTCTCATCAAGGTGGCCGAGTCGGTGGCCATCCGATCACATGCGTCGGGCCCACGGTGGTGGAGTCACGGCTGGCGACCCGTTGACCGCGGTGTAGCGGGTGGTGCGTTCGCCGAGGGCCTCCACCAGGCCGAGGTGCCGCCCCTGCCGATGATGAGGTCTCCTTCCCAGCGTCCGAACCGTCCGGTCCTCGACCCTCGGCCGCGCGCGGTTGGTGACGGTGGCCTCACCGATCCAGCGCCACGGACGCCTCGCCCGGACAGCCGTGACCGCTCTCGCGTTACGCCGTCCGAACGCAGGCTTTCGACGATGGTGTGAGTTCATGACGCGACACTCGCTCGGCGGCCGACGAGAGGGCCTGGTAAATCGTTTCAGTGACTCGACGGTCATCGGGTCCTCCGGGAAGTCCTGACGTAGCCGGCAGAGCCGATCTGCTGCGGGAATGTTTGTTGTTCAACCGTGTCACCACCATCCCAGCCAACGGTGTCCTGAGCACCAGCTTCCCGTCCTGGGACGCCGACGACCAGTTCGCCAGCCGCCGCGCCGGCTGGGCCCGGTACCGCAGCCAGGACAAACGCTTCACCTGCTCGGAAACCGTGGAACGGTGAACACCGAGTTCTGCAGCGATCCGTAGCGGAACCCGGTCACCGGACCCGAACCTCGATCAGGATCCGCCCGTGCAGTAGTCAACCGGCTCCCGCCCGTCGCCGCCACCTGCGCTGGTTCTCCCACCCTCCAACACCGGATTCTGCAACTGCACGCCGACGCCGCCGCGGACTCACGATGCTCGTATTCAACCCACCAACCTCACCCGACCTCCCGCGATACAACACCATCCCCGCCTCGACAGCCACCTTCCTCACAGTGGAAGCGACTACCACCCAACTCCCGCGCGACTCGAATGACACGACTCGACCCCGCCTCCCAACAACACCAACATCAACCCACAACGCCGCTTTCATCCAACCGGCACAACACACCTCCAGAAACCGTTGCTGTAGCACACCCTCTGAACCCGCGCGGACGCCATCGGAGGGGTCTGTCCGATTAATGGTGTGCCCGCGGTCTCGGCCAGGGTGCTGGCTGCGGGCATGCGTCAGCGAAGGTCGTGGCGAACGCGTTCAGGGCGGGGCTTCGCGCATGCCCCACCGGGCCTTCGGCCGAGCTCGATCCAAATGATCTCACGGTCAGGTACGAGGGTCTTCACCGCGGCTTGCCTGCTCGGGAAGTGCCTGCGGGCGCGGACCGCTCTGCGGAACCTGGCGTTGAGGACCTCGATCGCAGTCTCTGCACACAAGACCTGCAGGATCTCGATGCTCGTAGGTCCAAGAAGGGCACGAACTCGTCCAGGCACTCAGGCGTGAGCCGGATCATCGCCGGACAGGCCTTGCCCCACTTCTCGGTGAACTGTTCGAACGCCCGCTCAGCGGCCTCCGGTGCTTTGCAGACGGACGTTTAAGTCGTCATGATCTGGGACCAGTGCGTTTCTTCGAGGCGTAGCGGAAACCGTTGCGCGGCAGGTGGACTCAGACAGGTCTCGATCTTCGCGGCCGTGAAATCACCGGACCCGATGAGTCGGTAGTCCCTCGAGCCCGTCGCAGAATCGGGCGAAGAACACATCCTGACGCCGCGGTTCTTTCAACTCGGCAGGCACGCGAACCAGAATCGCTCGTCGCCCCCGTCCCTTCTGGCCGAAGCCAGATCCCCATCATGTTCCTTTGTGTGACCCCTGCACGACCCCGACCGCGGCGTAGAACGGCTGGTTACGGACCTGCTCCATCCCTGACTTTTGATCACGATCGCACCGGATAAAGATCGCCGTAGATGGACCCAGCGCCGACTCATCCACGCCGGTCAGCGTCGACAACCCGGTCGTGGTGATCCGGCCGATCGAGTCCTTTGACACGCCTGCAGCCGTAAACCTCGGCGAAGCGGGCGGCGCATCTCCCCGGTCGTCAGCCCTTTCGCGAACAGGCTCAGCACCACGCATCGCGTCCGACAGAACCGACGTCGCCGCCTCTGACCAGCTGCGTGCTCAAACGTTCCAGCCGCTGGGTCCTGTGGGTACCGGATCTGATCGCACCGACGTTGTCAGGTAACAACCGTCCGACCTCGCGCCATTGCAGGGAATTGCGTCGCCGCGGTCGACTGCGGGTCGTGCTTGTCGGTGCCAAGATGCTCATTCTTCAGCCTTTCGTCGAGGAGCGGCCTCAACGATCTGAGTTGCCAACGCCTTCTGCAACAAAACCACCGCCGGCCGGTCAGACGACACCGGAAGCATCCTGGCCTGACGCACCATCCGCGCGGATCGCCCCACGCTGAGCTCACCCAGCTCAGCGACTGCGCTGACGGCGGTGGCTGACGATGGGTCTCACGATGTTCTGCAGTCTTCGCCGGCCACGGCCACGCCCACCACTCGTTGTTGTCTCGGTCATCATGATTCTTCCCGTCTGTCACCGGGCGAGATGGAGCCGCAGTTGCCACCGTTTCCGGACAGACCCAACCCGCCGACGCAGTGCTGAGACGTAGTGCGGCGTTTCGGTGCACAGGGTAGCGCGGAGATGAAGCAGTGCTCATGCGGCCTCGCCCAGAGATCGTGGCACCCGTCGACGTCTGGCTCATGGCACCCGTCGAGGCGGGGTTTAAAGGGAAGCGGGTTTGGATTTTGCTCACCTGTATCAGACCGCACGGGTGCGTGAATCGCCCGTCTGCGGCTTAGTGCAGCACGGTACTGCCGGTGACTGGCGCGTCGAGGATGTAGTGCAGCGTTTCGTGCGGACAGGGCAGGCGTGAGATGCAGCAGGTCATGCGGCCCGCCCAGATGATCGTGGCACCTGTCGAGGCGGGGCTTGGGGTGGGCTCGCGCCTCAACGGCTCGGGGCGCCGCATACGGGTGCGTGAATCGCCGTCCGCGCGCGGCGGGAGCGCAATTGCGGTGACGGCGCGTCGAGATGTAAAAGCGGTATGCTCAGCACATGATGGTTGGCGCTGCAGGGTGATGTTGGATAATAGCTCAGCGCACTGCGCTATGGCTCCGTCATGTGTCAGAAACAACACATCTTGAGTGCTATCTTTCATGGAACGCAGCAGAAACAGCGAGCCCTCGTCAGGTGAGCCCAGCTGCTGCCAGCAGCTGCAGAATAACCCTCAATCGTGATGACGAGGAATCAGCTGCCTCATCGATCGTCCGGTCTCGCCGCCCGCGGAACATTCCCTGACGCATCCTCAAGGCAGTCCCACGAACGCCCTTCCAGGCCGGACGCGCTCACCGCCGAGGAGAGCCAGCCGCGGGCTCAAGGCGCCCAGTGGCGCGGCTGCCTGAGACTACGCGGGGCCTTGGCGCGTACATGATGATCCCGACGCCGCAGGGCAGACGACGAGGCCCCGATGACGTCCCAGCGGTCGGCGGAAGCCGCCCGCCGCCTGCACCAGACGAGAGGGAGCCCGCGATGAAGACGGCCTCCGCAGGCAGCGCCAGGATGCGCTGCAGCGGGTGCCGCGCAGCGTGGCGACGACGCCGTAGACGCCCAGGGCGATCGCTCCGCCGCCGATCCACGCCCAGCCCTGGTGTTCCCCGATGCGTTGCCGACCAGCCAGGCCCCGGCTTCGATTCGCAGAGAGCAGCGCAGTGAACAGCACCATCAGATTTCAGCACATGTCTCATCTCGCCCCACAGCACTTTGGATGCCCGTGGCTCCGGCAGTGATCGGCAGCAATGGCATCGCGCGCCAGCTCCTCCGCCCTGTCCTCACGGCCTGCCGCAAAACTCCCCAGCCAGGAGAGCTGACAGCAGACGCCCCTGTCGCGCAAGGCGTCGGGAGGCTGTGACCGCGGCAGCCAAGGTCGCGAAATCCCGCGCAATCTTGCCTCGACCCTCCTGGGCGCTGAGGCGTCTCAACCCGAGCAGCCCGGAGGTGTACCGCTGTCGTCAGCAGGTCTCGAAGTACGTGGCGGCTGCATCGGCCAGCGTCCATCAAGTCGAGGGCGGCGTCGCCGTGATCGAGCGCGCTTCACGGACGACGGGCTGCGACGGAAGGAACCTCCAGCGACGAGCCCAGCGCAGCCTCCGGCTCCCCCGGCACGCTGGGGAGGTCCGCCTCCACGCTGGAGTGTGAGGAACAGGCCAGGAAAACGGTCGCCTCCCCGTCGTGCCGGGCCGTCGTAGGAATCGGAGAGTCACGGTTCGCACCACCAGGTCGCAGGGGAGTTGCAACTCATTTCGATGATGCACCGATGCGTACTCCTGGCAAGCGGTGTGTAGGCGTTTGTCTTCGGGGTCCAGAGTCTTGCTCCGCGTGCAGGCATCACTCGAACGTGGCTAGGATGAACATCAACGACGTTTCAGGTCCTCGACCCCACAAGCTGCTGCGATTTTCTATCAGAGCCATCACCTTTCTGGCAGCAATGTGGCATGGATGGACCTCAACAGGTGCAGGAGAATCTCTTTTCTATGCTTTGGTAGAGCCAGACTGTCAACCTGCTGCAACAGCGGTGGACGGCTGGCGATCTCATCCTCTCACGCAGCCCGCCACAGCAGTGGTTCCGTCTATGCGAAATGATCGATCCACGCGGATGTAAGTCGACCAAGATCATCGCTGTCTCGTTGCCGCCGCCGTCCAGGTATAGCTGAGGATCGCCACCCCTGGGCGGCGAGTCGGCGCGCGCTTTCACGCCGGTGTCAAGGCTTCCCGCCAAGACCGGCTCACCGAATCAGAGCTGAGCCGTTCTGTGATCCCAGTCGTTCGCTGATAGCAGGGCCAAGGTGTCGTCGTTTTCAGCTGCCTACGTTGTCCGCATAGCTCCGCCTCCGCGCGTCAACCACAGGCAGCACCGCTTGATGCGCTTTTCTGATGCGAAGTGTGGTTACCGGCCGCGATGGGGCCCCGCGCGATCAAAGTGCAGCGGCTGTTGCCATGTGCGAGCTGACCTCCCGTGAGAACCTTCAAGCCGTTCCTTCGTGGGAAGTGTTGCTACGTTCCCGTCCAGGAGCAGGCTGCTGGCCTGGCTGTGACATGTGACCAGATGATCAGCGCCCGCTCCGCTCGGAGCCCCGCTGGCCGTGGCGATCTGGGCCGAGGCGCTCCAACCCTCAGTGGGCCTCGTTGCGCGCCTCCCAGCACCTCCGCGCGGTGAGCTGAGCCGCTATCATGTCGGCGGAAACACGATCCGAACACTCCCGGGATTGTCCAGCGCGAAACCGACGTAGGCGTCGCGCCGGGCCGAGGTCTCGGGCAGACCGCCGGACGCCGTCCCGCCTCGGCCCGGTCATGGACGGCGCGCAGCCGCTCGGTTAGCCCTCGAACCCCTCGGTGACCAGGTGACTAGGATCGCCTCGCGGTTCTCGTAGGAAGCGATGCAGTAGGGCGCCAGCGTACATCCTGCTCAAGCCGCGCCACGCGCGCGCATGCTCAGCGCGCTCGGTCCACCCTCATCCAGCATCCCGCGACTCGTCTTCAGCAGATCCCGCTTTGAGGTGCCAGCGTGCCCCGTCCGCCTCGGACGTCTCAGGACCCTTGCTCATGGCGTGAGTCTCACGACGTTCTCGCTCACCGCGTCCGGGCGGAGCCGGCTGCCGCCGCCGCGCCTCGCTACCGTTTCCATAGACATTTCGTCAGATCAACTTGATGGAACGGAGTCGCCGCGTATGACGTCATCGTGATCGGATCAGGATTGGGGGACCTGCATGGCTGCCGGTCTGCTGGCGCGTGTCGCCGGAAAGAGGCGTGCTTGTGCTGGAGAAAGAACACACCGGTAGCCTCGGCGGGCCCACCCATCACCTTCCGGCGGGACGGCGCGTCCCGGATCGCCGGCGCGTGCACTACATCGGGACAATCCTCGAACCTGGTGGTCTCATCCGCCCTACCTCGACCACCCGTCCTGGGAGCTGGATTTGCGTCCGGACGCCCGACCACGCGACCGGTTTCGTCTCATCCGCCCTGACTTCCCGGCCCCTGCGGCGTGGACGCCCACCAGCAGCGCCTCACCGAGGCCTTCCGAGCGAGGCCCGCGCCATCCGGCGCTGTTTCCGGGACATCCGCCGCGCCGCCCGGTGGGGATGCCCGCTTCATCCAGCAGGCCATGGCGCCGCGTCCCATCGCCTCGGCGGCCCGTGCCTCAGCAGCTCGTATATCGCGGGCGCATGGCGACCCGCACCACACAGGACTATTCCAGCGGCAGCCTGTTCGAGGCTGCGGGCGCTGGCTGCCAGCCAGTGGGTGACTTCATGGGCCGCCGCCGTCGCGCAGCCCTCTGTCGTCCATGCGCTGACCGTCAGCCACATCTGGACGGGCGCCCGGTTCCGGAAGGGCTGGCAGCCCCGGGATCGCCCGGCACCTCGGAGAAGGGATCGAGCAGGCGGGTGGTGCGGTCCGCGTACAGGAGGTCGTCGAGATCCTCGTCGGTGACGGCGCGGCAGACCGGAGTACGGGTCCGCGACCACCGGAACCTCCTCGCCTGAGGCGGTCTGAACACCGCGCCCTGGTCGTGATCTCGGACGCCGGCGCAGCTTACATCACATTTGGCCGGCTCGCTGCCCACCGATGGCGCGTCGGGCAGGCGGACCGCGCCGCCGCGGTGGCCGCCGATTGAGGGAGGCGACGGCACCGGCCATCGGCCGTGACCGTGTGCACCCGTGGCTGCGTGAGGATCCGCGCACCATCGGCGTCGACGGTGGGAACTCTGGATCTACCGCGCGACTTCGACCACGAACGCCCTGTCGCGATCAAAGACGAGAGGTTCCTGCAGGCGTCTTCGAGTCGTTCCTCACGGCCAAGTCGGGGAGAGGTGCACACCGCGGAGCTCATCTCTGTTCCTGCCCGCGTCGGAGTCATGCGTGCGCAGCAGGCACCCAGCTGGGTAAACCGTGGAGCCGACCACTCAGCGTCAAGAAGCGCCTCGGCCATGAGATGCTCCGCCTGGCGCGACCGCCGCTATCTCCGGGTCGAGCGATCTCGTCGCATGCGGAGGTCTCGACGCCACTGACCGTCGAGCACCACACCTCGCATCCGGGCGGCGCCTCTACGGCATCCCGCCACGCCTGAGTACGACCGCAAGCGCCGTCGCTAGGGTTGGCACGCACCCTGTCCGTCCTACTCAGTCAGGCAGGACGCCGTCGCCTGGGTGTAGGCGGGCGCGATGATGGCGTGTCCCGCAGCTCTCCCAGGTGGTGTCGCCCGCGTCTCTCATCATTCAGTCGGCACTCGGCAGGGCCATCACCAGTGCTGGGGACTGGCTGCCGCCGCCGGGCAACACCACGCACCCTGAGCGTCAAACGCCGCCTCACACCAAGCGTCTCGAAGTCATCTTCCGTGTCGAGGGAGAGGTGAGTGCCCCCGCTCAGTCTCGCCGTTCGCCCGCACGTCGGCAGCAATGACGCCTGGCGCGACTATTCCATCGCCGGATCGCTCACGACCAGGTGCGGTTCCTCATCAGCACTCGGACAGGCGGCAGGGCTCGCACCCGTCGAGGCGGCGGGAGGTCGGCATCACGACCGCCAAGATCGAACCGCCGCTGGGCCAATTCGTCCCGGCCCCAGCAGACAGGGCGTCGGGTGTTCCTGGTCGTCGCCACCGGCACCGGACCGGCGCCGTCTCCTACCCATGACTCAGTAGAGGCGACAGACGGCAACAAAGTGTTGCTGATCGGCTGCCGCACCAGCGATGAGAGGGACCACAACCCTGCTCGACGATCCGCAGCGAACAGGTGATCCGCCGCATCGAGCGCTGCGAGCCGGTGGTCGGCCGATCAGCCCTGGGCTGGCACGTCAGAGAGTCCTCTGCAGACTCCTGGACTTCTCGGACGCTGACACTGGCTTTCTACCCGTGTGGACTCGTCGGCCACGGTTGCTGATGCCTGAGCGCTTCTAGAGGGGCCGCGCCAGCCCAATCCATGCGGGAGCTGTACTGAGAGCGTGCCGGGTCAGTCGCGTCACGAGTGTTGTCGCATCGCATCGGGACTTGCCTGCTGGAACTTCTAGGAAACCCTGGTCGACCCGTCGTCTGTCGCTAGAGCGCTCTAGCAGTGTCATCTCTCGAGTAGAATGCCGGTTAAGACAGATCCCGTGCCTCCGTCGTCCAATGTGCAGAACAGTGTAGCATTTCGAGCTCCCCAGGCGAGAGCCCGTCTATGGCATGACGTGATACAAGCTTCTGGGAAGCTGGGCTCCCACCCTCAAGGTGCAGCTGATGTGCTCGTCCACCAGACTACGTTTTCGAAGGTGCCCAATTTAAAGTAGTTGGGACTCATTCTGGTGGGGACACGCGAGGATTCGTGTCCCATCCGTAATATCGCCAATGTGTCAAGCAGTACAAGTTTTTCTGCCGAGAAACGGTTTAGAGGAAGCTGGCGCGTAGTCCTGGCGACCTCTGGCCTCTACTATGAGGCTTAGTCAGAATCACCGGTGGTTGCAATAGTTAATTGACGTGTTGTGCGTGTCGGTCTGCGCGAGGAAGCGCCTCAACTTCCTGAATAATCGAGCGGTACCAACACAGTCAATCGGAAAGCTGGAGCCTTCCCATGCGATTTCAGACAGCATGGTCTTAAGCAGTCGAACAGATCACCGACCTTGTCGCACGCATCCACGACCTCCGGCGCGAGGGCACAGCCTCCCCGGGCAGGACGGAAACCACACACTAGGACTGTACAAGTGTGTTGTTGTGGCCTTGGATCCATCTGCATGATCCAACCGCTATCATCAAGCACTCGAGTCGCCGACCAGTTCATCACGCTCCAGAAAAACGATCTTCGAAACCATCGCGCATCCGGATGCCCATACTCTCCGACAGAGGCTGCAGACCGGTGCACCCCACGGTCGACGACCCGATGTCAGCGCGAACCACTCGTCGTCGATGGCACCCTACCGCCGACGCCCATGGTCGTGGTGCGCACCATGCCAGAACTGTACTCCGGCAAACACAAAACCACCGGCGTCGGGTCCGTCCAGGTTGCATGCGACCTGACAGGACGGTTTCGCCTTCATCTCCGACCCGATGCCCGGCCGCACCCACGCATGGCACACGCACTCAAAGAAACCGGCCTACCTGACCACCATCACCACCGGGCAAACCCATATCGGCGACAAGTGATACATCGGACTCGGCATGATCACCCCCTCATCCGGAACCCAACCGAACAACAACAACACAGAAGAAGAGGTTCAATAAGTCAGTAAACGTCACACGTTAGCATGATCGAACGAGTCATCGCCAATCCTCAAAACCTGGAGAATTCTCCATACCGACCACCGCAAGACCCTCTTCTGGCCAACATTCCTCAGAAATAATCACCACAGCAGTCGCACCGGACCCTCATGAAACATTCCGGACCAAGCAGTGTCGCTCTCTCTTTGCAAGGTCTTCTTATTCTGCCGCTGGCCGCCGGGCTCCCGGTGACTTTTCCCAACTGGTGCTGTTGGTCGGTGACCCAGCGGGTGGCCTGCGACACTGTGGTTCTGGATCGCCAGAAGCCGCAGCGCTTACGATGGAGCTTCAGAACCGAGTCTCGTCGGACAAATCCCAGGTGCAGCACCAGGAGGCCCAAACAGCTCTGCAATCAGCAGGTCATGCTGCAGCAGTCTCGCCATACAGCAGCATGGGATCCAGCAGCAGCATGCCGTCCTTTCAGCAGCAGCACATGGCTCAGCAGAGAGCGGGATGCCCAGGCTGCGCGCAGGCCGCCGCCCCAGGCAGGCAGCAATGCTCAGACTCGATGAGCCCTCAAACATCCGAGCAGCCGGGACAACCGCCCCAGGAAAACTGGAGCAGGCCCCTGAAGCCTGAAGGGCTGGCCTCCGCCGCCCGAGGCCAACGTCCCTTGCTTCTTGGGAAGCAGCCTCGCTTCTTTGTTGCGAACCCGCTTTTCACATGAACAAGGGAGGGTGGTTACGGGTGTCCAGGGGGCGACGTGTACCGTGTTGGCCTCGGCGGCTCGACGGCGGCGCGTTCAAGCTCTCCGGCGGCTTGGGCCTGCACGGATCTGCTCGCGGACGATGTCGGCGCGTCCGGCACGCGGGCGAACTCCTCCAGGTGATGGGTCACCATCGCAGGTGCGCATGGCGACGGCGTGGGCTCATTGATCCCGGTACCAGGGCTGCGGGGCTGGTGATCTCCGCATCCATGTCCAGGGAGCTGATCATCTCCAGGTAGCGCTGCATGAGCGCTCTGTAGGCCTTGATGCTGGACACTGTCTCGGAGTCGGTGAGCGAAGCTTGCGTAGGCGTCTGTCGCGGGATGCTGCGTGGCGACGGGGGACTCCTCCGGCGTCGTGGCGCCAGCGCCCACCAGTGCTTGCGTCATCACCCACAAGCAATGTTTCAGCAGACCCGCCAGCGACAGCTTGATGCCGTCGGCTGGGCGACCAGTTGCTCGTCGGACAGCCCGCAGCGCCCGCGTCGCGAACCGCTTCCAGCTGGACTTTGAGGTAGTTGCGTGGGTCGTGCGCTCGTCATCGATACTCCGGAAAAGCGACATGTCGTCTCCTCAGATTGGTTGATGCCATCAGACACCCAAACCGGACGTTTTCTGTCCGCTAGTCGGTGAGACCGTGGCATGACGACTTCTCAAGCGCCTAGTTGCGGCTGCTCGGCTCCTGCAGGCGGCCGACGTGGACCGGCGCGCGAGCTGGCCCGAACGGTTGGCGCGTGAGCGCACCATCCGTCGCGACATCGAACGCATCCGAGATCTCGGCTACCAGGTGAGCAGCGTTCAGGGGCTGGGGGCGGCTACAGCTGACTCCTGGTGGGTGCTGCCGCTGCTGCATCTCGACGATGAGGAGGTTATCGCCGTCGCCGCCGCCCTTCGGACCGCCGCCTGGAAGGTGGTGAGGGTCAGGCTGCCCGCCGTGCCCTGGGCAAGCTGGAGCGGATGCTGCCCACACCGGTCCGGGAACGGGTGGCGGCCTTCGACCAGGCCGTGGTGACGCTGCCCGCCGCCAGCCCCGTCGTCGACTGGAGCCTGCTCCTCGCCCTGGCACAGGCAGGTCGCGACCATCGCCTGGTCCGCTTCCAGCACACCCGGCGTGACGGTGAGACCCATGAGCGGACCGTCGAGCCGGGGCGGCTCGTCGCGCGCGGCCGTCTCTGGTATCTCCTGGCCTTTGACCGAAACCGCGACGGCTGGCGCACCTTCCGCTGGACCGCATGACCGAGGTTGTGGTCTTGACCTTTAACTTCGCCCCGACCACTCCACCGGAGGCGGAGGAGGTGTTGTCGAGGCAGGGACCGTGGAGTTGGGCTCATTACGCCGTCGTGCGTTTCGGCTGTGATCCAGCCCGTGTGGCGGAGGTGATGCCGTCGCGTTACTACGAGCTGGTGGGCTTTGACGCTGATGGAGCGACCATCCGGTGAATGCCGATGACCTGGGCAATCTGGCCTGGCATCTGATCCGCGTTGCCGGTGAACTTGACGCGCCGCTGGAGGTCGCCGCAGAGGAAACCCGTCGGCCGAGAACTGACCGTATGATCCGTCGGATCCGAGTCATCGACACAGCACACTGGCTGTGAGAACTGCTGACACGGAACCCATATCCGGGGTGCAGGGAGACTTTGTGCATGACACAGTGGAGGGTGTGTCACAGGTGTCGTAGCCGGCTGCGACCTTTCAAGGTGGTTCTCGCGAGACTCGGCACCGTACTCGAAGGAGAACTTTCATGGGATTTCTGGCATTTCATCCTGGGTCTCTGCGCGGGCGATCGCGAAGCTGATCCTGCCGGGCAAGCAGGAGGGCGGCTGGCTCGCCACCATGGTCCTGGGAATGGTGGGCGCTCTGGTCGGCGGCTGGCTTGGCGGCCTGCTGTTCCATGTGGACCTCGGCAGATTCTTCTCACTGCGGACCTGGCTGCTTGCGATTGGCGGTTCACTCGTGGTGCTGCTGGCCCACGAGGCCATCGTGAGGCGCCGCTGAGTCATGAGGGTTCTCCGACGGGGGCGCACCGGGAGCCCTGCCGATCATGAGAGTCCCGTGATCACCCCGTCGTCGGAGATGTCGATGCGCTGGGCTGCTGGGGTTTTCGGCAGGCCCGGCATGCGCATGATGTCCCCGGTCAGGGCGACGACGAAACCCGCTCCCGCATTGACCACGAGTTCCCGCACCGTGATGCGGAACCCAGCGGTGCGCCTGTCAGCGCGGGTCGTCGCTGAAGGAGTACTGGGTCTTTCGCCAGGCACACGGGCAGTGCGTCATAGTCGGCGAACTCCCGCAGCTGGCGGCGGCGGCTGTCGCCGTGAAGTCCACGCCGTCGGCGCGATACACCTTCTTGGCGACCGCCCTGATCTTGGTCCGCAGCGAGTCCCTGGGCTGATAGGGTGTTCCGCAGCTGCGACGGCGTCTCCGCGGCTGCCACGACGAGACGGGCCAGCTCCTCCCCACCCGCTCCGCCCTGGGTAAACACATCGCAGGGGGCCGCAGGGACGTTCAGGGCGGCGCAGTGGTCGAGGATGGCCTGACATCCTCGGGCGTGTCGCTCGAAACGGTTGAGCGCCACCACGATGGGCAGCCCGAAGTCCCTGAGATTCTCAACATGCTGGGTCAGGTTCTCCAGCCCCTGCTCCTCAGCGCCCTGACGGTGGCAACCACCACCGCCAGATCGGGTCGCAGGCCGCTGGACGGGGCGACGATGTTGCGAATCTTCGGTCCCTGATCTGCGCCGAAAACCCGCCTCCGTCGACGAAGTCCGCCAGCTTCAGGCCCAGGCGGGTGGCCAGCACCGTGTTGGTGCCGTGCGCGATGTTGGCGAACGGCCGCCGTGGATGAGCGCCGGAGTCCCTCAATGGTCTGCACGAGGTTCGGTTTGATGGCGTCCTTTCAACAGACGGCCATCGCGCCTGCGCATCCAGATCTGCCACCGTCACCGCCCGACGGTCGCGGGTGTAGCCGACGACGATGCGTCCCAGCCGCTGCTTGGTCGCTGAGAAGAGTCGGCCAGGCAGAGGTAGCCATCACCTCGCTGGCGACGGTGATGTCGAAGCCCGACTGGCGGGGCACTCCGTCGGTGGGGTTTTCGCCCAGGTCGACGATGATCTGCCGCAGCGCCCGGTCGTTGATGTCCATCATCGACGCCACGTCACCCGCCTGGGGGTCGAGGTCGGTGGTGCCGTGGTGGAGGGCGTTGTCGATGAGCGCCGACAGCAGGTTGTGGGCGGTGGTGATTGCGTGGAAGTCGCCGGTGAAGTGCAGGTCGATGTCGGCCATGGGCAGCACCTGTGCGTAGCCGCCGCCCGCCGCACCGCCCTTCATGCCGAAGCAGGGACCAAGTGACGGCTCCCGCAGCGTCACGATGCAGCGCTGTCCGATGCGCTGGAGGGCCATGGCGGCACAGCCCGACGCGCACGTCGTCTTGCCCTCACCGGCCTTGGTGGGGGTGATGGCGGTGACCAGCACCAGCTTCCGTCGCGGGAGTCCCTGAGCGACAGCGCCGACAGCGACACCTGGCCTTGTCCCCTGCCGTACGGTTCGAGCTCTTCGGGTAGCAGTCCGGCGTCGGTGGCGATGTCGGTGATGGGCTTGGTCGTCGCCTGCGCGGCGATCTCAACATCGGTCAGCATCTTTGCTCCAAAAAAAGGGTCTGCACCTGCTATGACAGTAGCTGTTTTGAGCGTGAGAGGAAAGCAGTTGAGGGAAGGAAAGCTGGAGAAATGAACGTGAGGAGACGCTCGAAGCAGCGATTCTGCAGCAGTCCCTGACCAGGCTGGGAGGCCGACCTCCGATCAGGACGTTAACGACCTGCTGGTGCTGTGACAGCAATCGCTCACACATGAGATCGATTCCGATCGACCGGTTCTCGCGCACAGACAGCGGGTACTCGTGTGCCTTGCCCAGCTGGATTCCACAGCGCCTGACCAGGATCCTGTCTACGAATCGCCGTCTTGTGCGTTGATGGCGTTGCCGGGGTGCGGCTCTTGCGTCATGCTCGGCGTTTCGTGTGCGTCGCATCGTTCCACGACGCGGCCACGTTTCAAGCAAGGCCGTTGTCGGCGGCGAATGGGTCCCATCCGGAGTCGCGGTGTACGTCGAGCTCGATCTCCCGATGGTGAGTAGCGATGTGGAAGCTCTCGGATCGCATATGCTCTATGGCATTACGGCTGGCATCACGCTGAGGACATGAATGTCGAGGAACGAAGACGTTTGGGATCGCATAGACGTATCCGACTGGCAGACAGCGCAGGCCGAGTCTGCTGGGACGAATGAACCGACCTGGCTTTGTGCACCCCGAAACCGGGGCCTTCGACACAAGAGCATTCATGTTCCGAGGAATAAGCTGCCACAGGGCGAGGACTGGGCCGAGGTAATCGCGACACAGGTCGCGCTGCTGCTGGGCGTTCCCTGCGCGGAGACACGCTTGTGTGTCCGCAGTGGTGTACGTGGCTCACTGTCGCTCTCCGTGACTCCAGACGGCTTTGACCTCAACGATGGTGGGGCTGTCCTGGAGGCTACAGGGGTGCCAGGTTATTTCCGGCACACCGCCGAGCGAAAGGCCTGTGATCCCGCACGTCCTGGTGTGCGGCGTCCTGGGCACACCTTGGTGAACATCCAGCATGTTCTTCAGGACGTCAAACCACCGGAAGGCTTTCAGGGACCGGACGACTGTATGGGTTTTGATGTCTTCGCCGGGTTCATGATCCTTGACGCGCTGGTCGCGAATCAGGACCGGCATGAGGAGAACTGGGCTGTGCTGGGGGCTCTCGTCAAAGATGTTCCTGACCGTCTTGCGCCATCCTTCGACCATGGAGGATCTCTTGGCTATAACCTGACCGATGATAAGCGGTGCTTGCTGCTTGATAGCGATGCTGCTTTGGCGGTATGGGCTGCCAAGGGTGCCGCACAGCGGTTCGAGCATGTGCGTCCAGCCAAGTCTTTGGCTGAGCATGCGGTCGAGGCAGCTGAGCTGGCTGCGCCTAGGGCCATAAGATGGTGGGGTTGCCAGCTGGAGATGCTGGACCTGACTCCATTGCATGACGTGCTTCGTGGTGGGCAGGTGCCAGGAATGTCAGAGGTGGCGGCTACGTTCGTCAGTCGACTACTCGAATGCAACCTAGGGAGGCTCAGAGATGCGATCTGCAGCAGTTCTTGACCGGGTCGAGGCAGCAGCCTCTGGACAGGATGCCGACGACCCGTTGGTGCTGTGGCACCCGTACACCCGTGATCGTGCCCATCGGTCGGTTCTCACGCACGGCCAGCGGCTATCTCGTTCGTCTACACACGGGCTGCCGCTGAGAAGCGTGACTTCCGTCCCCTGCTCGGTCTGCCTGATCTACATCAGCGGTATGACAGCCAGCAGATTCCCGCTGTTTTCAGTCAGCGGGTCATGTCCCCTAGCCGCTCAGACTACGGAAAATATCTGGCGATGCTCGGCTTGTCTGAGCAGGAGCAGGTGACCCCCTGGGAACAGATCGTCCACTCCGGTGGGCGCCGCGTCGGGACACTCTCCAGTTCATGCGGGTCCCCGCTGTGAGGGACGGACGGGCCATCGCGTGCTTCCTGGCGAACGGTGTGCGACACATTCCGGGACGTGTTGCGGCTGCCTGGGCGAAAAGTTCGCGTCACCCGGGAGCAGCAGGAGGCCGCGTTGAAAAGTTGCGTGCCGGTGACCTGGTGCTCAGAGCCAGAGCAGGGGAATCCTGAGGATGATCACGCGATCCTGGTGACCTCCGGGGTGCCCCTGGGTGGGTACCCCGGGTCCTGTCCTCCAGCTTGCGGGCGCTGGTCGAGGGCGGTGCGTATCATGCGACGGTGCGCCGGGTCGGACCTCCGGGTACGCCGCATCACCTGCGTCTCGTCCTCAACCTCGATGTTCAGGTTCCCGGCGGATTCTCCTTCGACCCTGAGGGACGCTGGGCGCCGCGATTGGCTAGTAGACGAGGGGGTTGAAATCTGCCACTTCAGGGTGTGCGTCTACCGGCAGGTAGGCGCACACTGCCTCGAACTCGGTTTCCAGCCCGCGCAGCCGCAACTGTTCAGCTTCCAGGCTAGCCAACCGCAGGAGGCTGGAGACATCGGCTGCTGCGTATTCAAGTTGCTCGGGGGATAGCTCCTTGGTTGCCCAGTCACTGACACGCACCGACCCCTTGTCCAGCTGTATCTCGAAATACCTGGCCAGCAGTGACTTCAGGCTGTGCTCGGACGATGGTAGCTGGGGGTCAAGCAGTTTGGAACCAGTCTTTGTGCAGAACACTGGAGATGTCCGCGCGCCCCAGGTCGCTTCGAGGAAACGCAGGTCGAACGGCGCATGGTGGAAGACCTCGTCAGCTGGTTGTTTTTCCAGCAGGTCCACAAGGTTTTGTGGGCGAGCCTTCGACCTCCGGATCAGGATGGGGCCAGTAGCCGGTGTGAAAAGCTGGCAGAGCTCCAGGGTGTCGCGCCGCCAGTCAAGCCCCGACGTCTCGGTGTCGACCGCGACGCTGCTGTCGCTGCGGATCTCATCCGCCAGTTCCTGCGGGAGGTCGCCGGTTATGACGTGCATAGGCATCGTTCCAGGATAGACGGGGTGTGGTGCGTGGCAGTCACCGTGGGGCATCCGGTGTCGTAGTCTCGGAGGTTCGCGGCCTGGGTGAAATGATGCTCAAAATAACTATCCAGCGTCACGACGAGGAAACCCGCTGGAAGCTCGCACCTGTGGGGGATCCGCCGTCGCTATCTCGTGATGAGGTCCCAGAGGGTGAGGCCGATCACGACCAGGCAGCCGACGGTGCCGAATGGCAGATACCAGAGCCCGAGCGCAGCGACGACGATGAGCGCGACACCGCCCGCGAACGATCCCGTGAGGCAGTAGGCGAACGCGCCCAGCAGCGCGATCGCCGTAGCCGACGAACACCATGGCCACGCCAGGCGGTGAGGGTCGATGCCGAGTCGCCTCGAGCAGCCCCGCCCACGGGCCAAGCTCCCCGCCGGGCGCGATATACCCGGCACCCGAGAGCTCCCGCACGCCGTCGAGGATCATGTAGCCTGCGACGACCACAACCAGAATGCCAATAGCGATTGTTCGCGCCAGTTCAACTCCTCGCTGCGGATGCCGCCATCGCCGGCAGCTTAGCAAAACAATTCCGGGGCTGTCCATTGTGATTTGAGGTGCATAACGTATCGATGAGTCGATGTTTAGCCGGTCAAAAGTCCTATTCATGCTGGAGACAACTGCTCGATTTCAGCTCTAGAGTCGCATGAGGGAGTTGGAGAAAGCTGTTTCATCATGACTCTGTTGGGCTGGGGAGGGGCGAAGTTTCTGGTGGTGTCCAGTAGACGGTGTCGAGGGCGGCTGAGGCCTCGGGTGGAATGACTGTTTCCTCGGGGGCCGAGTTTATGGAGAGTGTCCAGATGCCGTCGTGGCGGCCAACCATCCACGTCTCATACTTTTGGGGGATTCCGTTTTTGTGTAGATGTCGCTGTATCCGACGGCGCGTTCTCCTCCGACTGTGCGGTCAGGCAGGGGATTACCTGCTGACCTCTTTGGTCGTCTTGGACATGCGAATGGAGCGATCTCTGTATTCGTTCATGCTCGATGACGAATTGGGGAGTCCTCTGGGTTCTTTTTGAAGATGAATTTGAGGATGTACAGTGACTCGCGTCTCACCCGCATCGCGGTGGAGGAGTAGCCGGTGTCGCCGTTGGCTGATGCAATGTAGTAGTAGCCGGACTCCCCGTATGTTCCAGAGAATTCCGTCCAGCCGTCGGGGGCGTGATATGAAAGTCGTCTCTGGTATCCGTGCTGACGGTCGCATTGCTGAGGGTGTGGGGGTTAGTGTTTGGGGATGCTGCAGTGAGCAGAGGTGAGGATTATCGAGAGGCGGTCAGAGACAATGCCGCTAACTTCAAAATTCTTTCTGCATTCAGCGCCATATTCTGAAGCGATCCTTCCTGTTTAGGGTTCCTTGGTTAATAACTGCGGGACTTAGAATGGGCGGATATGGAGCGATTTATGGCGTCCTGATATCCTCTCGTCGCCCGAATATCTCAAGCGTTCCTCCCATCTCGCCTATGTAGGTTTTGTGAAATGGCTCCGGCCTTCATGGCATCTCGGAATAGGCTCATGAGGGATCCATCGCTCTGCGAACAAAAGCGGTCTTCTGCTCTCAGAAATTTGCAGTATTCCTCGAGGTTGCCCCGGAGAGAGTTGCCGCCTCGCGGAGATCTCCTGATAGTAGGCGTCGGTCATATACCTTGACCAGCCTTCTCTTTGGAGACGAGGTCTTTCGGGTCTGCTTCTGGTTGGCAGTAAGGTATCGAGTGCTCGGCGCGGTTCCATTGAGTGCAATGATACGATAATGGTCGCCGCCCTCGTCCTTGATGAAACTTCCAAAGGGCACGGCCCCTATTCCGGCTTTTGGCGAGCTTCTGCCAGTGCTCATTGCGGGCGGTGGGAGCTGATCAGGGCGTCGGCGGTGAGGGTGAACAGGGCTCCCGGAGGAGTAGCGAAACCAAACGTCTGTTCTAGTCAGATTTCCACCGGCTGCGGCTTCAGGCAACGCTTGGGAATACCGTGTTGAGTCCTCATCAGAAGATTGTCCCAGCTGAGGGCCTGCCACCCTCGTAGTGCCGTCGTTAGGGTTACCGGTGTGCCGTTGTCGTTGACGGCAGCGGGTTATCGAAGGCCAGATCGGTGAAGAAATCCATTCTTCCCCGTGAGGTGATGTCTCATTTCGGAGGTCATGGCGATCCAGTGGTTGTCGATGGCACCTCCTGTTGTGCCATATGTGTGAGCTGCCTCGGGAAAAAGATGCTGTTATTCCTCAACATGGGCCCATGATGAGCCCCGCCCAGGAACGCAGCTGCGGGTTGCGGTAGCCAAATATGTCCTGTCCATCTATTGTGTCATCATTCCGATGAAATGCGCTGTCGTTTATTTCGTGATGAAGATCGAGGCCATCCTGATAGCCGAACATGAAATTAGCTGCGATGCTTGTGGCTTTTTGTCACGCGGGTGCCACTCATCATGATTGTCGGTCAAAATTGTTCTGGCATTGAGGCCTGCTGGATGACCTTGCCGAACTGTTCACCGCCATCCCGAAACCAAAGTATTCGCTAGTGCACCGATAGTCGTCCTCCAGTGAGGTAGCGGGTCAGCCGACTGAACGGTCGTTGTCGTCGATGAGGCCGTCAGATTCTCGTCCACCATAACCCGCTGGGATGTTGGAATCACGAATTTCTGAACGCTGTCCAAGCGTGCTCTGTCGGCGGCCTTCAGGGTTGCTCCATGTCCTCATTAAGATCGAGTGCCCGGGCCTGTCCATCAAGGTGTAAGCATGGCGTGCATAGGTCGCACATCTTGTTTCACCACCGAACATCGATGGGCGAATGTTTCAGCGTGCGTTGGGCTCTCGGATCTTCTCTCGCGTCCCAGGCGACCAGATCCTGGGCACGGAACGTCCGTCCTCTGGGGCATCGAAGAAACCAGGCCCAAGTGCCAGATCTGGGTTGTTCTGATCCCGCTTCCCATGAGCTGGGACAGTATGTCGTAGCCGCCAACGGGGTATTGTAGGAGACGAAGACGCCGATATCTCCCACGGGTTGTAGATAGTTCTTCCGGCTCTCTTCAGGTTCTCTGCAAAGCTCATGCGTCTCGCTCTTGCAGGTTTTTCCGTGCCGTTCAAAAGCCCATTTTTGCTGCTCGAAGGACAACTGATTATGAGTATTTGCCTGGTCGAGGTTCATGCTGCCGGTCGCAAGCACTATCGCCGACCCGACGCCCTGTCATGATGTCGTCGGCAAGACCGGTTGACTGTCCTGCGGTCGCCACCTGAGTGAGAACTCCGTCATCTGCTGTGGTGATACCCTCTCCGCCAGTCGTTAGCCATTTCGCAAAGGGTTTGACAGCATATCGCTGTATTTTTCGTAGAAAGGTCTTGATGATCCTCTGGGGTGAGGTCAGGTTCGTCATGGCGCCAGCAATCTCAGAGGCTATCGCTGAGCATTCTCCCACCAGCCTCGGCTGTCGACAACGGAATGTCGTCGAACAGTGATGCTCGATGGCATCCCGGGAGTCCTGTTTAGTCGGATCGATGATCGAGTCCAAAGCTCCTTGAATCTTGTTTGCGGTCTCCTGGGCCTCGGTGTCCAACCTGTCCATTGCTACTTTGTATTCAGCTACGATCCCATCCCAGGTCTTTTTCAGAATACCAGCTAAAGCCAGTCCGTCGCTGATGCTCTGCCTCAGAGGGATAGTGTTCTCCGCGGTCGCGTGCTGCATTTACTTCTATCAAGGAGGATGGCTGTGCCGCGATTGTATTCCTCAAGGGCGCCTCGTAGCGCTCCCAGAACCCGGGAATCGTTGTTGTTATCATCGTTTTCAGAGAGCTCTCCCATGACCGAAGCGCTGAAGCGGCCGGGGCAAAGCTGTCACCCAGGTTCCTGGCATGCTCGCCGAGCTCCTTGATCGATCCTGTATAGGCGTCTGCTGACTCCCCGATCCACCCTGGCACCCCATCGGACTCGGTCCATGGCCACCTCGGCATGCATGACCGCTTTTGACTGCCGCCTCCTGCAGCCCGAGGCCACCTCTCAATCTCTCCAGTGATGTCTTCGGGCAGAGGCATCTTCTCTTGAGCTGTCATGATTCAGTCTCCCATCCGCTCTACGAGTGCCCGGAAATTGTCTGTGTTCTGCCACTCGGTCGCATCGAAGTTTGAGATGGCCTCCTCCTGGCCAGCGCCCAGTACCGCACAGGCATCCGAATACTCCTGCATCACTATATTCATAGTCACCCCACAATGGGCTGCTGCCTTGCTCAGGGCGCTAACCCCAGTGCTGTCTCCAACAGGCAGAGACTTTGCCACCCTGCTGGCTGGCAAAGTGGAGATGAACTGGCCGATCCGGGAGAACTCCTCCGAGTCCTTCCAGTCCCTCTTCGCACTCACTACCGCAGCACGGTCAAATTCACCAGGCCTCACCGTTGCGCTCCCCATCATCCGCCCACCATGGCTGAAACTGATGGCGCAACCTTAGCGGATCTGGCGAGGCCAGCCAGACAAATCTTTGGTGACGTTCTGGCGTAGTGCTGACTCGCCCCGCCAGCTGAGATGTCACACGGGATGGGCGCAGATCGTGCAGCGTCCATGCCTGCCGCATAGTTCCCCAGTTGTCTGCCATCCGGGTAGCGTGGATGGCATGTGTGGGGAGAACCAGGGGGTCGACGACGTGGTGCAGAGTATCGTGGCGTGGTTTGCCTGATGCGGCCCGGACGCCGCCCTGGCGTCATCGTCCGACGCTCACCTCTGTGGGGTGTGCTGGTCAGTGGAGGTGATGCTTCAGCAGACTCCGACGGCCCGGGTGGCGCCGGTGTGGGAGGCATGGATGAAGCGCTGGCCCACGCCGTCTGCGCTCGCGGCTGCGTCGCCGGACGAGGTGCTGCGGGCCTGGGGACGGCTGGGCTACCCGAGGCGCGCACTGCGACTGCGGGCAGCCGCCGATGCGGTCGAGGAGCGTCACGGCGGTGAGCTGCCGGAGACGGAGTCCGACCTGCTGGCCCTACCCGGCGTCGGCTCCTACACGGCAGCGGCGGTCCTGGCTTCGCCTACCGCCGGCGGTCCCCTGGTGCTCGACGTCAACGTGCGGCGGGTCCTGGCCCGCATCGACCAAGGGGTGGAGCATCCCGCCCGCTCGGAGACTGCGGGGGAGCGGGAACGCGGCTGGCGTTTCGTCCCCGACGGCGACGAACAGGCGTCGCTGTGGGCGGCCGCGTCGATGGAGCTGGGCGCGACGGTGTGCACCGCGAAATCGCCGAAATGCGGCCCGTGCCCCGTGGCGGCCCATTGCTCTTGGCGGGCGAGGGGCTACCCGGCCTGGGATGGGCCGCCGCGGGTGGCGCAGTCCTGGGAGGGAACCGATCGGCAGTGCCGGGGCCGGATCATGGCGGCGCTGCGCGAATCGTCGTCGCCGGTCCCGCTCATCGACCTCGCCTGGCCCGGACAGTGTCCAGCTGGCCTCGCTGCGCTGACTCCCTGGTGGCCGACGGACTCCGCCGTCCGCCACGGACCAGGCCCGTCCTCCCGGTCGCTGAGCCCGCCCCGGCGGACAGCGACGACGAACCGGCCGTGGCGTGATGCTGGCATGATTCCCCTGACGACCGCTCGGCTGGAGCCTGCGCCCGTTTGCGGACACGGACCTCGGATTCGTCAAAGAGGTTCACACCAGTCCTGCGCTGATGCGTTTCATCCCCTCCGCCACGCACCAGACGATGACGCCGCCCGCCGCATGCCGCTGCAGCGGTTCATGACCCTTCGCGATCATCCGCAGCAGGGTTTCAGCCTCGTCGAGCTGCGTGGTGGTCCGGACGCCGCACGCCCGTCGCGCTGATCCTGGTGAAACCGATCCCTCCCTCTGGAGGCGGCGAACCCAAGGACGTGGAGATCGGCTGGCGGCAGGCCCCGGCATTGTCGAATGGCTACGTCACTCGAGGCTGCCCAGGCGGTGCTTGAGGCGTTGCTGGATGCCGGCCTGCCGAGGGTCGCTCGCAGTCACCCATCCGGACAACCTCCCGTCGCAGGCGGTCGCACGGCGCATAGGCATGGAGCGTGTGGGGCTGGACCGACGCCTACTACGACACTGAAACCCTTCTCTTCCGGGCAGCACCGCTGACCTGACCGAGGCCCAGCAGGACAGCCGAGTTTCAAATGATGATTCGTGCTAATTGACTGATTCAAGTTCTGCTAATTGACTGATTCAAGTTCTGCTAATTGACTGATTCAGATCCTGCTCATTGTATGATTCGAGAGTGGGGTACCGCGCAGGATCCTGGATACAGAGCTGGACGAACTGTTCGGAGCGGCTTGCCGCGCTTGCCATCGACGGCGCCGAGGAGTTGGGAAGACCACCACCGCAGAGCAGCGAGGGCTGATGTGGTCCGCCTAGATTCGAGGGCGAGCCGGAGGCAATCGAGGCTGAACCCGAGCAGTTGCTGTCCCATCCCCGCCCGCTCCTGCTGGACGAATGGCAGAAGGTCCCTGCCGTGTGGGATGTTGTGCGGCGCTCTGTCGACAGGGACCGCTCCGGTGGGCAGTTCTTGCTGGCTGGGAGTGCGACCCCAGTGGCTGGGGCCACTGAGCACTCAGGGGCGGGTCGGATCGGGCGTCTGCGGATGAGACCGATGACGTTGTCTGAGCGCGGCGTCGCCGAGCCCACGGTGAGTCTGCGGGAGCTGCTATCTGGAAGCCGGGGATCATTAGCAGGATCGACTAGGTTGCGGCTGAGCGACTACGTGAGGGAGATCGTTGCCTCCGGCTTTCCGGGGATGCGTGATCTGCCCGCACGTGCCTGCGATTCCAGCTTGACTCCTATTTGCATAACGCGGTGGACCGTGATGTTCCGACCAAGGGCTAGCGGTACGCCGGCCCGAGGCGATGCTGGCGTGGCTGCGTGCCTATGCCGCTGCCTCTGCCACGACCGCGAGCTATTCACAGATCCTGGATGCCGCCACCCCAGGGCAGAGCGATAAGCCCGCGCGTTCGACGTCCGTCGCCTACCGGGATGTGTTGGCCGACATCTGGCTTCTTGACCCAGTTCCCGCATGGGTGCCGGTTGGCAGTGGGCTCACCCGTCTTGGTCAAACTCCGAAGCATCATCTGGCGGATCCGGCGCTTGCTGCGATTGCTGGATCTCGCCCCCGGCTCGCGCTCTGGCGGGGAGAATGAGTCTGGCGGGTCGCGGGCGGGCGGCATGCTCGGCCGACTGTTTGAGTCCTTGGTGACGCTTTGCGTCCGAGTCCCTGCCCAGGCTGCCGAGGCCTCTGTGAGCCACCTGCGGACCCGTAACGGAGACCACGAGATCGACCTTGTCCTCGCGCGGGGAGACGGCCGGGCTCTGGCCATTGAGGTGAAGCTGGCAAACACGGTCACCGACCGTGACGTGAGACATCTTCAGTGGTTCACACAGCGTATGGGAAACAGTCTGCTCGATGCGATCATCATCAACACTGGACCCAATGCCTACCGGAGGTCAGACGGAGTCGAGCAGCCGCTGGTCTGCTGGCCCCCTGACCAGACCGTCTGCGAGTTTCTCGCTAACTGACCGATTCAAATCCCTGCAATTGACTGATTCATTGTTGCGACTGTCACTCGACCCCTGGGTACCGTCGACGGTGACCGGCTGGCTGTCGGCGAGGGTGCTGGTCGCTCCGGGGATGCCCAGCACCGGGGATGCCGTACTCCCCGGGCGACGATCGCGGCGTGCGAGAGCCGGCCTCCCGTCTCGGCGACCACCCCGGCGGCCAGCGCGAACAACGGCGTCCAGGCGGGATCGGTGGCCCGGCACCAGACGCCGCCCGCCCGCAGGCGCAAGTCCGCGGGGCCGGTGATGATCCGCGCGGGGCCGGTGACTCGTCCTGGCTCGCTGCCACCCTGACGTCGTGTCCCCGTCCTCAGACTCCCGGCCCTCGTGCCAGGCGGCCTCCGCCAGGGGACGGGCCCGGCGGCGGCGCGCCACGATCCCGGCGACGTCCCACCGCCGGACCCGGCGCAGCCAGGCCAGCAGCTCCTCCTGCGTCAGGAACTTCCACGTCACCGGGGGTCGGGATGAGGCCAGCCGCCGACATCCGCCGCCCCTGCCTCCAGAGCCAGCGCTCGCAGCGCGGCGCAGAACTCCTCCGTGTCCACGACGGAGGCCTCACGCATCACATGCCCGGCGCGGTAGTCGTCGACGAGCCGCAGGAAGCGGCGGCGCAGAAAACGAGGCAGCCGCAGGAGCACCTCGGTGACGAGCTGCTCATGCGAGGAGCGGCCGCCGACGGCCTGCCGTCAGCGTGGTCCATCATCGCGACGACCCGCAGGAAGCCCGGCAGGTCCTCCTGCCAGGCGGTGCTGGAGAAGGGCTGGTACATGCGGGTGGTGCGGGCGCCGTAGTCGGCAAGGAAGTCCTCGACGGCCCGCCACCATGCGGGATCCGCCTCGCGGACCGCTTCGGCGTTGATCTCCTGGGTGCAGAGCAGCTCCCTCACCCGCTCCGGCGCTGAATCGGCCAGGGCGTGGAGCCGGCGGTCGATGATGATCGTCGCGTAGTCCAGGTCGCTGAGCAGGTCGAACTGGGTGGCCTTCACCCGGGCCAGCCGCAGCAGCGCGTAAAGCAACCCGCCACGCAGGCCGTAGGGGGACCAGGTAGTCGATGAACCGGTTCCGCACCTCGTCCCGGCCTCGCGCACGGCCTCCGCGAAGACATCGGCCAGTGCCTCATCGGAGAGATTCTCTTTCGCCAGCGCGGCGAACCTGGCGGCGGCCTCCCGCACCCGGGCGCCCGGACCGTCGGCCCAGCGCCGCGGATCCGGTTTCCTGAGCCGGGCTACCCGGAATATCCCCAACGGGACTCCCCAGAGGCAGACCCGCGGATAGGGCGATGCGCAATGCCGTCGTCGTCCATCGCAACCAGGTCATGGGGGCTGAGCCGATGCCCGCGATCCCGGAAACCTCGCGGATGATGCCCACCAGCAGCCGCACCACGAGCAAGTCCAGGGGGTAGGGCGAGGGGAAGTGCTCGATGAAGTCGGTGCGGATGAACCGACTCAGTCTTCCTGACCGCTGTTTCCCTAGTCGCTGCGCGCTCTGGGCGGTGGAACTCGGCGACGCATCCGGCCCGGTGACGGTGGTGATGGGCCGGGCCCTGCAACAGCCAGAGCGTGCCGCCGGCGATCGCCCACTCGATGTCCATCGGGTTGCTGTAAGTGGGCCTCGACGCCGCGGGCGAGCCGCACGATCCGAGCACGTCGCGGTCCGTCAGGCAGAGACGGCGGCGCTCTCGTCGGGGACTGCGGTGGTCGCGATACGACCGTCCGGTTCAAGGTCGATGCGGGTCGTTTTCGTCGCCGGGGCTGCTGCCGGGTGATCTGTCCTTCCCCGACGGTGAACGAGTCCGGGGTGACCGATCCCGAGACGACGCTCTCGCCAAGTCCCCACGCAGCATCGATCACCACACTCGTCCCGCCGGCCGGTCACCGGGTCCGCAGTGAATGCGACCTCGCGCCGTCGGCGGCCACCATCGACCCTGCACAACGACGGCCAGCCGCACCACGTCATGGGCGAAGCCACGCTCGGCGCGGTAGGCGATGGCCCGGTCCGTCCACAGCGACGCCCAGCAGCGCCGGACCGCCGACAATACGTCCGTATCCCCTGTTACGCCGAGAAAGGTCTCCTGCTGGCCCGCGAACGACGCCTCGGGCAGGTCCTCGGCGGTGGCGGAGGACCGCACCGCCACCGGCCCCTGCCCCAGGTCCTTCAGGGCAGTTAGCACCCGGCCTCAGTGCGTCCGGGGAGTGAGCGTCGGCGACCAGCGCCCGCACCGCCTCGTGGTCGCCGGCCTCCAGCAGCGCCGTCAGATCGCCTTGCAGTGGGCGACGGCGCCTGATAGGCCCCTGCAGCTGTGACGCAGAAGCCGTCCGGGACGGGGAAACCCCGCGGCGATCAGCTCACCGAGGTTCGCCCCTTGCCCCCGCCAGCGGAACGTCGGCGGCGCGGACGTGGTTCAGCGGGATGATCATGACCGCTTCCCCGTCAGGCTCCAGCCCCTGGAACACGATGTCGAGCATGGCGTCCAGGCGGTCAGCGCAATGGCGTGAGCCTCGGGGTCCTGGACCCAGGCCGCAGCAGGTGTAGTAGGAGCCGAACACCAGGTTGACCTGCGTCGTCGACCAGGAAGTCGCCGCGCAGCTCGCCGGCCTGCTGGGCGCGTCGGTCAGCATGCTCGCCAGCAGCTCGCGGAAGCGCTGCTGGCTGGTAGCCGAGGTCCAGGGCCAGGTTGATGGAGCGCGCCTGGAACATCTGGCGGATCAGCTCTGGATGCCCCTCCAGCCAGGTGGCGGCGGCCCGAGGAGGCGTTGCAGCCGTTCCCGGCTGTGCCCGCCGGCCCTCGCGTGAGCGCGGAGGTTGGCGGCGTCGGCGACCCGCTCGCCGGAGATAGCTGGGAAGACGTCCTGCTTGCTGGGGAAGTGGGTGAGGAAGGTTCCCTTGCCGATGTCGGCGGCCTCGGTGATAAACCCGCGACCGTGACGTTGTCGAAACCACGCTCGATGAACATGCCGCATGGCTCGGTGAAGATCCGCTCCCCGGGTCTGCGCCGCCGCCGAGCCACTCGCTCACTCATGGTTTTAGAGTAGGTCGAAAACTGACTATGGTCAAAAACTGACCACAGTCAGGTTTTCTGAGGGTCGCCGGACAGGACGCGCCCGGTCTGGATTTGCTGGCCTAGGCGTCTTGGCCTTGTTCACGTTTGCCCTGTGCTGCGGAGGCCAGCAGACGTGATACAAGACCAGCAAACGGGGATAGGGTCAGCGAATGGGAGATAGGCCAGCGAAAAAGGGATAAGGCCAGCAAACAGGACGGGACCCGGCGGCGGATTACCCCAGGAAAGCTTGTCCGTCAGGCCGGGGTCAGGATCTGGAGTCCAGCAGCTCCCAGATGAGCTCTCCGGTGATGCGGTAGCCGTCGGTGGTGTCGAGTTCATGCTTGAGCTCTCGGGCTGCCTGGGCGTAGGCGGGGTTTTCGATGATGCGCCGGAGTGCCTCTTCGACAGCCGTGGTGCGCCAGCTGCTGCGTGGGATGCGGATGGCCGACCCGCGCTGGACCAGGCGTCCCAGGTTGGTGGACTGCTCCCACTGCATCCCGATCCCGACCACTGGAGTGCCCGCATACACGGCAGTCTGCACGGTTCCCTGCCCGCCGTGGATGACCGCGATGTCGGCCATCGCGTTGACCGCCGGTGCGGGCAGGAAGCGGTCGGTCAGCAGGACATCCCCGGCCCCGGACAGGCGCTCGCGGGCCTCGCCGAGTGTGCAGACGTGTGGCGGGACGATGACCACGGCGCGGCAGGGAATGCGGGAGACGGCCTCGATCGCTGTGAGCAGGTAGGGTTTCTCGCCGCTGCTTCCCATGGAGACGAAGACGCGGGGCAGGTCGTCACGGGCAAACTGCCGAGCGATCTCCTCGGGCACTGCTTGGTCTGCGGGGCGGCTGAACAATGGCCCGGCAATACGGGTGTGTGGTCCGATGTCCTGGCCCTCGTAGTAGACGGGGAGGTCGTTCACGAGCTGGATGCCGGCATCCAGCATCCCGAACAGATCGGGCTGGTCCGTCTTCCACCCCAGCTCCCGTCCCGCCTGGGCGAGCGTCGGCTGCCGGAAGAAACCACTGCGGACGATCGCGCGCGACACCAGGGCCGTCAGCCCGCGACGCAGCCGCGGCGGGGCGGCCTGGACGGGCGGGATGTCCATCTCGTCTGGGACGTCGAGCAGGAAGTTGGTGCGTGCCCATGGGCGGTACACCGGGAATGGGGTGTAGGAAACCGACGGGATGCCGAGGATCTGCGCGGCGATCCCTACCGGCGGCATGAATCCGAAGACGATGAGGTCCGGCTGCTCCCTGGTGAACTCGGTCAGCAGGACCTCGATGATCTGCCTGGCGCGGGAGCGGTCGGTGATGAACTCGGTTCCGTCGTGGTCCGCCCGCATGATCGCGGCGACCTCGTCGTTCGCGAACTCGATGCCGGCGGGACGCGCCTGGAACCCAGCGGCCCTGATCTGCTCCTCGAAACTCTGCTGTGACCGGGGGAAGACGAAGCCGATGCTGGCCTCGCGGCCGGTCTCAGCAGCGAGGTTCTGGATGGCGCGGGCGATCTCTATGCCGCGCGTGGTGTCGCCGGCGTTGAAGGTGGGCACCACGAACAGGACGCGGGGGCGTCCGTCTCGTGGGCCTAGCACCGTTTCGTCGTGAGTCGTCATGAGTATCCTCCCCAGATCATGCAGATGATTGACATATGTCAACATAACTATGCCGTGCATCGCGGCTTCTGCCAAGTGGTTTCATGGGATATGGTGTACATATGTCAATTGAACTTGATGGACGCGGGGTCGTGGCTAAGGCAGGTGGTCCGGAACGCGGACGTGCGCGCCAGGCGATCCTGACGCCGTCTGCGGCCTGCCGGAACACGGCGCTCCGGCAGCGCTGGTGGTCGCTGATGTGATGCGGGCCAGCGGCGTGAGCAGGCAGACCTTCTACAAGCACTTCTCAGACCTGCCGGCAGCGGTGCGGGCAGCCGCTGTGGCCCGGATCCAGGACTCCTTCACCAGGATCCCGCCGGTGGCTCTCGGCAGTCCTGACGGTTCGCGCGCGGGACGTTCGAGTGCTGCTGACCGATCTGGCGGACCATGCCCCCTTCTACCGGGCCGCTCTGGCGCTCGCAGCCCCTGGCCTGATGGCTGAGCTGGTCGGCTACCTCGCTGAGCGGATACCCAATGTCTCGCCTCTCGGCCCGATCATCCGTCGCTGCGCCGGGCCGCAGACCCCTGAGCAGCATGCGCACTCGGCGCTGGCACGGTCTGGCTGGTTTGCCGCTGGCTGGAGAGCAGCGCCGACCCGCGTCCTGGAGGTCGATCTCGATGGCTAAGACCCTCATCGACCTGATCCTCAGCAGCCTCGGGGAGCCACCAGCGAGAGAGATCGCGTGCCCGCGCCAGTGACCTGCCCCGGCAGCCCCATGCCCGGATGTCCTGAGGCCCGACGTCGATATGAGTCCTAGAGACAGCGGTCGCAAGCCCGTCGCGCGGATGGCGCGGATAGACACCCACCAGCACGTCATACCGCCCCGCTATGCCGAGCTCCTGAGGATGAACGGGATCCGTCCCGGTGGGATCGACCTGCCGGATGGTCGCGATGGCGCGCTGCGCATGATGGACCGCAACGGCATCCGGCCGGTATTGTGTCGGTGTCGACCCCTGGGGCGCCTGGAGCTGCGGGGCGTCGCCGAGACGAGTCCCCAGGCGATCGCGCGGGGTCGCAGGATCGCCCGGGAGGTCAACGAGTACGCCGCGGGGCTCGTGCAGCGCGAGCCGGAGCGTTTCGGCTTCTTCGCGACACTGACGCTCCCGGACGTCGAGGGTGCTCTGGACGAGCTTGCCCATGCCGTGGATGAACTGCACGCCGACGGTGATCCTCAGCCCGCCAATGCCGGTGCCGCTACCTAGGTGATGCGGTTGCGCCGTTGCTGGCTGAACTCGACCGGTGGCAGTGGTTTTCGTTCACCCTGAGAGCTGCTGTCCCGGAGGTGCCGGGAGTTCCCACGCTCACTGCGGACTTCCTCGCTCGACACCACCCGACGGTGATCGATCTGATCCTGTCTGGTGCGATGGAGAGATATCCCAGGATCCGGTTTATTCTCGCGCACGCCGGTGGCTTTGTGCCCTTCATCGAATACCGGGTCCTGCTCACCATGCTGCAGCGACGCCCAAGTTATATGACAGACATGGCTGAGAAGATGATGGAATATCCATTCACCCGGCCCCTCGTCGAGGTCATCAAGAAACGCTACCTGAGGGTGTTCCGGAAATTCTATTGGGATACCGCGTTGTCGGCTTCGCCGGCGGCGTTGCCCAGCCTGCTGGCCGTCGCTGATCACAGCCACATCACCTACGGCAGTGACTGGCCATTCGCCCCAGAGGTTGCCGTCCGCTTCATCACCTCAGAACTCGACCGCTACCCCATGAACCCATTTCTGAGGGCTGCGATCAACCATAACAATGTCAAAGCCTTGTTCCCGCGTTTTGCAGGAAATAGGTGGTGCCGCGTGTTGGCCTTGTTTGCGTTTGCCTGTGTTGTGAGGCCGCAGATGTGAACAGGCCAGCAAACGGGGATAAGGCTAGTAGCGACGGGGCCCGCGCATTCGACGCTGGGCCCCGTCGGGGGATTGTTCAGACAGCTTGTCCTTTCCGGCAAGGTCCGCGGGCATCTCGAGGTGCGTCTGACCTCCGAGGTAGGGATGGGCCAGGTTGCTCGAAGGTCTTGCGCAGGTACTCGGCGGCGTCGATGTTCAGTGGGGCTCTCGTCCACACGGCGTAGGGCAGGTTGACGAAACGCTCCTCCCGGACGGCGGAAGGTCCTGGTGAGCGCGTTCTCCTTCAGCGCGTCTGATCTTCCTCGTAGGTCTGGGGCGGGTAGTCCACGAAGGCGATGATGTCGGGGTTGGCGGTGGCGACCCGCTCCCAGCTGACCTTGGTCCAGGTGTCCTCGACGTCGGCGGTGGCGTTGGTGCCGCCGGCAGTCTCGATGATCGCGTTCGGCGCGCCGTAGGATGCCGCTGGTGAAGACCGTGTCACTCGGCGGAGTCGAACAGGAACACCACCGGCTTCTTCTCGGGCTTCGGAGCCTCCTGCACTGCCTTCAGCCGGGTGTCCATGTCGTCGACGGCCTTCTTGGCGACGTCGCTGTGCCCGGTGAGCTCAAGGTTGTTGATGTCGGTGCGGACCGCCTCCCACGATCGACGATGCCACGGTTGGCAGGAGTCCTCCTGGCGGCAGGACTCGGTCAGCAGGTATGAGGATGCCCTTGTCCGACAGGGCCTGCGGGGTCAGGTTCTTCTCCTCCGAGAAGCCGTATCCCCATCCCGCGACCACCAGGTCGGGGGTGTTGGCGAGGATCGACTCCAGGGTGGGGTAGTCCTTGCTGACCTGGTTCAGGCCGCTCGACGGTGTCGGTCCCGCACTTGGCCTGCAGGATCGGGACGTCGCGCAATGCACGCTGCTCGACCGCCGTGATCTCCTTCGAGGCCCCGGCCGCCAGGGCGAGGGCGATGATGTTGCCGTCGTTGATGTAGAGCTTTCGCCTGGCTCTTCACGGTCAGGTCCTGGCCGCAGTTCTGACGGTGATCGCCTGGGAGGCGGTGGAGTCAGCCGCCCTGCGTGGAAGTGAGGATCGAGGTGGGTGGGGAGGAGCAGGCGCTGAGGGCGCGACGAGCGGCAGGGCGAGCCAGGCGACCGCCCGGCACGACGGCTGATCATGTGTTCTCCTGCGTTCTCTGTCGAATCGGTTGTGCACGGGCCCCTCATGACGAGTGTGCGCGACCCCGTCGTCGATCCGCCGGGATCTGGCGGCGCGTACCTTGAACGTGGTCTCCAGGTTCAGGGCGGTCATGACCTCTTCGGGTGTCCCGGAGGCGTGGACCTGACCGTTGGCGAGCATCACGATCCGGTCGAACCAGCCCATGGCCAAGTCGAGGTCGTGGATCGTCGGCAGGATGGTGCGCCGGTGGCGCGCATGGTCTGCAGCAGGTGCAGCTGGTGGTGCACGTCCAGGTGGTTGCGGCTCGTCGAGCAGCAGCAGGCGGTGCCCTGCGCCAGGCCCTTGGCGAGCATCGCGCGCCGCCGCTCGCCGCCCGACAGGTTGCTGCATTTTGCCGGTGGCCAGGCCGGACAGTCCCACCATCTCCAGGGCACTCAGCGACGACCCGCGTCGCGTCGGAGCCGCCGGCCTGCCACGCAGCATCATCAGGTGGGGCATCCTGCCGAGGGCCACCATCTCGGTGAGGGTCAGGTCCTCGGGAGCGGCCTCCCTCGGGCGACGAAGGCCAGCTGGCGGCCCGCTGCCTGGGCGGGCGGAGCGTCGTCAGTGTCCGCACGTCCACCAGGACGCGGCCCGCGCGGGACGGCGGATGCCCGCCAGCACGCGCATCAGGGTGGACTTGCCCACGCCGTTCACGCCGACGATGGCGGTCAGCGGCATGAGGCCCGATGTCGATGTCGATGCTGAGACGATCACCCGCCTGCCCGATGGCGCAGGTCAGGTCCTGAGGCGCGGAGCGTGGTCAGCGCGGCACCCCTGAATCCGTAGCTGCGGCGGCCCATCACCATGAAGAACACCGCCCCTGACCAGGTTCGTCACCACGCCGATCGGAACCTCGGCGGGGGCGACGATGACCCGGGAGGCCACATCCACCCAGAGCAGGAACAGCCCACCGATGGCGGCGGCCAGCGGCACCACGCGCCGAGTGCAGCGCACCCACCATCATCCGGGCGAGATGGGGATCACCAGGCCGACGAAACCGATGCCGCCGGAGACCGCGACCAGCGTCCCCACCAGCACCGCCAGCAGCAGGAACAGGGCCTCGCCGCAGCGCCCCGACGGGGATGCCGAGCGACGCGGCGGCGTCGGGTCCCCGGGCCATGGCGTCGAGCCAGCCGCCGCCCAGCAGGAACAGCAGCAGGCAGATCAGGACGACGACGGTGGGCAGCGGAAGCTTCTCCCAGCTGGCTCCTCGCGACGCCGCCGAGCAGCCAGGACAGGACCGACTGCGGCGCGCGGATCGCCCTTGTAGACGAGGAAGCTGGCGATGGCTGAGAAGGCGGCTGACAGCACCACCCCGGACAGGACGAGCCGGATCAGGGTGAGGCCACCCTGGGTCATCGTCACCAGACAGACGGTGAGCGCAGCACCAGCGATCCCAGCATCGCCCCCACGGAGATCGCCCAGAGCCCGGAACCCGGAGAGGAAGCCCAGGGTGATCACGGCAGGTGGCGCGACGGAGGCGCCTGCGGACACGCCCAGCAGGTAGGATCGGCCGGGGTTGCGCGACCAGCGTCTGCATCCCGCATCCCGCGATGCCGAGGCCCTGCGCCGACCACCACGGCCAGCAGGGGAGCGCGGCAGTCGCGCCTCCCAGACGATGACATCCACGTAAGCGGGTGCTGCTGACGACGCCCTGGAATCTGGCGACGATTGCTCTCTCACACGGCGCCGCCGCAGGGGCTCGGAGCCGATGCGGTGACGGAGTAGACGATGCTCAGCGCGGTGAGCGCTAACACCAGCAGCAGAGGGGCAGCGTGAGGTACCTGGTCACCCCACGTGCGGTTTGCAGGCGCGACAAAGAATCTCTCCAGCATCCATGAGCCCATGCGCGAGGCTCAACCAACACGGCGAAGCTGCGCTTCGGACTTCGGCCTCCTCCTTGCCCACGGCCTTCCCGTGCCCCAGTGGCTTGAGTCGCAGGTTTGTCACCGTCACCGCTGCGCGTCGGTCCCGAATCGCACCGGGTTCCCATGCCCACCTCGGTGGGCCAGCTCCGAGCGGACATTAGCAGCTTTTGGAAAAAAATACTTTCTCGGGCTGGTCAATGAGCATTCTGGCTTTTCCTGCGCGCGATCAGGCCGCAGATGTGGACTGTGATGATCTCGGCCAGGGCCTCGCTGAATGAGATGCGCCCGCGATCGCCGGGTCGGCGTCGTAGGCCGCCAGCAACGCCTCGGTCGGCTGGCTGAGAGGCCAGGCTGTGCCGACACGTCAGCAGCACCACCGTGACGAGCTGCTGGGCGTCGGACTCAGTCAGCTCTGGGATGATGTCCGCGACGATCCTCGCGAGCGCAGTTGCCGACCGGTGGTGGCGTGCTTGTGGTGGAGCGCGGCCTTGGTCGAGATGTTCCGCTCCAGGACGCTGACTTGAGCGCTGATCAGGTCACACAACACCGGACGCTCGGCCAGGGTGGCCGCGATCAGCTCCGCCAGCTGATCCGCATTCTCGCGTCGCCGCCTTCAGGCGCTGGAGTGCGCTGACGCAGCGTGGTGACCCATTCCCGGAGCTCGGTATCCAGAACCTCCAGCAGGATCGCCCTCGGGATTCGAAATAGCGCAGTACATTCGACTTGGCCAGACCTACCCGGCGGCTGAGCTCGTTCAGGCTGATGGAGGCTGCTGACATCTCGGCAAGCATCGACGTGGCGGTTTTCGAGAATCGCTCGCCGACGCTGATCGCGCTGCTCCTGGGTGCGTGCTCTGTGGAAGATCACGCCCTGATGGTACAGAACAGGACGGGCGACCCCTTGATAAGAGACCAATGGTTCGTTAATGTTGGCAGAAGCAACAGACCGGCAGTCTTTAAGGAGTGGGTATGACCTATCAGGTTCCGGATCAGAGCGGAAAGCGTGCAATCGTGACCGGTGCGAACAGCGGCACCGGCAAGGAGGCGGCGCGAAAGCTCGCGGGCGCAGGGGCCAGCGTCATCTGGCGGTGCGCACCGTCGCCAAGGGTGAGCAGGCACTGCAGGAGATCCTCGCCCAGCATCCGCAGGCCGACGCCGAGGTGCGCCGGGTGGATCTGGCGGACCTCGCCAGCGTGCAGGAGTTCGCCGACTCGGTGCTGGCAGACGGACAGCCGATCGACCTGTTGCTGAACAACGCCGGCGTGATGGCTCCGCCGGTGCGGCACGAGACCGCCGACGGCTTCGAACTGCAGCTGGGCAGCAACTTCCTAGGGCCGTTCGCCCTCACCCTCCGGCTCCTGCCCCCGCTGCTAGCGGCGCCCTCCCCACGTGTCGTGACCATGGCCAGTGGAATGGCCGCGCTGGGTCGGATTGATTTTGACGACCTCAACTGGGAGAAGTCCACCACGACTCTGTCAGGGCGTATGGACGCTCCAAGCTGGCCGACCAGCTGCTGAGTCGACAGCTGGCGCGGATCTCCCGTGAGCGGGCTGGAGCCTGCTCTCGGTCGGCGCTCACCCCGGTACTGCCAAACCGGTCTCGCGACAGCCGGACCTTGGATGGGAGGCAAGCCGAGCCTGCTGAGCAGGGTCGTGGAGCGGGTGGTCCCGCGGCACTCCGCCGAGGCCGGGGCCGATCCGATGCTGTACGCCGCCACCGCGAGCGACGTCGTCCAGGGCGGCTACTACGGCCCGCGGTGGGGGTTCGTCGGCGCCCCGGCCACGGCGAAATACGCGCGCAGAGCCGAGGACGATGCCGTCGCTGAGCGCCTGTGGGCCGAGGCTGAGCGACTTACCGGGGTTGCGCTGTCTGGACGTCAGCTGAGCCCGGCTCGTGGGCTCAGACGCCCAGGCCCGCGAAGAGGTCGTCGGCCGGGCCGTCACCCGGGAAGGGGGCTCCGGCGGCCAGCCGGTAGGCCTCGCCCGCCCCGTCGACGGTGCGAGCGAACCTGGCCAACTTCCAGAAGGGGCTCTCTGGGTCCACCTGAGTGCGGTAGGAGGCCAGGGCCGCGTCGCAGCGCTCCAGTCGGTCCCCGAAGCCGATAACTGCGGCAATGTGCTGTGGGTCCATGCTGAAACGGCGTCGCATGGCCTCGAGATCGAACTGCTCCACCAGCTCGGGGGCCACCTCCCTGACCTGCTCGAAGGCAGCGGCCCACGCAGTTGGGTTCCTGGGCGATCCACAGGATGCGGCTGACCTGCCAGGGGCTCCCCCAGATCCGGGCGATACGGAGGACGACGGCCAGCTGGGATGCGTACATGGCGACGCGGTGGGCCTGGATGTGGTCAGGGTGGCCGTAGTTGCCGTTCTGGTCATAGGTGACGATCACCTGGGGCGGCGGTCCCGGATCAGCGCGACCAGGTGGTTGGCGGCTCCAGCAGGTCGAGCGGTCCAGAATGCCCCCGTCCGGCAGCTCGTCGCGGGGGATGACGTTTCCCGTCGTCGTCAGTGGCCATCCCCGAGTCGTGGTAGCGGCCCTGCCCACCCAGCCAGACGTGGTCGGTGACGCCCACGATCTCCATCGCCGTCTTGAGCTCCCCAATCCGGTGCTCGCCGAGTTCCTTGGGGACAGGTGCCCCAGCTCCGGCACCAGGATCTCCCCAGTTCCCCGAGCGTGCAGGTGACCAGGGTTACCTGCGCACCCTCGTCGACATAGCGCGACATGGTCGCGGCGGACTGCGACGACTCGTCGTCGGGGTGGGCGTGGACAAACATCGGTCGGCGATCAGACACGCGGACAAGAGTAGCCGCTGCGCTGGGGAGGTCGACGCATTCCGGGAGCCGCCGTTGTGCTTATTCAGGCTTGTCGGCCATCTGGTGTTTCTTCCCTTGTCAAAGTAAGGGTGAAAACGCCGTGTCGCCCCTGAGGCACGTGAAAAGATGTCTCACATGGACATTTCCTCGTTGGTTCCCATACAGCCTGAGATATGGGGCCAGGTCGAGTGGCCGCTCGGATCACACCTGACCGTGACTGGCGCCACGTTCGCAGCTCGCCCCCGATGCCACTCGCGTCCTGCTTGAGTTCTATCCCGAGGCGCTCGGAGCCGATGCCGCTGCCTCCTTTCCCATGTCAAAAGGCCCTGACGGCGTTTGGCGTGCCTTCATCGACGGCGTGCGTGCGCTGGACCTCTACGGTTTCCGTGTCTGGGGCACCAACTGGCCATACAACCCCGCCTGGACTCCTGGGAGTGACATCGGATTCATCTCCGACATTGATGAGGCGGGCAACCGGTTCAACCCCAACAAGGTGCTCTTCGATCCCTACGCGAGGGAGGTCACCCACACCACCTACTCTGACGCCATCTTGGAGCAGGGTTGGGACGCCGGAGCCTTCGGAACCGGACCTGATGACTATCACGGCCTGCCCCGCCGCCAGGCCGACACGGGCCGGATCGCTCCCAAGGGCGTCATCCTGCCCCCGAGCGGCAGGGCCTTTGCGAAGCCGCATCTGCCCGCGGAGAAGTCCGCCATCTACGAGGCGTCGGTGTCGCAGCTGGTCGGCCACCCGTCGATAACGCAGCTGGGCTCCCTGCTGAGCCGGGAACCCGGTTTCGAGGGCGTCGCCGACATCCCCGCGGAGTACCTGGGCACCTATCGGGGTGTCAGCATGATGGTGCCCTATCTGAAGGCCCTCGGCATCACCACCCTGGAGCTGCTGCCGATCCATGAGACGACGTACTCCGAGTCGTCGCGGCCCGGCCACACGAACTCGTGGGGCTACATGACGTTGTCGTTTTTCGCCCCCAACCGCAACTACTCGTTCGACAAGTCGCTGGGTGGCCCCACGAGGGAGTTCCAGGAGATGGTGGCGTCCTTCCATGCAGCGGGCATGGAGGTGTATCTGGACGTTGTCTACAACCATACGGCGGAGGGCGGTAACTGGAATGGTGATCCGAACACCGTCGGCTTTACTTCCCTGGGAGGTTTCGCAGCCGGCGACTACTACGTCATGACCTCCAACCATGCCCTGGTCGACGGGGGCGACGGGGACGCCGAATCAGCTCAACTATTCGTCACCGATGGCGCAGCAGCTGGTGCTGGACTCCCTGCGCCACTGGACCGTGGAGATGGGGTCGACGGTTTCGCTCGACCTGGCGACTGTGCTGGGCCGCAAACCGCGTGAGGCGGACCGCGAGGACTGGGACAACCAGCGGCGCTTCTTCAACGACCACCCCCGCTGGTCGCCATCGCCGAGTTTGCGGAGGAGGAGCACATCGAGGTCATCGCCGAGGCCTGGGATCTGTGGGGCTACGAGGTCGGCAACTTCCCACGAGGCTGGGGCGAGTGGAACGTGCCCGGAACCGCGACGCCATCCGCCGGTTCGCCAAGGGCGACGGAACACCGTCGGCCTGCTGGACATGGTCAACGGCAGACCACCACCACTTCGCGACAACGGCGGGCCGCAGAAGACCATCAACTTCATCGACGCCTCACGACGGCTTCAACCTGGCGGACCTGGTCAGCTATCAGCAGAAGAACAACGACCAGCCCTACCCGTTCGGCCCCTCCGATGGGGGCTCCGACAACAACCTGTCCTGGGACTCCGGGGGGTCGCAGGAACTGCGCCGCCAGCGGCTCCGCAACTTCCTGACGCTGCTGTACTTCTCGCGAGGGGTGCCGATGTTCGTCGCGGGCGATGAGTTCGGACGCACCCAGAACGGCAACAACAACCCATAGGAGCTGCACCTCGGTGGCGATGTGGAACAACCACACCGCATGATCCCGGTGAACGCCCCGCAGCGGGTACCCATCGCTCCGGGCATCACAGACGCCTCCTACCACGACAACCTGGGTCAGTTCGCGACGGAGCCGCATGTCAATGGGCTGTTCCGGTTCACCACATTCCTGGCGAACCTGCGTCAGCGACATGAGGCGCTGCAGCAGAAGCAGTACGGTGATCTGGTGCCCGACGACCTGGACACCTCCTACCTGTTCCACAGCCCACAGCAGGAGGGCTATCCGGAGGAGGGGGACCGGGCGGTGTCGGTGTACATCAACTCGCCGGCCGACAACTTCTACATGATGGTCAACATGGCCGACGTGGGGTGGAGTTCACCACCGTCCCCGCCGCGGAGGGGCTGCGTGGCGTCGCCTCATCGACACCGCGAACTGGGCCGAGCCATCGTGCAACCACTGGCCTGAGGGCACCGGCGACATCGTCGGCGGCAGTGTCTTCGTGCATCCCTGGTCGATCGTCGTCTGGCACGACACCGAGGCCCCCGAACAGCAGCCGGGATAGTTACGTCATGCGGGGCTGAGGGCCTCGTTGCACGTGCGAATTTCTGGATTCTCCAGCGTAGATCTGGGTCTCAGGGTAGGTTTCTTCGAAAATCGAGGAGGCCCCATGGACTCGCAGCAGACCTACCAGGCCATCGCGATGGTCGCATATTTCGTCATGATGCTTGGAATCGATTCTGGGCGTACCTTCGCACGAAGAACTTCGACGACTACATGCTGGCCGGACGGGACATCGGACCCTTCACGACGGCGCTGTCAGCTGGGGCCACCGACATGTCCGGCTGGCTGCTGATGGGCCTGCCCGGGGCCCTGTACCTGGGTGCATGGTCGAGTTGTGGATGGCCATCGGCCTGACTGTCGCTTGGCTGAACTGGAAGTTCGTGGCTCCCCGGCTGCGAACCCACAGTGAGGTGGCGGGCAATGCCATCACCATTCCCAGCTTCCTCAGCAACCGGCTGCATGACAGCCGGCATCTGATGCGATCGCCGCGGGCATCGTCACGCTGGTGTTCTTCACCTTCCCCGTCTCCAGCGGCATGGTGGCGGGTGGCCGGTTCTTCGTGAAGTCCTTCGACATGGACTACCACATCGGGATGCTGATCGTAGCTGGCAGCGTCCTGCTGTACACGCTGGTCGGCGGGTTCCCTGGCGGTCGCCTGACCGATACCGTGCAGGGCCTGATGATGGTTGCCCTGGTCTGCGTCCCGCTGTTCGGCCTCATCCAGCTGGGTGGATTCGGCCCCTCCTCGACACGATCCGCGAGATCGATCCCGACACGTTCGCGCTGTGGGGGCCTCGACGACGGTGATGGGCGTGGTGTCGTCGCTGGCCTGGGGGCTGGGCTACTTCGGGCAGCCGCGCATCATCGTGCGTTTTCATGGCGCTGCGGACCCCGCAGGAGGCTGTCTCGGGCCGCAGGATCGGCATCGGGTGGATGCTGCTGGCTCGTCTGGGGGCGGCGGCGACGGCGCTGGTTGGTATAGCGACCTACCGGCGTGACACAGGTCAGCTGCCCGACGCGGAGACTGTCTTCATCGCGCTGGGGCAGCTGCTGTTTCACCCCCTCGTCGCCGGTTTTATGATCGCAGCCATCCTCGCGGCCATCATGTCGACGATCTCGTCGCAGCTGCTGGTGTCGTCGTCGGCGCTGGTGGAGGACCTCTACAAGGTGTTTTTCACATCGCACGCCAAGAACGTCGGCATCCTGATGGGGCGGCTGGCGGTGCTGGCGGTCGCGGTTGTCGCGGCAGCCCTGGCCTGGAATGCGGACTCGACGATTCTGGGTCTTGTGGCGTTCGCGTGGGCCGGGTTTGGGGCGTCCTTCGGCCCGGTCGTGCTGCTGAGTCTGTACTGGCGACGGCTCACCACCTGGGGCGCTGCTGGGGGATGGTCTCCGGAGCTGTCGTGGTCGCCATCTTCGGATCCCCTCAGTGGAGGCATCTTCGACCTCTACGAGATCCTTCCCGGGTTTGTCGTGAACCTAGTGGTTGCCGTCGGGGTCAGCTTGGCATCCTGGCCTGATCCGAGGGTTGACCTGGAGTTCGACAAGGCCGCCCGGCTGGTGCGCACCTTCCGGCGCGGCGAACTCGTTGCGGTGGAGAAGGCAGATGAATAGTGACGAGCTCCGGCCTTCTGCCTGCTCTCCCTGATTTCTATTCACAGATGGTGCAGCCCAGAGAGCTGAGTTGAACTCAACCCCAGACGTTGCGCCTGCGAAGGTTCCCATTGCGATCCTGCAGGTGACTGAAGGGCCATGATGCTGACGCTGTTCGGTGCTGCGGGATTATAGGAGATGCCCGGCAGGGCAGCTGGGACATGGGGCATATGCCTGATAAAAAGTACAGTGATCTTAGAGATAGGTATTTATCCGGGAAGATAACTGAGGAGGATTTTTTGGCAGAGTATCGTGATGCGGATAACTATCGGGTGGAAGATCCGGCAAGGAATCGTTCACATGTTGATGAGAAGTGATGAGGAGGCAAGCGTATGGCTAGGTTGACTGGGAGAGGTCCGGCAGGTGCTTCCAAGTACGGGACCTTGGATGACTTTGTGAAAGCGGTGGAGGAGAATCCCCAGGTCGAATGGGGGCAGTTTCTCACCTGGGCCCTCCGTAACAAGAACTTGACAGCCCGGTTGGAGATCGCTAACTGGATGCTTGATCATGGTGCCAATCCTGCGAGAGTCAATACCACAGAGAACACCAATGCCCTGCACATCATGTTCTTTGAAAGGACTCATGATTACTGGGGAGAGGCGAAGCTGTTGCAGCGTCTCCTTGATGGAGGGATTGACATCAATTTGCGGTCTCCCAAGTGGAGTGTGCCGCTGTATGTTCTGATGGACAATGGGGGCATGCTTGATGAGGATCTTGGGTCTTTCTATGATGTCATCTTCTCGCATCCAGGTATCGACTGGGATGCGGAGGCCATGAAGGTGAAGGGTGCGGTGCGCACGCTGAGGTACTACGCTGATTATTTCGTGAAATTCCGTCCGGAATTTCATCGTCGCATGGAGGAGTATCTGGAGAACGGACCCTCGCCGCGCCCGAATTCTCCTGAAGTGCTTTTGAGGGAAGGTCTGGCTTGGGGGCTGGGTGGCTGTACAACGTCACCTGGCCCAGGAACCGTGCGATGCGGGCGGGCTCGGTGGAATCCCCGTCAACTCCCACGAAATCGCCGCCGGGAACTAAATGGCATGCCAGATACCCCGCGGGCATGCCATTTTCTTGGACAGGCAAGCCTGCTCGTAGCTGCCGGTGGCTGGGGTTTGGGAAGAGAGGTTTTCACTGCCCCCAGGGCCACGCGAACAGGCCTCAAGGCCGACGCTCAAGGCTGAGGGCGGCGGGATCGACTCCGCCCTCATCCGCACGATGGCAGGCCCGCGGACTGCTTCAACTCCAGCACTCGGGTAGCTGACTGCGTCACCCGTTCCGCATTCGCGGGATCCGCGGCCGCCCAGGTGATCGTCGCCTCGCCATCGCGGACATCATCGATGGGCTCGGCTGATCAGCAGATCGCCCTCCGGCTGCGAAGAAGCGGGTCGCACGCTCACCCGGCGGATGCTGCCGACGGCCGCCGCCGCCCCCAGATCGTCGCTGATCACCACCTTGTCGAAGTCGAGGTCTTGGCGCAGCATCCCCTCGATGATCCTCTGGCTGAACACGCCCTCCTGGTCGGGATCGATCTGTTTGAAGATGGCCGACGACACCATCACCGAGTCCGCACCGGCCTCAATGCCGGCGCGGAATGACCCAGGGATGGGTGGTCGGCCGTGATGTTCTGGTCGATGGCGACTCCGAAGTCGGTGTTCACCGTCACCTCACCCAGACCGGGGAAGTGCTTCAGTGACGTCAGCACCCCCGCGCCGTGTGAGCCCTCGACGAACTCCGTCACCGAGGCGCTCACCGTCGGCACGTCGCTGCCGAAGTTGCGGTCGAGCTGCCCGACGGGAGCGTTGACCGCTGCTTGGCTCCGGGGACCAGCGTCGGCGACGGGGAGAGGTTGTAGCGGACTCCTGCGGCGGCCAGCTCCTCACCCCATGTCTTCGCGTTGGCGCGCAACTCCCCGTCGGGATAGCCTCCCTGCCGCTGTGCAGTGGGGATGTCACTGAAGCCGGGGCCCTGCAGGCGCTGCACGGAGCCGCCCTCCTGATCCACGCGCTGTCAGGATGTCGCCGAGGCCGCCCAGCTCGGTGGTGATCTCGAGTGATCGACCCCGGCCTGCTCCGCTGTTGCCGCAGCAGTACGGCCGATCCGATGTGATGGTCGCGGATGGCCTGGCGGGTCGTCTTGTCGAGCCCGGAGGTGCTGACGCCGATCATGAACAGCTGACCGACCTGCTGCTCCACTGGCATGGTCTCTGCCTGCGCCCGGCATGCGGGCTGCGATGGCGTGGGTGAGGAGCCTCAGTCGGTGTTGTAGGGTCTCGGCAGACGGCGTGGCCTGCGTCTTTGATGCGGAGGGGACATCGTCGGTGGCTGAGCAGGCCCCCAGGGCCCAGCATGCCCGCCACTGCGCATCCGATGGTTCTGATCGCTGCCAGGCTGAGACGTTGCATGTGCCCCATTCTTCATGCATTGAGGGGTGGACGACGAGTCACGCCAGCTGGCCGTCGGTGGTTCACCGGTCTATCTGGGGGGTGGTGGCGCGGTGCTGCCGCGCAGCACTAGCTCCGTGGGGACGATGATGCTCCGGGAGCCGTCCATCAGGCCAGAGGCCACCTGCTCCAACACCAGACCCACCATCTCCCTGCCGTGGCGTGTGAAATCCTGACGGACCGTGGTCAGCTGCGGGAAGCTGAACTCGCCCAGGTCTAGCCGTCGAAGCTCACCACGGAGACGTCCTGCGGCACGCGCCTGCCCTGCTCGTGCATGGCCCGGATGAGGCTGAGAGCCAGCTCGTCGTTGCCGCAGAACACCGCCGTCACATCGGGGTCGGCCGCCAGTCGTAGGCCGGCCTCATAGCCTGCGGCAGCCTGCCAGTCCCCAGGCACCGGCTCAGGCACTGGCGCCCCGGCCTCCCGCAGGCACGTCGCCCACGTGGCCTTGCGAATCAGCGCCGACTGTGATCCCTCAGGTCCAGTGACGTGGTGGACGGTGCGGTGCCCCAGGCTCAGGAGATGGCCGACGGCGTCGCGAACCCCGCCAGCCTGGTCGGCGCTGGCTGAGGGGATAGTAGTCGACGAGGGCCGAGTCGAGACCGCCACCGGCAGGGGACGGCGGCAGGGCGAGATGCCTGAGCCCCGCCCGCCCGGCCTGAACCACCACGAGCCCGTCGATGGTCTGATGGGAGAGCCGGTGGACCGCCTCCCTCATGTCCTCGGACCTCGGGTGCTCCACCTGGACCAGGCTGACGGTGTATCGGGCAGCTGTCGCTGCCTCCAACACCCCCGCCGTGGTCAGGGCCTCCCAGTGCGGTGGATCTGCTGCGAGCACGCCGATCGTGTTGAAGCGTCCCCCGTCGCAGGCCCTGCGCTGCGCGATTGGGGGAGTAGCCGAGTTGGTCCATTGCCCGCAGCACCTTCTCCCGGGTGGCCGGACGGACATTGTCCGCGCCCATTGAGACACGGGAAACCGTCTGCGTGGAGACACGGGCCAAGCGGGCCACGTCGCTCATGGACGGCCCCCTCGTGTGCCGGCTGACCATGGCTTGGAGCCTATCAAAAATCCGCAAAAGCCCTTGTGAAAGCAATGTTGACGTTGCCATAGAAGAGGTTAAGGTCGAGCTGAAACTCGCATGTAACAAGGGGTATACGGGTAAGCAATTGTTGTGGTAACGTCAACATTGCTGAGGGTGGCGCTGATGCGACCCCGGTTTTCCGTTGACCTCAAGGGAGCAAGAACGATGATCGTTCCCAGACACTATGAGGACCTCGGGGTCCTCCACGAGAACACCCCTGCCGCCTCGCGCCTACTACGTTCCCGCCTCCGATCCGGTGGACCCAAGCCCCTGGCGACGCGAGGAGTCAGACCGGTTCCAGCTGCTGAGCGGCCCATGGCTCATGCGATACCCGCCCAGCATCCACGACCTCACCGAGCCCTTCTGGGAGATGACGACGGCCACCCGGTCGGCTTCTCGCGGTCCCGGTGCTCAGCGTGTGGCAACACCTCGGGCCACGACCGCCACCAGTACACCAACGTCCGCTACCCCATCCCCTCGACCCGCCCCGCGTTCCCCAGGACAATCCCTGCGCCGCATACCTGAGGGACTTCCACCACCACCCCCGACCCCGAGGCACCCAGCGTCCACCTGACCTTCGAGGGCGTGGACTCCTGCTTCTACGTGTGGCTCAACGGCTCCTACATCGGGTACAGCCAGGTCTCCCATGCCACCAGCGAGTTCGACGTCACCGAATATCTCCGCCCCGGCTCCAACCGCCTTGCCGTCCTCGTGCTCAAATGGTGCGACGGCACCTACCTGGAGGACCAGGACAAGTTCCGCACCAGCGGCATCTTCCGGGACGTCTACCTCCTGCGGCGGCCCCGCTCAATCCTCTTCGACTATGCCGTCACCACCGCGCTCGGGCACGGCAACGGTGAGGGCCTGAACGGGGCATGTAGCAACGCCATCGTCGAGGTGCGTGGCGCATTCCGGGGAGGCGCTGCGCCCACCACGGTGACGCTGACGGATCGTGAGGGTCAGATTGTGGCGGTGGGAGAGCTGGAGCCCTTCGACGGTGTCGCCGGTCATGACAGCTACACCCACCGGACACACCTGGCAGTGGAGAACCCGCAGCTGTGGAGCGCCGAGAGCCCCTACCTCTACACCCTGGTCATCACCACCCCCGGCGAGGTCATCACCGACAGGGTGGGGCTGCGTGAGGTCGAGGTGTCGGGCACCGTCGTCCGGCTCAACGGAAGCCCCTCACCCTGCGTGGAGTCAACCGACACGACTCCGACCCGGAGGTGGGACCCGCCATCGACCTGGTCCCACATGCAGCGGGACCTGCGCCTGATGAGGAGCACAACATCAATGCCGTGCGCAGCTCCCACTACCCCAACGACCCACGCTTCTACCAGCTGTGCGACGAATACGGCCTCTACGTCATGTCCGAGGCCGACAACGAGAGCCACGGCACCCAGACCCTCTTCCTGGCTGACGACTCCTGGGACAACCAGGTGGAGCACTGGAACGAGCCCATCGCCGACAACCCCGAATGGACCGAGGCCACCCTGGACCGGATGAGGCTGTGTGTTCACCGGGAGAAGAACCGTCCCAGCGTCATCGCCTGGTCCGCCGGCAATGAATGCTCCTACGGCTGCACCTGGAGGCGGCGCTCGCAGCTGGGTCAAGGGATTCGACCCCACCCGTTTGACCCATTACGAGAGCTCCTATTACCGCGACTCCAAACGTCGTTACGACTACTCCAACATCGACCTGTACAGCCGCATGTATCCCAGCATCGAGGAGATCCGCGACTACCTGGACTCTGACCCAGACAAGCCCCTCGTCCTCGTGGAATACAGCCACGCCATGGGCAACGGCCCCGGTGACCTGGAGGACTACTGGGAGGTGATACGGGGTGACGAGCGCGTCTGCGGTGGTTTCGTGTGGGAATGGTGCGACCATACGTTTGCCGCCGGCACGGACTCCGACGGAGACCTGTCCACCTCTACGGAGGCGACCACGGCGAGATCGTTCACGACGGTAACTTCTGCGTCGACGGCCTCGTCTCACCCGAACGCATCCCCCATCCCGGGCTCGCTGAGCTCAAGAACGTCCACCGCCCGGCCCGAGTCGTTGAATACGACCAGGAGGAGGGCTGCTCACCATCGTCAATGACCTCGACCACACAGACCTGGCTCAGTACCTCCGCATCTCCTGTGAGCTGCTGGCGACGGCGTCGTCGTGGAACGTGAGGACCTCGACCTGATGGAGGCGGTCCCGCCCCACACCAGCATCATGCTGCGCTGCGAGCTGCCCGTTCCGCGCACCGGCCGCTGCCACCTCGTCACCCACCGGCTTGCTCACCCTGAGCCGCTGCTTCCAGCTGGCCACATCCTCGGGCTTTTGACGAGATCCCTCTCCGCAACGCCGACCACGCTACCGTCGGGTTGCGGCGCTTGCGGACCGGCCCACCGGTGAGGGACGGGTGCTGGTCCGGCAAGGAGGGGGACCCGGATCGAGCGCCGAGGCGGGTGCCCTGCACCGCAGCTTCGACACGCGCACCGGGCTGCCCGTCAGCCTGTCCGTTGCTGGGCGGGAGTTCCTGATCGCCCGCTGGAGCTCAGCATCTGGCGGGCCCCACCGACAACGACCGCCGCGTGCGCCTGGAGTGGGAGCGGGCCCGGTACCACCAGGCCACTGCCCGCGCCTACACGATGGAGGTCGACGAGGAGACCTGGGGGCGTCACGATCCCAGTGCCGACGTGTCCACTGGCGGCAGCGTCGATTCAGCCCGCCCCTGCGCGGATGGCTGAGCTGGACCATTACCGGCGACGGCGTCCTGAGTCTGCGCATGCGCCGTGTCGAACCCTGGGATTCCCCAGCCTGCCGCGGCTCGGTCTGCGCCTGTTCCTGCCTCGAGTGCATGAACCACGTCTCCTACCAGGGCCTGGGGCCTTGGGAGAGCTACGCGGACAAGCACCACGCCAGCCACCACGGGGTCTTCAGCGCCGCCGTCGCCGATCTTCACGAGGACTACATCACACCCCAGGAGAACGGCAGCCACGCCGACTGCAGCGAGGTGACCGTCTCAGGCGGTGGCCTGATCCTGACGGCGTTGTCGCAGATCCCCTTCTCCTTCAATGCCTCGCGCTACACGCAGGAGGAGCTGGCTGCGAAACGTCACAACACCGACCTGGTGACGTCGGGAAGCACGGTCCTGTGCCTGGACGCCGCGATGGCGGGCATCGGATCCAACAGCTGCGGACCGGTCCTGCGGTCCCGCTACCAGGTGGACAACCAGGGAACTGGAGATGGACCTCCATCTCCAGTTCACCATCCCTGAACACGACGAGGTGGAGTCATGAGTGAAGAGAACGCCGGCGGAGCCGGCGCGAAAACCAGGTCATCAGATGGGCCCCTGCCCGGAGACACCGATGAGCGCAGATACCTGAGGTGGTACAACAAGGTCGGATACGGATCGGGGGATGTGGCGGGAACGTCGTCTACGTGCTCCTGTCGGCCTTCGTGATGATCTACCTGACGGATACCGCTGGGCTCAACGCCGGAGTGGTCGCGACGCTCATGATGGTCTCCCGGCTCTTCGACGGGTTCTCTGACGTCATCTTCGGGGCCCTGATGGACCGGACTCGCACCCGCATGGGCAAGGCACGGCCGTGGATGCTGTAGGGGTTTGTGGGCTGCGCGGCCGCTGATCGTCGCGATCTCGCCAATCCCACCGGGCCTGGGTGAATGGGTGAAACCGCCCGGTTCTTCATCGCTCACACACTGCTCAACGCCGTCTTCTACACCGCCAACAACATCGCCTACTCCGCGTTGACCTCCCTCATCACCAAGAACGGCGCGGAGCGGGTGCAGATGGGCTCCATCCGGTTCATCTTCGCCTTCGGGACGAGCCTGCTCATCCAGACCATCACGGTCAAGGGCGTGGAGCTGTTCGGCGGCGGGGCTGATGGGTGGCGTGCCATCGCCATCGTCTATGCGCTCCTCGGCCTGGTGGTCAACACGCTGTCCGTGCTCTCAGTCAGGGAGCTGCCGCCGGAGGAGCTGCAACCCGCTGCCGGGGCTGAGGCGGGCCCGGGCGGTGGGCAGGAGGAGAAGCTCTCGGTGCGTGAATCAGTCCGGATGCTGCTGTCCAACAGGTACTACCTCATCATCCTGGCGGTCTTCCTCCTGGCGCAGATCTTCACCGCCATGCTCAACATGGGGATCTACTTCATGATCTACATTCTGGGTGATGGCAATCTCCTGGGGACCTTCGCCTGGGCCATCAACATCCCCCTCATCGTGGGGCTGCTGCTGACACCGCTGCTGGTGGGCCGGTTCAAGGAGATGTACCGGGTGAACATCGTCGGCTACATCGTCGCGGTCGCCGGTCGCCTGGGTGTGCTGGTGGCGGCCTACATGGGCAGTCTTCCACTCATGCTGGTGCTGTCCGGGGTGGCGGCTCTGGGGATGAGCCCGTTGCAGGGCACGCTCAATGCCCTGATCGCTGAGGCCTCGGAGAACACGTGGCTGCGCACCGGCAAGCGGATCGACGGGCTCATGTTCTCCCCTGCACCTCACTGGGTGTGAAGCGTGGGTGGCAGCATAGGCACGGCCCTGGCCGGGTGGCTGCTGGCTGCCAGCGCAGATACGTCGGCGGTGCGGTGACGCAGCCGGAGTCGGCCATCCAGATGCTCTACGTCATGTATGTGTGGCTGCCGCTTGCCGCGAACCTGCTCATCCTCCTGCTGCTCACGCGCCTCAACGTGGAGCGGGCCAACACCCGACTCCGGGATGCGGCTGGCGCATCCAGCGAGTAGACCCTCCCCAGTCTCGGTTCGGAAGCCCGCCGCCACTTTGGGCGGGCTCAGACCGAGAGCAAACTCAGGCTGGGAGCAGTCTGAGGGTGTTTGCCGGTGGCCGCCTCAATGGCCTCGCGGCTGAACGGCCAGTCGAACATCCTGCCCTCGGCCCAGGCCTCGAACTGGTCGTTGACGTGCGATGACCACGGATGCCCCGACGCTCCTGACGAGATCACCCAGCGGGCATTGTCGACGTCAGCCATGTCGACGGTCATGCGCATCGACGCACCGGAGGCACCTGGTACCCACCCGGCCGTCATCCTTCACTGTGCTGTTATACCCGGAGGCGTTGAGGATCTCCCCGGCCCCCGAGACCGGGCGCGGGGCCGCATTGAAGTGGTTCCGCACGATGTCAGGCAGGCCCTCGCCGCCCAGCACCTGGTGGGTGGGTTTCTTCACATGGATCCTGCGCCAGGCCCACGTCGTGTGGTCTTCGCCCATCTGGGCGGTGAGGTCGGCATCGGCTGCTGCCCAGGCGCGCCGCATGATCGCGGCCGCGTCCTCCACCTCAGGCGTGGCCTTGTCGTCCCACAGCGGGTTCTGAGGATCGGCAGCCCAGATCCCCCAGCAGCTGGGTGGCGGGGTACTGCCCCAGATCGTCGATGAAGATGAGGTTGGAGAGGTGGGGAGTACAGCGCCGCCATGATTGCTGGCCCTGTGAATCGGTGGACATGTGAGCGCCGTCGGCATGCCCAGAGCGGCGAGAACCTGCTGGAGCTCTTTCAACCTGGGATCGGTCAGCTCCACGCCCGTCAAGGCCGGAGCCAGCTCGTCGGCCTGGGGGGAGTGGTCGAGCAACATGACCTGCGACGCCTGCTCCACCGTGATCGGCCCCTCCGAGGCCATGCGGGCAAGGGCGTCGTACATCTGCTGCGACCGATACCCGGGGGCGTAGCCGCCCATGCCGATATACGGCCCGCTGGCCTCAGGGGTCACCGGCTGGTTCGCGGGGGTGATGATCCCGTCGGGTGGATTGAGCGCCGCGGGCAAGTCCTGCGGTGCGTAGAAGCCCTGCCAGTCGTAGCTCGAATCCCAGCCGGGCCGGGGCCAGCGCCCATCGGCCCCAGGTTGTCGGGTTCGTGGGCCATGGCAGGGATGCTGATCGGCCGCGGCCTTGATGGGTCTGATCGGGTACCTGCGGCGCCTGGTAGCCGATGTCGCCGGCGGCTGTGGCGAACAGGATGTTCTGCGGCGGGTCGGCGAAGAGCGCAGCCGCGGCCACCCCGTCGGCATATGGTGGCGCGATTGAGTGTGAACCAGGCCTCGCTCGCTCCTGCACTCGGCATCAAGGCCGTCCACTGCAGGGGCGACCCTGGAGAAGTCGCCCGATACCCCGAAGCTGCTCGAGTTCTCGTCGGTACGAATGGGGCAGAAAGGCGCGGAGACGATGGGGCCGTGCACGGACTCGCGGACCTCGATCGCCGAACGGCTCACCGCCCGCCACCTTGAACGTTTCAGTGCGGGTCTTGTACGCCAGGCACTTCCCGTCGCGCCGGTAGGTGCCATTTCCGGCATTCTGCTCCACCACCAGGTCACTTGAGTCACCGCCGATATTGGTGAAAGACCAGGCCAGCTGGGGATTGCGGCCGATGGCGACGCCCGGCATCCCGCAAGGAGAAGCCTCAACGTCGAAGGTGCAGTCGCCGTCGAGGGCGGTGCAATCGCAGCCCCACCTGCGACCACGTCGACGGGTAGTCGATGTCCAGGTGCGGGTCGTTGCCGATGATGGCTTGCCCGACGCGGTGCGACCGCCGGAGACGACGAACGAGTTGGAGCCGATGCCTGGGCCTCACGGGATCGACGGAATGGCGTCGAGACCCGCTGCGCCTCCTGGAGCGCCTCGGTGGCTCCTCCGAGTGCGCTGGCCTGGGTGGTGGGCGTGGGGCTGGCGGGGTGCTCTCGGCTGGCGCGGAACCCTCCGAGGGTTCAGGGGCGGTCGGTGACCTCGGCCTCCTGCGCCGGCATCGGCAGGCGGTGAGGCGGACGAGGTAGTCGGGCAGGGGCTCAGGTTGCCGGCCCGTCGTCGAGCAGGATCGGCCGGCGGGCGGCCTCGTCGGGGCGGAACAACTGCTCGACCGCGGCCGGACTGCCCAGCTTCGAGAGCAACTGCATACGCCACGCCTCGCTGCCGTGGGCGCCGTTGAGATTAATGGCCATCGCCTTGATCCAGGACAGCGAGTCGATGCCGTTCCACGGCTCGATATCCCCGATGGGCGAGCTCAGCCCCATCACCGCGTACTCGTTGGCACCACCTGCCACGGGGCCTTCCCTTTGAGGTAGGCGTTGACCCCGTCGGCGTAGGCCTCGGCAAAAGCCGCGGGCTTCATCGGACAGCAGGTCCCACTCACTGCTCGGCGACGCGCCGCAGGCCCACGGTGCGCATCGAGATGTCCGACCGCTTGCCTTCCTCGCCGACCAGCTCGGCGAGGCGTCCGGCGGTGAGGTGACGTCTCAGGTCCATCTGGAAGAAGCGCTCCTGAGCCTGCGCACAGCCCTGGCCGAAGAACAGGTCGTGGTCGCTGGAAGCGTAGATGTAGGGGCACGCCCTGCGCGTCGCGGCGCACGGTGATCTGTCGCCAGGTCCGGCGAGCGTGACCGCGCGTCGTACTTCGGTAGCGGCGCGCGATGATGGCGACAGCACCGCCCCACGATGAGCGCGAGCGCGACGATGCTACCCAGCGGATGAGCACTCCAGTTCCGTACTCTGCGTCTGGTCTTGGATCTGTGTGTGGTCGTGGACACGATCCTCCTTCGGTTGGCCCGGACGCTGCGTCGCTCCCAGGTGGGCACATCAGCCATCCAGGGAGCAGGAATCCACCGAGGGATGGGGTGAACCCTGAGCACGGCCATGGCTGGGTGGCTGCTGGCTGCCAGCGGATACGTCGGCGGTGCGGTGACGCAGCCGGAGTCGGCCATCCAGATGCTCTACGTCATGTATGTGTGGCTGCCGCTTGCCGCGAACCTGCTCATCCTCCTGCTGCTCACGCGCCTCAACGTGGAGCGGGCCAACACCCGACTCCGGGATGCGGCTGGCGCATCCAGCGAGTAGACCCTCCCCAGGGGTCTCGGTCTGAGCCCGCCGCCACTTTGGGCGGGCTCAGACCGAGAGCAAACTCAGGCTGGGAGCAGTCTGAGGGTGTTTGCCGTGGCCGCCTCAATGGCCTCGCGGCTGAACGGCCAGTCGAACATCCTGCCCTCGGCCCAGGCCTCGAACTGGTCGTTGACGTGCGATGACCACGGATGCCCCGACGCTCCTGACGAGATCACCCAGCGGGCATTGTCGACGTCAGCCATGTCGACGGTCATGCGCATCGAGGGGCCGCTGCCTATCTTGGAATAGATCCACCCGGCCGTCCTCCCCGACTGTGGTGTCAAACCAGGAGGCGTTGGGGTGTACTGGGAGCCCCCGACCGGGCGTGGGGCCGCATTGAAGTGGTTCCGCACGATGTCGAGGCGGGCCCTCGCCACCCAGCACCTGGTGGGTGAGCTTCTGCATATGGATCCTGCCCCAGGCCCACGTCGTGTGGTCTTCGCCCATCTGGGCGGTGAGGTCGGCATCGGCTGCTGCCCAGGCGCGCCGCATGATCGCGGCCGCGTCCTCCACCTCAGGCGTGGCCTTGTCGTCCCACAGCGGGTTCTGGGGGTCGGTGACCAGATTCCCCAGCGCCTGGGAGGATCGGTGGAGGCCAGATTTTCCCAGGTCATCGCTGAGGCGACGTGCGCGAGATGGGAGTACAGCGCCGCTATGATCGCGGCGCCCTGTGAGTCGGTGGACATGTGGGCGCCGTCGGCATACCAGGCGGCGAGGACCTGCTGGAGCTCTTTCAGCCTGGGTTCGGTCAGCTCCACGCTCGTCAGGGCCGGGGCCAGCAGGTCGGCCTGGGGGGAGTGGTCGAGCAACATGGTCTGCGATGCCTGCTCCACCGTGATTGGCCCCTCCGAGGCCATGCGGGCAAGGGCGTCGTACATCTGCTGCGACCGGTACCCAGGGACATATAGCTGCACTCCGAGGAACGGGCCGCTGGCATCCGGGGTGATCAGCTGATTGGCGCTGGTGATGATCCCGTCGGGCGGGTTGAGCGCTGCGGGCATGTCCTCAGGCGCGTAGAAGCCTTGCCAGTCGTAGCTGGAGTCCCAGCCGGGCCGGGGCCAGCGGCCGTCGGCGCCTAGGTTGTCGCTCTCGTGCGAGACAGTGCGCTGCTGGTCGGCGGGGGCTTTGACCGGCCTGATGGGATACCTCCCAGGTGCCTGGTAGCCGATGTCACCGTCGGCGGTGGCGAACAGGAGACTCAGCGCCGGCTCCGTTAGGAGCGCAGCCGCGGCGGCCGCTCCGTCGGCATTGGTGGCGCGATTGAGTGTGAACAAGCCCTCTCCGCTCCTACTCGGCATCAGGGCCGTCCACTGGAGAGCGACGGAGAAGTCGCCCGAGACCCCGGGCAGCTGCTTGAAGCTTTCATTATCACCAGATGCGAATGGCGGGGCAGAAAGGCCCGAGACGATGGGGCCGTGCACGGACTCGCGGACCTCGAGGTCGAACGGCTCACCGCCCGCCACCTTGAACGTTTCAGTGCGGGTCTTGTACGCCAGGCATTTCCCGTCGCGCCGGTAGGTGCCGTTTCCGGCATTCTGCTCCACCACCAGGTCGAACACATCGCCCATGAAGTTGGTGAAGGCCCAGGTCAGCTGGGGGTTGCGGCCGATGGCGACGCCCGCTGTCCACGCGAAGGCAGAAGCCCTCGACGTCGAGTGCAGTCGCCGTCGAGGGCGGAGCAGTGCAGCCCCACCTGCGACCACACCGACGGGTAGCTCATTTGCGGTGCGGGTCATTGCCGATGATGAGGCGCCCGACGCGGTGTGACTGCCGGAGACGACGAACGAGTTGGAGCCGATGCCTGGGGCCCTTGCCAGGGTCGACGGAACTAGCGTCGAGGACCCGCTGCGCCTCCTGGAGCGCCTCGGTGGCTCCTCCGAGTGCGCTGGCCTGGGTGGTGGGCGTGGGGCTGGCCGGGGTGGTCTCAGCTGGCGCGGAGCCCTCCGAGGGTTCAGGGGCGGTCAGTGGCCTCGGCCTCCTGCGCCGGCATCGGCAGCGGTGAGGCGACGGGGTAGTCGGGCAGGGCCTCAGGTTACTGGCCCCCGTCGTCGAGCAGGATCGGCCGGCGGGCGGCCTCGTCGAGGGCCAGGGAGCAGCTGCTCGACCGCGGCCGGACTGCCCAGCTTCGGAGCAACTACGCATACGCCACGCCTCGCCGCCGACGATGCTGAGCCCCGAGTTCAGCATCTTGAACTCGGCCAGCGAGTCGATGCCGTTCCACGGCTCGATGTCGCCGATGGGCAGGGCTCAGTCCCATCACCGCGTATTCGTTGGCCACCTGCCACGGGGCCTTCCCTTTGAGGTAGGCGTTGACCCCGTCGGCGTAGGCCTGGTAGAAGCCGCGGGCTTCATCGGACAGCAGGTCCCACTCCTGCTCGGCGACGCGCCGCAGGCTCACGTGCGCATCGAGATGTCCGACTGCTTCCTCCCTCACCGACCAGCTCGGACAACCGTCCGGCGGTCATGTGGCGGCCAGGTCCATCTGGAAGAAGCGCTCCTGAGCCTGCACATAGCCCTGGCCGAAGAACAGGTCGTGGTCGCTGGAAGCGTAGATGTGGGGGACGCCCTGTGCGTCGCGGCGTACGGTGATCTCGTCGCCGGGTCCGGCGAGCGTGACCGCGCCGTCGTACTTCGGTAGCGGCGCGCGGATGATGGCGACGAGCACCGCCCCCACGATGAGGGCGAGCGCGACGATGCTACCCAGCGGGATGAGCACCAGTTCCGTATTCTGCTTTTGCGCCTGCTCGCGGGTCTGGTGGTCTCAGCGGGTGAATCGGTTGATGGCCCGGTGGGCAGGTTGGTGGACATTGAACCTCCTTGCGTCACCACTGACGCTAAGCAGTCCCGAATCCTGGCGCACCGGGCATCCGGGGGAGGCGACCTCCCCCAGGTGACGGATGTGCAGAGGCTGTTTCCCCGCCGTCAACAGGCAACAGGGGAATGCACAGCGTGGCCCACCCCTGGTGGGGAGCCGGCCACGCTGAGGCTTCGAGGGATCAGCAGCCCTCGCTGCTCCTTGAAGCCAACATCGGGGTTGAGGAGGTTGAAGGCGAGGCCATCCAGGCAACAGCGGCCAATGCGATGGGCAGGAGCAAGGCGGTGATGATCCGTTGCACGCCGGATCGTGCTCTGAGAACACGCACCGATTCGACGATGCCCGGGATGATCCCCAGGAGGCCCACAAGGGTCAGGATCTGGATCCCGTGAAGCGCCAGCGGGCACAGAGGTCCGATCAGCCATCGGTGATACGGCCGCGCCCGCCCAGGCGCCTGATCGCGGCGAGGTCAGCCCCGCCCCGATCCTGGCCGAGCGCGCCCACCAGGACAACCGGGGTGGAGCATCGGCGATGCCGACGTTGTCGGCGCGCCGCGCCGTCAAACGGCGCACTGCGCCAAGCGGCCAGGCCAGCACGAATAGCATGAGGATCACCGTGGCACCGAGCGCCACGGAATGAGCGCCCGCTGGGCCGCAGTGATCGGCGGCAGCGAGAAAGCGGGGATATCGCCGATGCGCACCACTTTTCCCGTCTTCCACCTGAACGGTCAGGGTTTGAGACCCCCACCTGCCGCCATACCCACGGCAGTCTCCTCATACTCGATCACGGACTCCCCTAGTCGCAGCAGAGATGGCCATTCTCAAGGGCATCAATACTGTTCCACTCCGGGGAGGGCTTCCCTGATGCTGGCGAAGGACGTCATCGGGGCCCAGGACGAGTAGTGAGGTCCCAGCCGCCACCTGTGCATGCTGCCGTGATTCGTCGGCCGGGGGCTCTCCTCCTGTGCCAGGTTCGGAACCGGGATAATAGCGGTCGGAGAAACCGCTCATGAGGTCATCTTTCAGAGCTGCAGCCTCGTCCTTCCCTTGCCGTTGACTGCAACGAATACTCCAGATCCATCGTTCGGGTAGATCTCAACTCGGCTTGGAAGACGGTACCGCCTTCATGGCCGACGATGTGAGTGCCCGTTACGGCTCCTCATCGAAGAATCAGAGCCCCATCTGCTTGCCCTCGGCGAGCACCCCAGCTGATCAGCACCGAGCCCAGGGCTGAACATCTGCTGCCATGTGCTCTCCTTCAGCAGCGCACCGCCCTGGGAGTGGTTGAGCATGGCCAGCGTGAGATCTGCCTGCGTCGGTTCCCGAGGTGGTCATCCCCAGCAGGAGAATCGATGAGCTCGAAGGGCTGAGCCTGGCCTCCACGGGTCTTGTACCCGTTGGCCATCCTGCCGGCGAGCCGCTCCGGTAGCGGCTGGTCGAGATGTGGAGGAGTCCATGCCGGCCGGCTCAGGACATGCTTGCGCACGTAGTCCTCGAACACCTCGCCACTGACCCGCTCAACGATGTAGCCGGCCAGGGATATGCCGTAGTTGGAGTAGGACGGAGTGGTACCGGGGGCGAAGACCTGCACGGGGATCCTGTCGGATGGACTTCTCCAGGTCAGATGGTCCGGGCTCCGACGTCACGAGATTCGCGCCTCTTTCCTCGAATCCCGCGGTGTGCGTCAGAAGATTCCGCAGGTGATATCGCCGGGATAGGCGGCGCGGATCTTCACATCGGTATAGAGTGCTGATATCAGCGTCTAAGTCCAGCTCACCCCGCTCCACCAGGCTGCATCACCGCGATGCTGGTGGCGAGTTTCGACACCGATGCGATGTGGAAGTATCGGAAATCCACCGGGCGCTGCGGCTCACCGTCCGGCGTGGCTGCATACCCGTACCCTCGTCACCAGGATCCGACCATTGTGGACGGCGGTGACCACCGCTCCAGGAAGATCCCCGATTGAGGGGCGTCGGGGATCTTCCCATCAAAGCTCAGCAGTGACGTCATCCTCAGTCAGCTCATGCCCTCCTCAGGCTGCGACACCTGCGGGCTTGGCCGCAAGGGGCGCGGACGAGACAACCACCGAGGACCGCAGCCGTCATCAGCAGCACCGTCATCAGCCCCGACAACCGCGCGACGCAGCGGGACCCCGTCCGCCCGAACCACGAGCACCACGAGCCGAGCCGCCGAGAATCCAACCGCAGAACCTCCTTCAACCGCGGACACTAAAACAACTCCGCCTCGGGCGCGTCGGGCATCTGGGGGAGGCCACCTCCCCCAACCGGCGGAGGCGCGGCCTGAGACAACGGGTAGAGTCCGGTTGGTGAGCATCCCCGACCCGACGCAGCGCATCCTGTGGATGCTCTGCGGTTCACTGCGAGCCCTGACCGCGGCCTTCATGTCTTCCATACCGTTCTCGTCCGATGTGGGCCTTCGAATCCTCACGTTGAACAGGCTGGTGGCAGACTCTGTTACTCTGCATATGCGGCCGCCCCGGTCATTGCGCAGTTCCTGCGCTACCCGCTTTCCGGCGGCGTGGCCTGGTGCTGTCCGCGGTCTGCCTGCTCCTCAGCGTGCTGTCTCCAGGTGGGTTCTTCCCGGCGGGGTTCATGGCGGGGGTGCTCCTCGGGATGCGCTCGAAGCTGTGGGCTCTGCCCATCGCGCTCGGGGTGCATGCCGCGGGGACGCTGCTCGGACTGGTTGTGAGCCAGTCCCCCCAGTGTGGACGGATTGGCAGCATGCGCTGCAAAACCTGCTGATGTCTGTCGTGCTGACAACGTCACCGGGGTGTTGCTCGGCGTCCTGCTCACGCGGGCCAGCAGGGGCTGGCGGAGCCCGCGTCGCGCAGGCGCGTTCCCGGAGCAGGCCCACTCTCGCGTGAGATGCACGACTCCCTGGCCCAACGCCTGCTCGCTCATCTCCCTCCACGCCGCCGCCCTGGGTAGCCGCCGCGACCTCGACGCCGAGCGGGTCGCCGATACCGCCGACACCGTCGGACCATGGCCGCCGAGGCTGGCCGCGAGGTTGCGTCAGATCCTCCACGTGCTCCACGACGACGGCTCTGGTGACCATGCCGTCGTCACCTGGGAACATCACTCGCGCCGTCCAGCGGCGAGCGCGACGCCGGGCTGGGCGTCCACCTCGATGTCGGCCAGGAGTGGGCGCGGGCGTTCGACGAGGCTGATGTCGCCAGTCGTCACGCGGTTCTTCGCACCGTCGAGGAGGCGCTCAGCAACGCTCGCCGGCACGGTTCTGGAGGGTCGGCGGGGCTCAGCTTCACCGCGACTGGAACGACGCTGGTGGTCGACTGCGTCAACCCATCCGCCCGACGCACCCGTCCGCGGCCTGGTCAGGGCCTGGGCCTGCCTGGCCTGCGGGAGCGGATGCGGCTGCTGGGTGGCCAGCTGCTGTTCGGCAGCGATGCGGGGCGGTTCACGCTCCGCGCGGAGCTTCCCGCCAGGAGGGAGTTCGCCCATGACTGACCGCATCCGCGTCGTCATCGCCGATGACCAGCCCCTCGTTCGCTCCGCGCTGCGCCTGATCCTGGAGGGCGACCCGGACGTGACCGTCCTGGGCGAGGCCGCCGATGGGCAGGGTGCCCTCGACGCGGCCCGTCGCCGCCTCCGCCCCGACATCATGCTGCTCGACCTCCACATGCCCGGCCGCGACGGGGTGTGGGCCAGCGAGCGGATCAGTGAGCTCGCGCCCGACGTGAGGTCTTGGTGCTGACGGCCTTCGACACCGAGCCGTCTCATGTCCGCGGCGCCTGCGGGCAGGTGCGGTCGGTTTCCCTCAGGACAGCTCCTCGGAGCAGATCCTGAAAGCCGTCCACGACGCTGCTGACGGCGAGCAGCCGTTCTCCGCAGCGGTGCTGGACCAGCTGGTGGCGGCCACCGCCATGGCCGCCCCGTCGCGACGGGTCAGACACCCTGACGACGCGGGAACGTGAGGTCGCGGTCCTGGTGGCGGAGGGTTTGGTGAACGGGGAGATCGCGGACCGGCTGGGGATTGGGTCGGCGACGGTCAAAACCCACGTCTCGGCCCTGCTGGAAGTTCCAGGTCAGGAACCGAGTGCAGCTCTGCGGTCGCAGTGGCCCAGTGTCAGCTGGAAGACACCTGAGCTGGGGCGGGCGGTTGGCCAGCCCCAGCTGAGTCTGGCGTCAGGCCCTCAGCTCTGGAGGATGCCGCCTGCGTTGACCACGGGTGTTGCCCGCGAGTCGCCGCACAGCACCACGAGCAGGTTGGAGACCATGGTGGCGCGATGCTCGGGGGTGAGGTCCACAACGGAGGAGCGTTCCAGCTGTGTCAGGGCGTCCTGGACCATGGAGACGGCGCCCTCGACGATCTTCTCGCGGGCCGCGATGATGGCGTCGGCCTGCTGCCGTTGCAGCATAGCGCAAGCGATCTCGGGAGCGTAGGCCAGCGACGAGATGCGGGTGTCGATGACGCACCCTGCCGCAGGCTGTCTCGTGGCGTCAGGGGCCCCAGCAGCGCGAGGGGAACCGCCACCCCGTCTGGGCGTTGGTAGGGCGAACTCGCTGTGGTGATCACCATTGTGCTGACGAGCCGGTCTCCGATCTGTTGCTTGAGCCAGTTGAGGTGCCGCACGTCCTGGTCGCCTGACGGTGTCGGCCAGCTTGACTTCAATGGCGACTACTCGCCGGTCGGCGCTCCACGATCAGGTCAGATCTCGCGGGAGGTGTCCTTGGTGCGGAGATGACCGACCTGGGCTCCAACTGCGTCGGCGTACACCCTCACTTTTGCGTCGCAAGGGACTCGAACAGCGCCAAAGCCATGTTCCGTTGCCTTCAGAGGCCGGTCTCCTCGCCTAGGAGCAGCCCGGCCTTCCCCACTCCTACCAGCCGGGCCGCCAATGCGGGATCGACTAGGTGGTGTTTGGGTGTCCTGGTGAGCCGTTTCAGTGGATGGAACACAGGGATCCAGGCTGGAATGGGGTCGAGCACAAAGATCCTCGCCAAGTGCTCCCGGTAGCCGTCCACCGTGGACCGGGCGGGTTTTCCGGCTGTCCCGCGGTGGCGGCGTCCAGGAGTACCGAATACGACGCATCGGTGGCGGTGGCCGCGGCATACGCCGCCAGCCAAGCGCGCAGGGTCTCTGGTCGGCGCACATGGATGCCATTCTCCTGCAATTCGCGCTCCACGATGCGGCCCACGTAGCTGTCCAGCTGCATCACTCGCGCCCGTTCAGGGGAGGCTGCGGATGCAGAAACCAGAACGGAGAATCTCGTCACATATCCGACAGCCCTATCTCAGAGCGACCCGTGACATCAGCCTGCTCTCCGGCCGAAGTGCGCGCGAAAGCGGGACTGGGTTCCAGCAATCCGCGCTCACTGAATGACAGCGGTCGCAGTCGAAGGCTGACGATGCGTCCGGCCCCGGAATGGATCCGGATTCCTGGGGCAACTCCGGCTGAGCCGGCCAGTAAGAACCGGCCGCCGGCGGGGTCATCGTCGACTGCCGTCCTCACCCGGTCCCAGACCTCCGGCTCAAGCTGCCATTCATCAATCAGCACGGGTGGCGTGGCCTGGGTGATGTAGTCGAGATTGGCGGCGAGCGCCTCCCGTTGGCGGGCCGGTTGAGAGCCAGGACCGTCTTGGCTCGCTGACTTGCGGTGGCCGTCTTCCCCACGCCCTTGGCTCCCTCCAGGGAGATGGCCGCCAGGTGAGGAAAGAGCTCATCGAGGGTCTCGTCCACGATCCGTCGCTGATATGCCATGGCCCCACGGTACAGCCCTACACTGCACATGGCCGGGTTCCTGCACTGCAGATAGTCGGGTTCCTGCACTGCATATGGTCAGGTGGGCCGGGTTGTTTCCGTTCTCCTGGGGGTCGACGACGCACCCGTCGCGGGGCCGGCTCGTGACGGAGAGCTGACCCGCGACGCGCTGTCGTGACAGTGTTCAGAAGGTGACGTCTGGGTTGAGGATGTGAGGCGAGGACCATCCAGGTCACCGCCCCGAGCGCGACCAGCAGGAGCGACGCGGCGATGATGCGGCGGATGCCGGCGCGGGTGCGGATGGTCTGCACCAGGTCGATGGCGGCGGGGACGGTGCCGAAGATACCCAGCAGCGTCACGGCCTGGATTCCGTGCAGCGCCAGTGGAGCCACCGATGTCGCGTTGCTCATCAGCGACATGGCGGCGACGACCCAGGCGACGGTTGCCGCGAGTGTCAGTCCTGCCCCGATCCGAGCGAGCCGTGCTGGCCAGGTCAGGGGGACGCTGGGTGCAGTCTCGCCCTTGCGTTTCGCCTGCCAGCGTCGGATGGCCCCAGCCGGCCAGGCGACCAGGAACAGCACCAGCACTGCTGTCGCGCTGACCATCACCGGCAGGAAGGCCTTCTGGGCCAGGGTGACGGGGAGCATGCTGAAGGCGGGCGTCGCGCCGATGCGCACGACTGTGCCGTTCTCCACCTGAGCAGTGAGGGTGTTGGAGCCATCAACCGCACGCCACACCCAGGGCGCGATCTCCTCATACTCGGTCACGGATCCTCCCCGCCCGAGCAGCAGGTTCCCGTTGTCGAGGGACGTCAGGGTGACCCAGCGCGCAGGCAGCGCATTCATGAGGCTGGGAAAGGTGGTCAGGAAGGTCCGGGCTGAGAAATAGGTACCGGCCACCTGTTGCGCGTGCTGCCGGGACTCGTCGACGGTGGGTTTCTCTCCGGGGGTGGGTTCGGTGCCGGGATGGTAGCGGTCGGAGAAGTCGCGCATGAGATCGCTGCGCAGCGCTGCGGCCATGTCCTTGCCGCTTCCATTGACGGCGATGAAGATGCCGTTCCCGTCGCCCGGGTAGACCTCCAGGTCGGCGTGGAAGTGGCTGCTGAGGTCGCCGCCGTGGCCGACGATCTGATGGCCGTTGCGGTTCTCGTCGAAGAAGCCGAGCCCCATCTGCTTGCCCTTCGCGAGGGTGCCGAGCTGGTCTGTGGTGAGCGCCGGGCTGAACATCTGTTGCCAGGTGCTCTCCTGCAGCAGGGGGCTGCCCTGGGACTGGCCCAGTAGGGCGAGCATGAATCGTCCCGCGTCGGTTCCGGAGGTGGTCATGGAACCTGCCGGGGAGTCGGCCAGGATCTGGAAGGGATGCGCTGTGCTGCCAATGGACTGGTATCCGTTGGCCATCCGGTCGGTGAGGTGCGTCGGTAGCGGCTGCTCGTAGGTGGAGGTCCATACCCGCGGGGAGTGAAGATGTGGTCGCGGATGTAGTCCTCGAACCTCTCGCCGCTGACCTTCTGCACGATGTATCCGGCCAGGGACATGCCGTAGTTGGAGTAGGCGGGGGTGGTGCCGGGCGCATAGATCTGCGTCGGCGGATCCTGCAGAATGTATGACTCAGTTCAGACCTTGTGCTGCGATTCGGCATGCTCCTCGAATCCGGCGGTGTGGGTCAGGAGGTTCCGCAGGGGTGATGTCGCCGGGAAAGCGGCGTTGGATGTCGACGTCGACAGCTAGGTGCTGATGTCGGCGTCCAGATTCGAAACTGCCCTGTTCGACGAGTTGCATGACGGCGATGCTGGTGCGGCAGCTTCGACACCGAGCCGACGCGGAAGAGGGCGTCGGCATCCACCAGGCGCGGCTCCTCGCCGTCGGCCCCGGTCTTGGCGTATCCGTAGCTTCTCGTCGTGAGGATCTGGCCGTCATGCACCACCGTGACGACCGCCCCTGGGATCTCGCCCCGGTTCAGGGCATCGGGGAGTTTCCCGTCCAGCCAGGTGTTGACGTCCTCTGCTGTGAGGTGGTGCTGCCCCTCAGGCTCTGAAATGTGTGGTCCAGGGCGCTGGGGGGGTGAGGAGCAGGCGCTGAGGACCGCGACCATCAGCACCGCCAGCAACGCGACGGCTCGCCTGATGATGTGGTGCGCGTTCCAGCCGCCCTGGGTGGTCGTCGCAGGGAATGGGCGTGACATGGGAGGTTTCCTTCCGGAGGCCGAGACGGACTCTCCAAGCCTTTCGGGAACCGGGATGGATAGACATTGGGGTTAACCCCCAAATCAGGTGGGGATAACCCCATCTTTTGCCCTGATGCTGACCCTCTGCGTGGTTAGCTGCTGGGGGCTGGAACCCGGTTTTTGCAGTCAGGGAGGCTTTGCTGACAGACCGTCTCCTCGCCACCATGCCCGCCGTGTCGTTCCGACCTCACAGAGCCCAACAGCGCCAGGGAGACCACGGCGACTCCGTCGTTGCGCCGGTAAGCCGTCGGGCCTGTGGTGATGACGACGAGATCCCGGACCTGGTCGCCGAGTTGGTCACGCAGCCAGAGCAGGTGGCGCACGTCCTGCCTGACACGGATGCCGAGGTTTCACCTCGATACCGACCAAGCGGTTCCGCGGCCCTCGACGAGCAGGTCGATTTCTCTCTCACCTCGCTGGGCGCTGGACACGCCAGATCCGTGCTGAAGTGTCGATGCCAGGGGTCCTGACGGTGAGTGTGACGAGCGACTCAAATAGCGCCCCGAGGGAGGGAACCATGCCCTGAGATGACGATGACCCTGGCCATCGAGCAGCTGGTCTGTGTCCAGGTCAGGGCGCGAGCTGCCAGGGCTGGATCGGCCAGGTGATGCTTCGGGCCGGAGGCCAGGTGTCACCAGCACAGATCCCGGAGGGCGCCAGGCTGGGACTGGGTCGAGCAGCCACAGCGCGTCCAGCCAGTCGCGGTACCTGGTCGCGGTTGTCTTGGCCATAGCCTGGGAGTCGTCGGGAGTCGCCGCGTCACGGATGGACTCGAAGGACGCGGTGGTGGATGTGGCCGCTGCATAAGCGCGGAGCCAGTTGCCGAGGGAGTCCCTGCGTGGAGCGTAGCTTTCGCTGTCCTTGCTGAGGATCCGCCGGGTGGCGCGGGCCAGGTAACCATCGAGCTGCATGCGGCGGGCTCGTTCTTTGAGGTGCCGGATTCCAGGAAACCGGATCGTGTGATCTCCTCTGTGTAGTCGACGAGCCCCAGCGTGGACTCTCCCGCGACCTGAGCACCGCCAGTCAGTAGCTTGCCAAGGCTGACGGTGGGTGTCTGCAGGCCACGCTCCGGGAGCGACATCGGTCGCATCCGCAACGACGTGCGGCCCGCCCCGTGTGCCCTGGGCCGTGGACCAACGGGGTGGCGCTTCCCGTCAGCAGGAATGACCCAGCTGGGGCGCCATCGTCGACCGCTCGTCGGACCGCGTCCCACGATCTCGGTGCCAGCTGCCATTCGTCGATGAGAACTGGCGGTCTCAGATGGGATATCCGCTCGGGATTTGCGATGAACAGTTCGTGTTCCTGGGGGCGGTCCAGCGCCATGACAGTGCTGGACCGGCGGCGGCAGGTCTCGGTCTTGCCCACGCCTTTAGGTCCATCCAGGGCGATGGCTGGCAGCTCTGGGAAGTAGCTCGTCCATCCTTGTCGACAAGGCGTTCCGTGTACTCCACAAATGAAATGCTACCGATATGTCGTTGTAAATGCTACCGATTTGTAGGTCAAAATGCTACCGTTTTGCGGATCAGGCTGTCTCAAAATTCCTGGTCTGGACTGCTGTTTCGTCCCGGGGTCAGGAGCCGGTGCCGGGGGTGAGGACGTGGAAGCTCAGGGTCGCCCAGGCGATGCCGCCGAGGACGATGAGTAGGAGCGCCGAGCCGGTGATGCTCCGGGTGCCGGCACGGGTACGGATGGCCCATAGTAGATCGGCTGCGGCGGGGACCGTGCCGATCACGCCGAAGAGAGCCAGAGCCCGCACCCCACGCAGCACCAGTGAGCCCGGATCGGTTATCAGGGAGATGAGGCTCCTCACCCAGCAGTCGGGGCCGGCGATCGGCAGCTCTGCCCCGATGCCTGCGATCTCCCCCAACCAGGGCAACGGGACGGTGGTTATGACGCAGATGCCCAATAACACAGCCAAGTCACCGCTGACGCAACACCTCGCTGGACGATGCGGTGCCTGCTCCACCTCGTGCCCTGGGCGACCGGTGCAGACAGCGGATGCGGCATGGGAGACGTTCCTTCCAGAAGACGGGGATTGGACACTCCAAGCCTTGCCGAGATCAGCAGTGAAAAGCAGTAGGGCTATCCCCACTTCTTGACTGGTGCCATCCCTACCCTCCGCATGAGCAGCTGACTGTCAGCGGAAGCACCTTGAGAACTGATTCCGCATCTTGCGGCCTGACCCTAGAAAAAGCCCTGGGTGGGCCGGGGGCCGGTCCACCCAGGGCTTTGGCGTCCTGGAGGCTTAGTCTGATAGCGACTTCAGTGCTTCGTAGGATGTGCGGGCGTTGTGGATGGGGCCCTCGCCGGAGCGGGGTCCTCGTCGATCATGATGTCTTGTTCCAGCGCAGTAGCCGTCGAAAGTCGGCTTCCTTAACAACTCGGCGATGGTGGCGAGTCAGCGTCGCCGTCGCCGATGAGGGCGAACATCTCGGCCTTGATGCCCTGGCTCCAGGTGAGGTTCTCCGGTGAGGAGCTTGTCGGTGAGGTCCTTGTGGGCGTCTTTGGCGTGCACGATCGCGACCCGCCTGGGGTGGCGACGGACGATGTCCACCGGGTCGGCTCCGCCGGCCATCAGGTGGCCGGTGTCCAAGCACAGCCCGACGGAGGTCTCATCCAGGATGCGTTCGACCTCGTCGGCGTTTTGGATCATGGTGCCCCAGTGCGGGTGCACGCATGCTGTGACACCGGCCTCGGCGCATACCTCGGCGATCCGGTCCAGATTGCGGTACAGCGTCGCCCAGCCCTGCTCGTCGAGGACGGGACGGTCGTCGTAGCCGTCGCGACCAGAGTCGCAGGCCAGTACCAGCACCGACCCACCCGCGACGCGGAACGCCTCCAGCTCGGCCTTGACGGCGGGGATCGGGTCGTGGCCTGGGTCGTGCATCACGGCCAGGAAGAACGAGCCGACGGGGGTGAGGCCGTGGGCTTTCACTGCGGCTGCGCGGGCCTCAGGTTCGACCGGCAGCCAGCCCTGCAGGCCGAACTCCGTGGCCGTCAGCCCCAGCTGCACCATCTCCGACAGCACCCGGTCAGGGGCTCATCTAGCCCATCCCGGCACCTCACACACGCCCCACGAGATGGGGGCTCCGGCGATTCTCATTTCTCAACCTCCACAGTCGTTTCCAGTGCGGGCGGAGCGCTCCGCAGCCTCGGCCAGCACCAGCGCCGCGACCCCGTCCTCGACGGTCCGGGGTCACCGGCGAACCGTTGTTCACGGCGTCGATGAACGCCGTCAGCTCGTCGCGATAGGCGTCGGCGTAGCGCTCAGGAAGAAGTCCAGGTAGACCTCCTGCGTGGCTGATCCGCTGGCGTCGTTGATCACCAGCGACGTGGAGCGCAGGTTCTCGACCACCAGCTCGCCCTCAGGGCCGAACACCTCGACTTTCTGGTCGTAGCCGGAGGCGCAGTGGCGGGTGTTCTTGATGATCGCGACGGAGCCGTCCTTCGCGCGCAGCGTCGTCACCGCGCCGTCGAAGTCGTCGACCTCTGCCAGCGCCGGGTCGAGTTTCTGCCCGATGGCGTTGACTGTGACGATCTCGCCCAGGAAGAAGCGGGCCTCGTCGAAGTCGTGGATGGTCATGTCCTGAACACACCCCCGACTGGGCCAGGTACTCCGCCGACGGTGGCGCTGGGTCACGGGAGACGATCGTGAGCTGCTCGATGCGGCCGATCCGGCCCTCGGCCGCGAGCCGCTGCGCCTTGGCGATCGACGGGTCGTAGCGGCGCTGGAACCCGACCATCACCGGTGGGTGCTCGAAGGTCGCCAGCTCGTCCGCCAGCGCGCGGGCCGTCTCGACGGACGACGCGACGGGCTTCTCAACCAGCGCAGCCTTGCCGGCGCGGGCGGCTGCCAGGACGTGCTCGGCATGCAGGGGAGTGGGGGAGCCGATCACCACCGCGTCGACGTCATCGGCGGAGAAGGCATCGGCGGCGTCAGCCGATGCCCGAGCCCCGAGCGGCCCGGCGAGGGCCTGGGCGGCGTCGATGTCGGGGTCGCAGACCAGCACGAGCTGGGCCTGGGGATGGGCGGCGACGGTGGCCGCATGGACTTTGCCGATGCGGCCCGCACCGATCACTGCGATACGCAGCATGGGGTTTCCTTCCTGGAATGGTGGACGCGACCAGAGGGCACCGGTGTGCTGGCCCTATCGACGGTTCGCTGGCCCTATTCGCGTTTGCCTGCTGTGAGGCCAGCAAACGCGGACAAAGGCCAGCAAAACCATAAGGCCAGCGCACCGTGCTCCGGCGCGGGGCTGGGGTCGAGGCGAGGGACGATGATGATCGCGCACCAGGGCGTCGAGGTCGGCGTCGGCGGCCAGGAACTGGCGCAGCGTCTTGCGGGTCGGGCCGTACTCCTCGAACTCCTCGACGGTCATGCCGTCGGGCTCGTAGAGCGCGGCGGGAGTCCTCGATCCGCTCCAGCTCGGCGATGTGACTCCGGCTTGACGGGGTCGGCGATCCGCTCCCGCGTGACGTAGTCGGACTCGGCGATGATCTGCTGCCACTTGAACGGCGGGGAGACCACCACATCGCCGCCGACGAACTCGGCCCACTGGTTGACGTTGCGGAAGGCCGCGGCCAGCACGCGGGCGCGGTAGCCGCGCTCCTGGAAGATCTCGTGGGCGCGCTTCATCGCGGCGATGCCCGCCCACTCCAGGGCCGACGGGTCGATGAAGATGCCGTCGCGGGCGACGACGTGCTTCAGCCAGTCGTCGAGCCGCCCGACCATGATCGTGACGACCGGGCCCATCTCGGAGACGTCATGCCCATCGGCCTCGCGAGCCTTCAGGCCGCGTTCGATGGCCTCGGCGGCCTGGATGGCCTGCGGCACGGAGAAGGAGACGGTCACGTTGATGGACACGCCGCGGCGGGTGGCGTCCTCGATGGCCTCCAGCCCGGTCTTCGTCGCGGGGATCTTCACCACGATGTTGCGGGCCAGGTTGTGGAACTCCCTCGGCCTGGTCGGCGAGCTTCTTCGCGTCGCGGTGGAAGCGGGGATCGGTCTGCACTGACAGGCGGCCGTTGCGGCCCTTGTGCTCGTCGAAGACGGGTTCGAGGAGCTTCGCGGCCTCCTGGGACATGTCGCTGACGGCCTGCCAGCCGATCTCCGACTCACCCCACGTCGGGTGGGCGTCGGCGATGGCCTGGATGCGGGGGGCCCACACGTCGAGGTGCTTCTTGATGGTGGTGTAGGCGATCACCGGGTTGCAGGTGGCTCCGACGCCGCCGTAGGAGATGGACTGGCGTAGTTCGTCCAGGTCGGAGAGTCGTTCCAGAGCGCCGTCGGGGTGTTCCGGGCGGCGTCCAGGAGCGGTCCGGGTGTGTATTCGATGTCAGTCATAGACTTCGGGCTCCTTCGTCGTCTTGCGGCAGCGTCATCGCCGTCGTCGGACCAAGTCAACCCCAATGGCAAGGTCAAGTCAAGCGCTTGTAATAACAAATAGGCGGCCGGCTGGAGGTCAGCGGGGCGCGGGGCTGGGGTCGGAGGCCTCCAGGTACTGCAGGACGGCGATGACGCGCCGGTTGTCGTCCTCGGAAGGGGGTCAGGCGGAGCTTCCCGAACAGGCTGTTGACGTTCTTGGCGACGGCCTTCTCCGTGACGAACATCGCCTTGGCGATCGCGGCGTTCGTCTTGCCCTCGGCCATGTGGGACAGCGTCTCCAGCTCCCGCGGGGTGAGCCTGTCGAGCGGCGGCTGGCCCGTGCGTTTCCCCATGATCCGGGAGACGACCTCCGGGTCGAGGCAGGGTGCCGCCGGCCGCCACCTGCTGCATGGCGCCGAAGAACTGCTCGGTGTTGAGCACGCGGTCCTTCAGCAGGTACCCGACCCCGCCGCGCCGGTCCTCCATGAGCTCGCGGGCGTAGAGGGTCTCGACGTACTGCGAGAGCACCAGCACCGGCAGGCCCGGACGCTGCCGCCGCGTATCAATCGCCACGCGCAGTCCCTCGTCGGTGAACGTCGGTGGCAGGCGCACGTCGACGACGGCGACGTCGAGGTCCTCGGTCAGCAACGCCCGACGCAGCTCAGGTCCGGTCTGCGCCGTCGCCACGATCTCGCATCCCAGGGCCTGCAGCATGCGGCTCAGGCCATCGCGCAGCAGGAACTGATCCTCGGCAATCAGCACGCGCATGGTTCCACCTCTCTCGCATCTCCGCTGGTTTCTCGTTTTCCCACCGGTCTCTGCCTCACTGGTCTCTGCCTCCCCAGCGCTGAGTCTGCCAGCTCGTCGCCGTCCCCGGTGCGTCATTGCACCCTGGCGCGGAAAAAGTGGTCTTTTCACCACTGTGTTCCCGCTATCGTCTCAGCAGGATGGGAGGCACAGAAAATGTGAGGAGACAAGATGAACACCACAACCCCCGACGTCGTGAACACCCCGGCGTCTGATGCCCCGCGTCCCCGACGATTCTCGATCGGACGGCTGATCGGCTCCAGCCTGCAGGCCGTTGGCCGTTTCTTGCAGCTGCTGGTGATGTGGCCGCTGGAGGTTGCCACGCTGCTGCTGGTGTGCGTCACATTCTCCTCCATGGCCCTGCAGGGTCAGGGTCCTGCTGGTGCCGGTGGCGGTGGGCGTGCTGCGCTGGGTGGCCACCTGAGACGGCGCAGCGTCGCCACATGGTCAGGGGCCCGGTCAGGTCGCCCTATCTGCCCCTGCCACCGCTGAAACCCAGGCCTCAGGGGCATGACCGACAGGGACGTGGGCTCTGCAGAGGACCCCAGCACCTGGCGTGACATCGCCTGGCTCTTCATGGATGTCATGGTTGAGCCCTTCTTTCAGCGTCCTCGTCCTGGCGTTCTTGCTGAGCGGCCCCATCCTGGGGGCGGCCCTTCTGGGAGACGCTGCTGTGGAGAGTTGGAAGGGCAGCGGAGACTTTTTGTTGGCGACCTTCAGCATCACTATCCAGGCGGGACGACCTGATCCCGCGGCCATCGTCAGCCTGCTGGTGATGCTGCCCGTCACGCTGGTCTGTGCGCCCAGGCTGCTGAGGGCATACAACCGGTTCGCCCGGTGGGCGCTGGGGCCGAACAAACGCACCCGGCTGGCCGCCCGGATGCAGCAGCTGTCCCGCACCCGGCAGGAGACCCTCGAATCGTCGGCCGCCGAGCTGCGGCGTCTCGACGCGACCTCCACGACGGCACCCAGGGCCGCCTGGTCGCGATGGGCATGACCATCAGCACCGCCCAGGCGCGATGCGCGCAGCCCGCAGGCCGCGGAGGCGTTGCTGTCCGAGGCCAAGGACGCCTCCAGCAAGGCGCTGGGCGAGCTGCGGGACCTCGTGCGCGGCATCCATCCGCCGGTGCTGGCCGACCGTGGGCTAGCCGACGCCGTCCGGGCCCTGGCGGCGGACTGCGTGCTGCCGGTCAGGGTGAGCGCCGACATTCCAGCGATGCGACCTGGCGGTCGAGTCGGCGGCCTATTTCGCGGTCTCGCGCTGCTGACCAATGTGGTCAAGCGCGCAGGCCAGCCGTTGGCGCTCGATATGTGGGTCGCGGCGGGGCTGCGGGC